>Ga0208879_1000413_pt1 | contig 44061 bp, 38 predicted proteins | sample Knorr_S15_td_Bot_FD_185605 | JGI IMG/M metagenome (GOLD analysis project Ga0208879, IMG submission 185605) | Marine microbial communities from Southern Atlantic Ocean transect - Knorr_S15_td_Bottom_ad_5009_LV_A (SPAdes) (version 2) | ecosystem: Environmental > Aquatic > Marine > Oceanic | place... | reverse complement strand
ACCAGCAGTAGGTGAAGCATCAACCAGATAATCCGATGAGATGCCGGTCTGTCTCACTCTCATGCAAAGGTAAGATCAACCATTTAATCCGCTTACCCTTAATTCGTTAGCTCCAACATCTTGTCCGTTTGCGTCGAACATTTTTCCAGCCAACATATACTGACCATCTTCCGTGACATAAACCGTGATTGCATTACCTTTGAAGTCAATGACATAGCCTGTCATTTGGGATGGCGCATCAAAGCGACTTATCACCTCTCCGCCTTGCTTTTCAACGATGCTGAGAGGCTTTGGAAGCTCACTATCAGTGGCGAATGATGAGCTAGAGAAAGCTAACATCCAAGAGACTACTTTTAGCATTCTTATTCCTTGAGGTACTTAATTTACTTGAGAAGAGGACGGAGGTAATGCTGAAGGCTAGCCTCAGACAGCTCCCCCATGTGGCGGTCAACTAACTCGCCTTTTGCATTGAAAAATAACGTAGTTGGCAGGCCATATGCGCCAAAGCTTTTTGAGATATTGCCTGCAAAATCAAAGTAAGTATTTTCAAGGTCAACACCTTGGCTCATTAAGAAGCGTTCTGCTTTCGTGGGCGCTTCGCTTTGATTGATAAAAATAAATTTTACGTCTGACTGCGTTTGTTGTGCCCGCGCTAAAACGGGCATTTCGCGGCGACACGGAGGGCACCATGAAGCCCAAAAGTTGATGACGACAGGTTTACCGATATTTAGCTCTAGTGATTGATACTCGCCACTTGAAGTCTGAGCATTGATATTTAGCGGACTAGGAGAGGTATTATATAAGGTTTGAATTACAACTAGTGGAAACAACGCAGCCGCGGTGATAGCCCCAGATTTAAGATAAAACGACATAAGCTGACGATGCTTTTTTGCTCTAACCAAAAGAACCGTTAGGCCCGCAAACCATCCAGAATAGCTATTGAAACCACCATCTCTAATATTGAGTACGGAAAGCCAGTCTTTTTGATAAATCTCCCACAAATCTATGACGAAGATTAAACGTGCCACAACTAGCCCTGCTGCGATAGACCAGAATATAGTGTCAGTAACTTCGTTCTTCTGCTTACTGGCTCTTGCCAAATAGCCGACAAGGCTCCAGAAAATAATTACACCCGCAATAATTAATGCGGTGCTGGTCATCATAGCGAAAGGGCCTAAATTGATCGTATTCACGTTAAATGCACTTAGTAAGTTTGAGCTGGTAAACTAATTACCAAAGATTAATTTAATATTAATGTTCACCCATTAGCTTCTACGCATCAAACCGCTTTGTGAAAAACTATGAATATTCTTCTCGTTGAAGACGACCTCGTTATTGCAGACGCAGTATGTGTTTACCTTCAAAGCAAACTCATGCAAGTCACCCACGCCGTCACGTTAAGTGAGGCTAAGCACTATGTATCAATCAACCAGTTTGACGTGTGCTTGTTAGATATCGCACTACCCGATGGAAGCGGACTGGAATTGTTATCGTTAGTCAGGAAGAAAAAGCTGCCAATGGCAATCATTCTTTTAACGGCAAGAGATGCCATTGAAGATAAGGTGACGGGGCTCAACAAAGGCGCAGATGACTACGTGACAAAGCCTTTTGACTTTGAAGAGTTAATTGCGAGAATTTACAGCGTAACGAGAAGACAAGATCAGCATTTACACGAGATATTGAAGTTTGAAGAGCTTACGTTTGATGCTAAAGCCAAACGCGTAGAAGTGCGCGGCGAACAGTTATCCTTATCTGCATGTGAACTGAAACTTCTGTATTTATTCTTATCAAACCCAGGCAGAATTTTAAGTGAAGCACAGCTTAAAGACTACTTATATGGCGTCAACGATGATGTGAATAGCAACGCCTTAAACGTGCATTTGTTTAATCTTAGAAAAAAAGTAGGTAAACATATCATTATCACGGAACGTGGTCTGGGCTACCGCCTCGCTCATCAGCAGGAATAAGAAACATGAGTCTTCGACTAAAGCTCATCGCAATTATTGCTCCTGTATTTTTTGTCTTGTGGCTAACAGCCAGTTATTTCTCTATTACCCAGCTGAAAAGCGAGATAAACCAAGCCATGGATAGCCGCCTTGCCTCCACAGCAAGAATGATGAATAACCTTATGCTGTCCGACCAAAATTCAGTGGGCAACTTGGGGCTTTCCCCAAACGGTACGTTCAACGATGCGGGCACCTTAAAAGGCCTTGCCTGTAAGATAAGCGCGTTAAATGGTGAAATTATTGCTAATAGCCACCCTCAAGAGCTAACACTACCTGATACGCTACCATCGGGACTTGATACCGTTATTGTTGAAAACATCGAGTGGCGGGTATTTTCTTTAAAAACAGAAAAGCACACCATTTCTATCGCTGAAAAGCTTTCTGAGCGACATGCAATATTTGTCCAGATGGTAATCGTCAGCGCCCTTCCAACACTCATTTCCCTCGTGGTTTCGCTGCTTGTGATCTGGTTTGCCTTAGGAAGAGAGTTGAGGCCGCTTCAGCGACTAAAAGACGCCATCACCAATCGCTCACCAAACGATTTAAATCCAATTCGGTTAAGGCATAACCTGCAAGAAATTACTCCCCTAATTGATAGCCAGAATCAGTTGTTCACCAAGCTTGAAAACGCTATTGAAAGGGAAAAAGCGTTTACCGATAACGCTGCTCATGAATTAAGAACACCTTTGACGGGCATTATTAGTCAACTACAGGTAGCAAAAGTCACGCAAGGAGAAACGCAACAGCGTGCCATTGAGAAGAGTTTATTTAGTGCACGTCGCTTGCAAAGCTTATTAGAAAACTTGCTGTTGCTGGCAAGAGTAGACAAAGCGCCAATTGAGCAGCATGTGCAACCGTGGGAACTGTCTAAAGAACTTAGCAACCTGCTGACAGAGTTAGGCTGTGAAAACAACGACATTCAGGTTCATACCAATGTTTCAAAACGACTATCACACATCCCCGTATTCGCATTCACTATTGTCATGAAAAATCTAATAGATAACGCCCGTCAACATGGTGTTAAAGGAATGCCGATTTCAATAGTCATTGAAGAAGACGACAACGAGTTTGTTATTCGCGTTTCCAATCATGCAACGCTTAATACTGAAACGCTAGCGTACATGACAAGACGATTTTGGCGTGAAAGTCATTCACAAGGAAACGGGCTTGGATTAGCGATTGTGAACGCACTGGTAGAAGCGCTGAATGGAACATTTAACGTCAATTACGAAGGTGACCAGCTACACGTAATGATCACCTTCCCAACTTCGCCAAATACCGAGTAAGGCACACCGAATCTGTGATTGAGCGAAAGCTTCTTTTTAGCTCAACGAGCCCGTCTAGCCCAAACACGGTTCGGCTACATTTTGCTGCTGGGCATGTATTGTAAGCTAGTCGGCGCCAAGGATAGTCACTACCGCCGCGCCCCCCAGACCTATGTTATGCGCCAGAGCAAGCTTTGCATTTTCTACCTGTCTCTGCCCTGCTCTGTTAGTTAAATGCCACGATAGTTCAACACACTGCGCTATACCCGTCGCCCCGATGGGATGGCCTTTTGACATCAAACCACCTGACGGTCCAACAACGTATTTACCACCATAGGTATTGTCTCGGTCAATGACGAGCTTTTCAGCTTCACCTTCAAGGCACAACCCAAGTGCTTCATAAGTGATAATCTCATTCGTTGTGAAGCAATCGTGCAGCTCTATTACATCTATATCGTTTGGAGAGACCGCTGCAGCCTCGTATGCCTTGTGAGATGCTATTTTTGTCATCTCACTCCCCACCGCTGAAATGGGGTCACGCCAAGAATCAATAGTGTCCGTAGCCATTCCTTGTCCAAGAATAGACACCGCATTTGTTATGCCGTGTTTCTTGGTAAATGTTTCACTACACAACACAACTGCTGCAGCGCCACAGGTAGGTGGACAAGCCATTGTTCGCGTTAAATAGCTATCGAAAATCACCTTGTCTGTTAGCACTTCTTGCACGCTAAGTGGAGAAGTAAACAAAGAAAAAGGGTTGTTGATAGCGTGCTGTCGAGACTTAACCGAAACTTCAGCAAAAAGGTTTGGGCTTACACCGAATTTTTCCATGTAGTGCTTGCCAGCTGAACCGAACGCTCTCAACGCGATAGGAGCTGGAGGCACATCAAACTCATCATAAACAGGCGTGAAACGGTCAAACGGACTTTCTCTGTCCTGCCAATGACTGCCCAAAGCTCCCGGCTGCATCTCCTCAAAACCAAAAGCTACAGCGCAGTCGACCTCTCCGGAAAGAATTGCTTGTCGGGCAAGATAAATAGCACTGGCTCCACTTGCACAATTATTATTTACATTGACAACTGGCACGCCAAGCTGTGCCACGTCGTAAAAAGCGTGTTGGCCACAGGTGCTGTCACCATAGATATAAGATGCGAAAACTTGCTGAATATGCTTTTTATCAATATCTGCATCTTTAAGGGCTGATTCCACGGCATTCGAAGCCATAATGCGATAGGGTAACTGGCTACCTGGCTTAACAAACTTCGTCATGCCGGCACCTATAATTTTAACGTTGTTCATGTCTGTCTCTGTCAATATTTGTCTCGGGCGACACTGATAATAAGACTTGAACAATTTAAAGCGTATTATTTCGTTCAACCTGCTACCAGAGGCCTTTGCTCAACACGTTAAGTATTGAGCACACGCCCTAAAAGTGCTCGCGATTCTCGTAATAATCTTTGCCGTTTAGGTCTTCAAAAAGTACGGTAATGTCCGTATGTTTTCCTACGAACGGACGAAGCGCTTCATCGATAAGGTTAGCTACCGCAGTTTTGGAATCTTGCCCGCGATCAAACCACAACACTTCTATGAAAGGATAGCCTGATGAGGCTCCACCAGCCGCAACAAACTGACTCGCAATATGCTCTACCGTGAAGTGATCGTTGGGGGTATCAGTGAGCTTCGCAAACTGCTCAACAATATCCACTGCGACTTTCTCTAATACAGTTTGCTGAATACCTCTTGCGCGTATATGTGGCATTTTCTTGGTCCTTCTTAAAGCGCTCAAATTGTTGTTTATCATGTCTTTACTGACATCATATCACGCATTTTAAATCGCGAAACTAAGGGCTTGTTTCAGCACGCTTAAAGACTCCGTATAACATCGACAGATATATTATTTTGGGAATTACGGATAGTTAAACCGATATGGAATCGCGTACCACTACCTCGCGCCATAAGTGAGCGCAGTCTTCTATGAATTTTTTATGGATAGGATGAAGCTGATACTCATCTTGTGCTTCAACGCTTTCAAAAAACATAAGCTCAGAGACGTCAAAGGAATTATCGATAACATCCCGCTTGAGTGTATTCGCAGGCACGCCAATGTGGAGCGAGTGAACCTGTGGAATGGCGCGCAACGATTGTAAACCGTCAATAAGCTTTTGCTTATCTTCTGTCGACGCTGGGTCTTTTAGCCAGAAGTAAACCATGTGAAGGATAGGTGGTAACTCAGCGCTAGCACGGGGGTTTGCCTGTGCAGAAGCCGGCAATGCAGATAGTGAAGCTAGCGCTCCTGCGGTTGCTAAAAATTGTCTTCTTTTTGTATCTGTCATTGCCTTCATCCTTTTTTTATAACGGGTAAAAAAACTGAATTTCTACAATGACACTGGACGCGCATTGAAGCAATAAGAATCCGTTGATGAGTCATCTGTCACCTAACATTGCGCAGCGACATAAATTGCCATCTATTAACAAGGTTTTTGAACGCAATAATTCGCATCTTGGCAAGCAACTTGAAAGACATTTAAAAGAAACGAAATTTAAACACGTAAACAACGAGATTTTGACGCTATGCGCTTACCTACTAAACAGCTTATTAATAAGATCGAGCACTTATCTAACGGCCTAACGCCAGAACAACTGTCGAGTTTCCTAGATATTATTGATGCCATGACGGCATTAGTTGAAGAGGCGGGTGAGTTAAAAGGTGATTGCGACGCCAAAAGCAACAATGGTAATTCGGAGATATCTATACTCCACTAAGAAGTGTATTTATACGCCCCTACCTTTACGCAATAACATATACAAAAAGCCACTAATATTCGATTTTGATCATTTGCAGTTCGTTTATGTTCGTTTTATGATGATTTTCTCTTAATTGTACATTGGAAGCAGTTTAGAAAAACGACTTACGACAAATGAGTTATTTAGCGTAATGATATAATCGCGCTCATTAGAAGCGGTATTCGCCTACATTTGCTAGCACGTAACTTTGTCCTCTTTTTTCTACTCATGCACTGTACGGGTTATAATAAAAAGGAAATCATATGTTACCTCTCTCGGAACCAACACTTGTCCGGCAGTGTATTGCTGAATTTGTAGGCACAGGCATTCTAATATTCTTCGGCGTTGGCGCAGTGGCAGCATTGGTATTAACAGGTGCTTCCTTCGGCCAGTGGGAAATGAGTATTCTTTGGGGCGTGGGCGTGTCCATTGCCATCTATTGTACTGCTGGCGTTTCGGGTGCCCACATCAACCCCGCGGTGACCATAGCACTCGCAATGTTCCACGGTTTTGAAAAACACAAAGTCGCGCCCTACATAGCGTCCCAGTTTTTGGGAGCATTTTGTTCTGCAGCTCTTATCTACAGCCTATATTATCAACTTTTTGTTGACTATGAACTTGCGCACAACCTATCAAGAGAAAGCATAGGGGCACTCGCTACTGCGGGCATTTTCGCAACGTATCCTCACGAAGCACTTTCATTCTGGGGTGCCTTCAGTGTTGAATTCGTTATCACAGCAGTTTTAATGTTCGCAATATTGGCGTTAGGGGACGAAAAAAACGGCGCTCCGCGAGGAGCTATGAATCCACTCCTCGTGGGTCTTCTAATCGCCGTTATCGGCGCTTCTTTAGGGCCATTGACCGGATTTGCTATGAATCCCGCAAGGGATTTTGGACCGCGACTCTTTACCTATTTCGCAGGATGGGAGTATTCACTTTCCGGTGCAAAGGATATCCCGTACTTCATTATTCCTATTTTTGCACCAATATTTGGCGCTTGCTTTGGTGCGTGGCTGTATCCAACATTAATAGGCCATTCTCTTTCTCAAGAAAGTCATGGCTGCACTATTCCTAACGATTGCGAAGCTCCCGTGATAAGAAATACGTCTGAAACACGTATTGAGAGGGGCTAGGTTTATGTTAACAGGGTGAAGGTATGGCAGAAGAAAAGGTAATGAGAACACCGTTGGAATAATAAACTCCGGGCATCCTTCTATTCACTAAAATTATCGGCAATGAAGAAGCTAACTGTTGATATAAAAGCGGCGATAACCTATTTTACGGCGCGGTTAATCTTTCAAAGAAGTGCAGCGTGTGATTTATTTAATAGCCGTTACTGTCCTATGGGCATTTTCCTTTTCGCTCATAGGCGAGTTCTTGGCAGGTTCGGTCGATAGTTATTTTGCAGTGTTAACACGGATCGTGCTCGCCACCGTAGTTTTCCTTCCTTTTCTAAAGCCGGCTCTATTGAGCACTAAACTAAAAGCGATTCTGGCAAGCTTAGGCGCTGTGCAGTTAGGGTTGATGTACATCTTCTTTTACCACGCGTTTTTGTTTTTAACTGTACCAGAAGTGCTACTTTTCACCATATTCACGCCGCTTTATGTAGCCATTTTAAATGACGCCCTGTTTAAGCGGTTTACCCCGTTTTATTTATTGTGTGCACTTATCGCCACCGCAGGTGCAGCAATAATTCGCTTCAATGGTGTTAGTGAAAATTTCTGGTTTGGTTTTGCTATTGTTCAAGGTGCTAACCTTTGTTTTGCTTTGGGACAAGTGGGTTATAAAAAGCTGACTTCAACGTTTGAAACCCAAATGCCCTATCACAACGTATTCGCGTGGTTTTATTTAGGTGCATTGGCCGTTGCTCTACCTGCGTTCTCCCTATTCGGCAACACGAGTCAGCTGCCACAAAACCCTGAACAATGGGGCGTGTTGCTATGGTTGGGTATTGTGGCGTCAGGGCTTGGGTATTATTTTTGGAATCAAGGTGCACTAAAAGTGTCTGGTGGTACGTTAGCCATTATGAATAACGCGCTTATTCCAGCAGGTCTTGTGGTTAATTTACTGCTTTGGCAAAAAGACACAGACTTCTCTCGGTTGTTTCTTGGCGGCGCCATCATCGCTTTAGCGCTTTGGATGTCTCATCAATACTCCAAAAAACAGGAACGCCCCTAAGCCTTAAGAGAGCGTCCACTACGCAGGGCTATACTTACTTATCATGGTGTAGTCTTTGCGAGGTCCAATGACCTTCCATGTTGAGCGCCATACAGGCCACGTACTGAAGTCATAACGCACCACATAGTTATCGTCACCACATAAGTGCTCAGCGTTTGGGTTAGTAGCGCTAAATGAGTGAAAATAGCGCTTATCGTCGAATAACACCTCAAATAAACCCGTTTGAAGCTGCTGCCAGAAATAGCGACGCTCGGCAGGCATTACGTGGCCGTTTGGCGCAGTAACCTCACCATTTTCAAAATACGCTAACGCGCGACTTTCTTCGTGCTCACTGCCTTCCAGCCAGCTAAATTCAGCCTCGCCCATAAAGGCGAACACATCGCCATTTCGCTGGATGATTTTGCGCGTCAGCGTCCAACGTCCAGCAAAATCGTCCAAGGTATGAGGAGAATTAGCTATCATTGCGCCGTCCTTACCAAAAATAGGTTACGGTGGCAGAATATTGATCGCCACGGCCCGGTGTCCCGGGGATTTCTTCAAAGCGTTCATCCCACAAATTATCGACTGCCAACACCAGATTTAACCCTTCAATCTGCGCCGGTGAATACGTGAGGGCGACATGAGAAAAGAATGCAGAGTCACTCCCTTTTCTAAGGGCATTGTTTTCTTGTTTTCTCCATTCATTATCCACGCGAATTTCAATCGTATCAGTTGCAAACCACACTACCCCTAGGGTTGCGCGATGCGGCGGATAGTTAAGCGCGTAAAAGCTCGCGTCTACCTCGTCAATTCGGTAGTCTTCAGACTTATCTAAATAGGTATAGCTGGCAACTACATCTGCGCTATCAAAGCGTTTAATGGCAATTACCTCAACACCCAGGGTTTCGATATCAACGGGGTTTGCACTGCGTGCTGAAGTAGCGTCGAAGCTATATGTCCAATCTGTCAGCTCGTTATCCCAGCGATAGAATACAGCGGTATCAACTTTGAAAGACGTTTTATCAAATGACGCCCCAAACTCTAGGTTTTTGCTGACTTCTCGCTGTAACTGATTGTTACTTCTAAACAGACCGCTTGTGGTGCTGCCGCCTACAGCAGTGTAGCCAGCCACCTGCGTCGCCTCTGCATACGAAAGATAGAGTGTACGCGAGGCATTATTACCTGTTTGGGTCAGCCAGCTAATATCGCCCACAAAAGACAGTCGGTCGTCGTCGCGATTTGTATCGTCAAACGCCCCACCTAAACGAACGGTAAGCGATTCATTGCTGTTCAACTGAGTTCGATACTCGGGCACTAGGCTTATTTTGTAGTAGTCGCGAGAGGTGAAATTGTTCTCTAGTGTGGTTGACGTGATGTCGTCTGCAGTAAGCTGTGCTGCGTAGTTAATACCGAATTCTTGCGAAACATTATGAGTACCGGAAAATGCCAATGACTTCACTTGGGTTTCATGAAACGCCTGAAACGCTTCAGGATTTTCACGTGAGAATACGTAATGGTCGTCATTCTCTCTGTAGTAAGCAGAGACCTCAAAGGTATTTTTCATGCTCTCTTCGCCGTAGCGCTGTTTGTGATTTAGCATGACCAAACGGGTTTGAATGTCTTCTGTCTCGTTTACATTAAAAGGCGTGTACAAGTTAGGCCAGCCAAAAAATTTTTGCTGAAAGCCATAAAACACGTCGGTTTGTGAGTCATTACTTGCCAGCTGAATACGCCCTGACGCGCGTTCGAAATTATGATCGCCATTAGCAATAGTGCCATCACTTTCAGAGCGAGAATACTCCCCTTCAATCCCAACAGACCAACCGGGTAAATCACTAAGCGCGTGCTTTACTGCACCGTGTACACGCTGCAAATTGAAGTTGTTATTACCTATTCCCACTGACACACTGCCTGCTGTTTGGATGGGACGCCAGCCATAAGACACGGTACCTACGGAGCTATTTACGCCGTAAAGCGCGTTATCGACGCCCGTGAAAATACTCGGCTTCGTCAACATTTCTGGCGCAATAGGAATCTCGGCGAAATAGTGCCCCGTTTGCGGGTCGATCAGCGTTGCGCTTCCTATGCGAAAACCCGTGTTTTCGAATATACCGCCGCGAATAGTCACGTCAGCCTGCGCTTCTGCCATGTTTCTTGATTGCAAATCGACTCGCGGATCGTACTCTAAGTTAGATATAGGTGAATTAAACGTCCCTACCGGCTTGTTGTTCGCCGTCGCCGCCCCTTCAATCGTAATTTTTTCTACGCCTTTTTCGTTGCTGTTCACGCCAGAGTTAGCGTTTGATGAATCAACACTTTCAGCGGCCATGGCGGTAAAAGGTAAAGTACAAAAGAGCAAAGGTAGGATTGTGTGACGCATTCAGTGTCCTAGTTAAAAATTTAGGTTCAGCCTGCAGGCAAGAGTAATAAAAACGCGAAGTGTATAGCATTAGTAGACCGAGGAAAACGCTGCGCAGGTGAGTTTAGACCAGTAAGTTTATTTTTACCCACAGCTCTGCACATTTCCATTTATCAATACAAACAGCCTGTATGTATCTGTAGCAGCTCGCAATAATCATCAATCTCACCTTATTGTCTGCTTACCCTCCTTGCTAAAAGAAACGAGATAACATAACATTCGCGACCTCTACAAAACCTGCCAAAGATACGTAATATCTTGCTTATGCTTGACCTTAAAAGAAGGGATCACGCGCTTCATTGATGCGCTAGATTTTGTGCCCACCATTGTTAGACAAAACAACTCTGGCGGCATGTTCGATAGCTTTGCGAGCCGAAGTTTTTCTGGCGATGAAAATAACCCATCGGGATATTTAATAAACGGCTTCAACGTGCGTGGCTATAGCGGTAATAGAAGCACGGTTAACGTTCAAACCACAAAGATCAACACGCTCTAGAGCGTGTGACTCACAAAGATCCAAGTACCAACCGAAACAAGCACAATGCCACCAAATGTCTCTGCTCGCTTACCTATCAATGTTCCCATAACACTGCCCAACATAATGCCAATAGTTACCATCGAAAAAGTGGCTATCCCAATTAACGTCGCAGCAATAGCAATATTCACCTCAATTAGCGCGAGACTTGCACCCACTGCCATTGCGTCGATGCTTGTGCCTAACGCAGTAATACACAATAAAATAAAGGATTGTTTTTGAGACGTCGACTCTTCTTCGGCAGGTTTCAGGCTCTCGAGTACCATATGAATACCTAAACCAGAAAGAATGATTAGCGCAATCCAATGATCCCATGCTTCAACGTATGAAGACGCCGCGCGACCAATGAACCAGCCTATAAATGGGGTTGTTGCCTCTATCAGTCCGAACAAAAGGCCAATTTTGAGGGCAAAACTTAAACGAGGGCGATTGATTTTGACACCTTTGCCTATCGCGGCGGCAAACGCATCTGTTGACATAGCAAAGGCTAGCAAGATAAGAGCGAAGATACTCATAGTTTTAGAACTCCGGTCAGGCTAATTGAGTCCACGACAAATCCACACGCCTGACCTTTAAGCGTGGACTTATCGATGGTCTCGCCAACCAAGAGGTGTCTGTACCATGGTAATGTGACCAATTATGTTGATACAAACTTTTCCATTTGAAACGGAAATAGGCTACTCCCCAACCGAGGGCCCTACGTTAATATAGCCGCTATAAACTGATCAAGTTGATTGCGACAAACTGCCCAACTTGAGATATAAATGACACCATGGTCACGCTCTTTCGATTGCACATATCCCAACAGTGGTCATACACTCAATTTTATTAAGTGTCGGCAACCAAGTATTTTTTCCAGCGTTACGCTTTGCGCCTCTCCCCTACTCATGGACTCCCTGAATAAGCCGTTGTCTTAGCGAGTTAACGATTTCATTGTTCATCTCTTTCCTCTGCCCGTACAATAGAGGCACTTCGTTGTTGCAGCGCCAGTATTTCCGGCTCGCACTGTATAATTCGACAACTCATTGCTAAAAGAGACTTTTTTATGAGAATTCTACTTTCCATTGCCTTCGTTGCCATTCTTGCAGGCTGCGCTACTCTCTCTCAACTGGCGGTTTACACTGTATCTAATGCCGAGTTAGAACAAGTGCTTGATAGCCAAGTGAGTAAATTGCAAAAGCAAACGTCACTTGCTGGTATTCCTCTTTATTTAGACGTGGAAGATATGACAGCTACCATAGGCCCAGATGGCAGAGACGTGGTTCAGCTAGGCACTATTGCCACTGCCCGTATTAGTGCATTTGGGTTGAACTACCCTGCAAAAGTGAGTCTAGCTTTGGAAGGCACGCCTTATTACGACAGTGAAGAAAAAGCGATTTTTGTGCGCTCATTGTCTCTTCTTGATAGCACAATTGATGCTGGCGGCTTTAAAGGTAATTTAGCCCCTGTAAGTGGCGAATTCATGCAGCTCATCAACGGCTATTTGGCCTCAAATCCAGTGTATCGGCTAGATCCTGCGAACAAAGCAGTAAGCATGCTTTCAACGGTGCCAATGCAGCTCACCGTTGAAGAAGGTAAATTAAGGTTAAGCGCTAAGCCTTAACACTATTGGCAATGCCAATGTAAAACAGTGGATTGCTGCTGGCTATACCGCAGACGACTGGCAGGTGCGCGTAAACGTAAACAACCTGTTTTGAGGGCGCTTTTTATTTTTTACGTCTAGTCTCTAGAATCTTATTGTTTCTTCGAAATGCGGAATAAACGCATTCCATCCTTTTTCTTTAATGGCACGTTGCAATGTATGTTTAGCACCTTCCTCTCCGTGGATTAAGTAAATCTTGGGCAGCGTATTGAAGTGCGACAACCAGTCAATTAGCTGTTCTTGACTAGCGTGTGCTGAAAACCCACCTAACGTGTGGATTTGTGCGCGAACGGCAATATCCTCCCCCGCCATTTTTACATGTGTGGCTCCATCGATTATCTTACGTCCCGGCGTCCCCATCGCCTGAAAGCCGACAAAAACTACATGGGACTGTTTACGCCACAAATTTTGTTTTAAATGGTGTCGAATACGCCCACCGTTGCACATACCGCTGCCCGCAATGATTATGGCACCGCTAACCACTTTGTTAAGCGCAATCGACTCTTCTGTTGATGTGGTATAGCTTAATATGGGCAACAATGAATGTAAGCTCTGATTTTGGCTATGAACGCGCTCGGCACTATCGGAAATAGCATCGAGATCTTCTTCGTTATAAACATCTTGGTAGCGGTGATAAATTTCAGTGACCGCAATCGCCATTGGACTGTCTAAAAACACCCGCTGCTGCGCTAATTTCCCTTGTTGATATAGCTCACCTAATCGAAATATGATCTCTTGGGTGCGCCCTACCGCAAATGATGGAATAAGAATGTTTCCGCCGTTTTCACTGGCTTGTAAAATAACCTGTTCAAACTCATCTAGGGTGGCTTCCATTGAACGATGGTTGCGATCGCCATAGGTAGACTCTAAAAGTACGATATCCGCTTCTTTTATTATATCCGGATCGCGAAGTAACGCGGCTTGCGAATTACCGAGATCGCCAGAAAAGACTAACTTTTTAACGTCACCGTTTTCAGTGATACATATCTCTACGATCGCCGAGCCAAGAATATGCCCGGCGTCAGCAAAATTAAGCTCAACGTCTTGGGTTATTTTACGTTTGGTGTAATAGCGAATGGGTATGCACTGCTTTAACACGCCATCAACTTCTTCTTTGCGATATAATGGTTCGATAAGGGGTTTACCCGAACGCTGACGACGTTTATTTTCCCATTCTGCGTCTCGTTCTTGTAAAGACGCAGCATCTTTTAACAAGACTTCAATGAGATCGGCGGTCGGCCGAGTCATATAGATTGGGCCGCTATAGCCCTCTCTTAGTAAAATAGGCAAACGGCCAGAATGATCAAGGTGTGCATGAGACAATATCACCGCATCAAGCTGGCTGACATCTACAGGCAAGGGTTCGTGGTTTTTTGCTTCTTCATCTCGCCTGCCTTGATATAACCCGCAATCGAGCAACAAGGTGCTGTGCGCTGTCTTAAGCAAATGCATTGACCCTGTCACCCCTTCAACTGCGCCTAAAAAGGTAAGTGTTGCCATAGTATGCTCCTTTAATCACCTTCCACGTTTTGTTGAGTATCACCGTGCGTTGAATTTGCCGTGGTAATGCTGTCCTCGACCTGCTGAATGCGGCTAAACACTTTGATCCACATGTGCACAATTTGTAAAAGAAATTCCATACACTCGGTAGCGTCTGTCATTTGGCTAATGGAAATATCACCTTGCGTTGCCTGCAGTACCAGCGCTGATTTCAGTGTGTGGTGCTCTTTATCAAGTAAATCGAATTGAACGTTTAACGCGTCGCTGCTATCAAATTGTCTCCAACGCACCATTTTCATGAACTCGTTGGTGACCGATAAATAGTTGGTAAATTGCCCTTCAAGCATTGGTTGAGCGAGCACCTCCCGACGCCTACTCAGTGCCGAAATGGCTTCGGCTTTTTGTGCGTTCGATAACATGTAGTGCTCTACTCGCATAAGCGATGCCAACGCTTCGGTGGTTTGTTCACTTAAGGCTTCGCGCTCTACTTCAACAATGAACTGCGAAATATGCTGACAGAGCATTTCAACACTCTTTAAATCGTTTTCAACAACCGTTATTTCGCTGCTTTGTTGGGAAAGCAATTTGGGGTAAACGCTTAAGAACCGGTCTGATAATGATAGTAATTCTAGGATGAGCGCGTTCACTGCCAAATCGGGAGTTTGAGCAATGTTTTTATCTAAGTACTTAGGCTTCGACGCCTTTTCTTCTAACGATACAAAACGTCGCTCGAGAAAGCTTGTTAGCCAGTCGTTTAGGGGCAAAATAAGCGCCACTCCCAGCAGGTTAAACAAGGTATGAAAGATAGCAAGTGTAATGCCCGGAGCAGCTTCTAAGTCGGCAACAGCGGTTATCCAATTAATAAAGGCAAATAGCAGGGGTAAAACCAAGGCAGCCACAATGGCGGAAGTAACGTTAAAAATAACCTGTGCCGTTGCCACTCGCTTAGCACTGGATGTGGCACCAATAGAGGCGAATAGAGCGGTAGACGTAGTGCCAATATTTGCTCCAATTACCATTGCACCCGCGGCATAAATGCCAACCATTCCAGAGGTCGCCGCGGTGATAGTTAAAGCGATGGATGCACTAGATGACTGAGTTAGCACTGTCATAATAAAGCCAATGGCTAAATACATCAGAAAGCCTTCAATACCAGAGGCTTGAAACTGACTGAGATCGAAGGTGCTCACGATTCCTTCAAAGGCGGTTTTTAAACTGTCAATCCCCACAAAAAACAAACCGAACCCAGCAATCGCAATACCCAGTGATGCTATTCGACTGTTGGGTTTCAGTAGTTTTAGAATCATGCCTACACCAATCATAGGCAATGCAACGGCTTGAATATTTAGTTTAAAACCCACTACGGCAACAAGCCACCCGGTCATGGTTGTACCTATGTTTGCACCATAAACAATGCCTAGAGCATGGCGCATGCTAAGAAGACCAGCATTAACAAAGCCTAACGATGCCACAGTTACCGCGCTTGAAGACTGGACTAAAGCGGTCATCGCCGCGCCTGACAACACACCTCTAAATGGCGTTTTACTCCACTTAGCAAGTAACGTACGTAAAGCGTTTCCTGCCGCTAGTTTAAGCCCGTCGGTCATCATGCCAATGGCTAGCAAGAAAAGCCCCAAGCCACCAATAATATTGCCAAGCAGTACGATACTATCCATCTACCACCTTCTTTGTCTGTTAATCGCTTATCGAACGTAATTCGTAATACACTCGCTACAAATAGGCATTCGTTAGGCGGGTGTGGCATAAAATGCCCCCACAACGGTGACCAATTTGTAAAGCAGAATGCTACGCACTGAACAAGCGGTGCTATGCATTCAACAAGCGCTGTATGCCTGCATAAAAGTGTAGATAAGAGTACAATGGGCGTAACTTGCATTGTTTGTTCTTGGTCAAACAATAAAGAAAAGTTACTGCGCTTGGCGCTGTAAGTCGGCAAGTCTATGTTCCCGAAGGCACGTGGCAAATCAGTAACGGGCGGCTAGTATGAAAAAGGTGATGGAAGTGACAGAACGTATCAAAACACTAGATGAATTCGCAAAGCACGTAGATTACTCTTTGCTGAATACCCTTACCCCAGACCCGCAGTCGACGTGCGATGGTGACGACCATGACCCGCGCCAAGTGTTTTCAGGTCACTATGTGCCAGTTACTCCGACCCCATTGACTGCACCGACGTACGTTGCTCATAGCGAAACGCTGTTTGCCGAATTAGGCTTAGACGATAGCTTGGCAACATCTAAAGATTTCACCCAGCTATTCTCAGGGGACATGTCGGATGTACCTGCTCCAATGAAGCCCTTCGGCTGGGCAACCGGCTACGCACTTTCTATTTACGGTACAGAGTACACACAGCAGTGCCCGTTTAGAACAGGTAACGGCTACGGCGACGGCAGAGCAATTTCTATCGTTGAAGCAGTATTAAACGGCAAGCGTTGGGAAATGCAGTTAAAAGGTGCTGGTCGCACGCCTTATTGTCGCGGCGCAGACGGGCGCGCCGTATTGCGCTCGAGCGTGCGCGAATTTTTAGTGCAAGAACACATGCATGCGCTTGGCATTCCGACCTCACGTTCGCTGAGCTTGTTTATGTCTGAATCAGACACGGTAGACAGGCCGTGGTATCGCGAAGGGTCTCATTCCTATGAACCTGAAGTGATGGTAGAAAATATAACGGCCATATCCACCCGCGTGGCGCCCTCCTTTTTGCGCGTAGGCCAAATAGAGCTTTTTGCTAGGCGAGCTCGCTGTAACGAACACAGCGAAGCGTTAAACGAACTAGAAGCCATTGTTAAGCACCTTATTGAGCGAGAGTACTCAAGTGAAATTGACACAACCACGCCGTTTGAAGAGCAGGTGGTAACGCTGGCTGCACTATTTCGAGACCGGCTAACGCGTCTTGTTTCTGGTTGGGTTCGCGTCGGTTATTGCCAGGGCAACTTTAATAGCGATAACTGCGCCGCAGGAGGCTTTACGCTGGATTATGGGCCATTCGGCTTTTGTGAATTTTTTGAAGCAGACTATCAACCTTGGACAGGCGGCGGTCGTCACTTCTCGTTTTTAAACCAGCCCATTGCTGCGCAAAAGAACTTTGATATGTTCTGTCGCTCACTGATACCGCTACTTGAAGGCAACAGTGAACAGCTCTCTAAGCTTAACGAGATCAACGACGGTTTTTCTGGCGTGATGGAACGCGCCATGGAGAGTATGTGGGCAACAAAGCTTGGCATTGCCAGCTACAACCACGACTTGCTAATTAAGCTGCTGCAATTAATGCTGCGCACAGGCGTGGACTACAATCTGTTTTTCCGAGAGCTATCGTCAGTGCCTGAAGATATGGCGAGCTTGACGAAAAGCTTTTACTACCCGCCTAAAGCAGAGGTCATGACAGAATGGGAAGCATGGCTACAAACGTGGCGTGAGCGCATTGAAAAGGACGCCGAAGCAAAAGGTGATGTAGCAAACATCATTGCTGCTACCGCAGAGAATATGCGCAAAGCAAACCCTAAATTCACATGGCGCGAATGGCTAATTGTGCCTGCCTATAAAGCCGCAGAGAAAGGTGACTTTACGCCAATTCACGAACTTCAGAAGATACTTACTGCGCCTTATGATGAGCAATCAAAAGAGGTAGAGAATAAGTACTACCAGCTGCGCCCACTTGAATTTTTCAGTGCTGGCGGAGTCGCGCACTACAGCTGCTCTTCGTAACAAAGAGCAGCTTCATTTTAGTTTACTTACAAAGAGTCAATCGATTCGCTAGGCTCAGTAAACCACACTGGGCCATCATCGGTCATATAAAAGTGATCTTCTAAGCGAATACCGAACTCGTTAGGAACTACGATCATAGGTTCGTTACTAAAACACATACCAGATGCTAGCGGGTGAGGATTGTCTTTCACCAAATACGGCCATTCGTGAATATCCATGCCTATGCCGTGCCCGGTTCGATGAGGCAAACCTGGTAAGTTATAGTCTGGTCCTAAGCCATCTTTTGCTAGGCTGTCTCGCGCGGCTTTATCCACATCGCCACAGGGAACACCAACTTTTGCAGCGTTAAATGCGGCAAGCTGCGCGCGTTTTTCGCTTTCCCATAATGCTCTTTGCTTATCGATTGGCTCACCAAAACAATAGGTTCTCGTGATATCAGAGAGATAGCCGTGCACCTTACAGCCAGTATCAATCAATACTAAGTCGTTCTTCTTTAATACTTGAGGGTCTTTAACGCCGTGGGGAAACGAGGTCGCTTTTCCAAAAAGTACAATGCAAAAATAGTTACCAGTGGCCCCCACTTTCTTATGTGCATCGTTAATAAATGCTTCAACTTCAGTAGTAGTAATACCTTCATAAAGCATACTGGCAGTCGCTTTATGCACAGCAAGTGTCATGTCCATAGCGCGTTGAATAAGCGCTAGTTCATTGTTAGATTTGTGCATGCGACAGTGTGCTGTTACCTCAGCACCATTAATAATTTGCCAAGATTGGCCAAGCATCTTATTCAAACCATCTACGATAAAAAACTGGGTCGACTCATCCACACCCAGTTTATCGCCTCCAGCGGTATTTAGTTTATCTAGCATAGCTATGACAAGCGCATATGGGCTCTCGTGCTCTTGCCAGCCAATTATGTTGCCTTCCACTAATTTGCGTTCGTTTAAAGAGTCGATTTCAAACGTAGGAGCTAGATATACAACGTCACCCTTTGCAGGCAAAAGCGCACCGACTAAACGCTCACTGGCGTACCACTGCATACCTGTAAAATACGCTAAGTTAGTACCCGCGTTTAAGTAGAGCGCACCAATGCCATTTTCCTGCATATAATGCTGCGCCTTGGCAATTCGGGCTTTGTATTCAGAGAGTTCTATGGGGCGCAGATCGCCTGTCATGTTGGCAAGGCTATCTAAAGCCTGCTGTGGTGTTTTTGTACCTATTATTTTACCCATTTTTTTCGTCCCTACACTGGCGCAAGACTGATTGCCTGTTGGAATGGTCATCAGCCCGCCTTAAATATGAATTTATTAAAACGGGCTCACTGTACAACATTCAATAGAAATGTCGAGATAAGCAGAGATGGCTAGACCTTTTGTACAGCTTGTACAGCGTACCTAAAGATAAACACTCGCTTATGACTCGCTGTGCTTCACAGTGCACTTTTCCACGCAGCCTCTGGTAGCAAGTACAAGCCTTTTTCGCTTTTTGCGCCTTCATTCACGATATAGCCGATACCCGCCGCCATAACGGCCAAAGTTACGTCGAAGGCATTGATGCTGTCACCATAGCCCGCAGTTAAGTTAAACATAGAGCCATCGGCTAGAAGATACAGTGTTTTATCGCCCAGTTTATAGGCATTTACATAAGGCATTGGCTCACTGTGAGTAGCGTTGTTTTTAAGGTAAGGCACATCAATTTCTTGGGCTACATGGCCTACATTTAAAATAAATGTTCCGTCTTTCATGTTGTCTAGATGACTCGAATTCACCACGCCATACGCACCAGTTGCAGTGGCAATTACGTCAGCTTGACTAGCCGCTTCATTTAAATCAACCACTGGCCAGCCGTCGTATTTCGCTTGAAGCGCTCTTGCTGGATCAAGTTCTGCAACTTGAACTTGTGCCCCGAACGCTTTAGCCGAGGCAGCAACACCCTGCCCTACCAGACCATAACCAATAACAACTACTACTTTTTCATGCAGGGTTAGATGAGTGGTTTGAAAGAAGGTTTGCCATGCGCTTAAGCCCACCATGTGCCTGTTGTGAAGCCCTTCTTTTACCGGCAAATCATCCCAGTTAAATATTGGATAGTTTGGCGCCATACCATTTAAGCGGTTAATGCCAGAGCCCGTTGCTTCTAAGCCCGATACAATGCTCGGTACTGGTTTATTTGCTTTTATGTTCTCGTGAAGTCGAGTTGTCAGATCAGCGCCCATTTCACACAAATGGGTAGGCTGCCACGCCAGCGCTTTATCGAATGACTCAGACCAGTCAGCCTCGCTCATATCACGCCATGCATGGGCCGTTGCGCCTTTATCAACAAGGTAAGACACCACGTCATCTTGCACTGTAGTGGGGTTACACGTGGTAAGAAAAATGTCGCATCCTCGTGAAAGTAGCCCTTCAACCAAAGGCGCCATTTTCAAATCTAAATGCATGTTGCAAGCAAGTTTAACGTTCGACAGATCGGGAAGTGATGCAATGGCATTACGAGTGCGCGGCATATGAAGGCTAGCCCACGCCAACTCTGCTTGAAAATCTTGGTACATGAAAAGGATACTCTGAGAAAATGAAAAGCAGAATCATACGTGAGAATGCTGTATTTATAAATCAGCTAGATACTCCCTTTATTTCTCCTCTTGGTTATTTCCTCTTCGCCTGGCGAGGTTCCTGCCACACCTATACTTACTGTCACTCGTATGAATTTGTTGATGTCGTGGGTGAAAAGGTGTACACGGAGATTCTCGGCAATTTGCTTGGCGTAATGCCCCCGAGTATTTGGCAAAAATACCAAAAACTCTTCGCCGCCCCAGTGAAAGGTAATGTCAGAGCCCCTAACTTGCCCTTTAATTTCTTCAGCGACTTTTATTGGGCTATTTTTAGCAATACGAGTAACAAGAACACTATATGAATCTAATTCAACAGCCCCCCAAACCGTGTTACCAGTGAGCCCATAACTAACGCGCCCATTAGTATTATTTATAAGTGTATTCTGCTGATATTTAGTCAGGATGTCTTCAGCAGTAAGCTGACTACCTTCCTCGTAATACATCCACAGCTTGTCGTTAACTAACTGCATTTTATCTAAAGACGCAGTACTTTTAGCGTAAGCGTGAGAGAGCCCGCCCCACAAGCAATTAACTATTACAAAACCAATAAATAAAAGAAGTGCTTTCATACATCAATTCTTTTGAATAGGGGCTTTTAAACACAGGGCTAGCTTTTGTATCGGCAACCCTTTCTTATATAAATATTAAGTTACGCTTATCAAAACCGTTTGTGAATAGGTTAAATTCATCAATATTCTACAAATGCGTTTTTGTGTTGTTTCGTTTCCACATGTAAAGGCTTACGTATCTTTTATGCTTAGTTTTATTACCAGCACGCTGATTCCTGTTTTGATCCTTCTGTTAATGGGATGGCTATTTTTTCGCATTAAATGGCTCAATGAAGGGTTTATAGAAGCTGGATCTAAACTGGTATTTAACGTTGCGCTCCCTGCGCTATTATTTTTATCGATAGCGCGAGCAGACTTTTCTAAAGCCGCCAACCTATCGCTGATAGGCGTTGGGGTTATGGGCACGCTCATTGTTTTTGCCGCTCTGATGATTACCTCTCATCTGACCGTACATCCGTACAAAGCCAGAGGTGTGGTTGTTCAAGGCGGTTTCAGAGCCAATATGGGCATTATTGGCTTAGCTTATTGTGCCAATACCTATGGGCAAGAAGGGCTTGCTGTAGCCTCAGTCTATATGGGGTGTATTACTATATTGTTTAACGTATTGTCTGTGTTTGTTCTTAATTTTTATCAAGGCACGTCGCGTTCTTTGTTGGGTCAAGTTACTGGCATGGCGAAAAACCCGCTAATTCTTTCTATCGCGGCAGCGCTCCCCTTCTCTTACTTCGAATGGCAGTTGCCCACCACCTTGATAAAAACCGGTGAATACTTTGCGCAGCTAACACTGCCGCTTGCACTTATTTGTACCGGTGCTTCCCTACAGTTCCGCTCATTCTCCAGTGACTGGTTTAACATTGTGCTTAGCACAACCAGTAAATGCGTGGTTTATCCCACCATATTAGTCGCGTTTGCCTATGCTTTTGGATTTAGAGGTATGGAGCTGGGCATTGTTCTTCTTCTCGCCATTTCACCTACTGCTGCAGCAAGCTATGTCATGGTTAGAAACTTAGGCGGTGATTATCGTTTGGCGGCAAGTATCATCGCAGTGAGCACATTGGCATCTTTGCCTATTACCGCCCTCGCCTTTGGAATATTAAGTAAACTACAGCTGGTGTGATGAAAATACGTCTTTGTTAAGCACATTTTAAGTTTATAAACAGTGAAGAGTGAGGCTATTGATGTAGTGTTGGACGTTATTGGAAACGAAAAGCGCCGGGTAACTCGACGTTAACCCGGCGAAAAAGGCGTAACAGACGTCGCCCTAATCTGCTTCGATCTCACCCTCTTCAATGGCCACAACGCGACGTGCTTCAACGTAGGTTTTAATAGCCCAAAGTGTCTCTTGGTCTAAGATAGGATCGGTTTGACCTTCAGGAATACCGCCAAGTGCAGGCATGCCTTTCGCCGAGCCAAAACGCAAGCGCTCAACGAACCATTCGTCGTCTTCAAAGCTTTCTGGGTCGAGTTCACGAAGGTCTGGGTTTATTCCACCAGACTGCGCGTGCAAGCCGTGACAACCTGCACAGTTATTTGCATAAGCTGACTCACCAAACTTGATGACCTTCGTTTTGGTTTCTTCATCAAGGCTTCGATATGGGTTTTCAAACACCCAGCCATTTTCAGACTCATCGCCATCAGTGATCGGCGGCATAGCTGAGCTATCTGCTCCTTGAGGGATAACATTTCCATGTGCAAGCACGTGGCCAGACAAGCCAGTTACCACGAGTGCAGCAAACAACATCGATATTTTTGTTTTCATAATTCATACATCCTCAAAAGACTATGAATTAAGTATACGTACGAGGAAATAAGGGGTAACTCTACTTTGGTTTTGAAAGGCTCCTCCTTTGGTAGGAGGCCACAATGATAGCCACTGAAAGCGCAAGCTTTACCGTTGCTGCTTCAACGCTAGTGTTAAAGTCAGAGTCGAAATAACGCCCATAGGAATGATGAAAGCTTACCTTGCCAGCAGGTAAATGAATAAGTGATGAAAAAAAGGCCAGAGCACGTAGGCGCTGGCCATGTATTAATCACTATTTACTGCTCAGCTAAGGTTAGTTTTTTGCCACCTGCTGATAGCGCTTGGGCAACTTAAACGTCCATACGGTGCCGCCTTGGTTGAAGTGCTTCACGCGTTTTGCAACTTCACCGCCCCATAATGGCACTGCGCCGCCCCATCCAGATAGTACAGAGATGTACTGCTCACCATCCATTTCCCATGTCACTGGAGAGCCAACAATACCTGAGCCAGTTTGGAACTTGTAAACCATTTCGCCAGTTTTGTCGTCAAAGGCCATAAGATAACCTTCAGGGTTACCGGTCCAAACCAAACCACCACCTGTAGTTAACACGCCGCCCCAAAGTGGAGAGAAGTTGTTATAGCGCCAAACGGTTTTACCTGTTTTGGGGTCAATCGCTTTAAGTACGCCAATAAAGTCCTCATTCACTGATTTAATGGTGAAACCAGCACCAAGGTACGCTGCACCTTTTTTGTAAGAGGTTGGCTCGTTCCAGATATCCATTTCCCATTCGTTTGAAGGAACATAGAAGAGTTCAGTATCCTTTGAATAGGCCATTGGCATCCAGTTTTTACCACCTAAGAACGCAGGGCGAGCGACAACCTGTGCACCTTGTTTACCATCAGCTGATTGCGCTGGGCTTCCTGGGCGATTTTCGTCAACGTAGATAGGTCGACCTTTTTCATCCAGTCCCTTTGCCCAGTTTAATTTGTCAACGAACGGGAAGCCGCGGATAAAGTCACCGTTCTCGCGATTAAGGACGTAGAAAAAGCCGTTTCTGTCGGCGGTTGCCGCTGCTTTTACTATCTTGCCGTTTTCCTGGTAGTCAAACGAGATAAGCTCGTTTACGCCATCGAAGTCCCAGCCATCGTGTGGTGTGGTTTGGAAGTGCCACACAATTTTTCCTGTATTAGGGTCGATAGCTAAGCGCGACGACGAGAAGTAGTTATCGCCCGGACGTAGGTGAGAGTTCCACGGTGCAGGGTTACCCGTACCGAAGAATAGCAAGCCTGTATCTGAGTCGTAAGTACCACCTAACCACGTTGCTGCACCACCGGTTTTCCATAAATCAGCAGGCCATGTTTTACCTGGCGCGCCGCCTGAAATACCATTTTCGGTTTTCTTACCGTCTTTCCATAAGTACCCCATGTGCCCTTCAACGGTAGGTCTAACCCATAGCTGTTTGCCAGACTTCGCGTCGTAAGCATACACTTTACCGACGATCCCGAACTCACCGCCAGAAATCCCTGTAATGACTTTTCCGTCAACTACAATAGGCGCTGCAGTAATGGCGTAGCCCGCTCGGTAGTCTTCAACCTTTTTCTTCCAAACAGTTTTTCCCGTGTCTTTATCCAGTGCTACTAACTTGGCATCCAAGGTGCCAAATATGACCAGGTTATCGTAAAGCGCAACGCCACGGTTTATTACGTCACAGCAAGGCATAATGCCATCGGGCAAACGCGCTTCATATTGCCATAGCTCTTCACCAGTTCTCGCATCAATGGCCCACACTCGAGAGTAAGATCCGGTTACATACATCACACCATCTTTTACCATAGGCTGCGATTCTTGACCCCGCTGCTTTTCACCACCTAATGAGAACGCCCACACAGGACGTACTTCTTCTACTGTATCACGGTTAATGGCGGTTAGCGGGCTGTAGCGCTGAGCTTTCAAGCCCATTCCATACGTCACTACGTCGTCAGTGGTAACGTGGTCATTTTGAATATCTTTGTCGGTGACAACAGCATGGACAGGAGTTAACGCACTTGCACAAACCAGCATAGATAGGGCAAGTTTTTTAATTGGCATATTATTATTCATAACGGTTCCTAGTTGCATGTAGGCCATAAATGGTCTGTTTCAGACTATTCGTTAGGATTAGCATAGCTAGGGGGGATGTCGATGCCTATGCAACAGCGGAGTGATTTGACTCCTCCTTTAGGAGGAGGAATGAAGGGCTATTTTCCCTTTTGATCAATGCCTTTACACTTTCACGTCTTTTTAAAGAAATGCGTTCTTCCAATACTGATAGCAGTGCTTAAGATAATAAAGCTGATGGCCACAGAAGTATTGCCTAAAGTGCTTTCGTTCTGAACGCTATTGTTCAGAGTGCGCTTATTCTGAAAGCTCTTGCCCTGCAAAATAGGGCGGCATCTCATAAATGGTTTTGTATTTATCAAATAGCCGTTGCATATCACCCTCGACCACCATTCGCGTAATTACATCACCAATTTCATAGCTAAGCGCGCGATAATCAGTATGAACAGCAAGTCCTATGTCCCACTTTTGCTTTCCGATGAGCGGAAACGCGTTGCTTGCAAGGCGATATTGCTCATTATCAACAAACTGACTGAGGTAGGATATTTGCGAGCGCAATCCCATCACCGCTTCGACGGTTCCTGCTTTCATTGCGTCAAACGCTTCTGCGTTTGAGCCATAGTGCGATGTTTTTTCTCGCAATCGGCCGCCAAACGCTGACGTTAAGTAAAAGTGGGGAATGCTGTCTATTTCCGCACCAATCGTGTGATACTGAAACATGCCCATGGTTTCCACTTCGGGCAAGGTGTGCGTGTTGTGAATGATTTGCCAGCTTTCACGCTGATAAGGGGCAAACATATGAACAAGCTCATTAACCAACAAGCCCACGTCGTCACGTTTTTGAGAAAAGCTTGGGTCGTAAGGCGCGCGCATCATCACATCGGCCTTAATTCGGTGGATTATATGGCCCTTCCAAAGGTAATTTCTGAAATCGTCTTCTGTCGTTTCACCTGGTGTCATCCATATCAGTTCTAGCTCAACACCAAGGGCGCTCGCGATTTCACGGGCGATATCAATATCAATTCCAGTGGGGCTGTCGTTTTCAATAAATGAAAATGGAGGATAGTCGGTGTACACCGCAATTCTAATTAAACCGCTGTCTTTAATATCGTCTAACGATCTTGCTTCCCCGAACGCAGAAAGCGCAGACCCCGTTATCAGGCAGAGTAAAATGAAAATAACTCGAAAAGGTTTAACTAACTGCACAGCTTACCCACTTATTCAATCGAACTTCTTAAGCATACTAAGGGGTTAGCGTGATTTTACTAATGCTACTTTAGCGCCATAGCATTCCTCCTTTAGGAGGATGTTCTTCGGGAAAATTGCCATATACCCTTATGTCAGACAAACAGATATCAGCAAAAGCATGCAGCTGAGCTCGGGGTGGTATATGGCAAAGGGTGTAAAAAGCACGGTTGAAAGACGATTAACCGGTAAGCGTTATCAAAAGTGTGTAGCGTCACTTTTTTGCTGCGTTCTGTTGTCGTTTTTAAACAGCGCGCTCGCATTTAATGAAGCGCAATCTTCTCAGGCCCAACAAACTGCACCACAGGCCTCTTTTGCCACTATTGTGGTCATTTACATAAAAGTTGCAGGCACATCTCCACCAGGCACACCAGACTATTTAAAGTCCCCCAGCAATGAGGGGACAGCTGGCGCAAGTGTGGCGATAGAGGATGCCAATATCACGGGGAAATTTCTTGGTTATCAGTTTGAGTTAACTGAAATCAATGTGCCTTCTATCGGCGAACTGCAAGCATCTTTAGCTAAAACACGCCAGCACTCTGGTTCAAGTGCTAACGCAAATCACAAAGAAATAAGCAGCAATCGGCAAGGCAACATTGCACCCGTTGTACTACTGGATATGCAAAGCAGTGATAAGGTAAAGACTGCCTCAATTGAGCAGTTGATTGCCACTATACAAAGCACGCTTCCTAATGCCGTATTTTTTAACGTAGCTAATAGCGATGATTTGCTGAGACAAAATTCATGTCGCCTGCCCTTGTTTCATACAATCCCCAGTTATCAGATGAAAGCCGACGCGCTAGCCCAGTGGTTTCGCACTAAGCGTATTGACGAGATATTTGCAGTTTACGGAAAAACCGCTGACGATGCTGCATACCTAGCCGCGTTTAAACGCAGCGCTAAAAAATTCAAGCTTTCACTGGTTGAAACTAAACAGTGGCAGGACAGTTTTGATTTACGCAGGGCTGCCTTTGCTGAAATTCCTCAATTTACGCGAACAACAGAAACCTATCAGGCTGTTTTTACCGCCGATAGCGCGGCGCAATTCGCGTATAGCCTACCCTTTAACACCTATTATCCCGTACCTGTGGTAGGTGCTGCCGGCCTGAAAGCGCTAGGTTGGCATTTTACCCACGAACAATGGGGCGCCCGTCAGCTTCAAAGCCGTTTTAACGAAGGGTTTAACAGACACATGAATGAAGTCGACTTCGCCGCGTATCTTGCAGTAACTGCGGTGGCAAATGCTGCGCAGCAAGGAAGCGATTTAACGCAGCAGGGAATACTTAAAACCTTGCTTAGCGACCACTACACGCTGGGTGCCTATAAAGGTCGCCCCCTTTCTATTCGCTCCCACACCCACCAATTTCGTCAGCCTATTGCGCTGGCCCACGAAGACGCATTGGTGACTCATGCGCCCCTTGAAGGCTTTCTGCACCAAACCAACGAACTGGACACATTAGGCGCAACACACACTACCTGTAAGGACAAGTTATGAGCTATCGCTTTGCACTCTTGCTTGGCAATTTAATGGCAAGCTTTGCCTTTGCACTTCCTCAAGCGTATGTCACTAACGAAAAAGACAACACGCTATCTGTCATTGATATGACGACATTTGATGTGGTTAAAACTATCGAGGTTGGAGAGCGACCCCGAGGGTTTATTTTAAGTGCAGACCAGTCCCACGCGTATATCTGTGCCTCTGATGCTGATCGCATTCAAATTATGGATTTGTCTACCCATTCCATAGTAGGCGATCTTCCCTCAGGTGCAGATCCCGAAACCATAGCATTACATCCCAACGGCACCACTATTTACACAGCTAATGAAGACGATGCCCTTCTTACTGTTATCGACATTCCAACGGCGCAGGTTATTTCTCAGATAGATGTAGGCGTAGAGCCTGAGGGGCTGGCTGTGAGTCACGACGGCAGCATGATGGTCGTCACATCAGAAACCACTAACATGGTGCACTGGATAGATACCAAAACGCACGAAAATATTGCAAATAGCTTGGTTGACGCAAGACCCAGAGATGCTCACTTTACCAGAGATGACAAGTACCTTTGGGTAAGCTCGGAAATAGGTGGCACCGTCAGTATTTTCGATACTGCTACTAAGCAAAAAGTGAAGACCCTTTCCTTTGCCATTAAAGGCGTTTATCGCGACAAGGTTCAGCCAGTGGGTATTGTGCTTATGAAAGATAAGCCCTACGCCTTCGTGGCGCTTGGTCCAGCGAATCGCATAGCGGTCATCAATACCGATACCTTTGAAGTGGAAGACTACATTTTGGTTGGGCGACGAGTGTGGCAATTAGCGTTTAACCAAGATCAGTCTTTATTGCTGACCACTAACGGTGTAAGCGGTGATGTTTCTGTCATCAATACCCACACGTTAAACGTAGAGCATACGGTAAAAGTGGGGCGATACCCTTGGGGCGTGGCGGTTAAATGGAAATAGCGGTTCAAGCAGTTTCACATCAGTACGGCGGCCACCACGCGCTGGACAATATAAGCCTTTGCCTAAAACCAGGCTTAACCATGCTGCTTGGACCAAATGGCGCAGGCAAAAGTACCTTATTTGCGCTTATTACGGGCCTTCAAAAACTCACGCAAGGCAGCATTACCTTTGATGGTGCTACCCTGTCTCAATCTCGCACAAGTATTATGGCGAAAATGGGCGTGGTATTTCAGCAAAGTACCTTAGATATCGACCTGTCGGTAAAACAAAATTTGTCCTACTTTGCTTCGCTCCACGGCATAACTACCACTTGCGCGCTATCTCATATTCAAGGCCTGCTCGACGAGCTCGATCTTACGAGTAAGCTCAACACAAAAATTCGCAACTTAAATGGCGGGCACAGACGTCGGGTCGAGTTAGCTCGCTGCCTTATTCACAAGCCATCCTTGCTGCTATTAGACGAGCCTACCGTTGGCTTAGATATAGAATCCCGTCATCTTATTTTGCGGGTAGTACAAGCACTCGCTCATTCGCAAAACGTAAGTGTACTATGGGCCACGCATTTATTTGAAGAAGTGAAGCACAACAACAACTTGATAGTCTTATCAAAAGGACGAGTGTTAGCCCACGACCAATGTGAAGCCTTGTTAGCCAAGTATCATCAACAGGATATTGAGCACCTTTGGCAGCATTTGATGCAGGAAGGCTCCTGATGTATTGGCGCTGTTTTGTGGGTGTACTTACCCGAGAGATGCTGAAGTTCTGGCAGCAACGTACACGCCTGTTAAGTGCATTGGTGCGCCCGCTGCTTTGGCTATTTGTTTTTGCCGCAGGGTTTCGTTCGGCCCTCGGTCTTTCAATGACCGAGCCTTACGAGAGTTATATTTTGTACGAAGAGTACATTGTACCTGGGCTTGCCGCCATGATTGTGCTTTTTAATAATATGCAAAGTTCATTGTCCATGGTGTACGACAGAGAAATGGGCAGCATGAAAGTACTGCTGTTAAGCCCGGTTCCCCGCCCTTTTCTGCTAGGCAGCAAGCTTATAGCCAACACCTTGGTAAGCGCTATTCAGGTATACATCTTCTTTGCCTTTGCGCTTTTACTGGATGTACGCCTATCTGCGTTGGGATACGTTTATGCGTTGCCTGTTATTGCGCTACTGTCATTGTTTTTAGGTTCGTTAGGACTATTACTGGCAAACTATATTAAGCAGCTAGAGAACTTTGCCGGGGTCATGAATTTTGTCATTTTCCCGTTGTTCTTTCTATCAAGCGCCCTATACCCGCTTTGGAAAATGCGTGAGGCCAGCGAATGGCTGTATCAGATTTGCGCCTTTAACCCCTTTAGTAGCGGCGTAGAATTACTGCGATTTGCGCTCTATGAAAAACTCGAACACAACGCGCTAGCCGTTGTACTTTGTCTTACGGCTATCACTTTTATTTTGGCTGTTAGAAGCTTTCGCCCCAAAGCCTCAAAAGGGCGCTTCTCGTGATAAAAGCAAACCTAACCTGGGCTAATGAAAGCAATAAAGTTGAAACGTTAGACGATAGTGACTGCTTACTTATTTTAACTACGCCCGAGTTATTAGCGAGCCAACTCTTTCACTTTTCAACACCCGCTAAGACATACATTGAGCAGGTTTTTGACGATGAAGGTTTTGCAGGAAATAAAGGCCAATGTGTATTAGTACAAGGCCTTAAGGCGTTTAAAACAAGTTACATCTCAGACACTGAAAACAGCGGAAAAAACAAAATTAGCCAACCATTAGCTGAAGTAAAACGGGTACTGTTTTATGGTGTCGATTTTGCGCTTTTTGAAGCGTCAGATGCACCCAACGTCTCTAGCTGTGCCTCGACTTTATCTAAAACTAATGACCCTTCCATGGTTAACCGCTCAAGCTACGCTAGCGATTCAAACTCCGCGTTTTATTCGAAAAGCACTAGTGACTTGAAGCAAACTAACGCGCCAGCATTTCGCTACTTAGAACAGCAGTTCGATGCATTGTTTAAAAAGCTTAAAAGCTTGTCGGTAACCTTGGAAAAGCTGGCGTTAATGGCGCTTTCTACCACTGAAACAGTAAGCAGCGACCTTGTTAACACCATTGCGAGCCACTCACCATTTCTGAGTGCGCTACTTAGAAGCTATTTCAAGCACGGCTATCACTTTAAGGGCTATAAGACGAATAATCGTTCGGTTTCTAGCAGTCGAGCCCGCGACGACAACAACAACGCAAATAGTGTTGAAAAAAACGCCGCAACTAATGAAGCAATTAACCAAGCAACTGATATTAGGGGCACGCTGTCTCTTGCATTAGATGCCAAGCATTTTAATAAAGCACAAAAGCGTCTCGTTTCACACACTATCCGCTATGAATCAGCCCTGAATGCCGCGATGACGTGGGCTAAAGATCTCGCCCACATGCCAGCCAACTTATGTACGCCAGATTATCTGGCCGAACAAGCTCTGCATCTGGCGCAAACCTTTAATACGGTGTCTTGCGATATCCTCAATGAAAGTGCGCTAAAGCAGTTAGGCATGAACGGGTATTTAGCGGTAAATGCAGGTTCACAGTTTGCTGCCACCATGCCTATTCTTCGCTATACAGCCAAAGGTTTAGAGAATTCACCGCCGGTAGTGTTAATCGGCAAAGGCGTAACGTTTGACAGCGGCGGCATAACGTTAAAACGCAGCCCTGATATGCGCCATATGATTTACGACATGGCAGGCGCTGGCTGTGTATTGGGCGTCATTCAGGCGGTTGCCACGCTGGGGTTAAATATAAATATTATTGGTATTGTGGCGAGCGCCGATAATGCGATTGATGGCAAAGCCTATCGCCCGGGTGACATTATCACTATGCACTCAGGAAAAACCGTGGAAGTCATGAGCACCGATGCAGAAGGGCGTATGCTTATGGCCGATGCAATCAGCTACGCGAAACAGTTCACCCCCTCGGTTATTATTGATATTGCAACCCTAACCGGCGCGGCCATTAGCGCACTGGGGCACAAAGCCACTGCGCTTTTTAGCAACGCTCCAGCGCTTGAAAGTGCGTTAGTTGAAGCGGGTGAACTGGCTAACGACAGGTGCTGGCCTTTCCCACTTTGGCCAGAATATCAAGACGCCATTACCTCTCAGCACGCGGATATGATGAATACGGGTATAAACTCTCCCGGTGCTATTTCGGCAGGCTGCTTTCTCTCTCGCTTTGCTGACGGCACCCCGTGGGCTCACCTCGATGTGGCAGGAACCGCTTTTACCTACACCAAATCTTTATCGGCAACCGGCCGCCCTATTCCTCTGCTGTTATCTTACTTAAGCAGCTGTGCTATCAAAAATAATCAATAAATCATCAAAATTCATGACAGTTCTCCTCCCTTAGGAGGATATCTGTTAACACATATTCAACATATACTCAGTCATGCGTTTAATCATAAAGAAGAGGAACAATTATGTGGACTAAACCCCAATACACAGAAATGCGCCTTGGTTTTGAAGTAACTCTTTACATCAATAACCGCTAGGCAACGCCCTCTGGGATGATGAACAAAAAGGCTGCCGACGCAGCCTTTTTTTACTTGTAGTATGGAGTTGTTATGCACGTATTGATTCTTGGTGCTGCCGCCGGGGGTGGATTTCCGCAATGGAACTGCCACTGCCCCAATTGTAAGGGTTTACGCGAAGGTAAAATAAAGGCGAAAGGCAGAACACAGTCGAGCATTGCTGTCAGTAGCGATGGTAAAAATTGGGTTCTCATTAATGCCTCCCCCGATTTAAGGGAGCAGATAAATAGCCATCCGCAGCTGTGGCCCGACGCCCATGTTTCTCGCGGCACACGCATAAGCGCAATTGTGCTTACCGACAGTCAAATAGATCATACTACAGGCCTGCTAACATTGCGCGAAGGCTTACCCCTTCCCGTTTATTGTACCGATGTTGTGGCCGAAGACCTAACCACCAGCTTCCCGCTTTTTACCGTATTAAAACACTGGCACGGCGGACTACAACAGCATTCAATTAATACCGATTATCATCAACGCTTTGTACCAAAGGGGGCAGAAGGCCTGACTTTCCAACCCGTGGTATTAGAGTCTAATGCGCCCCCTTACTCGACGTATCGCGACAACATTGTGCCGGGCAACAATATCGGCCTGAAGATAACTGACGACACCACGGGCAACGTGCTTTTTTACGCGCCGGGATGTATGCAGGCAAACGACACAGTAAAACAGGTGATGCGCGAATCTCACTGCGTGCTATTTGACGGTACGCTGTGGGCCAATGAAGAAATGATAGATCACGGCTTTAGCAACAAGCTGGGCACCGATATGGGACACATGCCGGTTAATGGAAAGGGCGGAGCCATTGCGCTGCTAAATGAATTTAACGTTAAGCGTAAAGTACTAATTCATATCAACAACACAAATCGCGTGCTTGACGAAGATTCCAGTGCTTATCACAGCCTGTGTGAGCAAGGCATTGAATTGGCTTACGACGGTATGGAAATTGAGGTGTAGTAATGACAGAACACGCATGGTCTAGACAAGAATTCGAACAAAAACTGAGAGAAAAAGGTGCTTACTACCATATTCATCACCCCTTTCATAAACGTATGAATGAAGGACACTGCAGCGTTGATGAAATTCAGGGCTGGGTGGCCAACCGACTGTATTATCAAATGGCGATACCGGTTAAAGACGCGGCAATTTTAGCGAATTGCGAAGATCAATCGGTTCGCAGAACCTGGATCCAACGAATAATCGATCATGATGGACGGGAAGGTGAAGACGGACTGGGCGGCATAGAAGCCTGGTTGCGGTTAGGCGAAGCGGTAGGCTTGAACCGCAGTGAATTACTTGATGAAACCCACCTGTTGCCAGCGGTTAAATTTGCAGTAAATGCCTATGTGAATTTTGCCCGCCGTGCGTCGTGGGAAGAGGCTGCCTGCTCATCGTTAACTGAAATGTTCGCCCCTGAAATACATCAAAGCCGATTAGATACCTGGCCTGGGCACTATACATGGATTGATAGTGAAGGCTTTACCTACTTTCAAATGCGGTTAAGTCAGGCGCGCCGTGATGTAGAGCATGGCCTGCAGATTACCCTTGACCACTTTGTTACCCGACAACAGCAAGAACATGCGCTCAATATACTGCAGTTCAAAATTGATATTTTGTGGAGCATTGCTGATGCCATTTGCTTTGCCTATGAATACAAGAGAAAGCCGTTTGATGGTATTGCCGACCAGCGGGTGTGCCATAAAGGGAGGTTTTAATGATGTCGAATTTACAATCACAAACCGAACACCACTTAGATGCTGATAGCGTCGGTGCTGATAACGTGGAAAATAACATTGAAAATAGCAGCAGTCACAACAACGAGGGCAGCGGCACAAGAGACAAAACAGCTTCTTTAAATCCGCTTTTTCGCATGCAGTACGAGAAAGCTCAGGGTTGTTATGTTTTGTTGTTCCCCGAAGGAATGATAAAACTTAATCCTTCTGCGGCAGAAATTCTTAAGCGTGTGGATGGCAGCAATACAAAAAATGCCATTTGTGCTGAGCTTCGCCAAGCGTTCCCTGATGCACCTGAAGATTTAGAAGAAGATGTTCATGCATTTCTGGTTCATGCCGAGCAAAAGAAGTGGATCCGCTATGACGAATAATACAGACGTTGATTTACAAACCGACGTACCAAATAGCATAACGCCTCCGCTATGGCTCCTAGCCGAAATTACCTATCAGTGCCCATTGCATTGCCCCTATTGCTCAAACCCAGTAAACATGGAAGAAACATTTAATGAGCTCTCTACTGAGCATTGGGAGCGTGTGCTGCGTGAAGCGCGGGAAATGGGCGCCGTGCAATTGGGCTTTTCTGGCGGAGAGCCATTGCTTCGAAAAGACTTAGAGCACTTAGTCGCTTATGCGCGGGCTTTGGGTTTTTACACCAACTTGATCACCTCTGGCATTGGCATGACAGAAAAACGTATTGCCAAACTCAAAGAAGCCGGCCTTGACCACATTCAGCTGAGCTTTCAGGCAGCCAATGCTGAAGTCAACGACTTAATAGGCAACAAGCGTCACTCATTTGAACAAAAACTTAAAATTGCGAAGCTGGTAAAACAATACAACTATCCTATGGTGCTTAACTTCTGTATTACCGCGCAGAACATTCACGAAATAGAAGATGTGATGGCGCTCAGCGAGCAGCTGAACGCTGATTTTGTCGAGCTAGCTACCGTGCAGTATTACGGCTGGGCCTATGAAAATAGAGACCATCTTTTACCTACCTCACAGCAGCTACAGGAAGCTGAAGCCGCAGTGAACCGCTACCGAGCGCAGCAAAACGGTAAAGGGCCAACCTTCATATTTGTGTCGCCCGACTACTATGAATCTCGCCCTAAGGCGTGCATGAATGGCTGGGGCACAACGTTTTTAACCGTAACGCCAGATGGCAGTGCCCTTCCGTGTCACAGTGCAAAGATATTGCCCCTTCGTTTTCCTAATGTGAAAGAACGCTCGTTGCACGATATTTGGCACCAAGACTTTAGCTTTAATCATTTCCGTGGCGATAGTTGGATGCCTTCGCCCTGTAGGGACTGCGATGAAAAAGATAAAGACTTTGGCGGCTGCCGATGTCAGGCTTACCTGCTAACAGGTGATATGTATAAGACGGATCCGGTTTGCAGCAAGTCGCCCGATCACCATTTGATGAAAGGCATTACCGATAAAGCAGGTACTGCACCGTCGAAGGCACTACAGTATCGGAAGGTGGAAAAGCCGATTCCCATCCTAGAAGTAAGTGCTACGAGGTAAGTACAAGGAAATAAATGGGCTGCGATAAGTACGAAACAAAAAGAGATACCGTTAAACCGCAATGATAAAAGTGTATGTCTGAATTTCATTTCATTGATGCCGGCTCTGGGTCAAAAGTGCATAGCGTTGTTTTTGCGCTAAAAACCCCTGCAGCAGGCCACACTGGGTTGTCTCATTTAGCTGAGCACATGAGCTTTCGACGCTCTCACCCATACCCTGCTGCCCACGAGCTTTTTACGGCCAATACACTTCTGCCTGTTACTATTAACGCTACCACACTCGCCGAGTACACCTTCTTTTTCGCTTCGTCTGAAAAAGAGAACGTGCTGCTTGATGCTGTAAATTACCTGCACTGTGGCCTGCTTAACCGGGATTACGGTACCGATGAGGTTATCTTAGAGCGTGACGGGGTTATTTTTAACGAGCTCGCCATGCTAGAGACAAACAGCGACTATGCATTAAACGCCGCTATTCGATTAGCCGACACCAATAAAAATGCCTATCAACACGCGGGTGGTTTTACCCAAACCATAGGCAGCAACAGCATTCAAGCGCTTCAAGACTACAAACGCCAGTGGTATCAGCCAAGCAATATCACCACGCTGGTTTATAGTAATGCAGCCCACTTTTTTGAGCAGTGCAAGGAGGTTGTTACAGCCGTGAGCGCAATGAAAGCGCAGAGCGTGGAAACAGCCTTGAGCGCTGAAAAAACCTTGAGCGCTGAAGCAGCCCTGAGCGAGAAGGCAGCTTTGAGCGAGAAGGCAGCTTTGAGCGAAGAATCAACACTGAACAGAAAGGCCTCTCTGAGTCAGCACGCATCTCAACGTGAACACTCACATTTAGACAAAGAAGCCTCTCTTGATGCGCAAATGACAAAAGGCGAAAACGAATCAATAAGGCATGTATTAACCTGGTGGTTTCCTCAGTGCTTTTTAAATGGTTTACTACAGCAAGAAGCAACACTTAGCACCGTAGCAGGCCTTGAAAACACTTTATTTATCGACCCCGAAATCAATCAACAAGGCAATTTTGCAATTCGCCTCGTCACAAACGAAGCGATGAAGGAAGTAGCAAGCGAGCTTTCGATAGAAGCACTTCCAAAGCTTTCACAAAATCTGACACACAAGCTCGTGAGCGATGATTATGATAAAAGGCTGCGACAACTAAAACATGTGGTATCCGCGTGTCTTGCCTCATTTGATATTAGACCTTCAAAGCCAATGCCAGACACTGATAAACACGCAGACGGTGTGGGGGCGGCTATTCGCTATTTTGCGCAACTAACAGATGCGTTGGGTTCTAACGAGTGTGCCGCCAAAGATTGTGCCACCAAAAGCGCTTATTTGGCGAGTGCTAATAAGGTATCGCTCTCCTATTTGGGGGCTCTACCTTCACCTGAAAAGTCAATCGCTCTCGAGCGGATTAGAAAGGCACGCAAAGACTTTTCCGCGCAAGCCAGCGCTTCCAATAGCGAGCAGTCACTTTTAATACCGCGTCTTACCTCTAAATACCGACATTTTATTGCGTTAGAGCACTTGCCTGCACTTCCACGTTTATTGCAGCCACTCGCCAACAATACCACCAATTTGAAACGCTTTAACGCTGAACACATTGCTTTGCATTTAACGCCGTTTTCCACTCCATCGCCCTCAATAACTCTAGAGTCGGCTTCTCTAAATTCTGCTTCTGGTTATTTGGCCTCGCACTGGGTGTATCGCATCGCGTTCTATCAACAGTCAAGACTACAAGCGGTACTGGCACACCACCTTTTCTGGCAACCAAGAACCTCGGGGGAATGCTACGCACTGGGCGCTGCAACCTATGAAAATAACCTTTTTCTATTTGGTGCCAGCGACACAAATATCACAGAGCGTGAAAACTGGTGTCATAAGGTTTTATCGATTCTCTCGTAGGGAATTCGGGAAAAAACACTGCTACCAATTTATGATACTTCCTCCCACTTAAGGAGGATATTTTTAGGGAATGGTTAAGGCAATACTGAAAGTATAAATAATAACGAAGCAGTCAAGACCATGCCTACGCGAATTTCTACTAAAAGCTCTAGCCAAAACGTTGCACAATCCCCAACACATCAACTTACCCGTTCACCATTTGCTCTTGCGATTATTGCAAGCGCTGTAACCTATGCGTTTAGCTCTGCTGCAGAAGCTAACGATGCAATGGACCACTACGAGGTTATAGAGGTACAGGGAGCGACACCGCTTAGCGCCAACAGCAATAACTCTGCTGTATTTGGTAACGTTCAGACACTCACTCAAGACGATATTGAAGGGAGCGTCAACCGTTCACTACCGGAGCTACTCAAAACTCAACTGGCAAGCGTGAACCTAAACGATGTTCAAAACAATCCGTTTCAACCCGATCTGCAATACCGCGGGTTTACTGCCTCTCCGCTGCTTGGTCTACCTCAGGGCATTTCGGTGTACTTGAACGGCGGTCGGGTTAATGAAGCGTTTGGCGATACTGTGCATTGGGACCTAATGCCTCTAGATGCTATAGATACCGTTTCTTTGTACTCTGGTTCAAACCCTCTGTTTGGCCAAAACACGCTAGGCGGCGCCCTTGCGCTAAGAACGAAAACAGGGTTTAGCTTCAACGCCAACGAAATAGATTTACGGGCTGGACAATTCGGCCAGAAAGCCGCGTCTGTGGAATCGGGGGGTCATAACGATCATTGGGCGTATTATGTAAACCTGAATCACTATGAGGAAGATGGCTGGCGCGACTATTCGCCATCTGAAGTGCGGCAAGTATTTACATCGCTTGCCTATAAAAGTGACAAAATGCATCTCGACATGAACCTGTTAATGGCCGATAACGAGTTACTCGGCAATGGTGCGTCACCTATAGAACTGCTGGATATTGAAGGAAGAGAAGCGGTCTACACCCACCCCGATCAGACCAACAACGAACTTACGCACGTTAATATAACCGGTGATTTCGTTTTAACTGACACCTTATCTTTAACCGCCAATATGTTTTATCGCGACACACAAACTCAATCAATCAACGGCGATGACAGTGATTTTGGTGCCTGCCAGTTCGCTGATGGACGCGTAACACTGTGTGAATTTGAAGATGATGACGACGATGATGATGATGATGATGATGCTCCGCTTGATAGTGATGATGATGGCGACGACGATGATGACGATGATTTGCCTGTTGTAGGCGAAGGCGACGATATAGAAGCGGTTGAATTCATTGGCTTTGATGACGACACCGCGCTTGCCGAAATATCAGATGTGGACGCAGATGAACTTGATGGAACATACAATACAGGCCACACAGACGCCAAAGCTACTGGGTTATCTTTTCAGCTAGCAAAACAATATGCCTTAAGCGGCTTCAGTTCAGAGTTAATTGTTGGTGCCAGCTACACCAAAGGAGATGTTAACTACGCCGCTGATACTACATTTGGTATTTTGGAAAACGAATCTGCACAAGACTCACGCACCGTTTTACCCATCGACGGGCTCATGGCACAAGAAGCCAGGGTTAGATTAGATGTAGACACCACCGCATGGTCGCTATTTTTCATGAATATTACACAGCTCTCTTCAGCCGTATCACTCAATCTTGGTGGACGTTTTAACCGAGACCATATTGTTATGGAAGACCTGATTGATGACGGTGAAGGTTCATTGGACGGCAATCACCGTTTTACCCAATTTAACCCAGCGGTAGGTGTAGACATTACTATTGATGAGCAAAGCCAGTTGAATCTTGCAATCAGCCAGTCTTCAAGAACGCCAAGCCCAGCAGAGTTAAGCTGTGCAGATGAAGACGACCCGTGCCGCTTACCGAACGGTTTTGTGGCCGATCCTCCTCTTGATCAGGTGGTCACCCAGACTATTGAAGCGAACTACACCACACGCATTGATAACATCGACCTGATGCTAAATGTTTTTCACAGTAGAAGTAAGGATGACATTATTTTCCAACAAGCTGGCTCTGTTGCCTCTCGCGGATACTTTATTAACGTTGATGAAACCCAGCGTCAGGGCGTAGAATTCAGCGTAGGTTCAACGTGGGAAAAACTAACCTACCGGTTAAACTACAACTATCTTAACGCAACCTATGAATCAACATTCACGTCGTTTAGCCCCTTTAACCCTCAGGGTCCAGACAGACTCGTAACACCAGGTGACAAAATTCCAGGCCAGCCAGAGCATTTAGTCAAGCTCTACGCAGATTACGCCTTAACGGATAAAGCGCGTTTAGGCGCAGAAGTTATTTCAGCATCTAGTCAGTACTTTAGGGGCGATGAGGCTAACGAAAACGAAAAGATTGACGGATACGTTATTGCAAACATTTATGCATCGTACCGGTTCAACGACACATTTACCGCATCGCTTCGTGTGAATAATGTGTTCGACAAAGACTATGAAACCTTTGGCACGTATGGCGAGGCTGATGAGGTATTAGAAGACATTTATCCCGACGTAGAAGGTGCAGAGTTCGTGGGCCCCGCACAACCGCGAATGGTCAGTGTAAATCTAAAAGCGAGATTCTAATCAGATAGCAGTTGTTACCACACGCGCTTTTATCCACACAAAAGCTGCAAAAAAATCAAAAAAACGCGACTTACTTTTTCACAGTAGTCGCGTTTTTTATCATTTATACATTTAATTTTCCCGCTACTAAAGAAGGAGATTAACACGCCTTACGGCCGATGGTTCAAAATTCAATAGAACCTATTATCAATTTACTGGACACCGAAAGCATTAAAACCAGTCAAAAATAAAAATAAAAAGCCACTTTAATTAATCAACACTACCAATATTGGGACAGTAAAATGAAAAAGAATACATTTACAAAAACCTGTTTATCTATCAGGGTAAGAGCGTGATCATTTTTTAAGCAGTTATCACTTTTTCAAGATACGCAGTATCCATAGCCGCAATGCGCTGTTTACGTCGGATGCTGGCCTTCTTCGTTTTTTCCCGTTTTAGCTGATTGAGTGCCACTTGCCTTATGCAGGCGAGATTTTGAGCGGCATCACCGCGATGTATTTGACATGCATCCTCATGCATTGCCACATCAAGAAGCCAGTGGACTTTGTTTTCGATACCCCAGTGATTGCGAACAGCACTGGCAAAATGCTCTGCACTGAGTGTTTTCGAACAGATATAGTAACGTGACTCCAAACTCTGTTTACCCTGCTTATCCACTCTGTAATGAACTGCCATACCCAGCGTAGTCAGTTTGGGCCAACTGCTATGTTCTGTTGTAAAGCCAGATGCGGGCAATACCTGATATTCTCGATATTCCCTACGGCCATGACCTTGTTCGACATGCGTCAGCTTGTCAGCTGTTGTTTGGGAAAAAGCCTCTTGTAATCCGGTGTATAAGCCTCGTTGATTCGCTTTCACCGTCAGTAAGTAGTCTGCCTCTTTGTCTATGATGGTTTGTGCAATACTCGTTTGACATCCCATGGCATCCAGACTGACCAGGCAACCTTTAATATCAAGCAGTTGCAACAGCGCGGGAACAGCCGTGATTTCGTTGGACTTTGCATCCGTTTTATACTGTCCCAGTACCACACCATTGGCCGTCGCATAGGCGTTAACCATATGAATGGCGGTACGTCTGTCCGTTCGGTCATAAGAGCTTTTTAGCGTTTTTCCATCAACCGCGATGACCTGACCTTGTGTCAGTATTTCTGTTTGTTGCATCCAGGCAATGAATGCCTGTTGAAACTGGCCCGGGTCAACACGACTTACAAGCCGGGCAATCGTATCGTGCACGGGAATACCCAGACTAAAATCACCATGTTGCTTAAGCCAATCCAGGTGACAGCGACCAAAATCTTCAATGTCTTCCCATCCTTCAGCACCCGCTATCACAGCTGCAACAGTTAGAAATAAAACGTCAAATAGCGGATAGGTGATTTTACTGGCCTGGCGAGGCTCGTCTATCGAATGAAAGTGGCTGGCAAAAACGGCAAGTGACATTGTGGTGCTCCCAAAAAGAGAGCATATGATCATAGCCAGACCAGGTCGTCAACTAACAGTTAAATTTGATCAAATAATGTTCGCGATCTCGCCCTGAGAAGCTAAGTTACTTTGGCCTAAAGTAAAACAATTTGTTCATGAGCAAGGCCGTGAACCTGATTTAAATGCCTCTGACTTTACCGAAAAACGTTTGGCTGAGTGTTTAATTTACATCAAACAAGAAAAGCGCAAAAGGATGCGAGCGTAATGAAAAATGAAGAATGGCAAAAATTAAAGTCGATGGAGATGGACGACTGGTTAAGCTTCATTAATGACGATGACGAATTAGGGCTTACAGCGGTTAAAGTAAAATCAAAAGCGCCAACCGTTGATGAACACTTGGTTGCAAAGTTTCAGGAGATAAATGACTTCTATAAAGCTAATGATCGTTTGCCCGAAAACAATATGGCAAACATTAGTGAGCTAATGTTATTTAAACGGTTAGATTCTATTAGAGGCAGTGATACCCAGTGCCATGCATTGGTTGATTTTGATGAATTTAACTTGTTACCTTTAACCCATGAAGTAGCGGAACCTGCAGCAGAATATAAAGCGGAATCGAAACCTGATCCAAAGCCTGAGGTAAAAGAAATTAACTCAGTAGAAGACATTTTCGCTGATGATGACTTTGGTTTACTAGGTGATTCTGACGATAGCATTTTTAATATCAAACATGTTAAGTCATCGCTAACTATGCCTAAAACAGTGGCAAGACGGGAGAGGTGCAAAAATTTTGAAGAGTATGAAAATCTCTTCAAGGTATGTCATTCAAAGGTACAATCTGGTTATCTAGAAATGACAAAATTTGTTGGAGAACAACAAATTCAAAAGGGTGAGTTTTTTGTTCTGAATGGAGTCATGTGTTATGTGGCAGACATGGGAGAAAGAGAAAAGAAAGCTGGGAAGGTTAATGCAAGACTTCACCTTGTTTTTGAAAATGGGACAGAGTCAAATATGCTGTTACGTTCTTTGGCTACCGAACTATATAAAGATGAGTCTGGCAGAAGAATAATACCTACTGAGCTTGATTTCGAAATAAATGAAGAAGATCAATCGGCAGGTTTTATCTATATTTTATCAAGCCAAAGCGAAGATCCTCGAATTAATTCCATTTCAAATTTGTTTAAAATTGGCTACGCGACAACACCAGTAGCAAAACGTATTGCCAATGCTGCAAACGAACCAACTTACTTAATGGCACCTGTGAATGTTGTTGCAGAATACGAATGCTACAACATGAATACTCAGAAGTTTGAAAACCTTATCCACACTGTGTTTAAAAATGTATGTATCGATGTTGAGATAGCAGATTTACAAGGCAATATGTGCAAGCCAAGAGAATGGTTTAGTGTGCCAATCGAGCAAATAAACATAGCAATTGAGCTTATTGTGAATGGGCAGATTGTTAATTATCGATATAACTCATCGGCACAGAAAATTGAATTGAGATAAAACAGTGAGCACGGTCTTTAATTGATTTTACAAGGATTTAAATGAAAACGGATTTTAGTGAAGGCTTCTATTCAAATGATAGTGAAAAAGAGACGTTAGCGACAAGAAATACACTACTTACAGAGCAAGTAGATACTGCTAGGCAAGAGAAAGATAATCTGTTGCTGTTTTTGAAAAGCCAACTAGCAAGTTACTTAGGTCTAAAGGTCGCTTATTGGATTCAAGGGTCATTCAAAAACCATACTGTAATACGCCCTGTTCGCAGTAGTGATGAGTTCGATGTTGATGTAGGCCTTTATATTTTTGCCGATGCCGAAGCTCAAGGTCTAAATGCATGTGATGCAAAAAGTATACTGAATAAAGCTTTGCAGGCTTATTGCAAATCCCATAGCACGGCTAAACTCGAAGATGCTAAACCAAACTGTGAACGAGTAAGGTTTATTGATAATTTTCATATTGATCTTCCTCTGTATTATATGGATGAACAAAAAGGAACGTGCCGCTTAGCTACCGAAAATAATGGTTGGATAGTTAGCGATCCTAAAGCATTACAGTCATGGTTTGGTAATCAGATAAAGGATTTATCTGATACTGAAAAAGCTCGATTACGCAGGGTAATTAAAGCTATAAAAACTTGGGTTAGCCTTAAGAATATAAAACTCCCGTCTATTGCAATATCAACCTTTATAGCTAGAAACTATGTTGGTTACGCTTCAGAAGAAGATGCAATATGGAAACTATCAAGTAGTCTAACAAATCACATAGTAACTGGTGGGAGAATCCTTAGTCCTATTAATGGTGATGATTTAATAAGTGCTAAAGACGAAGAAGTAAGTGAACTAAAAAGAGCTTGCTTACAACTTCAAAACGTTTTGAAAGCAGTTGCGCTCTCTGAGTGTTAATTGGCACCGCTATGGATCCATTCCATTGGCGGCGTAATGGACCCACCCCATTTGTGCCGTAATCGATCCACCTGATTGGCGGCGTAATAGATCCACTTTAATCTGATTTTTCCCCTCAAAC
>Ga0208879_1000411_pt1 | contig 44375 bp, 41 predicted proteins | sample Knorr_S15_td_Bot_FD_185605 | JGI IMG/M metagenome (GOLD analysis project Ga0208879, IMG submission 185605) | Marine microbial communities from Southern Atlantic Ocean transect - Knorr_S15_td_Bottom_ad_5009_LV_A (SPAdes) (version 2) | ecosystem: Environmental > Aquatic > Marine > Oceanic | place... | reverse complement strand
TTCGAAAACCCTTTATTTGAAATCAGGAAAAACCCAAGCATATCATCGATTTAGTCTCTTCCACGGACATTGATCAGCCTCTAACCTGGTGAGGCCAGGCGTGTTTTTCAGGCAAATTCATGCCTTAAATTCAAGACCTGGCACTTTTAGGTTGATAATGGAGGAATAATAAATATAATCGAGATTATTCCATTTTGTGCGATGCATCACGATGTTGATGACCCTAAGTACCCGGACACCAATTTTCTTGCTGCTTCTACTGGCAACGCTAACTGTTGCCGTGCAAATTACTCAGGCACAAGCCCCTGCTTCAGTAACCAATACCTCGTTAACTGTTTCAAAACAGACAGTTAGCAGCGCATCTACTATCCTGCCGATAGCTGAAGTAAGGCCTTCTAAACTGCCGGATTTCACAAATTACCGTGATGTCCGGACCAAGAAACAAGAATTCTTTAATTACATGCTACCGATGGTTCGTCATGCCAATGACAGGATTCTTAACGACCGAAGTTTGCTGCTTGCGATTCGCAATGACCTGAGGTCCGGCGTCGTAATTAACCCGGATGACGTTCAATTTGTCGGGGAATTGGCCAGGGTGTATCGCGTGAAATCACGGGAGCATCTTGCGTCAATAGTCGATATCCTGTTGATTCGAGTCGATGTGGTTCCGGAATCTCTGGTACTGGCTCAATCTGCTAATGAATCAGGCTGGGGAACCTCCCGATTTGCGCGTGAAGCGAACAATCTATTTGGCGTATGGTGCTTCACTCGCGGTTGTGGTGTCACACCACGTTCCAGGGATGATGGCCTTACCCACGAAGTTGCAAGGTATGACTGTGTACAAGACAGCGTGAATGCATACATTCACACCATCAACACCAACGGTGCCTACCTGGATTTACGTCAGATTCGAGCCACATCTCGTGATGGTGAACAGCATATCAGCGGGCTGGCTCTGGCTGAGGGGCTGAAAAAGTACTCGTCCCGCGGTATCGACTACGTCAGAGAGATCCAGCAACTCATTCGAGTCAACAACCTCCAAAGATTTAACTTGCCTCTCGCGGCGTAAACAATCTCCGCCTAACCCATTCAAACCAATTCGGGACTCATTGCGTCTAAGGAATATTCAATTCCCCGGTGGACCCAATGAAAATCGCAACTCTCATCACTCTGGCTATCATCAGCGTTATTCTTTCAGCCTGTGTCCGGGCGGACTATTGCGCTGAATCCAAAATCATCGAACGCGACTTTGACGCATCCGCTTTTAACGAGCTGAAAATAAGGGCACTCGCCGGTGAACTGGAAATAACACCCTCTACCGACGACAAGATCAGGTTCTGGGGAAAAGTTTGTACTGACGAGAAACAGTACCTGGACATGATCGATCTCAATGTCGTGAAATCCGATAGCAATCTCACCCTCTCCACGATCATCCCCTATCATCTGGATGATTTTGATCCAGGCTATGCAACCATGGACATAGAACTTTCCATACCGGTAGCCCTGCCCACTCGACTGCGAGATTCCAGCGGCAACATACTGGTTGAAGGTGTTTCTGTGATGCAGATAGACGATTCATCCGGTGACATTCGCGTATTCAATGGAAAGACAAACCTGACGATAAGGGATTCATCGGGCCAAATCCTGATCCGCGGCCTGACCGGAGACGTCAAAATAACTGATAGCTCAGGCAATATTGATTTGTTCGATATTCAAGGAAGCGTTTCGATTCCCGGCGACAGTTCTGGTGACATTGATATCAAAAACGTGACAGGGGCAGTCGAAATTGACCGGGACAGTTCGGGAGACATAGATATTGGCGTGGTGGGTCAGGACGTCATTATCGGTCGCGACGGTTCCGGGGATATTGAGATAAAGGAAGTGCGCGGTATGGTTCGCATCGGAGCTGATGGCTCTGGCCGTATATTCGTTGGTGATGTCGCGGGTAATCTGACCCTGGACCACAAAGGCAGCGGCGATATCAGCACCTACCGCATTGAAGGTGAAATAGACTTACCAAGATAGAGCCACCAGCGATCACAAAACGCTATGATGTCCCCTGGAACTACCCAAAGGAATGAACATTGCTCTACCAGGTGCATCAACTTAAAGATCGCGGGCGACCGGGTTCGGCTCGCTTGATCCAACTGATTAACGGTGAACTGGAAAAAACCCTGAGCGTAGAAGGGTCCAGTCTATATGGTATTTTCGTGCCACTCTTTGGGTTGGCCAGTAACGAGATATATCTGGTGTCCTATGCTCAAAAGCCGACAACCCTTGACCTGCCGCCAGAAATACAGGAACTGTCCTGCCGAGATTTAATCCCAACGGTGCGCCCCACCGAGGACGAACCAAGATCGCGACCCGGCATCTATGTATTTCGATGGTTCAGTGTTGCCGCCGATTCCGTTGACGAAATAGTCCGCCTGTCCAGTGAAGCCTGGCCCACCTTCGAGGCGTCTTTTGAGACAGAGGTACAAGGCCTATTCGTGGATCAAGGCGACTCACCCGGCGGTATGCTGCTCATCACCTGGTACAAAGACCTGTCTGTCTGGGAAGAATCCAGACAACCGCCCGAGAAGGCCAGGGACAATTTCCTGAGACGTCACCAACTGACACTCAGTGCCCTGCCTATTGCCACCATGCTGGCAGGAGAAGCTTCAGGTACTTCCCGGTTGATTTCACATTCCTAGGGAAGCTCTGATTAATTGGATTTTTTCGTGAGGACTTTTCGTGAGGATAAGGCGAACTCGCACGGAGAATGATTACGGGTTCAACGCGGTCATCGCGGAAAAAGTGATGCGGCACACCGACATTAATCAGAGGTTCCCGGGGATCACCCCTATCGAGCGTCCTGGTAAAGCACCCGCCAGAGTGTGGCGACCACCAGCGCATGATCGATCTCGCCGCTTCGCAGCATTTCCGGCAACCGATCCAGATGCACCAATTCAACCTCGGTGTGCTCTGTAGAGGTGTTCGCAATCTCCCCGACCCGATCGCAATCCCTGGCGAGAAAAGTATGCAGCCGGTTCGGGAATATCGCCGGGTTCGGATTGAGCACGCCAAGAGGCTCGACTTTTCCCGCCCGGTAACCTGACTCTTCGAGGCACTCCCGCACTGCAGCAGTTTCGGGATCCTCGCCTGGATCGATCATGCCGCCGGGTATCTCCAGCGTAATCTGTTCACTACCGTGGCGAAACTGTCGAATGAAAACCACTTCATTGTTCGAGGTCACTGGCACGATATTGACCCAGTCGGCTGTGTCTATGAAAAAAAACTGATGCTCGTTTTGCGTCCTCGGACAAACTGAAGTCGATTCACTCACGCTGAATATGCGACAGTCCACCAGGCGCCTTGATTCCTTCCGAATCCACGGCTTAATCTCACTCATTTGTTTTCCAGTGCTTCTATTTTTTTATGCTCTTATTTCCCAACGCCTGTATATCCCAACGCTCTTATTTCCCAGTACTCTTATTTCCCAACAAAATGAGGCGCTCTTCGCTCAAGAAACGAGGCAACGCCTTCTTTGTGATCTGCTGACTTGAAACATTCAGCCAATGCCTTTGTGTGATTCAACATATGACCGGAAACATCATTGCTTAATCCTTCATAGACCAGCGATTTGATTCGCTGCTGAGAGAAAGGAGACCCCTGCAGAATTGCGTCGGTAAGGACCCTGGTTCGGTCAGTGAGCTCTTCGGGTTCAAACACGCCGGATACAAATTTCAGTTCATGGGCTTCTTGTGCGGAAATAAATTCACCGGAATAGAGTAGCCAGAGGGCCTGTGAGGTCCCGATCAATCTCGGCAGCAACCAGCTTCCAGCACCGGTGTCGGGCACCAGTCCCCTGTGTGAGAAGTTCCACGCGAATCTAGCCCGGGTCGAAGCAATTCTAATATCACACTGGGTTGCGAACTCGGCGCCCATGCCCACTGCTGGTCCGTCGATGACGCCAATAACCGGCTTGGGGCATTCAACAATAGGCCACCACTTGGACCGTTCTTCGGCGGAACCACGTAAACCTCTCTCTTCTCCCGGAATAGAAGACAAATCCGATAAATCCGTACCGGCACAGAAGGCACCATCCGTACCTTTTAAAACAACGACTCTAGCCTGATCGTCCTCTCCGGCTTTGGTAAAGGCTTCAATGAAATCCGCCAACATGGCAAAACCCATCGCATTTTTCTTCTCAGGCCGGTTGATCGTAATCGTCGCGACTCCGTCCGCTACTTCGTAAATTATTAAATCACTCATTATTAGTCCTCTACGGGAAGCTCTGATTAGAGCTTCCCTAACTCAAACCATCGACAGGAATCGCTGCACCATGCACAGCGATCGCCGCATCCGAAGCCAGAAAGCCGATGACACTAGCCAGTTGCGCAGTTGGCACCCACTTTGAATGGTCGGCATCCGGCATGTCTTCCCGGTTCCGGGCAGTATCAATGATTCCCGGCATAATGCAGTTAACATTGATATTGTCCTCGCGCAGTTCAAAGGCCATCGCTTCGGTCAATCTCATAACCGCTGCCTTTGAAGCGGTATAGACACCCATCTGCGCGAATCCCTGTGTTGCTGCCCTGGCTGCTATGTTGATAATTTTTCCACCACCCTGGCGTTGCATTTGAGGAACAATGACGCTGCTTGTATTGACGATCGAGCGCGCGTTCAAGTTCATTAAAAAGTCCCAGGTCTCGTCACTGGTCTCATGAACGGACTCTCCCATCAGAAAGCCACCGGCCACATTGCACAGAACATCCACACGACCAAAGGACGAGATCGTCTCCTCCAGAGCCAGCTTGCAGCTTTCTCTTTTTGTTAAATCAACGGTTTGATAACTGTGCGGTGCAACCTGCTCCGGAAATGCTGCCGCAAGAAGCTCTTCGCTATAATCCAGCGCTGCTACCCGTGCACCCAGACCCGAAAAGTGTTCGAACACCGCCTTACCTAAAGCGCCTGCGGCGCCTGTCACTACTACTACTGTGTCGGAAAACAAATTTTCCCTCCCGTTGAAATCGTTGGAGACGCAGTATAGCGATTTTCAGGTCAATGCGAGTATTTGACCTGAGAGAGCACAACCATTACGGTACTTTCACACGTCAATAGAGAATACCTGTGAAGGAAGTAAAAACGTTTTGCCGGGTTTGTGAACCCTCTTGCGGATTGATCGCCGAGGTTGATAACGATGAAATCATTTCACTCAAACCGGACAAAGACCATCCGGTCACCAGAGGTTTCGCCTGCCACAAGGGTCTGGCCACGCTTGAAATTCACCAGGACGAGGATCGCCTGAACTACCCACAAAAGCGAGTAGCTCCCGGTCAGGTCGAACGTATCAGCTGGCAACTGGCAGCGACTGAAATCGCCGAGAAAATGGCAGCCCTGAAGGAAAAATACGGGCCCGACGCCATTGCCTCTTATACCGGTAATCCGCTGGCATTCAATTCTCTGGCTGGGCCAGCAATAGGCTCGTTTCTGCTGAACAACGGAATACGCCGAAATTTTTCATCCGGCACCCAGGATTGCACCAACAAGTTTGCTGCTTCCGAGGCCGTGTTTGGCTCCAGTACCATTCACCCGATTCCCGACATCGACAACACAGATTTTCTGCTTATCTTCGGGGCTAATCCGCGTGTTTCTCACATGAGCTTTGTTTCTATCGCCGATCCCATGGCAGCCTTGAGGCAGGCAAAACAACGCGGTGCAGATATCCGGTTCGTCGACCCGAGATACAACGAATCGATCAAGGGCATTGGTTCCCACATTGCCGTCAAACCAGATACCGATGTCTATTTGATGTCTGCCATCCTTCACCAGCTATTCGAAATGGGCCATGTGGACGAGGTTCGTCTCAACCAATATGCAGACAACGTTGCGGAGCTCAAAGACTTTATCGCTGATTACCCTCCTGAAAAAGTCGCTGGGATCATTGGTATCGAAGCATCCAATGTTAGCGCGCTAGCCAGGGATATTGCCGCTGCCCCGAGTGCTGCCTTCTATATGTCAACCGGCGTTAACATGGGAAGACAGGGATCCCTGGCCTACTGGCTTTTATTCATGTTGAGCCTGGTTACCGGCAATCTGGACAAAACCGGCGGCAACATCTATTCACGCGGGTTCTATCCGGCAGCCAAAGCCGGTAGGGCAGGCAATGAAATCACCTATGAGGAATCACCCCTGGGAGAGTTCCGGCGAATCCGGGGAACACTGCCGGGCAATTTAATGGCCGACATGATTCTGGGTGATGACAATCCTATCAAGGGCCTCATCGTTATCTCCGGCAATCCAATTCTGTCCATGGGGTCAGGGGAAAAACTGCAACGGGCTTTTGAGCAACTTGAGTTTGTGCTCGTCATTGATATCTATCCGAGCGCGACCTCTGAATATGCGGATTACCTGTTGCCGGCCACCGATATGTATGAACGACCGGACATCAATATATGTGGGCTGGGGATGCAGAAAGAACCCTTTATCCAATACACAGACTTTGTTGTTGAGCCCAGGGCAGAACGAAAACCTGAGTGGTGGATCCTGCGCCAAATTGAGATCGCTCAAGGTTTCGATGCGGAAATCAGGGACCTGGATGATTACCAGTCCGCTATCGAAGAACTCGGGTTATTCAACAGGTTCGATCACATGTTACGTCAATCAGGCCTCGGTATAGATGAGGTCAAAAAAGCAGGCACTGTGGTCCTGAAACCAGTTACACCGGGGAATTTCTTCACCGATATTATCCAAACTGAAAGCGGCCGAGTGAACTGCTGTCCGCCTTCTTTCAGGCAAGCATTGGACAGGTGCGCCGATATCTTCGAAGAACTGTCCCGGGAAGCAGATTCACAATTGAAGATGATTTCCAGGCGAACCAACTACATGATCAACAGCTGGTTCCACAATGTGTCCTCACTGAAACGTCCCAGGCAACTAAACAATCCTGTCTATCTCCATCCTGAAGATGCACGGGCCAGAAATCTTGGCGAAGGATCCAGTGTCAGAGTAAAGAACGAGTTTGGTAACATTACCAGCGTCGTTTCCCTGGACGATACACTGCGGCAAGGCACGATTGCCATTACCCACGGCTGGGGGTATCAGGGTAAATCAATGAAGACCGCCAATCGGCATGCCGGCTGTAACGCGAACAATTTACTACCATCGGGTCCGGGGTCTTTCGAGAAAGTCAGCAATCAGTCTTTCATGACGGGTATACCCGTCGAGGTAGAGGCGGTTTAGGGAACGTCTGCTTATCCCTGGCCAAAAATCGCCTTGAACATGTAGAAGAAAATAATCGCCAGTATTGCGCCTGCAGGTAGAGTCACCAGCCAGGACGCAAAGATGGTCGCCACGACTCTAAGATTTATTGCCGCTATTCCTCTGGCAAGACCAACGCCAAGTACGCCGCCCACCAGGGTATGTGTCGTACTCACCGGCAAGCTATACCCGGATGCAATAACGACAGTGGTCGCAGCCGCCAGTTCAGCCGCAAAGCCGCTACTGGGCGTTAATTCTGTGATATGAGTGCCAATCGTCCGCATAACGCGATAACCATAAAGTGCCAACCCGGCAACAATCCCGCCGCCGCCCAGCATCAATATCCAGGCCGGCATTGGCGCGGTCTGCAACACATTACCACCGGAAGAAATGATGCTGTTTACCGCCGCCAGTGGACCAATGGCGTTGGCAACGTCATTGGAACCATGGGCAAAAGCCATAGAACAGGCAGTGAACAACATCAGGACGCTGAACAAGCGTTCAATGTTCACGATGTCGTGGCTGGAGGAATTTACCACCCGCTTGATCCGACTCAGTGCCACTATGCCAGCGAGCATTGCGACACTGGCAACCGCCGCCGAAAGCAAAATCGATTGTTCAAAAGACAGGTCAAGACCAACGTGCTTCAGGCCTTTCACCATGGTGACCATCGAGATAATGAACCCTGCCAGAAAGATATAGACGGGCACCACGCGCTTCGCAGCTGCAAAAGGGTCCGGAGTATCGAAAACAAATTTACGCACACTCATGTACAGCATGAACGAGACCGAGCCTGCGATCAGTGGCGAGACCACCCAACTGGCAGCAATGGCCGCGATCTTGCTCCAGTTCACTGCATCAACAGAAATACCGACGGAAGCGAATCCAACCAATGCGCCGATAATGCTATGGGTAGTCGACACCGGCCAACCGTACGCGGTGGCGATCAAAAGCCAAATACCCGCTGCCAACAACGCAGACATCATCCCATAGACGAGCAGCTCCGGATCGTCGGCTAGTAACTCTGGGTCTATGATGCCCTTGCGAATGGTAGAGGTGACTTCGCCACCTGCCAGATAAGCCCCGGCAAACTCGAATATCATTGCAATGACGATCGCCTGTTTCAGGGTGATTGCCTTCGCACCAACGGATGTTCCCATGGCATTTGCCACATCGTTGGCACCGACTCCCCAGGCCATAAAAAAGCCGAAGATAATCGTTAAAATCAGCAGAGTACTGCCATAGTCTTCAATAACGCTCATGGAATACCTTACTTCGCCATGAGATACATCATCCGATTCCCGACCGTCTGGGCATCGTCAGATACATCGCCAATGCGATCTATTACTTTATAAATAAACATGACATCAATAGCATCGAGTTCGTGCTCATAATCGATCAAGGCTCGACGTAATTCGATCTGCTGAACATCCGCATCATGTTCTGCAGCATGCAGACGCTCAAGGATCTTCTCCACGAACTCAATTTCCTGACCGGTAAAACCTGTCGTAATTAAATCATTGAGTTCGTCCATCGCCACCCTCGCAAGGGTGACGGCACTGATACTCACTTCTACGAAGCCGGCCAACAATGGCTGAAGGGGTTCAGGTAATTCCAATTGTCGCCCGATGACCAGGCCCGCTATATCCTTGGTGCCATTGGCGATTCGATCCTGAATTTGAACGATCTCTAACAGATTGTTGCGAGACACCGGAAGAAAAAGACTACGTCGCAGATTCATTCGAATTTGTTTCTTGAGTTTATCCGCATCAAGCTCAAGCTCTGTAATCCGGGCACCATGACGCTCTGCCAGCGGCCAATCCCTTTTGAAAGTCGCAGTGAAAAAAGGAATGATTTCCAGCGCACATTGCTCGCAAGTCGACATGTGGTGTTGAATGGGGGTGACGGGCGACGGTCCAAACAGCTTGGCAAGGATCGGTGTTTTGACCATAGGATCGTAAGCCCACGAACGAAGCGTCCATTATAGAGAAGCACCGTATAAAAAAAAGTCATTCAATGATTATTAGCTGCCGAAATACGCGAGTCCGTCTAGCGATTATTGGATGGCGGGATGCCACGCCCGGCAAGACGTGCCCGGTGAATTGTGCTATAAAAGCCGCGCTATGAATTTGCCCATTAATGATCACAAACGGCGTCTACTCGATACCACGGCCGTTGTCCTGTCCAGCGTGTGTATGTTGCACTGCCTGGCACTGCCCATTGTTCTAACCGTGCTGCCTATCGTCAACGTAAGTCTGATGGACGAAACCACCTTTCATCTGGTTATGATGGTTGTCATATTACCCATCAGCCTGATCGCACTCACCATAGGCTGCCGCCAGCACAAAGATCGGTTAACCCTTATTTTGGGTACCACAGGCCTGACAATCTTGACCGGCACGGCTCTTTTTGGCCATGTGTGGTTCGGTCTGTCCGGAGAGCGCATCATGACCTCAATCGGCGGATTGGTGCTCGCTTCTGCGCACATCCAGAATTATCGCTGCTGCCGTCAGGACGACTGCGCGCACGAAGGCTAATCAATGAACGGTCAATACCAACTTGAGCAACAAGGTGGGCACATTGGCGCAACCCTATCAAACATCGACCTGAACAAACTCGATCGCGAGGCTGTCTCGTATATTCGCGAAACACTGAATCAACATCTGGTTGTATTCTTCCGCAATCAGTCACTCAGCCCTGAACGTCTCCTGACATTGGCGAACCTCTTTGGCACACCGGCGCCCTACCCATTTGTTGAAGGTATCAGCGGTTTCCCGGAAATCGTTGAAGTCAAAAAGATGCCAGGAGATACCGTCAATTTTGGTGGTGTCTGGCACTCAGACACCGCGTACCTGGAGGAGCCAACGATGGGGGCGATGCTGTACGCCATCGACATTCCGGATTCCGGCGGTGATACGATCTTCGCCAATATGTATCAAGTGCTGGAGTCGCTTTCTACCGGGCTAGTGGATTTTCTAAGACCATTGTCTGCGATCAATGAAGCCGACAAAGAAGCCATTGCCGCAACTCGCCCCAATGCACAAAAAAGAGGCCTTGCTGCAGCGCATCCCGTGATAAGAACTCACCCCGAAACAGGGAAACCACTGCTTTTTGTAAACCGCGCCCACACAACCCGATTTGTCGGCATGACAGAAGCAGAGAGTCGACCCATACTCGACTATTTGTTCGAACAAATAGAACGCCCTGAATTTGCCTGTCGATTCACCTGGCAACCGGGAAGCCTCGCTTTCTGGGATAATCGGGCGTGCCAGCACTACCCACTCAACGACTACCAGGGTGAAACCCGCAGAATGCTGAGAGTCAGCCTGGCCGGAGACAAACCGTATTTGTAACAGGTCAGTGCAATCGGTTAAAAGGTCAACCGATCAGCAAATTACCGGCCATGAATGGCCGGTCCGCAGATCAATCACTGAAGGTGATTGATCTGTCGCGAGTGTGCCGAGGCACGCGACCCGTGAAAAAGTACAGGAAAGTACTTTTTTATTAATGAATAGAAAGATTACCCGCACCATCAATCGAAGCTGAACGCCCGCAAAATTCTTCGGTTAGCATAGATCGCATCACGTCCATGTCGGATGTATTCGCCCAGGTACGCTTTCCATCTTTCGTCAGGCATGCTGTGTGGCCGATGAGCGGGTCATTACCCGCAAACATCACGGTGTATGATTCGATGGTGACCTCGCCGCGATAATCAATCAGCCATTCCCGCGTTGGGCACTCATCGACCTCTGGTTGCAGGTTCTGGTGTTGAAAATCAGCGGAAGGCGCTTCGGTGGAATAGACGCCAAATGCGTGCTTTGTCAGGAAACCCCCATTGGCGGTGATAAACCCTTTTTTGCCCGGGTTGTCTCTCAAGACTTCAATCATCCGAGAGATGCTGTGCATGACATAGTTATTCAAGGGGCCACCGCCAAACGTCAGTCCCCCTGTTACTGTCAGTTGACGATTAAGGGGGAGTCCCAGTTCCCTGGCCGCTATCTGCACAGCCGAAGGAAAACAACTGTAAACATCGACAAAATCAACTTCGTCAACATTCAGCCCCGCCAGTTCCAGCGCCCGTAAGCCCGCGATTCGAATCGCAGGGCATGAATATAGATTGTCGCGTTCAGAGACGAAATAGGTATCGTGGGCGTCTGTACCGGTCCACGGGTATACCCATTTGCTTTCGTCAATCCCCAACTGCCTGGCTTTGCCGACACTGCACATCACGATCGCACTTGCCATATCTACCGCATTGTTGGAGTTCATCAACTTCGGATACGGGAAACTCACCATCCTGTTTCTGGGGCTTGCGGTACGAATCGATTCTGCAGTGACTGGATCCCTGATCCAGGCATGGGGGTTTGCTGCTGCCACATCACTGAATCGGGACCAGAGCTCTGATACTTTTGTCTGATGCTCATCAATTGATTCACCCTGATAATGCCGTAAGGCATTTTCGAACATTGGATAGACCTGAATGGGTTGCTGAATTTCCCTTGCCTGTTCCGCCTCCCCACTCATGACCGCTTCGACGCCGATGATTCGATCATATTTGCCTTCGGTCTCTTTTTTAGGCAATTCATAATCTGCTTTTCTCGCTTTGGCCTGCGTATTACCGATCTCTGCCCCGGTCAGGACAATCAGGGATCTATCGCCGCTGAGAATATCCATCGCAGACGCGTTTAATGTGCTCTGCACCATGTTGCCGCCATAACAGGTCCCTACTTTTTCGGCGTCAGGGCAGCCAATAGATTCAGCGACATAACCGGCAGGTTGTCGATAGCGCCATAACCCCCTAACAACTCGGATAGAATCCACGGAAGTCAATAATCCGGGGTTACCTGCATCGCTCGCAGCTTGCCTGACGGCATCGACCATCAGATCAATGGGCTCTTTTGCATCCTTAAGTTCTGTGACGCGTTGCTGTAGTTGGGCAACACCAATAATGACGGGCGTGTTAGGATTCACGGACTTTTCCTTAAGTAATAATTGCGAAGTTTGAATGCGATCACGCCCAATGAGCAAAGGCTCTCAGAAAGCAGGGACGCTTATGCGCCTGCTTTTCCGTTTCTATAGGTTTGCGTCATGGCAGGATCACCGTGCAGCATTCTGCCACAATCTGTGGTGATGTTGCTCAGGGAAGCTGAATGGTTATGGACCCGTCGGTCATGAAGATCGCCGTCACGGCCTGGAAATTTGGTTCAGGGGGTCTTGCCCAGGAACTGGCAGAACAGGGCGAGCTCGCCGAAGCGATGGGCTTTGATTCCTTCTGGCTGCCGGAAAACCATTTCACTGGTGCCATGGCAATACCATCACCGCTCATGCTACTCGCTGCCGTTGCCAGTAGAACATCGACAATCAAACTCGGTTCAACCTCCTACCTGTTACCCATAAGAAACCCGATACTGGCTGCCGAAGAGGTGGCTGTTCTGGACAGATTATCCGCAGGACGGGTTATTCTCGGAATTGGTCGGGGTTTCCAGGACGCCATGTTCAAGACCTTCAAGATCCCGACTAGTGAGAAACGAATGCGTTTTAAATCCAATCTGGAAGCCATGATCAGTGCTTGGAAGGGTGAACCGATCGACCAGTATGAAGGGGAATACATCTATCTGGCGCCGCTTCCGGTACAGCAACCTCATCCACCACTCTGGGTGGCTGCTTTTGGACCCCTGGCTATCAAGCAGGCCGGCTCACTCGGCCTGCCCTACATTGCATCACCTGTTGAGGCAATGCACAGTCTAAAACAAAATATTGAAGCGCATCGGGCGCACGTCGAAGATTCCGGCCATCCTCCCGTTGAACTTGTGCCGATCATGCGAACGATATTCGCTACCAACAATGGGCATCTTGAACAGCGCGTTCGGCAGTCTTTAATGTCCGAGAATGCGAGTCGTTTTCGCGACAATAGTATCGAACTCGATAACTGGGCTATTGTCGGCGATGTCGCCAGGGTACGCGATAAACTGGCGGAGTACGAAGAGACCCTGGGGCTTAACTACCTGATCGCGCGCGGCAGAATTGAGGGTGTCAATAATGATGAGCAGATCAAGTCACATGAACTGCTGCTGCAAGCGGCTAATTAATAATTTTGATCAGCTGTCCTTCTTCTGGCTGACCATGGGGATACAATCCGTTCATGACTCTTAACGTATCAAGTGCATAGTTGGTTATCGGTGAATCCTCGGCCAACTGTTCCATGGTCGTATCACTCTCTGCTCTTACTACCTGGACTTTTGGCAATTTCGCAGCCTGAAAATCTTCCCTGGACATCCTGTCAAAGCTGAAAATGCTGGCGATGTAGTGCTTGTCATCGGCAATATTTCTCAGATCGTGTTTGCCTGCCCCCTGCAGAACATAGGCCAGACGTTTGCGGACATCAAAAATTACCGCGAACCGAACGGGTCGAGGTCCAAACGGAGAATCTGCCTTATCGGCGATACCAAGAAAGGTTGGCATATTCGATATGGTGATCTCGCGACCTTCCCTGATTTTCAATCCGAGACTGTCTGTTACAAACTTCTCCGGTGTATCTCCTTTGCGCAGGCGAGCAGTGGTGACGGTAAAACTCGCTTCCCCAACCCGATTTACCACCATCGCTCCCCGGGATGAAGTTTCAAATCGCCACTCCCGTGGAAAGGTAAACTTGATACCTAGCCTGGGATGGTAAAAGGTATTTTTTCGAACGACGCCAACCTGGCGGGATCGACCATAAGCCATGCCGTTTAATTTCTGTAAAAATTCATCGGTCTGAATAAACTCATCAAAATCACGTACCAGTTCTTCTGATGCCTTAATTGCCTTTTCATAGCGAGTGTCATGATCTGGATGACTGGACAAAAAACCGTGATAGACCTTCGGTTCACGACCTTCCAACCTCGCCTGGGTAATCTCCACCCGATCTTTCGCTTTCAGAATTTCGATGGTGTCTAACATGGCAAGTGGCGAATAGCCTGCCATCGCCATATATCGCGCGCCGACCTCATCGGCTTCCAGCTCAAACTCTCGACTATATCCAGACAGCAGCACACCACCGAACATATTACCCAGTTCGTACAACGCCGGTTGCCCTGACACTGCCGCCAACAGCGAATTAAGTACGCTCAATCCTTTACCTCGGCTCTCCCGGCGTAAGGCATGCTTTTCGGTCACATGTGCTATTTCATGCCCCAGCACAGCAGCAAGCTCAGATTCCGAATTCATGTGCATCAGCATCCCACGGGTGATGTAGATAAACCCGCCGGGTAACGCAAATGCATTGATCATATCGTCGTTCAGTATCGTAAATCGATACTCTATTTCTTCCCGGCTGCTTTCCGCAGCAACTCGCTGTCCGACCTTGTTGATGTACGCACTTAACGCCTGATCCCGATAGACACCGAATTTACCAATAATCTTTACGTGTTCTTCCTGGCCGAGCTTCACTTCCTTTTCAACGGACAAAGCCCAGCCGCCCATGCTTACCATCGACAGCAGGACCAGCACCAATATCTTCGTTATTCCAGACATGACCCGCCCAGCAATCACCTTTGTTATTGTCACACTATCCTATCGTTGTCAGCTGAAGTGAAGCTGAATGTTCCTCTTTAGACCGTAAAAGACACTAAAGTGTTCACTGAATGAAACTGTTCCGGTATTCCACTGGTCAAACCATTACTGAGGCCCGTAAACTAGATGAACCATCTACTTCTTCGATAAAAAAGGAATGATCAAAAAGTTCCTCCAATTCATCGCACTTTTCAGCGCACTTTACCTCCTGATTGCACAGGCCAGTGCGTTAAACGACCAGGCCTATTTTGAAAAGGTCAGTATTTTAGAATCTACCGTCGATACTATTGCCGTTGATGAAGGTCCCTTTTCCGAATCCTTGTTCGAACCACTGATGACCCTCGCCAGGTTGTACATATCAGAACTGGATTACGAAAAGGCAACCGATGTGTTACACCGCGCCCAGAATATTACTCACCGAAACGAGGGTGTATATTCGCCAAAGCAGCTGGAAGCCATTGAACTGCTCACCCAGATGGCGCTCGCAGATTCAGAGTTTAAACGGGCCAATCAGCACCAGAAGTTTATGTTTTTTGTGACACAGCACCATCTTGATGCAGACGACCCGGAAATCCTGTTTGCCTATGCCGAGATGGCAGCCTGGTACATGAGTACGGGCCAGACAAGAAGGGCCAGACGACTACTCAAAGAAGCGATTGAAGTCGCTGATCAACTCGAGCAGGACCCGCTGCCAATCGCTATCCAGATGAATCGTGCCAGGCTTCTGGAGGGATTGTGTTGTAATACAAAGGCTCTGGTTGCCGCGCTCGATCGAACCCATGGCAATGACCCGGATACCCTGGCCGAGGCTTACCTTGAGCTCGGCGACACCTTTACGCTGGCCCGAAAACCGGAACGGGCCGCAGAATACTTCGCCAGGGCATTCGAGGTATCTCCGATGGGTACGTCAGTAGACCCTCGAATGTTAACGATTCGTCGCGTCATGGAGGATTCGAAACGTATGCATACCCAGGCATACCGGGTCGAACGGGACATGTTTCATCGAAATAAACTTACACTCATGACACCTACCGAGCAGCTCGAGGATCTAAGCATCGAGCCGCAATGGTTCATTCTTGATGGCAATCAGTCTCATCGTGGGTTCGTGAGCCCTGATGTCAACGCAACCTCAGATAGAAACAAGGGAACACAGGTAATGGTGGGACATCCCATCATGTTTAGTGAGGATCAATTGCACAACATGAATTCGTTCCGCTTCAATACTCGTACTCAAGACCTGAAAATCATTCTCTCATTTACTGTGCTGGCAAGCGGTGATCTGAATGATATTGAAATCATGGAATCGAGTGCGCCGACAAAACTTAATCGATTGGTCGTTGCAGCCCTGAGAAAATCCTATTACCGACCTGCCCTGCTGGACGGCGTGCCGACAAGGACGCAAAACGTAACACTGATCCAGACATTCTATGCTGAACGCTCATTGCATGGATCGTTCGAATGAGAGTTAAATTTCTTGTTGCTCCGCTGATGTACATCTCCTTTGCCATTGCTGGCGATCAAGATGCACTTGACTATGTTTACTCCCCTGACCTTCCGGAAGATCAACAACTACTTCTGGATCGAATCAATATTCACGCCCGTAATGCGGAATTTGACTATGCATTGACGCTTTCACAAACCTTGTTGGACGATGCCGAACCTCTTAGAACTACCCAACCAACCGTTTACGGACAAATTTTGATCAATCACGGCATTATGCAGAGCGTCTCCGAGGACTACGCACTCGGACTGTCCATTATTGTTCGCGGTTTGGGATTTATGGAACTGCAGACCAATCCATTCAGCGAAGATCTCATCAACGGCATCATGGCCAAGGCGCTGACCGAATTAGCGCTTCAGCAGCATGTAATCGCTGAAGACAGTTTCCGTCGAGCGCAACATATTACTCACCGCCAGGGCGGCGTCTACTCAGAAGACCAACTGGTGATACTCAGCTATCTAACCGCAACCAGTCTGCGTCAGGGAAATCCTCTGGCCGCAGACCAACAACAACTGTTCAGTCTGCGGGTAGCAGAACAGGTCTATGGTTTCAACTCACTCAAGATGCTGCCGACACTCAGTCGCCTGGGAAGCTATTTCGCCACCCGGGGCAGCACGATTCCTGCCATGGTCGGTCCAGAGTTGCGCCTGCAACGCGTTACTTTGTTTAAGCATTCAATCTCCATGTATGACAGGGCTATCACTATTATTGAACAAAATTATGGTGAGAATGATCTTCGCCTGATACAGCCCCTTCGAGGGCTTGCCAGCGCAAGAATGCTGCGACTAACCAGCCGTAAATACGCCGAACAAGCACTAGCCCGATCACTTGCCATTATCGAATCAAACCCTGATTCGGACCTGTCGGATCGTGCCCAGGCACTCGTTGACCTGGGCGATTACTACGTCATCAGTTCCGATGCGCGATCGATGGAGATTTACAAGCAAGCCTGGGAGCTCTTACAAGTATCATCGGAATCACAAAGAATCGCAGCGGGTCTGTTCGATACTCCCGTTCGATTGTTCCCCCGAAACAACCCCACCTTGTATCTGGAGCGAATTCCAGACTCGGCGGAGCCTGGAGAGGAACTTTTCGTTGATCTGGAATTTGGCGTGACGGAACAAGGTCGCGTGCACCAGGTGGCGGTCATTGAAGAGAACGTGCCGAATGAACAAGTAAGGTTGCTCAGGCAACGGGCACGCAACTCCAGATATCGACCTCGCATTGTCGATGGAGAAATTGTGGCAACAGAGGGAATGGTTCTTCACCAATCCTTTCGAGTGATTTCAGAGCCGCCACCGGAACTACCGATAGATAATGATGATCTTATTGAATCAACTGTCCCCGATGATAAAGTCTTTTAGCTGACTCGCAAGGCCCTTACACGCAGCATTCCCCGGCCGGGCCAAAATCGGAATCGGAATCACCAGACCTGCGAGATAAGAAGTACCTGTTGCGTCGGCACTGATTTGACCTGTTGCAGTCATGGACTGAAGATCCCAGATCGATGCCTCGTAGGAAGCATCTTCTTCCCAGTAACTCATACCGAAGCAGCCACCGCCAAAGGTACTAATCGTACAACTCATCGAGCCACCACTGTCGATGGTAATGGTGTCTCCTTCGATCCACGCCAGGTATCGGACGTTGTATTCACTAATCCTTTCCCTGACCCCGGGTTGTGAAAACAATTCACCCAATTCGTTGGCGGAAGTGGGTGCGGTTCTTGGTTCAAACCAGGGATACAGATCATCCATAAACTGGGACTGTGAAATTAAACGGATAGGATTTTTACCCTTGGTCAGCGCATTCGCCAGGCAATCAGTAAAACTCTCTTCTGTTTGTTTATCGTTGTAACTGGCCCGCCCCAACAAGACCACTGCTTCATCACCAGTGATACCAGTCGCGGCCACCCTTTGTTGTTCAATACGCGATGAGACGCAACCAGCAAGCGATCCAACCAGGCTCAATATGAGGATGCTCCTAAAGCCCAACATTACACTTCCTCCTCGATACTGTTGGCAACCGAACCCGCCTGATCCTGAGACGCCAGTCGCTTCAGCCATGCCTGTATCGCCGGTTGATCAATGAGTTCTATCGCAAGCCTTGCGCCACCATCTCGTATCGCCAGTACTGTCGCCTCGTTAACCGCCTCATCAGAACCAAATAGTCCGCCTTCACTTTTGCCGTAGCCGACTATATTCCAGTCGCCAATTTTCTTACCGGTTTTATCGAACATCACAATTCGATACTCAATCGAGGCAGAGTAGAATTTCAGACCTGAAATCGAGGGTGTCAAAAAACCATATTTTTTAATGTGGGGGATGATGATGCCATCCAGGTCTGTCATTTCTTCTGTTGTTAGCGGCGGCTCATGCACCTCCTCGACAGACTGAAACATAGATCCCAACAGATTCCTTGCAAAACTCAGGTTCTGGGCGCCCAGATCTATGTTCCAGGTTCCTGAGTCCCGAATAGCTTCCTGATGACGAAAATGTTTGTATTCATCCGAGTAATAGACCCCTATCCGGGCTGGAATTCTGGCAACCAGCGGAGTCGGCACGGTACCGACCACCACAACACTGGTCGTACAGCCCTGCAACAGCAGCACACAGATCAGCCAAAAACCTCTCATGAACGGTAACAACCCCACCAATATTCTATACTCATAATCCTACTCGCCAAGAATGGAGAAGCCCAGTAGAACCCTTCTCGTTTCATACCCGTGTTTACACCGAGAATTTGTCCGTTGCAATTGAACATTTGACCAGTGAGACCGGTCAAATAGGTGTCGGACAAAAGATTTCGGCAGCTCTATTCAGTTAAACTTCAGGTATTGCCGGTGACAATTCACCATTCTGGTCGGGAAATATTCTATGAGACGATTCAACCGCTTACTAATGCTCACCGCAATGGGGATGTTACTCCAGTCCTGCGAATCGCAACAGCCAACCTCACCACCACCGTCATCGCCTTCATCACCGCCGACGACTTCTACCCCGCCCACTCCGCCGTCCTCATCACCACCTTCGTCGTCACCACCATCTGAGCAAAGCTCCCCGCCAAGCCCGTCACAGAGCCCTCAGCAGAGCTCAACAAAGAGCCGACCACAACCGCCGTCTTCTACAAAGCAACAATCCGGCGAACAACAGCAAACCGCACAGTCCCAGAAGGACAAGCAGCAAGCTGCTGAATCCCTGAAAAAAGCCGGGCAACAAGTGGCACAATCCGGCCAGCAACTGCCATCGGTGCCAAGTCAGGGCGAGCAACAAAATCAGGACCAGCAACCGGCAGGCGGTGAATGGGATCCGATGATGCCCGATAGTGACCAGACGGCCGATTCGCAATCGGATGTTCTCGAAGAAACAGCCGCCGCGGCTTCAGAACAGTCAAACGCTCAAAGCAGCCAACAAGACGCCTCAGAACCCGACGATATGATGATGGAAGATGAGCTGGCTTCACCGCAGTCCGGGGATATTTCACAAGCGTCAGATTCACCACCAGGCGAATCGCCAGACCAGCAGACCCTGGAAACCGGACAGCCCGCCGGCAATTCCGGCAGCATGGCCAATGAACAGTTGGCCGCAGAAATTCTAGCCGCCCAGGAGGCATTGGCGCAGGCAGGTATCGCCCTGGAAACTGCCGGTATTACGTTGGAAACTGCCACCACCGACGCGGAACTTGCCGAAGCGGAAGCCTCTCTGGGTAGAGCACGACTCGCGGTCATTATTGCTGGACAAGATCTCCTGGACATCAAGGACGTCTTTGAAGGAACCGCCAATGAAAGCATATATTCGGATGCTGAAGAGGCCCTTCAGAGTGCAAATGTTGCCATTGTCATCGCCACAGAGTCGATATTTTCATCACGCATCGAATTTCCAGAACTAGAGGGCAGCCTTCAGAGCGGCGGTATCGGCAGCGGTTCTGAAAGCGAGCTCGACAAAGAGCTTAGCGAGTCGATTGCGATTTTTGAGGGTAAAATACTGGATGCACGAAACGAAGTACTCGGTAGTGCGCCCGCGCCTACCAGCAGCGATAATATCCCCGGCATCGCTATACTGGGAGGCCAGGGGAACCTGGAAGGCACAGGGTCCTTTGAAGAAAATAACGATGGACCCTTTGATCTGGGCCTGCCAGAGGTCATCCAACAGGGCCGGATGCCTGAAGGTGCCGAAATTGCCACCATAGAAGGCGGGGCGCCTCTGGTACCTGAAGATATTCCCAGTCCGCAGGGTGACGACATCGTGGCCAAGCAATTGCGTGAGGCTGCCATCGCGGAAACTGACCCTGATCTAAAGGAAAAGCTCTGGGATGAATACAAAAAGTACAAGGCGGGTTTGTAACTTGCCAGGGTTCAAGGAAAATCTTATGAACAATGCTTTGAACTGGCGCCAGCTATTTTCAATCGCGCTGATCGCACTGACAACTTCCGGCTGCACCACCACCCAGGTGGTGACGGCAAACTCCCGGCCTGCAATACAAGCCAGTGAGCCCATCCCCTATGACGAATTGCTGGATATTGGCATCACTCCTATAGAACCAGGCATCCCGTCAGACCCAAAGGAACTGGACAAGAAGCTGATCATCCTGGATGTCCGTCGGGCTGAGTCACGCTATATTGCCTATCTGCTAAAAGACACCCTGGAACTCACCGGTAACTGGGGAGCTGTGAGAGTCACACCAGGGTCATCGAAATCGGTTGACCTGGAAATAAGCGGGCGCATCATATTGTCTGACGGTGAACAATTGCAGGTATTGTTGCGAGCCGTCGATGCAGGTGGACGCTCATGGTTCCAAAAGACTTACGGCGATATAGCGAGCAAGTTTTCCTACGATAACCTCATGGAAGACCCTTTCCAGGATTTATACAACGATATCGCAGACGACTTGCTTGAGTTCAGGCTATCACTGACGAGAGATCAAATTATTGAAATCAAGACGGTCGCCAGCCTCAAATATGCCAGTGACCTGTCCCCGGATGCATTTGGCGAGTATCTCAGTGAATCAAAAAGGGGCCGGATCACCGTCAACCAGCTGCCTGCTGAGACAGACAGCATGATGCAGCGAATTTCCAGAATTAAGGAACAGGAATACCTGTTTGTCGATACGCTCGATGACTACTACTCACGCTTTTATCGAGACATGCGTCCTTCCTATGATGAGTGGCGACATGCTACCTACGATGAAGCCATCAGGTTGCGAGAAATCCGAAGGCAGGCCCGCAATCGGCTGATTGGCGGCGCCCTGCTTGTGGTCGGTGGTATAGCGGCTGGTAGCGAAAGCAATTCATGGGCAACAGATGCTGCTGCCGCAGGGGCAGTTGTTGGCGGTATCGGGGCAATTAAAAGCGGCCTTCAACGGAGAAAAGAAGCAGAAATACACGCAGAATCACTCCGGGAACTGAGCCAGTCACTCGGCACTGAAATAACGCCCTATGTGCTCGACATTGAAGGTCGAACCATAGAACTCAGTGGCACAGCACAAGAACAATACGTGCAATGGCGTGGACTTCTTCGGGAGATTTATGCACAAGAGACAAGCCTGCCAACACAATAACAGTACAATAAACTCAGCTGTTCAACCCGGTTAGTTCAAATGACTTCGCATTTCCGAGAGGGCCAATCCTTTCCGACGAATTATGTTCTCGACAAAAGGATCTTTGAAAACGACTCTCATGAATCATGGGTGGCCACCCAGTCACAAACCGGGGATCGCGTTTTCATCAAATTGCTGACCAACCCGATCACGGACGCCGAGTGGCAATTTGTCACACAGTCGATTAATGATCTCAAAGGCCTGGTTCACGAGAACATCACATTAGTCAGCGAAACCGGGATAGAAGATGACGTCCATTACACAATTGAGCCCTACCTGGCTTCGAGCAGGAGTTTCGCTGTTGAAACGGAAGATCCCTGGCCTGTTCTAAAGCAAATCATTAACGCATTGAGGTATGCACACAATCTTGGCATCGCCCACGGGAACCTGCATCCAGGCAACTTAACTGTTGATCAAACAGGGGCAGTTCACATCACAGGCTATGGATTGCCTGCCATCTATTCGTCCATCACCAAAGACAGTCCCTATTTCAATCAGCGGTTCAACAAAGCCACCCCCGCGGACACTACTGATGATATTTACGCCCTCGGTTGTCTAATCTTTCATGCATTGACAGGTAAGCAATGGCAGCCCGATGTTGAAACCAATGTTCCGCTCTCACCGGACATTGAGGTCTTGTTGAATCGCATGCTAAGTGATTCCACATTTGAAAGGGATGTTGATCTTCAAGAGGTGATCGATGCACTATCGCGCCATTTTGAACCAGCGACGGACAGCATCCAATCCGTAGTTTTCTCTCGTCAAACCGACACTAGCGCCAGGCAAGCCCCGTCTATCCCAGTTGCCGCCAGCAGGCAAACACAGGCAATTGGATTACAAACCGTCATCGGTGCAGCAATAGCTCTCGTTGTCTTCGCCGCATTGCTGTTTTTCTTTTTACCCACAGAACCAGACCGGGCTGATGCAACTACACCAGCCAAAGCGATTGTCACGCCACCGACGAGTCTCAGCACTAGTCCGCCAGATACACCTTCCATAACCCCGCTCGAGGCCGCAAAATTAGCGCACATGCAGCAGGAAGGACAAAGACTGGCGAAAGAAATATTGAGACACCAGATTGACCTTGAAGACCAGGGTGTCTTTCTCTGGGCAACCGAAGAATACAGCCAGGTGACGAACGCGCTGGATGAGGCCGACAATATTTATCGGCAATCAGATTTTGAATCTGCATTCAATCACTATGAACAGGTCCTGTCTTCCTTGCAGGGCCTCAAAGGACAAATTCCAATCGTACTGGAACAACAGATCACCCTTGGCGATGCTGCTCTGGAAATCGGAGATTCAAAAGCAGCCATCATCGCATTCACCATTGCAACGACCATTGAACGAGCGAACCAACAACTCTCAAGAAAACTTGGCCGTGCGGAAAACCTGGAAGAAGTCATCGATTTGATGAAACGCGGTGAGGTGTTTGAAAAAAACGGAGACCTGGATGACGCATTCGCTGTGTTCCAACAGGCCCACACTATCGATGAACTCTGGCAACCCGCGTCGATCGCCATCAAACGGTCACGGGCAGCAATAAAACAGCGTGAATTTCAGGTCGCCATGTCAGAGGCATTCCAGGCAATCACCATAAAAGATTACGGACAGGCACGCGCAGGATTTGTTGCAGCCCAGAAAATTCTACCGACTTCCACTGAGCCTGCCGATGGACTCCTGCAGGTAGAACAATCTGAACGCAATGATGCCATTGTCGCGCACAGATTGAAGGCGCAAGGACATCTTGCGGAAGACGACTGGAACGAAGCGATTGTTGACTTCAAAGCTGCTCTGGCGATCACGAGCACCCTGGAGTTTGCACTCGAAGGCCTGGCCCTTGCAGAACATCGCCTGGATTTACGCCAGCGCCTGCAGGACTATCTGAGGGACCCGACATTGCTGCAGGATAATGATGACCTTAAGCGCGCATCTCAGACACTCAGAGATGCCACAAAAGTGGAGCCTAAATCCGAACAAATATTGAGCTACATAGATACGCTCGCGAAACTGATATCTACCGCTAGAATAAAGCTTCCTGTGACGATAAGTTCCGACGGCAAAACTCATATTACTGTTCGCAAACACGCTGCACTGGGAAAAGTCACCGAACAGACTGTCTACCTGATTCCCGGTCGCTACACTATTGTCGGTGAACGATCAGGCTTCCGGGATGTACGTGAAGATCTCATTATCATTGCCGGCAGGCCCATTCCTGAAGTCACTATCGCCAGCACAGAGAGAATTCGCTAGATGAGTGACAGCCAGGAAAACTCGATCATCCAGCCCGCAGCCTTCTCCCGGGCTGACGCGCCCGCCAAAAAGCCTTTATTCGCACCCAGCCCGGTAAAAATTGCGCTATTGGCAATATTCCTGGTATTGGCGAGCGCCGTATTGTTTATGTTCAATGCACGCGCTGTGCGTTTTGATTTTAACCCCGCCAGCGACACTATTGAAATCATCAACGGCCTGCCGACCTATCAGCTGGGTGAACGATACCTGATGCTGAAAGGGAACTACGACATTACTGCTGCACTGGAAGGCTATTACCCCTTTTCCGCAAATCTTACAATTTCCTCCGATCCTGACCAGGAATTTCGATTCGATCTCAGAAAATTACCCGGGATCGTCGAAATTGTCGTGGTAGATGCAGACGGGGAAATTTCAAACGCAGAAGTCTTTATCGATCAAGAACTGCAGGGCACCACGCCAATCACCCTCGGCCAAGTTCCTGCAGGGAGTCGGGATCTTTTTGTTGACCACCCCCGATACCTGCCTTACCAGCGTGAAATCATGGTGAAGGGAATGGTTAAGTTTCAATTGGAACAGGTGACATTGAGCCCCGCCTGGGCAGACGTTTCAATTAGTTCAATGCCAGCCGGCGCCAACATTCTCATCGATGATCAAATTGTGGGGGTGACCCCAGGGGTTGTCGAGATCATTGCGGGCGAGCGCACGCTTAAACTGAAGCACCCGGGCTACAAAATTTTCGAATCAGAGCTTGAAATCATTGCACAGCAGGATCAAACGATCAGCGAAATTGTTTTAATCAAATCAGATGGCAAAATCGACATCGTCAGCCAGCCAAACGGCGCGAACATCACCATCTCAGGCCAGTACCATGGCCAGACTCCACTGGCGATATCACTCTCGCCGTCAAGCGATTACGAGCTGATCGCCACAAAAGCGGGTTATAAGAGCGTCAAGCGTCGCCTGACCGTGGAACCCGAGCAAGACCAAAGTCTTAGACTGACACTTAAACCTGTCGTGGGCCTGATCAAGCTAACGGTTGCCCCGCCCGGAGCCTCGCTATATGTCGACGACTCATTCTTTGGAAATCCTAATCAGATCCTGGAACTCACCGCCAGATCGCACGACCTCCGAATCGAGCTACCCGGTTACGCCACTTATCAAACCAGGGTCATTCCCCAGCCGGGCCTTTCCCAGCAACTCAATATCGTTATGCAGACCGAAGAAGAAGCTCGCGTTTCTGCCATTCCGCAGGAAGTACAAACGAGCCTGGGTAATATTCTGCGTTTTATCATTCCAGAACAGTTCCAAATGGGTGCCCGTCGGCGAGAGCCGGGGCGTCGATCCAATGAAATTGAAAAAGAGGTTGAACTGACCAAAGCCTACTACCTGGCCGAGAAAGAAATTAGTAACCAAAACTACAAGGTCTTCGATCCGGGTCACGATTCAGGGCTGCTTGGACGTGCTTTGCTCAGCGATCCAGACCGGCCGGTGGTCAACATCTCCTGGGAGCAGGCAGTCAGGTTCTGCAATTGGTTGAGTAAGCAAGACGGACTGCCCAATGCCTACCAGCAGCAAAATGGCATCTGGCGCTTAAAAGACCCTGCTACGACAGGGTATCGCCTGCCCACGGAAGCTGAATGGGCATGGGCGGCGCGCTATGCCAACGGCCACACAACCACGCGATTTCCCTGGGGAGACAAAATGCCGCCAACGCCCGGATCAGGTAACTTTGCTGACGAGAGCGCGGCCAACATGGTTCCGTATAGTATTGCAGGCTATAACGACAATTTCCGGGGCCCTGCACCGTCCGGAACCTATCTTCCAAATCTGCTGGGTATTTTTGACCTTGCCGGTAATGTCTCTGAGTGGATTGGAGACTACTACTCAGTAACCTTATCGAAGGAAACATTAGTTGACCCAACCGGTCCTGATAACGGCGACTACTATGTGATCCGGGGTTCCAATTATACTCACGGTCGATTCAGTGAATTGAGATGGACTTTTCGGGATTATGGCTCAGCCCCCAGACCAGATGTTGGCTTCCGAATTGCGAGATACGTTGAATGAAGATCTTATTACTCACACTAGCCTTGCTCTCAGCGCCATCTAGCTGGTCCGCAGAAGCACCAGAGGCGCAGGCCGAAAAACAAGAAGATGCAGCGACTGACGCTGTAGAACCAACCCCTGAAGCCGATAAACTTCGAAGTCGAGACCTCGGTGAAGCATTCAGCAATTTTCGTCCCAGCGAAGAAATCAGCGCGGACAACGCGGTATCCTTTCCCGTGGATATATAGAGGAAAACCATGAACAAACAACTTTCCATCGAATTCATCTACCAGCTGTTCTCACTGATCATCGCGATCATATTGGTCCACGCCATTTATGTTTCCATCGTGCGACCCAATGCATCTTCGATCCTGGAACAACGCGCCATAGAATTGAACACCAATCCCGATTATGTGCCAGTAAGGTCGGTTTACGTCATCATTCGTGACTTTGAACAGGAGACCTGCTTTATCCTGATGTTATGGGCAATGTCCCTGATGGGCTACAAGGCTTTTCTGACAGTCCAGGAAAGACGCGTCCTGCAACTTGAGTTGCTGCCGCTAAATCTGGGGACCAGCATTCTGCCTGAGGACACCCGTGAGTTTTCCAGACCCATCCAGGCACTGCCGGAACAACAACAAAGATTACTCCTGCCCCGTGCCCTGCTGACAGCCCTGCATCGGTTTCGCTCTACTCGTAATATTCAGGATGTTTCCAACTCGATTCGAGCCATATGCGATTCTGAATCCGATCGGCTTGATTCTGAATTATCCATGATCAGGTACATCGCCTGGGCAATTCCATCGATTGGCTTTCTTGGCACAGTGCGCGGTATTGGACAGGCCCTTGGGCAGGCAAATAAAGCAGTACAAGGCGATATCGCCGGTGTGACTCAATCACTTGGCGTTGCCTTCAACTCCACTTTCGTCGCTTTATTGATCAGCATTGTGATTATGTTCCTGGTACACCAACTACAACTGGCCCAGGAGCGACTTGCCCTTGACGCAGAAGAGTACTGCGATGTACGCCTGGTCAGAAACCTACAAACCTAATTGGAGGCAAGCGCTTGAGTCTCGCAGTATTCAATATTAATGACGCCGGCATTCAGGTTTCGGTGGATGGCGACCTGGTTCGCACCAGCCCAGGTTACGCGGTATTAGACGGCAATCGTTTGATGATCGGTGAACAGGCCAGTCTGAATGCCAAATTGTTACCTCGATGGACGAACAACCGCTTCTGGAGTCAGCTAAACACAAACCCACTTCCCAACAATTCCAACGACATCCGACATCATGCTGATCTGGCGTTCGCGCATCTGGAAGATCTCTGGTTACCGATAAAAAAAGATGTCAGCGACACTGTCTTTATTGTCCCGGGATACTACTCCAATGAAAATCTGGGATTGTTGCTAGGCCTGTCAAAAGAATGCGGTTTGCCCGTTAAGGGCATCGTTGATCAATCTATCGTCTCCGCCTGCAATCTGCCTCTGCACTCAAACGTATTGCACCTGGACATTCACCTGCATTCAATCTCTTTGACCCGTATCAGCAACACGGGGACTTTGATCCGCAAAGACGTGAAAAACATTCTTGAAACCGGCCTGTATACGCTTATGGATAGATGGGCGAATATCATCGCTGGTCAGTTTATCCAGTCGACACGTTTCGACCCAATGCACAACGCAGACAGTGAACAGCAACTCTTTAACAAGCTGCCTGCCTGGATCTCGAGCCTTGACGGTGATACCACGCATTCGTTTCAGTTGACGGTAGAACAAACAGAACACACGATCGCGATATCAAATGACAATCTACTGAAAGCCTGCACCCCTTTATATCCACAAATTGTCGGGGCGGTGCGGAATGAAATTTCCGGTAACGAGCAAACGAGCCTTCTTGTGTCGCACCGGTTTTCCGGTTTCCCAGGCCTAAATGATTCGCTCAGGCTAATTCCAGATATCGACATTATTGATTTGAACGAATTGAAGTCTATAGCGTCAGCAACCTTGCACCAGGGTGAGATTGTCAGTGAATCCGGCGCCGTCAATCACATGATTCAACTCAGTGCCGGAGAGGTGGCAGATCAACCAGAAGCCCCACAGCCTGCAAAGGCAACACACCTGCTCTGGCGGCATCGCGCAATCGCCATAGGCAAAGGCTTCCCGCTGGGGCATGATCTGTCGAATGGTCCCACGCCCAGTAACGACCCAGTCTGCACAGTTTATCCGCGGGACGGACAGCTGATGCTCGAGAGCAGTAGAGCGGGCGCAGTGCGGGTAAATGGGCAGACCGTAACAGAAATGATGACACTGGAGCCAGGAGATCAGCTCGAGGTAGCAGACGAAATTATGACCTTGATCCTTGTATCCAGCGAAACTGCCAGATGAAGGTTTACGGCGATGGTTAAGCGCAGAGATATAAATGTATTCAGCCTTTCCTTCCTGGACATTATGGCATGCGGATTTGGTTCCGTCATATTGATCTATATTATTATCAATCATGCGACGGAGGTGACCAGCCAGGAAATCAACATCCAATTACTATCGGAAATCAATCAGATAGAAGAACAGGTTACCGATGAATCCGAAAACCTGATCGTTCTCCGCAATACCGCTGATGAACAGGAAGATGAAGTCGTCACGACCGAAGAACTTGCAATTCGCATCATCGAAACCATTAAAATCCTGCAAGCCGAACTGGCGCAACTCGAACAAGATGGCGCCAGCAAGGAATCGAGTATTGAATCACTCAAGTCTGAATTAAAAGAACTGGAAACCGAAGCCGCGAATCTGGAAGGTAGCGTTGCCGCTGACGATTCCGCCGGCACAGCGCTCAGGACCATAGTCGGCCAAGGAGATCGTCAGTACCTGACCGGCATGAAGGTAGGTGGCCAGTACATCCTGATTCTTCTTGATGCATCCGCCAGCATGCTGGACAAGACTATCGTCAATATCATCCGTCGAAGGAACATGTCAGATGAACATAAACTGGCCTCAGAGAAATGGCAGCGCGCCATCAGGACTGTTGAATGGATCACCGCCAACATGCCAAAGGACGCGTACTTTCAACTGTTCACTTTTAATGCTGATGTGCAACCGGCGCTTGAAGGTACCGCTGACGACTGGCTTCGGGCGCAGGAACGAGCCGATACTGACGGTGTCATTAACAGTATCAAGAAAGTTATCCCGGCCGGGGGCACTTCTTTACACAACGCATTTGCACTCGCTAGCCAACTCGAACCTCAGCCTGACAACATCTTTCTCATCGTTGACAGCCTCCCGACAATGGGCATCGAACCGCCGCGCCGGACTGTGATTGAAAGCCGGGATCGAGTGGCATTGTTCACCAGCAGCCTGGATCTTCTGCCTGCCCTGAGCCCGGTCAATGTGATTTTATTCCCAATGGAAGGGGACCCTATCGCCGCGCCATCGTACTGGCGCCTGGCACAGATTACCGGCGGATCTTTTCTCGCTCCGCCAGAGGACTGGCCATGATCGTTCGGGCGCTGATTCCCCTCGCGCTGATTCTCCACGCACTGATTATTTGGATAGCCGGATGAAAAGGCAGAGACGTGAAATCGAGGGTGTTAGCCTGGCTTTCCTGGACGTGATCAGCTGCGGCTTCGGCGCGATCATCCTGCTGCTGGTCCTAACGAAGGTTTTTGAACCTGTTGTCATCGAAGAATCCATCAGGAACCTCGAAGGCTATCTTGTCTCCTTACAACAGGAGTTGTATGACCTTCGTGGCGAAGTGAAAGACATTAATCGCAAGATGATCCGAAAAGAAGATTTGCAGACTGAGCAGATCGAACGGCTTGCGCGCCTTAATGCAGAACTCTCGGCGCTGAAATCTGAGCACGAAAAGACACTCGACAAAACCCGTGTGTCGACCCTCATTGAGGGCCGCCTGGCGGAAGCAAAACAATCATTGACTGACGAAATGGCGATACTGCTTGCCGATTACAAACGTGCGGCTGACGACAACAAGATCGGCGGCATACCCGTGGACAGCGAATACGTGATCTTCGTCATCGACACCTCGGGCAGTATGTACAATTATGCCTGGCCGCTGGTTCTGCAAAAGGTATCAGAAACGTTGGCTGTCTATCCCCGATTGAAAGGCATCCAGGTGATGAACGATATGGGTAACTACATGTTCAGCCAGTATGCGGGTGATTGGATACCTGATACCAATGCCCGCAGAAAAGCCATCATAGAGCGTCTGAGAAGCTGGAACGTATTTTCAAACTCCTCCCCCGTGGAAGGCATCACAAAAGCGATCGCAACCTACTATCGCCCAGGCAGAAAAATCAGTATTTTCGTGTTCGGAGATGAATTTAGCGGCAGGTCAATTCAACGAGTAGTCGATGTCATCGACAAAATTAACAGAACCAACTCTAAGGGCGAAAGACTGGTGCGCATTCACGCAATCGGCTTTCCCGTGCAATTTGCGAACCCACCACGCTACCAGGAAACTGGCATAAAGTTCGCTATTTTAATGAGAACCCTTTGTGAACGTAACGGCGGAACATTTGTCGGCCTAGCCGATTTTCGCGTGTTTTAGGAAGAGGCTACCAACTGAATCTTACGACATAATCGATTTTTGCGGTTTTCCCCGCCGGGACCTTCAAATCAAATGAGTAGGTTGCCGCGTCGAGCCTGGTACCGATTTGACTTTGCTCGACGATTTGCCAGTCCCCTGACATTTTTTCCTCAAGCATCACGTTGATATCGTGCTTTTTTGCACTTCGCACGTCGATGCTATAACCCACCTCGGCCGTTCTTGCGCCCAACTTTCTAAAAGCAGTCTGCGTGCGGCGGGCCCTCACATCAAATGCCTTGCCGATTTCGAGCTTGATCTCGTTATTCACCGGTGTGTGTTGGATCCTCGATTCACCGATAAAGGTCTCTCTGGATCCTTGCCGCTCATAAACCCTGATATTCCCTGCTGGCAGCGGTTCAGAAAGATTGTTTTTCCGGGAATTGTCGAAACTAATCCAAACCGAAGGTGAACTTTCCTGCACGGGCTGATTACCGTAGCGATGAACTGGGGATATCAGGCGATAGGATTTTTTCGTTTGAATCTTCTGTGCCGTGAGCAGCCTGATCTGGGTTTGATCATTCTTGTTTAACCTGACCTTTCCCGGAAAATCATAGGCGTGATATTCACCGACCTCGGACTTGACAGCCACGTTGAAGTCCATCCTTGCCATTCGCGCCGACTCGGCCATCGGACGCACATTATTACTATTTCGATGCAACTCGCCAGCAACCAGTCTGAGCTCATCCACCATAAAGTCAGTACCACTATCATTACGGATTGAAACCCAGCCATCGAGGCTGCCAAGTGTTTCCAACGTCAACACGTAATCTGCTTCCCAGCTAATCCCACTTGCATGGTATCTGACATGAATATTCTGTGAGCCCTTTTTTCGATTTTCACCGTTAAAGACCAATGTTGGTTTGGTCTTAAGGTCGCTTGGAATATACGGCAACGACACGGTGCCTTCTGGCGCCACTTCAATAACATCACCAAATTTCACGATTTCCGGATCGATGGATAACAATATCCCCTCACGTAAAAGCTTCTCAAAAGTGCCATTCTCCAAAATAGTCCGACTGTACTTCACCTTTCGGCCAATAAACCGTTCAAGCAGCGATTGTCGGTTCAGTAAGTCAAAGCGATAGTTCTGCCGATTGGCGACAAACCCTTTCGCGTGATCTGAGGACATGGTCACCGTTGGCGCCAAGATGCTTATAGCCACATCGGTAAATTCCAGCTCGATATCGCCAGTAGGCAGCACTAACCTGCGATAGTCCCTGATCACTGCCAGATTGGTATTGAAAACCGTGAGTGACAAACGGGTTCGATCAGATGGACCCAGCTCTAAATGAGTAACAGCGAACACCGGGCGGACCAGCATCATGGCCATGAATACAAAAACCTTGAGCTTCATAATCAATTGTCTAAGTAACCTCTGATTAATAGGATATTTTCGTCAGAACACTTCAGTTAATACACTTCAGTGAATACAAGGAAGAGGCGAGCGGAGTAAGATTACGACTCTGACGCGGTTATGGCGTAAATATACCTTAATCGGACGTTCCTTAAATTAGTTTTGACATGAATGGAGCATATAGTTCACATTCTAACAAACCTGGTTCATCACCCCGTGAGGAAACTATGGGCAAACATCAATTCAACCGTGCGGCCGTCGATGTGGGTAATATACTCGCCATGGAACACGTTAACGTCACGGTTCCCGATCAGTCAATCGCCACGATGTTCTATGTCAATGGCCTGGGATTTACCCGGGACCCCTATATGGATTGGGGGGCATTCAATGTCTGGGTTAATGTAGGTCGCCAGCAATTTCATCTACCGACTGCCAGCGCCCAGGTGCTGCGAGGCCATATCGGCGTGGTCGTGCCGGACCTGGAGTCACTGAATATCCGCCTGGAACGGTTAGGCAACAGACTCTCAAATACTCACTTCAAGGTCACACCGAAAAAAAGATACCTTGACGTGAGGTGTCCATGGGGAAACCATCTTCGTTGTTACGCGCCGGGACCCTTCGGCAATATGCAGTTAGGCATACCTTACGTAGAATTCAGTGTGCCGGAAGGCACCTCCCCGGGGATTCGCAGGTTCTATGAACAAGTCATTGGCTGCCAGGCACGCTTGAACAAGAAACAGACGGAATGTGAGGTTCTCGTGGGCCAGGAACAGTTTCTTCGATTCAAGGAAACCAAACGCGCTAATCCACATTACGATGGGCATCATATCGCCATCTATGTTGCCAACTTCTCAGGTCCTCATGCCTATCTGAAGAAAAACGGCTTGATTACTGAAGAGTCTGACGAGAATCAATATCGCTTTCAATGCATCGTTGATCCAAAGAATGGAAAGCCATTGTTTGAAATTGAACATGAGGTTCGAAGCCTCCATCATCCCATGTTCGAGCGTCATCTCATTAATCGAAACGCAGATCAAAGTTTCTTTAATTACCAACGTGACCGGGACGCATTTACCCCGGCCTAAGTTGGCAAATGGCGCTTGGCTTTTTGTTCGGAGTTTCCCTAGAATAGCCCGCTGAATTTTCACGAAGTACAGTCTATGCCAGCTAAAACCCATCGCCGTGCGTTTGGCCTGAAAGTCCTGAACGCAAATCATCCCCGCATTCGACTGCTAAAACGCGAAGGGCACCTTGCCGAAATTCATGGTCATAAATTCTGGAATTCCAGTTACCTGATCATGGATTACCTGAAGAAGAACCCGCTTCCAAAAAAATCACGAGTACTGGAAATAGGCTGTGGTTGGGGCTTACTTGGACTCTACTGCGCGAAGCAATTTGGCAGTAAAGTTCACGGCATCGATGCGGACGGAAATGTCTTACGCTATCTGGAACTGCATGCCGAGATGAACGGTGTGAAAATGCACAGTGAGAAGAAGACATTCAACCAGCTTAGCGTTGACTATCTCAGTCATTTTGATGTCATTCTTGGCGCGGATATTTGTTTTTGGGACGAGATGACGAACCAACTGTACAACCTGATTAGACGGTCCCGAAAAGCGGGTGTTAAACGAGTGATCATTTCCGATCCGTGCCGCCCACCGTTTACTGCCCTGGCGGAAAAGTGTGACGGTAAACTGGATAAGGTCGAACTCATTGAAAAATTCCTGAAACGTCCGGTAAGCGCATCCGGTGAGATATTAATCGTCGGCTAGCCCGAGTGCCCCTAACGAACCACATCTGTTATTGGCACAAACCGCACCGGCAGAACATTTCGCTCGATAAACCCTTCGCTGGTTCGCTCAATCACTTTTAATTGTTGCACCTCGAACACTCCACCAACGGGCATGACCAGCTTCCCATCAATCTTTAACCGCTCGAGTAAATTCTGAGGAATCTCGATACCGGCTGCCGTCACGATGATACCGTCAAAGGATTGTATTCCCGGCCAGCCTTTCATGCCGTCGCCATGTCGAACCGACACGTTTGAATAACCGAGTGTTCGAAGTCGTCTAGCCGCGTCATCTGCCAATGATTCAATGATTTCGATGCTATATACGGAGCGCACAATCTCGGCCAGTACTGCCGCCTGGTAACCAGAGCCAGTACCGATCTCTAAAATAACATCAGTCTCTTTCGGATCCAGAAGTTCCGTCATGATAGCAACGATAAAAGGCTGGGATATGGTTTGTTGCTCGCCAATGGGCAGCGGCCTGTTTTCGTAAGCCCTGCTTTGAAGATGATCGGGTATAAACTTGTGACGCTCAACATTGCCGAGAGCCGCGGCTACGCGAACGGAAAGTAGGCTTCCTGTCACGGCTCTCATATCTGACTGAATCTCTTCAATCATTTTCACGCGTCGATCCTGCCATTCATCTGCCGCGGCGCCTCCGCAAAAAATTAGTCCCAAGGTGATCAGAATAACTTTTTTCTTCACGACTGCTCTTGCTATTATCTAGTCAATTCACCTAAGTCTAGACTATTCATGATCATCACAACCACTCAATCCGGCCAGGGCACAAAAATCGTCAAGTATCTGGGTGTGATAACCGGCGAAGCGATCCTTGGCGCGAACATTTTCAGGGACATGTTCGCCGCTGTGCGCGACATAGTCGGTGGCAGATCTGCCTCTTATGAGCGAGAACTAGGCAAAGCGCGTGAAATCGCATTGGCCGAACTCGAGGACTGGGCAGAAGAACTTGGCGCAAATGCCATCGTCGGAGTTGACCTCGATTATGAGAGTTTCGGGCAAACTAACGGTATGCTGATGGTCAGCGCCACGAGTACCGCCGTAGTTGTAGAAAAGGAGTAATACATGGCAGAAGAATCGAATCTATTTGACACAATGTACCACTGCCGCGCAATGCGTAGGCTGGACACCAGGGAAGTCCCGGAAGAATTACTGATTAAGCTGATCGATGCAGCGAACCAGGCTCCGTCCGGATCGAATATGCAGAGAGGCCGCTGGATTATCGTTCGGGATTCGGGCGTGAAGAAAGTGTTGGCCGAGCTCAATCGAAATGGCGTAAAGGAATATATTGGGCCGTTGCTAGATCAACCGGGTTCCCTGCCCCACCAGGATGAAGTCAAACGAAGGCGTATGTACGAATCAGTGATGTGGCAAATGGAACATATGCACGAAATGCCCGCATTGATTATCGCCTGCATTGACATGGAAGAGCCGGTCGATGCAGCCAACATGGCCCGTGCCGGTGGCTCCATCTGGCCGGGTGTGCAAAACCTGTTGCTGGCAGCAAGAGCACTCGGGCTGGGCGCCGCACCCACCACACTGGCCCTGATGAATCAGCAGGCAGTCAGGGAGGCACTCAATATGCCGGACACTATGGCCGCCTTCAGCCTGATACCCGTGGGATATCCGTTAGGAAATTTTGGGCCCGTTAGCCGGAAACCGGTTTCAGAAATTATGCGGTTTGATGGCTGGCAGTAGATTCACTGAAACCACCTTCAAATAGGAGCAGAGCGGCAAGGCACAACTCAAACCAATTGTCGGGTTATTCAGGATGCAGCGCCGTTAGCGAATAGTGCCATTGCGAAGGTGGTGACTGCCAATCTGCGCGATAATCTTTATTGGCTCATATCCTGCGCCTTCGTCGGGCGGAACAATGCGACTTGAATGTATCCCAGTGCCCGAATAGAGTGCAGAACTTCGCGTAGAAAATGAAAGCTGTGTCCAATCAAACCACACGTCAGGGCGTCTATTACGCATTAAGCGCTTACCTGTTTTGGGGGCTGGTACCGATCTACTTTAAGTTAATCGATCACATTTCCCCCTGGGAGATATTAGCCCAACGTGTCATATGGGCACTTATCTTACTGATTGGTATTCTCGCCTATACCGGTGAACTCAATGCGCTCAAGGTTTCAAGGCGGCAATTGCCCACCCTCGTTCTGACTTCCGGGTTACTCTCTATTAACTGGCTCGTTTTTATCTACGCCATCGTCAATCACAATATTGTTGAAACAAGCCTAGGATACTTCATTAATCCACTGGTCAGTGTATTTCTGGCAGTGGTCTTTCTCCGGGAAAACCTGCGGCCAATCCAGTGGGTAGCCATCGCCATCGCCGGAACCGGAATCCTGGTGCAACTGATCTTCTACGGTTCCATACCGTGGCTTGCACTGATACTTGCGTTCAGTTTTGGTTTCTATGGCCTGTTCAGGAAAAACCTTGGCATGCACCCCATCGCCGGACTGGCGATCGAGACCATCATTATTGCACCCTTTGGAATCGCCTACCTGATATGGGCTTTGATGAACCAACACCTGGAATTCGGTCAGGATACCTCAACCGACCTGCTATTGATTCTCAGCGGTTTTGTTACTTCCTTTCCACTGTTGTGTTTCGCCGCTGCCGTGACACGTTTGTCGCTCACTTCCATCGGCATGTTTCAATACATTGCACCATCCCTGTCTCTCATCATCGCGGTCTTCATGTACAACGAAACTGTGGATCCGGGCAGAAGTGTGAGTTTCGGTTGTATATGGCTTGCCCTGATTATATTTACTGCTGATGCCTGGTATTTCCATCGACGGCGTCAGTTTGTTGGTGACAGTAAAGCTGGGCCGTAATATTCTATTTCCGCTTACAATTCAACTACATAAGAATTTGCAGGCGTCCTATATATTACCTCTTATGGTTGCGTCTCCGGTCAATTCCGTTATCCTAGCGGCTTTTTCGAAAATGCGGGGAAGCATAAAAAATGACAATGCAACAAACGCCTCTACTGATGTCGAGAATTCTTGGCCGCGGTGCCCGTTTAGATCCCAACATTGAGATCGTGACGCTTCTTGAAGAGGGCACCCATCGACAAAGCCTGGAGGCCACAGCGGCCCGAGCGGCACAGTTGGCCAATGCACTCACAGAACATGGTGTTAAAACTGGCGATCGCATCGCGAGTTTTATGTGGAATAATTTTCGCCATCTGGAGCTGTACCAGGCCGTGCCTTCGATGGGATGCGTACTGCATACACTTAACGTCCGACTCAGCTCTCACGATCTCGAATACATCATCAACCACGCAGGAGACCGGGTCATCTTTGCCGACGAGGATTTACTGCCCTTGCTTGAACCTATTTTAGACAAAACACCCTGCGTCGAGTTACTGGTCATCGCAACCTATGGTGAAGAAGGCAAATCGTCATTCCCGGAACAAATTGACTACGAGGATTTCATCGCAGGCAAACCAACCCACTGCGAGTGGCCTGAAATCGAAGAAAACTCACCCATGGGCCTTTGTTACACCAGCGGTACCACGGGCAAACCCAAAGGTGTGATGTACACCAATCGTTCAACCTACTTACATACGATTACCCAGGCAATGACAGATTCCATGGGTTTGTCAGCTCTGGATGCAGTCTGCGGCATCGTTCCCATGTTCCACGCAATGGGTTGGGGACTACCCTTTACCGCTTCGATGTTGGGATGCAAGCAGGTGATGCCACACAGGTTTATGGACCCCGCACGCCTGGTCCGTCTGATGGCAGATGAGGAAGTCACCATCTCTGCAGGTGTTCCCACGATATGGCAGGGCATAAAAAGCATTCTCGAAGAAAACCCCGATAAATACGACTTGCATCATCTCACCAGACTGACCTGCGGAGGCAGCGCACCGCCGACCTCACTCATGCGCTGGTATTTTGATCAGTTGAATGTCGAGATGATCCAGGGATGGGGCATGACCGAAACCAACCCGCTTGGCAGCTTGTCGAGAAAGGTTGCCAAGAGATCCCACCTCGCGCTCACAGTCGATCAGCAATTCGAGAACGTTGCCAAAGCGGGACTACTGATGCCCGGTCTGGAGATCGAGATCGTCGACGAAAATTGGGAACCTGTACCTCACGATGGAGAGGCCGTCGGTGAATTGCTGATTCGCGGACCCTGGATATGCTCTGAGTATTACAACGATCCGCAACCAGAGAAATTTCACGATAGCTGGCTGGTCACCGGTGACGTGGCAAAAATCGACAACGAGCAATACCTCATTATTACTGACCGATCTAAAGATCTCATTAAATCAGGCGGCGAATGGATTTCCTCGGTTGACCTGGAGAATCACATTGTCGCTCTCGACGGCGTGGTTCAGGCTGCCGTGGTCGCCCAGCCTCACCCCAAATGGGATGAGCGTCCGGTTGCAATGGTCATCCTGGTCGAAGGCTCAAACATCACTCAGGAACTGATTTTGGAACATTGCGCGAGCCTTTTTGCGAAATGGCAGTTACCTGATGATGTCATCTTCGTCGACCAAATTCCTTTGACGTCGACTGGGAAAATAGACAAGAAAACGATCAGAGCACAATTGCAGGAATCATCCTATCAACTGCCTGATTTGAGGACTGCCTGAATGATGTCGAGGGTAATCACGCTACTCGCGTTAATTACGCTCAGTGGTAGCCCTCTGGCAGCGGAGCCCTGTGTCGGTACCACAGAAGAACTTTTACAGTGCCATTCAATTGAAGTGAAGAGTTTCTTAAAGCAGTGGGTACTTGCCTGGGGAAATGGCGATATCGAGTCCTACCTGTCCCTTTACTCCGAAGGGCGATCCCCCAGGGCTGAATTAACCCGAAGCGAATGGGAAGCACATCGCCGAAATTGTTGAGCAACATCTTCTGGTCAGGATACGCAAGGACCTTTATCGCCTGCTGATGACCACGCAGTGGCAACACATCATCAAAACTCACCAGGCAGATTACACGCGGATCCTGGCGGAAGAGATCGGTTCGGTAACGAGTATATTGGACCAGACCCTGTCACTGATGAGCCTCGCTGCACTCACCATTATTTATACTGCACTGTGTTTTTACCTGTCGCCTGGCCTCACGGTAATCGCGATCATACTGGGGTTCGTGCTTCTGCTCACCACCCATCCAATCCAAAGCCTGATCTCACACCTGGGGGAAAAACACCTGGTGGCGACGGAGAAAATATTCAAGCTGGCAAGCGATCAGATCAAGGGACTAAAAGTGATAAAAAGCAGCGGCACTGAACACCGACATAATCTACATTACGCCGAAAACGTGGAATCGTTAGCAACCGAAGAGCTCAGTTATTACCGGCTAACGTCACTCACTCAATTTCTGCACTCAACCATTAGCGCACTTGCTTTTTGTGTTCTTGCTTACATTGCCTACGAAATGATGAATCAAGACATCGCGACCCTCATGATTCTTGCACTGATCTTTTCAAGACTCATGCCGCAGATCAGTCGGCTGCGTACTTACCTGCAACGAACTGCCTATCTGGAACCCAGCCTAAACAGTGTTTCAGCTCTCCTTCATCACCTGAGGTCTCACCAGGAAACAGGCGGGGTCGAGACGACATTTGACCTATCATCCGGACTTCATCTGGAAAATGTTTGTTACCAATATCCTGATGGCGACGAAATGGTATTGGATAACATCAACGGCTCACTATCAACAAACCAACTGGTTGCCCTGACCGGGGATTCTGGTATCGGAAAATCAACCCTGGCAGATATCATCGCCGGAATCAGTCTGCCAACTTCCGGGAAGATACGAATCGGCGATACGATTCTCGACGAGAACAATCAACGGTCATGGCGGCAATACGTTACTTACCTGCCGCAGGTCCCGTTTCTCATCGAATCCACGGTACGGGAAAATCTAAACCTGCTGTTGCCCGCGGATGCGGACGATGATCAACTCAATCGAGCGATTGATCTCGCTGCCGCAAACTTCTTGCATCGACTACCCCAGGGGCTGGAAACCGTCATTGGGGACAACGGCGTTACCTTATCCGGCGGAGAAAGACAACGGTTACAATTAGCGCGCGGATTGCTGGAAGATCGGCCCGTCATGATTCTGGATGAGACGACGGGCAACCTTGACCTGGGAACGGAGGATTCAATTGTCGCAACGCTTGCCACCTTGAAAGCCAGGCGGCTTATCATCATGATTTCTCATCGCCCCAGCATTTCGGAATTTGCTGATCAGGTTTTTACCCTTATCTAATATTCTGGCAGAGTCAATGAATCAAATAGACCACTACCAATACACCAACGAGACCAAAGAGAAAATCTCCAACAACCTTTCAGACTTCGAAGATCGTCGCCAGGGTCTCGGTGCTCTAAGGGCAGCAGCTGTTGCCCTCACTATTTTTGAACATGAGGACGAAGCATCAATCATCGTGACGCGGCGTTCACCCAGGTTAAAGGAGCACAGTGGTCAGTGGGCCATGCCGGGCGGGCGTGTCGATAAAGGAGAGAACGCTATTGATGCGGCTTTGCGAGAGCTCCATGAAGAGATTAACCTGCCTCTGAACCGAGGCCACGTCATTGGTACCCTCGATGACTATATTACCCGGTCGGGCTATGTCATCACGCCCGTCGTCGTATGGGCTGACGTGATAGAAGATGAACTTCATCCCAATCCCGCGGAAGTGGCTTCGATACACGCATTTACGTTTACGGAACTCAATCGGGAAGATTCTCCCAATCTTGAAAAAATTCCTCAGAGTGACCGAGAGGTACTATCGATGAACTACCTGACCGATGTCATCTACGCGCCAACTGCCGCGATGCTCTACCAGTTCAGGGAGGTCGCGATAAGAGGATGTCCGACCCGGGTACTTGACTACGATCAACCCCTGTTTGCCTGGAAATAACAGGCGTTCGCCCGATCATCTTCCTTCCAGAGAATCCAACCGCCACTAATGCTCGACAGAGCTTCCATCCAATCGCATGAGTAGCGGAGGCAGCAGGATAAAATCAAAAATCAATGCAATACCGATGATGATGCTCACCATGATGCCCATGTCATTGTTAAGCTTGAAATCTGATGATGCGAGGATTGAAAAACCAACCATGAGAACCAGCGTCGTAATCCAGAGCGCAACACCAACGCTCTTAAAGGCATAGCGCACTGCATCTTCGGAGGATCTGTCGCGTCGTGCACGCAGATACTTGCTCAAAAAGTGCACCGTATCGTCCACGACAATCCCCATGGTAATGCTGAGCACCATCGCAAGAGACATGCCGATCTCTCCGGACAGCAGGTACCAAACACCGAAACCAGCGGCACCAGGCAGCAGATTAGGTACGATACTGATCAAGCCCATTTTTAAGGACCGAAAGGCAATGACCAGCGCAATGGAGATAAGGATTAAAGCAATAAACGCGCCCTTAACACCCCCCAGCATGCTTCGAATGCCGATGTGGGTAAACATCAAAGATACGGAGGACCCTTCCTGCACCATCGTCGGCGCATGTTCCTGCAACCAGGCTTTGCCTTTGTCCTGCAGCTCAACAAATTCAAAGGTTTTCATGCTGGGCAGGGACACAACGAATCTGGACGCTGCCTTGTCAAAACTCAACTGATTGTTCAGATCCAAACCCAGGGGTAAAGAAAGTTCATACAACAACAAATACTGCGCTGCCAATTCCTGGGTATCAGGTAGCGAGTAGAAATTCTCGTCATCGCCGTGCAATCGCTGGTTGAGTTGCTTGACTATGTCAGTGTAGCTGCTGACATGGGTGACGTGATCTTGTTGCCGATACCACTCGGCAAAAGCATCAATCGTGCGAAGGTATTCCGGATTCGAAATACCCTGGGGTTCTTTTGTGTCCAGCGAATACTCAATCCTGTACAGGCCGCCAAGGTTCTGGTCAGTAAAGTCAGTATCAAACCGAATGGGCAGACTCTCATCAAAATACTTACTAAACTGATCACTGATTATATTCAATGGCGCCATGGCCAGTAATATAACCGCTACCGTACTGCTAAACCTCAGCAGCCCGGTCCGGTAGGTAATGACGAATTCGGCAAAGCGACTCATGAAACTACTGGTCATCGACTCACTTTGTTGCACACGATTCGGAAGCACATAGACCAGGGCCGGTAAAAAAGTTAATGAAGTCACCAGTGCAATACATACCGTCAGGCCGACGACATTGCCAACCTGCTGAATAGGCGGTACATCCGTCAACAAATTCAGACTGAAAAAACCGATCGCCGTCGACAGGCTGGTGAGAAAGACTGGCTGGATATTGATTTCAATCGCGTCGATCATGGCGTCATGTTTGATCATGCCGCTTCGCAGGTTCTGGTAGTAGGTCACCATCAGGTGAATACCATGGGCGACAACCACCGTCAGGATAATGACCGGGATGCTCGACGACATGGCGGTCAGGGAAACTCCCCACCATCCCACAGTTCCCATGCCCGCGAGTATCGTCAGGAAGGTCGTCGCAACAATACCGGCAACGCCTGAAACAGCGCGTAACAATATTGCCATGACCAGGATGACGAACAAATACATGATGGGCGTCTGGAGTTTTAGATCTCGAAGTGCGGTTTCCGCGAAACTCGCACCAATGATGACAGAACCTGTGACATAGATATTGAGGTCCGGGTATTTCTCAATCATTTCCTGTTTCTTATTCCAGGCCCAATGTGCCTTTTTCAGCGTCGGGTCCTGGCTGCCGTCAAAGTGAATATCAATATTAATACCCGCGACCTTGCCGTCGGAAGACACGAGGCGATTAACCACCAGGGGTTCATTGAGTGCGATATCCCTGATTCTATTCAAATCTTCGTCGGTTAGATCCAGCGGGAACTCAACCAGGTTGCTCACAATCAGATCGTCTTCTTCGGTCTGCGTATGCTGGTAGTTGGTGATGGAATCAACTCGATTAACGTAGTCCGTTCGCCATGTTTCTTCCGTAAGTTCTTCGATAGCAGCGAGTGTTTCCCGGGTGAAAATATCACCTTGTTTCGGTTGGATCGCAAAGAATACGTTTTCAACCCGGCTGAATGTTGCCTCGAGTTCTTCAAATGCTTTTAGCTGTGGATTTTCAGGGCCGAAATTATCTCTGGATTCACTCGACACTTTAATATACTGGGCACCGTAACCCGCCAATCCGCACACAAGAATCGTCCCAATGATAATGAACCACCGAAACTGAATAACACCCTCTGCGAATCGCTTTTCCAAAAAATTACTACTTACACCTGGTCACCAGCGCTTTACATTAACGAAACACTGGCCCAGTTGCGAGTTGGGAATGCATTGTTAAAACTGCTTAAATAGCTTGATGTTCACAGTGTCATAGCCGATTCACCTGAGATGCCCGAGAAGTACTATACAGTCGCTGCAAAGTCTGAGTTGGAAGCGACCGATCAAATGCACATTGATGTAAATGGAGAAGAGATTTTACTTTGCAGGGAAAATGATGATTATTTCGCAGTGGCCTACTATTGTTCTCACGAAGAATTCACCCTGGAAGGTGGCATGATCAAAGACGGATGTATCACTTGCCCCTACCATGGTGCAGAGTTTGATCTAAAGACAGGAGAAGTCCTGGCTCCACCCGCATACGAGAAGATCAAGACCTACCCGATTAGAATCGATACCGATACAATATCAATTGGTATTATCGAATAGGTCCAGGGCAACCCAATCTTGAACAAGCCCCTGCTCCCTGAACAACGCAATCTCGGACAGGTAAACGGCATCACTGTACCGGCGATATTCGCAGACACAGGCCCAGACATACTTGCAACAATGCTCCGGGTCCAACTGCCGTGGTCCTGGCAGTGGGTGCGGAATACTTCGCAAACTGTGAACCCGTTCACAGTTTAGGGCAGATTAATCTGATCTAATGTCTTCTGGCGCACCACACCAGTGATTCATCTGCAATTGTTACGTGCCATGAGTCATTGATTCGCCACAGAGTTGTACCGGTAGATTGAAGGGACCTCCCCCAACCCTCGGTCACCAAAGACTTCTTTCTACCGGGATTTTGTTAGCAGGGCCGCATATTGCGGCCCTGCTTTCTATCGGCCTCATTAACGACCATGGTAAAAACTTTCAAGCAGTTCTGCCTGATTAGCGTCAAGCGCGCGCAGACCTTCGATATGCGCCCGAATAAATTCCTCAACATTTTTATACCGACAGATTTCGCGGCCTTGCCAAAGCACGACGCAATCATGACTGGATTTCTGCTGGAACAAGCCAGTTCGGGGTTTGCCTTCCGCGGCCACATTGATCCCGGTTGATTTTCTCTCAAAGCAGCCTACCATGAGTGTCCATACAAAACCTTGTTGCCGGTCTGGTAGTAGCAATTATAAATTTAAGAATTCTCACCACGCTATTGATCGTCTGCAACTCAAGTCACGGCAGAAGAAGAACCCCAGCTAGCAG
>Ga0208879_1000410_pt1 | contig 44418 bp, 34 predicted proteins | sample Knorr_S15_td_Bot_FD_185605 | JGI IMG/M metagenome (GOLD analysis project Ga0208879, IMG submission 185605) | Marine microbial communities from Southern Atlantic Ocean transect - Knorr_S15_td_Bottom_ad_5009_LV_A (SPAdes) (version 2) | ecosystem: Environmental > Aquatic > Marine > Oceanic | place... | reverse complement strand
ACACATACTCATCATCAAAATAACACCATCTCGTGTTTACATCATCCGCAGAGCTGGCCCACCAAGAACCATCATCTATACCTGGCCCAACCTTTAACGCACCAGCTTCAGGGGATACTTTCCATATGCCCTCAATTGGTGAATCTGGCTCATCATCGCCACCACCGATCATATGGAAGATTTTTGCATAGCCTCCCCACGCTTCAATGTTGTGCGCACTATAATCCAACTGCATGGCTCCGGATCCTTCCGTTACTGGATCCGAAACATAACTCGCATTAACATAGCTCAGCGTAGTATCAGCATTTTCAGAAATTTCGTAGCCCCAGTAGCCTGCTTCTGGTTCAGCATCAAAATTATTTATCATTTGCCCGAATAATAAAAAGGGAAGTAATAAAATTATCGGTACTATTGTCTTGTTTTGCATAGTTAACTCCTTATTTTTTTATCATAATCCGCTTAAGAACATAAATTTAAAAATTAATTAATGCAAATTATTTTTAATTATATTAAATTGATTTGCAAATGAAAGTAAAATTAGAACATATTGCTGCTAAGACAGGGTATTCAATTGCCACTGTATCCAGAGTATTGTCCGGGAAGGCAGTTGGCCGTTCCGCAAGTGTTGAAAAAATTCTATTTGCTGCCAGAGAGTTGGGTTATCACGCCAACAGACCCTTTTACCAGTTAGACAATCTGCCCTTGGTAATGGCATTAGTGACCCAGCATGATGCTGAGGAATTTTATTCCTGTCTATACGAAAGCTTCGATAGGGTGAGTTCTTTGTCAAATATTCAACTTAGTATTCATTCCGTTAAGTATTCAACAAATATAGCGGAAGAACTGAGCATGATATCCCAGTTGAATGATGGTATGATTCTGTTGACGCCTACTTTGGAAAGCAAGCAATACAAGAAAATAAAAGAAAAAATGAATTCATTTCCAATAGTATCCATTGCACCAATCAATGAAAATGTGATTACAACCATCACGTTTGATTCCTACCAAGGTGGGCAGTTAGCAGCAAAGTTGTTAATTGAGTCTGGTTACCAACGCTTTGGGATTATCACCGGCCCCTTAATCAAATGGGAAGCAAATTTGCGGCGTGCTGGTTACATCGATTATTTATTTAAAAAGGGGTTTCATATTGAGTGGGAGTACCATGGTGATTATTCATTTCAATCCGGGGAAAAAGCTTTTGACGACGTTAAGCAACAAGATAAAAACCTGGGCATCTTTGCTTCAAACGATCAAATGGCGCTCGGTTTCCTGCATACGGCCTTGGAAGACGGCTCAACTATTTCTGGAGATTATGGCATCGTAGGCTATGATAATATGCCCTACGGCAGGATATACTATCCAAAATTGTCTAGCATAAATACCAATTTGGATGAGCTGGCAGAAAGCGCATTGGATTATCTTATAAACCGTATTAAAAACAAAAACGTCAAAAAAATAAGACCAACCACAACATTATTACCGGTGAACATAGTAGAAAGGAAAACGCATTACTATAATGGACAAAATCAGTAAAATATTAATCGCTACCCTCTTTGCATTATCATTTAGTTTTTCTGATGATCAATCAATTAAAGACCAATTTATTTCTGACCTTTTGGAGAAAATGACATTAGAGGAAAAAATTGGTCAAATGACTCAAGTGGATCGTCAGTTTCTTAATGATATATCAGATATTTCTAAATATAAGCTGGGTTCATTGCTCAGCGGAGGAGGATCAGCTCCAGATGTGAATACACCTGTTTCTTGGGCTGAAATGTATGATGCTTATCAGCAAGAGGCATTAAAAACTCCGTTGGCCATACCATTGATGTATGGAATTGATGCCGTCCATGGCCATAATAATGTTGTAGGGGCGACCATTTTTCCGCACAATATTGGTTTAGGCGCAACCGGTGATCCGCAACTTGTAGAAGCAGTATCCAAAGCGACTGCGCTGGAAGTAGCAGCGACAGGAATCGATTGGACCTTCGCCCCCTGTATTACGGTGCCCCGAGATATTCGCTGGGGGCGCACCTATGAAGGTTTTTCCAGTGATCCGGAGTTGGTAACCATATTGGGAACCGCTGCAGTAAAAGGATTCCAGTCTGTTAAATTGGATAATCCGGAGGGTATTTTAGCTTGCGCCAAACACTATGTTGGTGACGGCGGAACCGAATTTGGTACCGGTATAGATGGTTTAGTGGATCGGGGTGATGTAAAGTTAAGCGAAGTCGAATTCAGAGAAATACATTTGCGAGCTTATAAAAAAGTAATTGAAGCCGGAGTGGCAACAATCATGGCTTCCTACAATAGTTTTAATGGTGAAAAAATTCATGGCAGCAAATATCTATTAACTGATCTTTTGAAGAATGAGTTGAATTTCAAGGGATTTGTGATTTCAGACTGGGCAGCAATTGATGAGATACCAGGGGATTACAAATCAGATATAATTACTGCTATCAATGCGGGAATCGATATGGTCATGGTTTCCGGCGGTAATGAACCTTATCCTAAATTCCTCAAATTATTCAAAGAAGCTGTAAATGAAGGTGCTATTCCCATGTCTCGGATTGATGATGCAGTGCGGCGTATTTTGCTGGTTAAAAAAAATTACGGTCTTTTTGATCGACCGTTTGCAGATAAATCATTACTGGTTCATGTTGGTTCTGATGAGCATCGTGAATTGGCTCGAGATGCAGTCCGGAAAAGTCTGGTTTTATTGAAAAACACAAATCAGCTCTTGCCCTTGAAAAAAGCAGGACTAAAAATTACTGTGGCCGGAAAAGGAGCCGATAATCTTGGCATGCAATTGGGCGGTTGGAGTATTAGCTGGCAGGGAGATATGGGTTATACCACTCCCGGGACAACTATTTTGGAGGCTGTAAAAGCTACCGTAACAGACTCCAACCTTGTGCAATATTCTGTGAATGGATCAGATGCAACTGGAGATGTTGCAATCGTGGTGGTGGGTGAAGAACCGTATGCAGAAATGAAAGGTGATCGGGACGAATTATCATTAAATCAATCCGATTTGGACGTAATTAGTACCATTCAAGCAAAAGGTATTCCTGTAATCGTTGTACTTATTTCAGGACGGCCGATGCTCATTACTGATCAACTTCCACAATGGGATGCCCTGTTGGCTGCCTGGTTGCCGGGGACTGAAGGTCAAGGCATTGCTGACGTTTTATTCGGGGATTATTCACCGACGGGTAAACTATCCTTCGCCTGGCCGAGATCTATGGATCAGTTACCCTTCACTGACGAAAACGATCATTTGTTTGAAATCGGATACGGTCTACATTATTAATTTAATTCCAAACTTGGTATGGATAGCTAATTTGTGAGCAGCCTCCGTTCCTGTGGATATATTCATTCGAGATGTAAAAAGTAGAGCAAATGATAAAGCGCCTAATTTTCGATATCATTTTTTAATCATTGTTCTTTTCTTCGCATCACTACTTTTAGGCCAAAATGTTACAATTAATGAATACATGTCTACCAATAGTTCAACGATTTATGATGAGGATGGAGATACTCCCGACTGGATAGAGCTTTATAATAGTGGAGCCAACGCCATTAATCTGAATGGATATGGTATTACAGATAATCCATCAAATCCTTTTAAATGGGTGTTCCCAGATATAGAAATATCCTCCCAAGGCCACCTGCTTCTGTTTGCATCCGGGAAAGATCGTCAGGAATGGGTCCCGCACTGGGAGACCATCATTGACTGGGGTGATAATTGGAATTATTTCCTAGGGAATAATGAGCCACCAGATAATTGGAATCAGCAAAATTTTGATGATGCGGGCTGGCTGAATGGACCCAGTGGATTCGGGTATGGGGATGAAGATGATGCTACAGAAGTTGACCCTGTTATGTCCCTTTATGTACGGCACGAATTCATCGTTAATAATATTGAATCACTCCTTAAAATAGTTATACACGTTGACTATGACGATGCTTTTGTAGCATACATTAATGGTGAAGAGATTGCCCGTGCTAATATTGGCACACCTGGAGTTCCCCCGCCATACAACCAGGGGGCTGATTCCTGGCGTGAAGCAGAAATGTATCAAGGCGGCGCACCAGATGAATACATGATCGATTCAGTTCAATCCTTATTACAAAATGGATCCAATGTTATCGCAATTCAGGTGCATAATTTTAATATTGAATCATCTGACCTGACCTTGATACCGTTCTTAACACTAGGGATGGCTAGTGCCCCTGAAAATGCAGTTGGTTTGTCTGAAGATTTAGATATTAGTGACGTCTTGTTGCATACAAATTTCAAAATTTTATCTACAGGAGAAACGCTTATGCTTTCAAACTCTGTAGGAACAGTCGTGGATTCTATTTACTCGGAAGTCATGTCATCGGATATTTCGCGAGGACGCCAACCGGATGGTGACCCAGCATGGCTATTTTTTGGTGAGCCAACTCCTGGGTCAGGAAATATTACAACAGGTTTCCTCGGCGTTATGGAGCCGCCAACCGTATCGCAGGTCGGGGATCCTTTTTCAAACCCGGGTTATATTACTTTTGAATCGAATATACCTGATGCTGTTCTGTATTATACATTAGACGGTTCTTTTCCGGATACCACATCAACATTATATACTGACCCAATTTACGTTGCAAGCAATACGGTTATCAGAGCGGTTGCCACCAAACCGGGTTGGCTGAACAGCAAACCAATCACTCATTCATACCTGTTTGATTATGATGGCATATTACCTATTGTTTCATTATCCACAAATCCGGAACATTTTTGGGATAATGATTCCGGTATATATGTAATGGGTCCCAATGCATCAACTGATTTTCCATATTTTGGTGCCAATTTCTGGCAGGATTGGGAACGTCCTATACATATTGAAATGTTTGAACCGAATGGAGAATTGGGTTTCAGCATTGATGGTGGTGTAAAAATATATGGGGCTTACTCAAGGGCTAATCCACAAAAATCTTTATCTATTTTTGCGCGGGGGATGTACGGCTACCCCGAAATTAATTATCAAGTTTTTCCTGATAAAAATATTGATCAGTTTGAAGCTATTGTGTTACGGAATTCAGGCAACGATTGGAACACTAGTCATTTTAGAGATGGTTTGGTTTCAAAAATTGCAAGTCAAGCAGATGTGTCTGCACAAGCTTACCGCCCCGCCGTGGTTTATCTGAATGGCGTTTATTGGGGTATCCTTAACATTCGGGAAAAAATCAATGAACATTTTCTTGCATCACATTTTGCTATTGATCCTGAAAATATTGACCTTTTGGAAGATAATAATGAAGTAATCCATGGAGACGCGAGTCATTACCTGGACCTATTAAACTTCATTGATGAAAATGAAATCTCTGACCCTGAGACCTATAGCGTGATAAGCAATACAATGAATATTGATAATTATATCAGATATACCATCACACAAATATTCGTCGATAATTGGGATTGGCCTGGTAATAACATTAAATATTGGCGCCCTAGAACACCGGAAGGATACTGGCGCTGGATATTATTTGATGCTGATTTCGCATTTGGTCTTTTCACTCCAAATGGTTATACACACGATATGTTTGAATTTGCTACATTACCCGATGGTCCATCAGCAACAATATGGGGCTGGGATCCCTGGTGGCCAAACCCACCTTGGTCTACGTATCTATTAAGAACATTACTGGATAATGAATCCTTCAGGAACAATTTTATTAACCAGTTTGCAGATCTGCTGAATACAACTTTTGAGCCAGATGAAATATTGAATACTGTAGATGAAATTACTGATTTATTAGCAGACGAAATGCCCGATCATACTGCCCGTTGGGGCAGCAACGTTTCTACATGGAATAATAATGTAGATATATTGAGAAATTTTGTGTTCTATCGTAACGCCTTTGTCTGGTCACACATGCAATCACATTTTAATCTTACGGGTACATATCAAATCTTTTTGAATCAGTCAGGTGGAGGTGGATCAATAAACGTAAATTCAATTTCCATCAATGATTTTCCCTGGCAAGGACAATACTGCGATCTAATACCCATTCAAATTAAAGCAGTCCCTGACCCAGGATACCGTTTTGTTGAATGGTTTGGTCTTGATTCTACAAGTAGTACGCTTATTGTAAATGTAGATGATGATACTACTTTTACTGCGATTTATGAACCTGTGGATGGTGACTCTACAGCAATTGTGATTAATGAAATAAACTATAATTCCGCTTTTGTGTTTGATGTCCAGGACTGGGTTGAGCTTGCAAATAATACAGGATTCACAATTGATTTATCAGGTTGGCAGTTTAAAGATTCGGATGACAGTCACGTATTTGTTATACCAGAACAAACTATACTTGAAAATGGAGAATTCATTGTTCTGGCTGAAGATACAACTATTTTTAATAATTATTTTCCTGATGCCGGTAATGTGGTGGGTAATCTCAATTTTGGTTTAAGCGGGGGTGGTGAACTGATCAGATTATACAATCCGAATGGCGATCTTATTGATCAGGTTACATATGATGATGATGATCCCTGGCCAATTGAAGCAGATGGTGAGGGTCCCACATTAGAATTGATTAATCCGAATGAAGATAATGCGCTACCGATAAACTGGTCAGCTTCAGATGGATACGGCTCACCTGGCGGCATCAATACATCATATCTTTCAAATTTGGAACAGGCTTGGAATCCGGTCGAATTCAAAGTGTATAATAATTATCCTAATCCTTTTAATCCTATTACGACACTTTCCTATGATCTCCCAGAAAACAGCTTTGTGAATATCACTATATATAACTTGCTGGGCAGGGAAGTAAGGACACTGGTCAATCAAAACCAAGATGCAGGTTTTAAATCAGTCATTTGGAACGGGAGCAATAGCTTTGGCAAGCCGGTAAGCGCTGGTGTATATATATACCAGATACGAGCTGGTAAATACGTGCATACTAATAAAATGTTACTGTTAAAATAACACCAACAAAAAGAGATAGAATGAGCCACGCACATTAGCAGGATTTTTTTGTGAAATAAATTACTGGTAAGAATGTAAATGTATCAGTCTGAATTGAGTGATACCACTTCTACCATAAAAAATAAGGAAAAATTGTGAAAAATATTGTATTAGGAATTGATATTGGCGGTACGAATACGGTTTATGGACTTGTAGAAAAATCCGGGAATATATTGTTTAAAGAACAAATCCCAACCTTTGGGTATGAGCCTGCAGATAGCCTTGTTAATCGGTTAGCAGAAAAAGTAGATTCTTTTTTAGAAGATCACCCTGAAGGTGAACTAGCAGGAATTGGTGTTGGTGCGCCCAATGGTAACCATTATAATGGTATCATTCAGGATCCGCCCAATTTGAGCTGGGGACATATTGATATGGTTTCACTTTTAAGAGAAAAGTTCAATTGTGATGTTTCCCTGACAAATGATGCAAATGCTGCTGCATTGGGAGAAAAATATTTTGGCATTGCAAAGGATATGAATGATTTTATCACAATCACGTTGGGCACTGGCCTTGGTAGCGGCATTTTTTCCGGAGGTAAAATATTATATGGTCATGACAGTCTGGCGGGTGAAATAGGACATCTATCCATAGACCATAATGGGCGAAACTGCTCTTGCGGATTGAAGGGATGCCTGGAAATGTATGCTTCAGCAAAAGGGATAAAAGAAACTGTGATCGAACTACTACAGTTCAACCCTGGTGATGATTTTTTGTCATCTCTTGATCTTGATAATGTTGATGGAAAAATGATCGACCGTGCCTTTGACGATGGCGTAGAATCCGCAATCTCGGTTTACGAATTCACGGCAGATAAACTTGGATATGGATTGGCACAGGCGGCGACGATCTTGAGTCCGGAAGCATTTATTTTTTATGGTGGGTTTAGCCTGGCCGGGGATCGATTATTTAATCCGACCCGAAAAGCATTTGAAAGCTACTTAATGGAAAACTTAAAAGGGAGGATCAGCATCCTGCAGTCGGGATTACCGCATGGACAAGCCGGGATCCTTGGTGCTGCTTCCTTAATTTGGTCATCCCACCTTAAATAAGAACAGCTAACAGATATCGAAAAATCAAAAATTTGATGCTGTTGCAATAATCATTGATATGAAAGTAAAAAAATGAAAAATAATATAGTAATATTCTTAATTATTTTTATTGGCTCTATTTATGGCCAGATAGGAGATGTTATCTGGGAAGATAATTTTGATAATTTGGATAACTGGATGAAGATTACTGGTAGTGGATCTTGGGGCTGGGGCAATGGTGAACTGCAATTCTACCAGGAAGAAAATGTTGAGATAACTGATGTTCCCGGTGAACCGGGAAATAATGCGCTACATATTACGGCAATGGAAGAATCAGGCCCCGGTATTGTTGACCAATGGGGAAATCCGTTAAGCTATACATCGGGAAAGGTGACCACAAAAGCCAAAATAGCTATTAAGTATGGTGTGATTGAGACCAGAGTAAGAGTGCCGGACCTTGATCTTGGAGGATGGCCTGCTGTCTGGCTGCTCGGCATGGCAAATTATAACTGGCCTCGTTGTGGGGAACTCGATATGATGGAAATGGGGTCTCGCCAGGCTTTTAGGGATTTACATGACGAGCACAACGGCGGTAATGGTTCAAACAATTCAACCGTTAATCAAGTAGTTGGGGCCAACGCTATTTTTTATGCAGATGAAGCTGTGGTCCCAGAAAATCCATCCGGTGCCGCCAGTATCTCATGGGATCCGGATGATGATTACTGCAGACCCTACTACAATTATGATAATCTAAATGACCGGTTCCTCACCTATCGCATATATTGGGATGCGGATAGCATCCGGTTTACAGTAATCGATAATGAAGTGGAATATGATTTTTACACTGACCCATTACACATTGATAGTGTTTCTGCTGAATTTCAACAACCATTTTATTTAATAGCAAACCTAGCTATAGGCGGAGCATTTACAGATGCAGTTTATATTGGTGGAAGCGGATTACCGATTTCTATGCCTTTCCCTGCTCATATGTATGTTGACTACATTAAAGTGATGGAATGGAACGGGCAGGGCGAAGTTCATATCGGGCCGCCCGCTTTCCAGGGAGGTACCTTTGGCCTCTTTACGGACACAACTCCGATTGACAACGGTTTGGTAGTCGGTGACGATGCGGAAATCTACGCTTGGGAAGGCACCTTAAGCGAAGGCGATATTCCACCCTATGAAGGTGAAAACGGCATATCATGGCAAACTACCGGATTAGGCTGGTTTGGCGCAGGGATCATGTCAATACAACCGGTTAACCTATTCAATTTTGGAGATGGACATTTAAAATTTATGATCAAAATCCCGGCAAATATTTCATTCCAGATCGGTATTATCGATGCCTGGGGAAATCAGTCGTATGTTGACTTTCCTGGCAACCAGACTACATATGGACTTGTCAGAGATGGCAATTGGGGTCAGGCATCAATACCCGTGGAAGATATTAGGGGCGAATGGATCGATCTGCGAATGTTGAGCTATGAGTTTGTTATATTAGAAGTCAATGGCGCGTCATGTGCATTTGGGCTGGATGATATTTACTGGGATGGTGGTGAAACCTCAAGCATTATTGAAGACGATTTTGGTGAAAATCCAACTAAATTTAATTTGCAAAACAACTTTCCTAACCCCTTCAATCCCATCACAAACCTAAGCTATGAACTGCTAGAAAACTGCTTTGTGAATATTACTATTTATGACTTGCTGGGTAAACAGGTTAGGACACTTATTAACCAAACCCAGGAGGCTGGTTTTAAATCTGTTATCTGGAATGCAACTAATGACTACGGTAAGCCGGTTAGTGCAGGGGTTTACTTATACCAGATTCAAGCTGTAGATTTTGTCCAGACCAAGAAGATGGTGCTGATAAAATAATCCCCCAAAAGGAACATTAATTGAAATTTTTCCCAAGAGAAAGCGGAGTTCTTTTACATATAACTTCTCTTCCAGGTCCCTATGGATTAGGTGATATCGGCCCGGAAGCATTTAATTTTGTCGATGTGCTCCACAAAATGGGTCAAAGCATATGGCAAATATTACCTTTGGGTGACACTGGTTCATCCATATGTCCTTACATTACTATTTCTGCTTTTGCAAACAATCCGCTGCTGATCAGTTTGGACGGACTCATTGATGAAGGGTATTTACACAAGGATGATTTAAAAAAAATACAAAGCTATCCTTCAGATCGGGTTGACTATCAAAAAGTCTATGATGATAGATATAAAATACTTGATACAGCCTGCACCAACTTCATAAAAAGTTCCAGTGCTGAAACCCAGCAACGGTTTGATGCCTTTTGCAAGGAAAATGAATACTGGTTAAGTGAATATATTTTATTCCAGACATTAAAGAAGCTGAATAATGATCAACACTGGATAACCTGGCAGCCCAGACATGATCCGGCGGGTGAAGACATTATAAAAGAGAATAGTATTTTTATTCAAAAACTCATGATCCAACAATTTCTATTTATTGAGCAATGGCAAAAACTAAAGACATATGCCAATGAAAAAGGAATCCGTTTTGTAGGCGATATCCCAATTTATGTATCCCATGACAGTGTAGACGTATGGGCAAATACGGAGTTATTTAAGTTGGATGATCATGGGAAAATGAAATCTCAATCTGGATGCCCACCGGATTTTTTTAATGCCAAAGGCCAGGTATGGGGTCACCCGATTTATAATTGGGCTGCCCATGAAAAATCAAACTATCAATGGTGGATTGACCGCTTGAGGTATTTATTTAATTTAGTTGATATAGTTAGAATTGACCATTTCAATGGTTTTGCGAAATATTGGGAAATACCTGTAGAACAAAATAATGATTCAATTGGTAAATGGGTCAAAGGTCCTGGGGAAAAATTATTACTAACTGTTAAAAAAAGTATCGGATCAAAACCTATTATTGCAGAGGATCTGGGCGAAGCAACAAAGGATGCTAAAATAATAAGAGACAGATTTGCTATTCCGGGAATGAAGATTTTGCAAATGTCTTTCGGAAAAGAAGAACAATCAAACAGCTTAATTCCTGAATTAAATCAAAAAAATATTGTTGTTTACACGGGGACTCATGATAATGATACATCTATTGGCTGGTTACATACTAAACCCGGAAAAGGCAACACACAAACAGCAGCAGAAATTACCTTGGAGAGAAAACATGCATTGAAGTTTTTAGGAACGGATGGTTCTGAAATCAATTGGGATTTTATTTCTCTCGCTATGAATTCAAAAGCCAACACAGTTATAATACCTTTGCAAGATATTTTGGGCCTTGGAACTAATGCTAGAATGAATATTCCAGGGACTGTGGGAAACAATTGGGAATGGCGCTTCAAAAAAAATAAATTAACGAGTAATATAATTGAACGTATGAGAACACTTACAGAAGAAAGTAAAAGAATGAAAGGCTAATGATTATGACGGAATCACAAATTAAAATCGCATATTTTTCTGCAGAAATTGGCATTAGTTCCAGCCTGCCAACATACAGCGGCGGATTGGGTGTATTAGCAGGAGACCATATTAAAGCGGCGGCTGATGAAGGTTTGCCGCTATGTGCGATTACCTTATTATACAAGGAGGGCTATTTCAAACAGCGTATTGATGAGGAAGGAAATCAAACTGAAACTTATCCAAAATTTGATCCCGAACCTTTATTGAAAAAATTAGATTTTACTTTTCCACTCCACCTACAAGGCAGAGATGTACAAATAGAAGTATATAGGTTGGATTATACCGGCCTTAATGGTCATATCCTGCCCATTTATTTTATGGATACTGATTTAGAAAGCAATTCCGTTGAAGATAGAAGTATTTCTTTGCGGCTGTACTCTGGCAATAAGAATCACAGAATCTTGCAAGAAGCTATTTTGGGATTTGGCGGTATACATTTATTGAAACATCTTGGCATTTTAGACAATATTGAAACGTTTCACATGAATGAAGGACATTGCTCTTTTCTCACATTAAAGTTATTAGAAGAATTCAAAAATGAAAATAGTGTCAGAGAAAAATGTCATTTTACCACTCATACTCCAGTACCGGCAGGACATGATCATTTTGCAATGGAAAGGGTGAATAAACTATTACACGGATTGATCCCGGAAAATCTGCAATTGCCTTCACTTGTGCAAAACCGCCGGCTACATATGACGGAATTGGGTCTTTATTTTAGCCGGTCAGCTAATGGGGTATCAAAATTGCATGGGGATGTAGCACAGGATCAATTCCCTGATCATCAGATCGGATATATCACCAATGGTGTTTATCACCCCTATTGGATCTGTGTCCAGATTCGTAAAGTGTATGATATATATCTACCCGGTTGGAAAGAAGATGGAAAAAAATTATTAGAAGTTGATTCAGTCCCGGATGATGAACTGGTAGCTGCGCACGCGAAACGCAAACGCATCTTATTGGGGTATGCCAATGCCCAAGTTCAAAAAGCGTTGAGCAGGAATATATTAACCATAGGGTTTGCCCGGCGAGCAGCTACATATAAAAGAGCACATTTGATATTTAAAGATCTAGAACGTTTGGTAAATATTTGCCAGGGACAAGTACAGTTTATCTTTGCTGGAAAAGCTCACCCAAAAGACCACCAAGGGAAAGAGATTATTCAGGAAATAGTAGCTAATGCGAACGAATTGTATGGAAAGGTTAAAGTGATTTATCTCGAGAATTATAATATGTGGCTGGGCAGAATGATTACTTCTGGTGTGGATGTATGGCTAAATACGCCTCTGAGACCAAATGAAGCATCAGGTACCAGTGGTATGAAGGCTGCATTAAATGGAATTCCCAATTTATCCATACTCGATGGTTGGTGGGCTGAAGGATGTGAAGATGGTATTAATGGATGGGCAATAGGGACTCCAGATGAGCCAAATGATGAAGCAGATGCAAACCATTTGTTTGAGTTATTGGAAGAAAAAGTAATTCCAGCTTTTTATGGCCAAACAGATAAATGGGTATCATTAATGAAAGCATCTATTAAAACGGGTGTGCGGTTTACAGCACAACGTATGATTCGTGATTATAAGAAAAAATATTATCAAAAAGTGAACTTACAATGAATGCTCGTTCTGGTGCAAAAATAAGAACAGTTAAAATGATGTTATTAAAATAACAATTAATTTAAAGGAAGAGAAAAATGAAAGTTGGGTTACTAACAAACGAAATTCCCCCGATTGTTTATGGCGGGGTTGCTACATGGATTATGAACTTTTTGGACATGTTTGCCGAAGACGATGATATTGAAATCATTCCAATTTTCCTTGCACAATTGGACGAACCGCCGAGTGATTTTCCCGAACGATATCCTGGGATTAGAATCATTCATGGGCCCGACGATGTAAAAAATGCATTTGCAGATTTAGACGCATGTATCAACAATCTTTGGGTGGCTTTTGATACAACAAAAACCATAAAAGAGACGTACCCGGATATGTTAATGATTTCCGTTTGCCATTCATTAATTAAAATGGAACATATCACAAATATGGGGGGACCCATTACCAGTAATTACTTTGAACAGGAAATCACATTTCAATACTCTGATATAGTTGTATTGATCAGTAAAGCAGAAAAACAGCATTATATTTCATTTGGGTATGACAAATATGAATCAACTACCCATGTAATATATAACAGCTATAAACCAAAACTGGATACAGATGCCTGGCGACCTAATTATGAATTAAATGATATAGGTTATATCGGCAGGCACGTGCCGCGCAAACGTCCGGATTTACCCATTTTTGCTGTAGAAAAATCAGGACGAAAAGATGTCCGTGTTTTCAATATGGGTGTAGATTACAAAGGCGAGCAAGGAAATCCCTTTTGGGAAGATTTAGGGAGAAAACATCCTAAACAGTTAGTAATTATTCCATTTAGTTCCAACAGGGAAACTGCCCACTTTTACTGGAAAAGTATCGGTGCCAACAGTATTACCGGCATCTATGAACCCTTTGGCTATACCATGTGTGAAACGTTGGACCGCAGAGTACCGGCTATTGTCCAAAACATTGATGGCCCCAGCGAAATTACAGCTAACGTTCAAGATTCAGTGTTTGTGTATGAAGTTGACCAGGATTTTGATAAAGATGTGGACAATTTTCTGGTAGCTACAAATAACTTTTGGGAAACCCATGCTGATGATAGAAAAGCCATGGCAGAGCATGCCCGAACAGCTTTGGATGATTTCCGCCCGGAAGTTATTAAACTGAAATGGAAAGAAATTTTGTTGAATGCACAACCAAGAAAAATCACCGGTTTAGCAACCGATCAAAAAACGCAAAAAACAACTAAGGGGTACGGCGGGTACGGAAACTAAATCAATTCCGCTTTAACACAATACCAGACGAGGGTGGAACTGATATTTTATTTGATACCAATTGCTGATTCTCAAGGTTTACAAGTTTTTCATCGGCTAAAATATTCCACTGACCTGCCGGTATGTCTAATTCAAGCATATCTTCATTTTCACCGTTAAGAATAACAACAAACCTGTTCTTTAATATATAAGCCACCGCCACTTTATCACCCACGTCCATAAATTCAAAATCTTCCGGCTTTGAATGGCGAAACTCCGAATACTGTTTCCTTAACTCAATCAACCCTTTGTAATAATCCACCAGTTCACGATTCATTTCTCGTTCATTCCAGTTCAGCCAGTTGGTTTCATTGTCTTTTTCGTATGAGTTATGATCAATTTTACCAACGTGTTCGTCAGGCACAGTCGTTTCTACAACCACCTTACTACGCGCCCATTCCTGCCCGCCATTCATAAAGGCTATTCCTTGGCTGGTGAATAGGAATAATGCCCCCAGCTTATTGATTGCCAATTGTTTACCTTGCACAAGGGCATTATCTTTAACATTATTTATTTTTTCAGATTCATTCATGAATCCACCCGTGATCCGTACGCGGTCACCAAACGTATGGTTATCGTGACATTCTAAATAATTCACGCTATGAGCAGATTTTATATACTGCCCGTCATACTCGCGTAGTGAGCCCATCACCAAGCATTGTAATTTTTTTTGATCATCTTGACCACGATACTGGCCAAAGAGAAATCCTTTTTCTTCAACATCAGAAACACCGCCTCTTAGTCCATCTCTGAACCGGTCATTGAATGATGCCCAGTCCATATCTGAAAAGCCATCTGGATCATACCCATTTCCCCAGGGTTCTGCCAAGAGGATGACATGAGGATTGATGGCTTTTAATTCATCAATTATAAGCTGTCTTGTTTCAGCGTCAATCAGGTTTCCAAGATCAAACCGAAATCCATCTATGTGATATTCCGTCATCCAGTATTTAATACTTTCCAATATCAATTGCCGCATTTTGGGATGCTCGGAACGGGTATCATTTCCACAACCACTGTTAGCAATGTAATTGCTATTTTTATCCAGTCGGAAATACATCTCTCGGTCGATATATTTCAACGGCTGCCAATCATAATTGGACACATGGTTATATACCACATCCATAATCACAGCGATTCCCGCCTTGTGAAATGCTTTAACCATGTCCTTGATTTCATTCACCGCCTTACCATCTTTACCGTTCCAGGTCCCGGGTGCATCTGTTCCATCACTGGCATAGTATGATTCCGGTGCAAAAAAGAAGGTGGTCATATAGCCCCAGTGATTGCGCCCATATGGATTCCAGTCGTTATATAAGTGTGCTTTGTGATCCTTGAATGGGACTTCAAAATTGGCAAAATCTTGAATGGGCAGGATCTGAACAGCGTTAACACCCATTGATTTTAAATGTTCAATGCCACTGTTTTGCCCTGCTTCAACCAGACCTAAATAGGTTCCTTTTTGGTTTGCTGTGGATGTAGGGTGGGTTGTCATATCCCGAACATGCATTTCATAAATGATCAGATCGCGGGGATCGATTTGGATCCAGGTATCATCTTCCCAGTCATAGGTATCATCTACAACCAATGATTTAGCTACGTGACGCATGGAATTTTGGGTGATGGCTGCTTTGGAATACGGATCGGCAATGATCAGATTGGGATCATTCAATGGTCCTTCCAGGCGAAAGCCATATATCGTTTCAACACCGGCATCAACTAATTCAATCGTAAAATCACCGTTATCTTGTTTTGTCATTCCATGTTCAACACTGGTTTCATCTTCCGGTGAATTAAAAATGACTAAATGAACTCTCGTTGACCGTGGTGCATAGATCTTGAAAGTGGTGGCATTTTTAGTTACAAATGCACCATAGGATAATGGACTGATTTTACTGCTCATGATTGTTTTTTTTCTTACTAATTTGACTTTAATTGATACACAATGATACAACTGGATAGAAAGGAAATACAACTTCAATCGTTGTAGTTTGTTGTGGTGTAAAGCCTTGATAAAATGACAAGACTCGACTCTATTTCAACAGCAACACTAAGCTCCGCCCAGTAGCGGGTTTTTTTGTTTGTGGTGTAAATTGTTAAGAAGAATTGATATGCTTTTGATATGTTCAAAATAAGGACTAAAGGATTAAAACTTCTAGCGAGTTTGTTTATGGTGTCGGTTATCCTGTCCCAGGTCCACTGGGAAACAGCTGTCTACGCCGATGATGAATGGGCCTACCTGATACCGGAATCAGAATTGCTGTCTGACTGGAACACCATTGGGTTTGATGATTCTGACTGGTCCACAGGGCCTGGAGGTTTTGGTTATGGTGATGAAGATGACGGTACGGAGATTGACTCAGCTCTATCTGTATATCTGCGCAGAATCTTTGCGGTGACGGATCCTGCAGATCTTTTCAGTGCCATTCTCCACGCTGATTATGACGATGGCTTTGTGGCCTATCTGAATGGTACGGAGATCGGCCGCTCATTTAATTTAGGTGAGCCGGGAACATTTGTGCCCTATGATGAAACCACCAGCACAGACCATGAAGCCCAACTTTACTGGGGCGGGTATCCTGATGCTTATACTCTGGATTCCCTGCAGCTGGCTTCGTTATTAACAGCAGGGGAGAATGTGCTGGCTGTCCAGGTCCATAATGTCGGTATTACCTCATCCGACATGTCCAGTAATTTTTACCTGTCCTTCGGTATCGCCGATGAATCCACCTATTATGGCCCCCCGCCGGACTGGTTTGAAACGCCATTTGTTTTCAACGAATCAACCCTTCCCATCGTGGTCATTGATACGGATGGTCAAGAGATCTTGAATGATCCCCGAATTGTCGTCCATATGGGCATTATTGATAATGATTCAGGCATAAACAATATGGATGATTCCTTCAACGGTTACGACGGTCAGATCAGTATTGAGATCCGGGGATCATCCTCACAGATGTTTCCCAAAAAACAGTACGCCCTGGAAACACAGGATATAGATGGTGAAAACCTGAATGTATCCATACTGGGCATGCCCGCAGAAAACGACTGGATACTCTACGCTCCCTACAGTGATAAATCGCTGCTGCGCAATTTTTTGGCTTATGAGCTGGCCCGGAATATGGGCCGCTATGCCAGCAGGACTCGTTTCTGTGAATTGGTTATCAACGGGGATTATAAGGGTCTATACATATTTATGGAAAAGATCAAACGGGATAATAACCGGGTGGATATTTCCAAATTAGATCCCGATGAAACAACTGGTGACGACCTGACAGGAGGTTACATATTGAAAGTGGATAAGTGGGATGGTGAAAATAATGATGGCTGGTGGTCCGCTTCGCCGCTGCCGGAATATGACGGCACATGGTATCAGTATCATTATCCGGAACCGGATAATATTGTAGATGAGCAAAAAGATTATATTAAGAATTACATTACTGATTTTGAATTACTGATAGCCGGTGAATCTTATAATGATCCTAATGCCGGTTACTATGACCAGGTAAACCTGGAATCATTTATTGATGTATCACTCATGAGTGAAATTTCCAAAAATGTGGATGCCTACCGCCTCAGTGCCTTCATGTATAAGGACAAGGACAGCGAGGACGGTCGGCTTACTATGGGGCCTATATGGGATTATAACCTCGCTTTTGGCAACGCCGACTACTATGAAGGGTGGGACCCCGCGGGCTGGCAGATGGATGTTGAATTAGGAGAGGATTATTTCAAGATTCCATTCTGGTGGTACCGGATATGGAATGATGAAATGTTTAGGATTGCTTTTAATCAACGCTGGCAGGAACTGCGGCAGACCGTATTTTCAGAAGAGTACATAATGAATATGATCGATTCGACAATTGCAGTTATTGATGAGGCCCAGATTCGCAATTTCCAGCGCTGGCCGATCCTGGACCAGTATGTCTGGCCCAACGCCTATGTGGGTGGGTCATATGAAAATGAAATAGACTATCTGACCGATTGGATTACGGCACGATTGGACTGGATGGATGAACAGGCGATGAGTGAAGATGATGATCACCGATTAATAAAATATTATAGCTTGGATCCTGCTTACCCCAATCCCTTTAATCCAACGACCACAATAGAGTTCTCAATTCCTCGAACAGAGTTTGTTACGGTTAAGGTGTATAATCTTGTCGGACATGAAATCACAACACTTATAAATGATGAATTATTTACAGGGAATTACAGCATCAAATGGGATGGAAGCCATCAGCCAAGCGGCCTTTATTTTGTTCAAATCGAAAGTGGAAGTTTTTATAAAACCAGGAAAATGGTGCTGATAAAGTAAATTTACCCTTTTCACAACGTCAAGCCCCACATTCGTGGTTTTTTTTGTATATGGGAATTAAATAAAAAGGGGCAAAATTTATTGCCCCTTTTTATTATTATGACCGATGACTTTTATTTTTTATGTTTTGAAGGTTGGAAAAGTTTTCATATGCGGGACTAATAATTCCATAGTTCTCATAAATGAATCTCTATACTGACCATTAATGTAGTCTATGTCAGCCTCATCAAGAGTAAATCCCTCATCCGCAAGAAAAATTTCCATTGGATCATTTTCATCTGGCGATTGACAGCAATTTAATAGTTCGACTGCATTTTTGAGACACCAGGAAACATAACTCAATGTGGACTCTAAATCACTACGAAGGTTGATTATTTTTTCCAAACTACCAAAACACAATTCTAATTTCTTTCTTTTGTCCTCGGTCATGCAATGATCTGGGTGTACTGCAATGTAATTGACCTTTTTGTGTTTGACGGCAACCCGCGAATTATAAATAAATTATAATTTGAAGCAGTATTTATTCACTGAATTTCATGAGGTTTTTTTGTTAGATGTGATGATATAGAATAAGACGGGTGTAGGCTCGCCTGGTGATTTCATCGCAGTATTCGGACGATTTGGGATTTAGGTATTTTTGTTTATTCTATTCAGTGGGGAAGGCCAGCTGATTTTCCTTTAAGAGTTTTGCGATCACCATTTAAAATTATAGGCTACACCAAATACGTTGATTTCATCCGGACTTGATTTGGTGATGTCCTCTTTTTTATACGTGTAGAAAATCTTGATTGACTTCTTTCGCGGAAGGTCAACGGTAACACCAAATGAAACTCGATATTCATCAAGCTGATCATTGTCTGTATTGTAAAGATGTAACAATTCCCCAGAAACATAGGGTTCAATCTTTTTATCTAATTTATACTCAATTGTAAATTTATTTCTGATCAAATCTTTAGCATTCTTTTCCTTCTCATTAGTCCGTTGAAATTTTGCACGATACTTCAGGCTTATCGGTTTAAAACTGTATTTATAGGATCCACTAAAACTTAACCGCTGTTTAATCTTATCTTCAAATATAGCGTAGCGATATGGAATATCAATTTTCAGGCCGTCAAAAACCTTATATGAAAGCGATACTTCAGAGAAGGTTTGGTTAAATGTAGATAGTTGATCCTTCAATCTTAGTTCCTGCTCAAATTCAAGTTTAAGCGAGTATGGGAGTTTTGTTTCAAAACCTATACTGGTCCAAGATTGATTATCATCTAATCCGTAAGAACATTGAATAAAAAGGAAAAAGAGCCAAAACCCTATATTTAATCTTGGTGTCTTATACACCTTACTTCGTCAATTAACTTCAAGTATACCAAACTGAAGAATGGATATTTGTTTAATCAATCTTTTTTTATTCTTTGTAATAAATCCTGATACGTGCTGTATCCCTTAAAAAATTCATTCTACGGAATTCTAAACTTTGAATATTCAAGCCGGTCCTCTCTTTTAAATCCGCGAGTAATGTGTCACGTTTTTCCGGTTTAATATTTTCAATCTTCTCATATTCTATTGTAATACGAGCCAGCAAATTCTTTTGCCAATATGTTTCAAGGAAATAAGTTAATGAAACCAATGCAATATTTGTAAATAACAGTGCGGCAAAAGACACTTCAGAATTACTTAATGCGTTGATGACTCCGATGGTGATCACGATAAACAGATAAGTCATTTCCTTAATGGGAATGGGATTCGTCCTGTAACGGAGAATGGCAAAAACAGCAAACATTCCGAAAGCGAAACCAATATTGATGGTGATTTTACCCAAAAGAAAGGCGAAAAAGAAAATGAGGGAATTGAACATAAAATAGGTAAACACAAAATCATTGTTGGTATGATTACGATGATAAATCAGTTTTATAATAATAAAAGCGATTGACAGGTTAAAACCAAAACGGATGATTAAATTCAATAATTCAGATGAAAAGTCCATTATTTTTTCCTTTTATTTACACTTGAGTTAGAATCTTATTTATTTGTAATAATTTGGGTTTAAAGCGGTTGTATTTTACATTATCATTAAGGTGCAGAACACCCATACAATATTTACTAAACCTCATTTCCTGGATTTTCAAACCACGTAAAATCTGAATAAAATCGGATTTTGTATCGTATTTTTTTTGTTTGATTTCTGATATCACCAGTTGATCGAAAATCTTACTGCTTATTCCATTTTTAGCGGAAAGGTTGGTGTCAATGGTCAGGCGTTCATTAAAACTGTTATCCGTCAAGGTAATACGCGAAAATTCTAGTTTTAGTTTTGGAGTAAGTTGATCGGGCGGAAGACCAATTATTCTAGACACCAAATCTCTCTCCTGTTCACCAAGGTACCCATTCATTTCATCAACCAGCAGTCGTTTTTTTAATGTCCGATTTTTATTATTTTTGATTTTAATTTCAAAAAATAACTTATTATTGCTACTGTATTTTCTAAATCGGACTTTAAACCGCTTCCTATTTTCATTATGGTGCTGATTGTAAAAAAGAAAATCATCTGTATCAAAATAGGTGGTGTCATATGTGAATATCCGGTCATTATTAATCTCTAATATTCTGTAAAACGGTTTTATTTTTTCCAAAATTAAAGGTAACTGAATCTGATTGAAAACAAATTTTGTGTCCTGGCGGTCAAGAAGTTTAACTTTATCCAATTCCTTCAACGAAACCGCCTGAAAGTCATTTAGTAAATATTGGAATAGAAATTTTTTGTTTTTATTCATCAGCAACGTAAACACTATTTACGGCACCAGGTGTACCATAGTAATCGGAAGCAGCCCAATTCTCTCCCAAAGCGTTGTCTAGAGATGGATTAATCAATTCAAGAGTTGGTCCATTACCATCAGACTCAGTTGGCCATGGAGCATCATCATCATATTCTACCATATCTACTAATAATCCGTTAGAATCAAATAATCTTACAAAATCACTGCCACCACCTAGACCAAAACCCAAATCACCATAATACGGACTCACATCGGGAAATAAAGCCGTGAATTTTAGGGTATCTGTACAGAAAATCAAATATTGATCCGGGATTAATAATGTATTCGATGGTATGGTAAAAATATGATCATCGTTCTCATCTTTTAATAACCAGGAACCCATATCTATGGTATTGCTACTACTGTTATAGATTTCCACCCAATCTTCCGGATCAAAACCATCCGAGGAATTATAATTAATTTCATTTATCATATTGTTTTACCAATGATTCTATATATGATTTATTTTTTAATAATGGAGTATCATATTCCATTTTGATACTTGTAGCCGCAGCGGCCCAAGTTGCAGCTTCTTCAGGTTTTAATGATAAACGCATAAATACATAACTAGCTCCGCAGGTATCACCCCTACCACTACGGCCTATAATTTTTTTAGATTTGAAAGGTTTTTGAATTATTTTATTATCAGCGTAAACTAATACGCCATCTTTGTGTGTGATAATAATCTCTTTTGGCCCAAACGATGCTAGAATTTTTGCGCTTGAAATAATATCAGATTCCCCTGTTAAAAATTCTGCTTCCACAGCATCTGCTTTCAAGTAATAAACCAAAGCCAATATTTCTTCTTTTTCGGACCATTCACTATTTATGAGAGTGCCATCATTGTTTCTGCTTCTAATAAACCCTTGTAAATCAACACCAATTAATGAGTTTTTCTTGATTAAGCTCTTGAGTGTTTCTTTTTCAACTTCATTTCTTACGGAAGCATTAATTAAAAATATTTTTGAATCAATATCATCAAATTGATCCGATGAAAATGAACCTGCTGATTTAGACATAATAAGTGTGCGATTGTCCCAATCATTAGTAGGATATGTTAATTTTATTTCTGTAGAGTCAGGTGTAAATGTTGGAAATACATCTACACCTAGATTTTCAAGATTTTTTACTACATGGTTATCATTTTTATTTAAACGTGTTATTGCAGCAGTTTTTGCGTCTAATGCAATCGCAGCATGAGCACCATAATTAAAACCACCTCCATCAACATGTTTTGTAGCTGAAGGAGTAATAATTGTATCTTTTGTATAGCTACCAATTAATGTTATATCGTATTGCATACTTTCTACCTTTTTAGATTATTTTCTTTTAATCCATTATTAGAGAAGGAAGCCACAAGACTAATTCGGGGAAAAGGGTAATCAAAAACAATGTAATTACATTCGCTAATAGAAAAGGGACAGCCCCACGAAAAATTGTATATATACCAAGTCCTGAAATAATAGAGCATACATTTAAACAATTGCCTACTGGTGGTGTGCAAGCTCCTACCGCTAATCCAACGACCAATACAACACCAAACAATATTGGTGAAACACCCGCTTCAATTATACCGGGTAAAAGTACAGGTGTTAAAAGTAAGATCGCCGGGCTAACATCAATAAATGTACCGGCAGCAAGAATTATAAATATAACTAAAAACATCATTATAGTAGGTGGGAGCCCCAAATGAATAACAGAGTTTGCAATAAGTTCAGGAATGTGTTCAAAGGCAAGTATCCAAATAAATACTTTAGAAAATGCTATAATAATCATGATTTTAGCACTCATCATAATGGATGAACGTATTGCATCAATAAATGAACTGATTGTTAGATCTTTGATTATTATAAAGCCTATTATTGAAGCATAAAGAACACCCATGGCAGCGGACTCAGTTGCAGTAGTGATACCTAGGACGACGATACCAATTATAAAAATTGGCATAATAAGGATATATGCTGATCTCAAGGTTTCAGAAAAAAAATCCTTAAGTGTAAAGTGTTTGTCTTCTTTGGGATAATTATTCTGTCTAGAAATCCATAAAGTTATAATCAGCTGTAATACACCCACTATGATTCCAGGAATGATTCCCCCTAAAAACATACGACCCACCGATACTTGAGCAGTAACAGCAAAAAGAACCATGGGAATACTTGGAGGAATAATCATACCCATAGTTGATGATGCAACCGTAAGGCCAGCTGAAAAGCTTTCTGGATATCCTCTTTTTTTCATTTCAGGAATGAGAATTGAACCAATAGATGCAGTATCAGCTGTAGATGAACCAGAAATGCCCCCAAAAAGCATGCTGGACGCAACATTAACCAATCCTAATCCTCCACGAAAACGACCAACAATGATCAAACAATAATTAATTAAACGTGAAGTGATACCACTTTTATTCATTACTTGTCCCATAAAAATAAAAAGAGGTAGTGCAATTAGAGCATAAGAATCCATACCTGCGAAAAGTCGCTGTGGTAATACTTGAATGAGGTCAGGTTGAAAAGCAAAAAAATAAACAAAGGTTGATAGTCCCAAGGAATAGGCAATTGGAATACCAATAACAAGAAATATGGCTAGACTTGATAAAAGTAAAAACAAATTAATAGATAAGCTTATTTATATTTTAGCTGTTCAGAAGGATGAGTTAATTCATCTCCAACATTATTACGTAAGACCGTGATGAATGAATTCACACAGAAAATCAATGCAATTCCACAGCCTATAGGAATACTAAACAGCGCCACTGAACGAGGAAGTCCAGTCATAGGCATTTTATATCCTCCAGTTATGTCAATCCAATTAAAACAATACCAAAAGAGTACAGCATTAATAGTGGCAATTAGAAAGAGTTGAATAAGTTGTAGGGGTTTTATAAATTTTTTTGGCAACTTTTCAGTAAAAACTGTTATAGAAATATGTTCGTTTTTACCTAATGCTAATGCTGCGCCGATTGCTGTCGAATATATAAATAAAATTATTACTATTTCATTCGCACCTGTTATGGATGTATTAAAAAAATACCTCAACACCACAAGCATTACCGTTATTCCGAACACAGCTAACAAACATAATGAGATCAAATCTTCTAGTATCTGCATAAGTTTAGTGTGGAAATTTTTCATGGTATAATATTCTTTAGTATGAACCTTGATTATGATTTACTTTATTATTCCTAGCTGCTTCTCGAGCATCCTCAATTTCTTCGAAACTAAAAGATCCTTGATCAATAAAATATTGATAGACGGGGATAACAGCTTTCCGGAATGGCTCCAATTCATCATCCGTGAGATAATTTACTTCAAGATGTTGAGCTAGTTTTTGAATGAATTCAGATTCCTGTTTACGATTTAATTTATCACTTATTGCAATAGTCTCTTTTGCTGTATCGTCAAATATTTTTTGTAAATCATTAGGTAAACTTTCATACCATTTAAGATTTACCATAAAAGGATCTGGGCCAGTTGCGTAGTTGGAGATAGTTAAATAATCAGAAACTTCATAAATTTTAAAATCCCAGATATTTGATGGAGCATTATCCTGGCCATCCACTACTCCAGTTTGTAGAGCATGATATACTTCAATAAATGGTAATTCCTGCGGGTTTGCTTCAAAAGCAAGGGCAGTCTGGACATAAACCTCTTGCATTGGTACACGCATTTTTAGTCCTTTAAGATCATTTGGATGTCGAATAGGTTTTACGCTATTCGTATGTGCACGAAATCCCTGAGAAATCCCTGTCGCTGGGATATGGAATCCGTTATCCCTAGCCCCAATATTTATTTTCTGCATGAAAGAACTATTTACCAACCGTAATGCTTGATCCCATCCATCTACAAGAAATGGAAGAGTAATAAGATTGAATTTAGGATTTGCATCAGCAAAAAACCCGCCACGTGTACCTTGTAGAACTCCAGTCGCAACAAGGTCCATCAATTCTCTTTCATTTCCCAAAACACCACTAAAGAATAATTCTACCTTAATATCACCTTTTGTTTTTGTCTCAAGTTGCTTTTTGAAAAAAAGCATAGATTGACTACGAATCGCGCTTTCAGGTTGTTCATTGGCATATTTGAAAATATATCCTTCTTCTTTTGTTGAACAGGAAGCGATAAATAAAAAAAAGAGTAGTATGGTTATCTGTTTTATAATGGACATTTTATTTATAATAATAGATAAGGAAAAAATTTATAGTTTTTCAATTAAGAAAATAATTCTTTAAACAACGTTATTGATGAATTAAACCCATCTTCAAAATTACCGTTTTTTGGCCGATAAACACTTTCTAAAGAAATAGCACCTTTGTAATCCATTTCTTTAATATTTTCAGCAAATTGTGATAAATATGGCGCCATTTGGCCCTTCCCTAGTGCCACGCATTTAATACTTGCCTGATGGATTGAGACATTGACATCTTTCATATGGATATGTCCTAAATAACCTCCTGACATTGAATTGAAAGTATCCATACCTGGATTTTCTCCACAATAAAGGGCATTAGCTGGATCCCACAGCATTTTTAGATGTTCAGTAGCAAGATCATCAATAAGTTTGCAACCAAGGAAACATGATGTTATCATTGCATTATTTCCGGTTTCAACAACAAGCATAATATTTTCTTTTTTGGCTAACTCCACTACAGGGCCCATCAATTCGACTAGTTTTTCCCAGGCTCCTGCGCTCACATTCCACTTATCAGCGCCATCTTCTCCAAAAAGAACCATTTCCTTTCGAAAACTCATTATTCTAACCAGTGGTGCTTTAAACTGCTGCGCCATTTCAATACACTGTTTCAATTTATTCATATGATGATTATAATTAGTGTCTCCTACCGTGACTTCGTGAACACCCAAACCAGCAAAATTATGCCGTGAAATACACGATACTTGCATATCATATTGGTCAACGAGTTGTTTGGTTTTCTTAAGTTCATCAGCACTTAAATCTCCAACTTCTTTGTCCCATAAAAATTGTAATTCTGCTTGATTCAATCCGTTTTTCTGCATCACTCTTAATGCATATTCTAAGTCACGACTAATGCCATCCGTTATCACACCTAGTTTTGCCATTTTTCAGCTCCGTATTTAATTATTAGATACATCTGGTACTTTTTTGAATTATTCTTTTAGACTACCAGTGAACTTCAGTACCTGATATTTGCTCCAATAATTTCACAATAGACCAGTTATCCTCATCAGGAAACATAGATATACCTGCCTGAAATAATTCATAGGCAGCTCCTGCAGTGAAAAGTGGAACTCCATTCTTTTTTGCCATATTCAAACTTATACCCAGATCTTTGTACATAGTGGAAATGTGACTGCCCGTATTTTTAAATTTCCGATCCATGATAAGACCAGCACAATTTTTGAATAAAGGACTGCCCACACCGCTGGCACTAAAAACATCGTATAATATTTGTCCTTTAATACCTGCTTTTGATCCTAGCACCAATGATTCAAAAATGGCTGTAAAAGATACTCCAATAAAAACCTGCAATGAAGCTTTTACAGTTTGGCCTTCACCAATCTCTTCACCAACGTGAAAAATATTGCTAGAAACGGCTTCGAGTATTTTAATGCAGTCATCAAAAACACTTTTTTTCGCAGCAGTCATGAGCGTTAGAGTGCCATTATGTGCTCCATCCATCCCACCGGAAACAGGGCTGTCTAACATCGCTACACCTTCTATATCTGCGATAGCATACGCTTCTCTAGCTTCTTCTGGAGTTATAGTTGATGTTAAAATTATAGTGCCCCGATCTTTAAGGACTGTTACTAAATCCGATACAACCGCTTTAACCTGTTCTCCATTCATAACCATAACAAATACTGCATCAGTTTTTTCACCGACCTGAACAGTGCTAGTTGCTGTTGATCCACCATTTTCTTTTAATTTGAGTAAGCGCTTGTCATCCAAATCAAATCCGATAACAGAAAAACCGGACTTTATCAAATTTTTAGCCATGCCCATACCCATATTTCCAAGACCGATAACTCCAACTTTTTTCATTTAATTACCTTTTTCTAATTAAGTGTATAAAATCATTTACTTAAAATGGAACGTAGTATTTTTGGAGAAACATCATTCTTATCATATGAACCAACTAATTCTCCCATTTTTAAAATGAAAAAGAGATCTCCCACCTCATAAGCATGATCAATGATATGTGATACAAGAACAATATTTATTCCCTGTTCTTTTAATAACACTAATTGATTGAGAACATTCGCAGATTCTTTTACTCCCAAAGCAGATGTGGGTTCATCAAGAATGAGAACTTTTGCACCAAAATAAAGCGCTCTTGCAATCGCAAGACACTGTCTTTGTCCCCCAGACAGTGTGCCTGCTTGTCGTTTTACATTATTAACTGTAACGCCAAACTTTGTTAGTTCTTGTTTTGTTGTACTAATTGCTAAATCTTTGTCCATAAATTTAAAATAATTGTTTTTTACTGGTTCATTACCAAGATAAAAATTGCGGTAAATACTCAGCATTGGGATAATTGCTAAATTTTGATAAACAGTGGATATTCCTGCATTTAATGCCTGCTTCGGATTTGAAAAAATTATTTTTTCCCCATTAACTAAATACTCACCTGAATCTGCAGTTAAAACACCGGAAATAATATTGACTAATGTTGATTTACCAGCGCCGTTATCGCCCAAAATACAATGAATTTTCCCTGGTTCGGTAGTTATTGAAACATCTTTTAAAGCACGTACACTTCCAAAAGATTTACAAATATTTGTTAATTGGAGTTGACCGTTTTCAACCTGTGACATATTTTTTTCTAAATATTCCATTAATTACGACTGCAATGATTAGCATGATCCCCATAAATACTTGGAACCAATCTGCATCTGCTCCTGCAAATATTATTCCCTGGCGCACCATGCCAAAAATCAATGCACCAATCATGGTACCTATTATTGAACCATACCCTCCAGTCAATAAAGTTCCACCAATTACTGTAGCAATAATAGCTGTGAATTCTTTTTGTTCACCTCTTAACACATCTGCACCACCATAAGTTGTTGTTTGGGTCATGGCAATAAACCAAGCACAAAAAGCAGTTACAATAAAAAGGGATATTTTTACTTTTTCTATTGGGACACCCATCAATTCTGCAGTTTCTTTCGAAGCACCAGTCGCAAAAATCCAGTTACCCATTTGTGTTTTATTGAGAATTGTAAACGCAATGATTCCTAATATAATCCACCAGAGAATTGAGACAGGGAAGGCAACACCGCCAACTTGGATGTTATTATTAAAAATAAAAGACATTATGTTGTAACCATTCGCAGTTTCCAAACCTCCAAGTTGAGTACGTCCAGTTAAAAATTTTGAAAATCCAATCGTAATACCCCGGATAATAAAAAGAGATCCAAGAGTGATAATAAATGAAGGTAGGCCGGTTCTAACAACTATTAATCCATTCAAGAATCCAAAAAATATAACTATTAATAATGTAAGCAATGCTGCTGAAGTCATTGAAAAATGTGCCTGGACGGTCAACAAGGTCATAGCCATACTGGAAAAACCAATCATAGAGCCAATGGATAAATCAAATTCACCACTAATCATCAATAAGGTAACTCCAATAGCCAATATGCCAATTTCAGATGAAACCTGTAAGTAAGATTTTGTTCCCGCAAGAGATAAGAAAGCACTATGGCCGAAAATAGAAAAGAAAATCCATACAAAAACTAATCCAGCCAATGCACCGCTTTCGGGTCTAGTGATGATTTTTTTTAAATATGTCATCTAGTACCTCTTTTACTAAGCTCTAATATTTTTTGAGCATTTTCTTTCGTTATAAAACTTGGACCAGTTTGCAACTGTGAAAATGCTGGAGTATTTTGATTTGTTAAATAGAGATAAAGAAAAACAACCGGTAAATATCCCTGTAAATATTGTTGTTGATCTAATGCAAAAACGATTTCCTCTCTTAATATACCTTCAATTATTTCCGGGGTAAAATCAAAGGTAGCCATTTTTATTCTACCATCTTGATTAATCTCTTTCATTAATTTTAACATTGGCAGAGCACCCAGCGGACCTAACGTTAATAGAGCATCTGTATCAGGATTCGTACTGAGGTAGGACCTTACTAATTCTTTTGTTTCTGAAGGGTCAGTCGCATCAATCGGAATTGTGGTAACATCGATACCATTTTGATTCAAAATATATTTGAAGCCTTCTTCACGATGATCTAAACTGATATTTCCTACTTCATGATTAATGCAAACTGCTTTATTAATATTATATTTTAATAATCCCTCAGCCGCTATCATACCAGCTTCGTACTCGCTTTGTCCGATATAGGTTAGGATATCCAATTCTTTACCAATCTCTTGACCCGAATTAATGGCAATAACCGGTATATTTTTATCAATTGCATTCCCGATACTTTTCTTTAGCGCTGCAATATCAGGTACCGACACAATCAATCCATGAGGTGCTGTAGCCGTTACCGCATCAATCATTTGAGCCATGGTTACCATATCAAAATTAGTGGGTGCTTGATAAATAAGATTTATTCCGAGATTTTCGGCGGCGGCTTCTGCACCATTTTTCACTGTAGACCAAAAGGGATCTGATGCTTGGCCATGGCTTACCATACTTATGGTAAAAGTTTGTTTTTCTTTAACTGTAGTATCTTTTGTATTAAAACATGCTGTAAAGAAAATAACCATAGTTAATAATATTGTTTTTAATATTTTCATGATTTATTCACACTAATAATTTTACAGTTTTATTGGTTTATTCTTTAATAATGATTTGTTCGCAGCTAATCCAGCTGCAATTGTTTTTAAAGCATCATTTACTGAAGGATATGAAACTTTTTTACCTTTTATTGTATCAATAAAATTATGCATTTCTAATTTATATGAATCAGCATATCTATCAATAAAAAAGTGTTTCGGATTCCCTGATGAAAACCCTTTTTTTGTTCCTTTATTTACGCCATGCAATAACTGGTTACCTACTTGTAGACTTCCCTTTGATCCTAATATTTCGATACGCTGGTCATAACCATAAACAGCTTTTCTTGAATTATTAATACTCGCGATAATACCATTAGTTAGCTTCATGTTAATCATAGCAGTGTCAATATCACCAGCATTACCTATATTTGGGTCTACCATACACTTACCTTTTGCATAAATTTCATCTATTTCCGCATTAGTTAAATATCTAATCATATCAAAATCATGGATGGTCATGTCCAAAAACAATCCACCTGATTCTTTTATATAATCAATTGAAGGGGGAGAAGGATCACGTGAAGTAATAGTAATTTGGTAAATGTCGCCAATAACACCATCATTTATATCCTTTTTTAGTTTTTGAAAATCAGGGTCAAATCGTCGATTAAATCCTATGTGCAGATTCAAATTTTGTTTAATAGATAATTCTTGTATAAATGCAATTTCATCTGGATCTAATGCTAAAGGTTTTTCGCAAAAAAGATTTTTTGTGTTTGTTGCTGCTGTTTTTATTTGATCTATGTGGTAGATTGATGGCGAACAAATAATTATACCATCAATTTCTCTTGATGCTGTTAAAACCTTAATATCTTTACTTGTTTTAGTTCTAGAATCAAATAGTTGGCCATCTTCATCAAGAAGGGGGTCGATGACTAAAGCTAATTCAACGCCATGCATTTGTAAGATATTATCTGCGTGAATTTTACCTATTCGACCGTAACCAATTAATGCTAGTTTAATTTGTCTCAACGAATGACTTTTTGAGGTAGGTTTTGTTTTAAGGATTCTTGTCCCGCTACGGCAACTTGCACAGCTGACAAAATATCACTGCCGCCAACAATGGGTTTTTTATCAGATTGAATACATTCAAAAAAGTGATTTAATTCGGCAATAAATGATTTTTCATATCTTTCAATAAATGAATTCTTCAATTTCGCTCGACTAGTATCATTATTTGTAATCAAAAAACATAGATTTTCATGATCATTTTCAACTAAAAGCAAACCATCAGAGCCAAATATTTCAATTCGCTGATCATAGCCGTAATGTGTCTGTCTGCAATTTTGAATTGAGCACATAATACCGTTATCCAATTCCAATGTTATTGTAGCTGTATCAATATCGCCCATTTCTTTTAGTTTTGGTTCTATAAAAACATTCCCATTGACAAAGATTTCTTTAATATTTGAACCAGTCAAGTATTGCACCATATCAAAGTCATGTATTGACATATCTAACAGTAACCCACCAGATGAATGTAAAAATTTGAATTTTGGAATGAATGAATCATAGTTTGTGATATGTATTGTATAAATATCTCCTATAGATCCATCATGTATTTTTTTTCTCATTTCTTGAAAATGATTGTCAAACCTTCTATTTAGACCAACCTGAAGAAATACATTCTCATTTTCTACAATATCAATTACTTTTTTTATTTCATTTACTGTTAAAGCAATTGGTTTTTCACAAAAGATATGTTTTTTGTTTATAGCACATTTTCTGATAAAATTGATATGAGTTGGTGTAGGAGATGTGATTAAAACAGCATGAATTTTATCATCATTTATGATTTTATCAGGGTTGGTATAACAATTCTCTATATCTAATGATTCAAACCATTCTTTGTCTATTGAAGGATCTGCAACACTTTTAAGTTTTACTCCTGGGAAATTATTGGCAATGTTTTCAGCATGCATTTTTCCTATACGGCCTGCACCAATTAAACCCACTTGAAAATCTTTATTAATCATAAAATTATATTCTTTTAACCGATGATCTTTCTATTAGTGTTGATTTCAACTCAATAAATTTAGGTTTTTCGTTATTTCCACGAATTTTTGATAATAATATTTTCATTCCTATTTGACCCATTTCATAAATTGGTTGATGCATTGTTGTAAGTGAAATTGTTGTAAATGGAAGGTCATCGTAGCCCACGAGAGAAAAATCTTCAGGTATTGACAGATTAAATTTTTTCGATAATGAATAAAATGATAATGCAATACGATCGTGCCCTGCGAAAAAGGCAGTAAATTTTTCTTTATTTTCAAGAAGCTTTTGAGCATACTCTAAATACCTAGTTGGATTAAATGAACCATTATCTATTATGGCAATAGAAGGATCTGGAGTTATATTATATTTTTTTAATGCTGCTATATAACCATCATAACGTAATTTTTCAGTACTAAACATTTGACTGATGAGTATTCCAATCTTTTCATGCCCTTTTTGTATTAAATACTCAGTCAATTTAAATGCTCCTTGAAAATTATCTGTAGTTACAAAATCAGTGTCAGCACCTTGAATCGCTCGATCAACAAGAACTACAGGTATATCATGTTTATTTAATTTTTCTATTAATAATTTATTCTCTTTCTCTGATGCAGCTATAGGTACAAAAAGAACACCATTGACTAAATGATTTATCAGACGATCAACATGGTAATTTGCCTGCGCTAAATAGTCATCACTATTGCAAAGAATAAGACTAAATTCATTTTTTGCTGCTTCATCTTCAGCGCCTCTTGCTAAAATTGGGTCATAGCCAACTCGGATATCAGGCAGAATTATGCCAATGGTAGGGAGATCATTTTTTTTCTTAGTAAATGATCTTACAAATGTACCTATACGCCTTTTTCTATATATATATCCTTGATTTTCCAAGTTTTTTACAGCATGTCTTACAGTAGCTCTTGAAAGTCCAGACATTTTAACTAATTCAAATTCGGTAGGAATTTTTTCGTTTGACATATAAATACCTTGTTCAATCCTGCTTTGTAACCAGTTTTGTAATTGAAAGTATTTTGGAATTGGACTATTAAAATCAATAAACATATTCTGTTCCTTGTATTAATGTACGTACAATTGATAATATGGACAAAAATGCTTTTTAAAAATAAAATAAAATACATTTCCCCGATATATAATAAAAATTATAAGTATACTTGCAAAAAACATAAAATAGAATTATAATTGTACATACAATTGATCATAAAAAGGTAATGAAACAAATAGATAAGGAGTTAACCATGAGTTTAAAAAGAAATACAACCATCATTTTATCAGTGTTTTTTCTACTTAATCAATTCGTTCTTGCAGGTGTTATAAAAGGTAATATATCCGATGCAGGATCAGGCGATTTTCTACCTGGCGCTAATGTTTTTTTAGAAGGTACAAATTATGGCGCTTCATCAGATAGAGCAGGTAATTACTCAATTTCAGGAGTAACCGAAGGTAGCTATACGATAAGAGTCACATACGTCGGTTACAGTGATTATTCCAATTCAGTAACTGTTGGTTCAGATCCTGTTAATGAAAATGTACAGCTCAATGTTAGTTATGTTGCTATGGATGCAGTAAATGTAAGCGGTTTGGCACAGGGTCAGGCCAAGGCACTTAGTCTGCAAAGGTCTGCAGGTAATATAAAAAATATAGTTTCCTCTGAAATGATTGAACGATTTCCGGACCAAAATGTAGCTGATGCAATACAAAGACTACCAGGGGTTGCACTGGAAACTGATCATGGTGAAGGCCGATATGTTCAAATAAGAGGTGCCGAAGCACAACTTAATTCAACAACTTTAAATGGAATAAGGTTGCCAAGCCCGGAAGATACAGAACGAAAAGTTTCATTAGATGTTATTCCTTCATTCCTTCTTGGTAGTATTGAGTTGACCAAAGCAATAACACCCGATATGGATGGAGATGCGATTGGTGGCGCGGTTAATTTGATTACCAAGAATGGGTTTGATTACGATGGTCGAACGATGAATTTAAAAGTAGCCGGTGGGCAACGTACCATGCGTGGAAAAAATACAGGTATGGTCGCATTTAATTATGCTGATCAGCTAATGAACAATAAGCTGGGTCTCATTATTTCTACCAGTTATGAAAATAATGATATGCATACAGATAACATTGAGTTGGAATGGGATGATAAGTATGAATATGTAACGGATGAAGTAGATGAATTTGAAGTAGATGAAGATGATCCAACAGACACAACATTTATCTACGTCGTTGAAGAAAAAGATGGCACAATACTAACCGATGTTCAGTTGAGAAATTATAATTTATCAAGAGAACGTATGGGTATTACAGGAAACCTTGATTACAAACTCAATGAAAACTCAAAGCTTTATATAAGAACCATGTGGAATAGATATACAGATTGGGAAGAACGAGACCGGTTGAGATACAGGTTTGATAAATCAGTAGATGAAGAAGAGCCCGGATCTGGTTATGATCCCGCAGATGGTTTAGCCGTAAGTCTAGCTAGAATCGAGCGTGACTTAAAATCAAGAACTTCTATTTCATATATCAATAGCTATACCTTTGGCGGCGAACATCTGTTTGGGAATATTGATGTCGATTACAGCTATACTATATCTCACGCTGAAGAATTCAGAAACCCGAGCACCAATATAACATTTGAGGTCAAAGATATAAACTGGAACTATGAATATAGTAAGGAACATTATCCTACCATGTCAAATTTTACAGACGACGATGGTGAAACATTTGATCCTGATGATGCATCAAATTATGAGTTGGATGAAATTGAATTAAATGGAAAATATTTCCCTAATTCAAAATCACCTAATGGAAATTTAACCACTGATGATGATCAGATTATGACCTTAAATGTATCGATGGACTTGTCTGTAGGCCCAATGTCAGGAAAAGTCAAAGCCGGTGTTAAGATGTCAAGCAAAGAAAAAATGTCAGACCGATCGGGTAATGAAATTTGGGGCTGGGACGGCGATGATGACATTACAATGACAGATTTCACAAAAGAACTGGATGGTGAAAATTTCATGGATGGTAACTATACGCATACATTAGGTGTAGATGTAGATAAAATTCGTGAGCATATGGCTGCAAATGTAAGTAGCTATGAAATCATCCCAGGTTATGAAGATGCGATTTTCGATACTTGGAATGCAAAGGAAAACCTTTTGGCCTATTATGGTATGGTTGATATGCGGATGGGTAACATTAATATTATTGCCGGAGCACGAATGGAAAATTCTAATACAGAATATACAAGTAGGAATGGAGATATAGAAGTGATAGAGGATGAAGAAGGAAGCCTCGAGGAAGCACTAGCATTAACAACAAAGATAACCACCGAAGCTGATCATAGCGTTGTTTTACCTATGATTCATTTAAAATATGGAATAAACGATAATATGTTTGCACGTTTGGCCTATACGGAAACTATGGCTAGATCTGACTATGGTAGCCTTATTCCCTTTGTATTAGCAGAAGATGAGGAAGCTGAAGCTGGTAACCCAAATTTGGTACCAGCCCATTCAAAGAACATTGATTTCATGTTTGAATATTATGTTGGGCCACTTGGTATTGTTAGTTTTGGTTATTTCTCAAAAGATATAGCAGACTATTTCTATGTAGGAGTATATGAAAACTTAGAAGTGCAGGGTAAAGTATATGAAGAGGTCAAAATGCCTACGAATGGTGAAGGTGCTACCTTAAGCGGCTGGGAAATTAATGTACAGCAGCAGCTTTCCTTTCTCCCTGGTCCATTAAGCGGACTTGGTGTGTACGCGAATTATACATCAACTACGTCTGAAGCTGATTATGGCACAGGTAGAGAAAAAACAACTCTTCCTGGTCAGGCAGGAAATACTGGAAATTTAAGTCTTTCTTATGAAACCAAGAAATTGACAGCAAGATTTTCATATACTCTTTCAGATAAATACATTGTAGAAGTAGGTGATGATGCTGATGAAGATGTTTATTATGAACCTGCGAACCGTATAGATGTATCGTTCAGCTATGATCCCATGGCTAATTTGACAATATTGGCTGATTTAATGAATCTGAATAACGCACCATTAGGATATTTCCAAGGATCTGAAAAAACCCCAATACAAAGGGAACTCTATGGACCTTCTTTTAGGATAGGTCTACAATATGATTTCTAGTATATTTTTCTCCTAGTACGTTGGTTGACCTTCTCAAAGAAATAATTCTTTGAGAAGGTCTTAGTTTGGATATTTCATAAAATTTAATCAAAGTGAACATAAGAATGAACAAAACGATATATAGTTTTCTTTTATTGTGTATTTTTTCATGTACAAATCAAAGAAATAATAAAATTCTAGTAAATAAGGTATATGCTGCCATGGAAACAGAACCAGTTGAATATTCTGGAGATTCTGCTGATGATCCATGTATTTGGGCGCATCCTAATGATCCTTCATTATCATTAATAATTGGTACTGACAAGGGTAAGAACTCTGCTGGATTAAGAGTTTATGATTTAAATGGCACAGAAATTTTTACTACTTCAAATGGCAAAATGAACAATGTAGATATTAGATATGGTTTTGAATTGGGGGGTGATCTAATAGATATTGTTACGGCTGGTGAAAGAACATCCAACACTTTAGCTGTATTTAAAGTTGATTCAGAAAATAGATCGCTTGTGAACATTGCTGCACGAGAAATTTCATTGGGTATTCCTGTATATGGTTCATGTATGTATAAAAATGTTTATACAGGTGATACTTATGCTATAGTGAATGACAAAGAAGGAAACGTTGAGCAGTATCTATTAAAAGATAATGGTCAGGGTTTAGTAGATGCTAGTCTTGTACGAACACTAAAATTGTCAAGTCAACTTGAAGGATGTGTTGCAGATGATATTTTGGGGTATTTATATATTGGTGAAGAAGACAAAGGAATTTGGAAATTTGGTGCAAATCCCAATGATAGTGATATTGGTATTTTAGTCGACGAAGTGGGTGAGAATCTGACAGCAGATGTTGAAGGATTAACTATTTATTATTCTGGAGACTCCACAGGGTATCTTATTGCTTCAAGTCAGGGAGATAACACTTATGCAATTTATAAACGAAGTGGGGAAAATAGTTATATTGGTCAATTTGAAATTGTTGATGGAAATACTATTGATGGCACTTCAGAAACAGATGGTATAGATGTGTGCAATATGAATCTTGGCACTAATTTTTCTCAAGGAATATTTGTTGTTCAGGATGGAATAAATGATGTTGGTAATCAAAATTTTAAGGCTGTTCAATGGGAAAATATTGCATCTTCTTTCAATCCTCCATTGGATATATATCCCAGCTGGGATTTACGTTCAAACTAATTTGATTTATTCTTAATATGAAATTAACGATGTCTCAAGCGTTGGTTCAATTCTTGAAAAACCAATTTGTTGAACGGGACTCAATAAAAAATGCATTTTTTAATGGAGTATGGGGATATGGCCATGGTGAACTGGGTGAAGATGTATATAAAATAAAACATGGTGATATGTTACAAATCACTGATAGCAGAGTTCATAGCCAGACGGCAGCACCTGGTTTTCATATGTACTATCTTTGGACCATTAGACATCCAAATGAAAATCCATATGATGGTTTTACCTACATAAAACCTTTTGAGAAGATGCTGGATTGATTAATGACATTAAATTTTTACAAGTATCTATTATTTGTTACCATAATTATATCCAGATTCAGTTTTAGTCAGGATATTGAATATTATTGGTCTGGTGCAATTTCTGATAACAGCACCACTATTGTTTTTGCTACAAGCTCTGAGGCAAAAGTAAAAATTCAATACAGCGATGATTCAAGGTTTAGAAAACGAACAAAATTCTCCAAAACTGTTAATACAGATCCGGAGTTAAATTATTTTTCGAAAATCGCACTTGATGATCTTAATCCAAATACAGATTATTATTATAGATTTAGTGTAAATGGAATAATTAAAAAAGATAAAGATTTGATGGGACGATTCAAAACACCATCCGATGAACCATTTTCATTTAAAGTTACATTAGCAGCATGTGCAACAACTGGATCAAACAACCCTGTCTTCGATAGAATCAGGGAAGAGAAATCATTATTTTATTTAATGTTGGGTGATTTCCATTATGGAAATATTTATAAAGATTGTGAACAAAGTTTTTTAGCATACTATAGATCAGTTTTAGGATCAAAGAAACAATCAAAATTATATCAGAGCACACCTGTAGCTTATATGTGGGATGACCATGATTATGGCCCAAATAACAGTTCCGGCCTATCACCCAATCAAGACGGTGATATTGCCTGCCAAAGTGAAGCGCGGCAAGCATATCAGTCCTACGTTCCGCACTACACACTTTCTTTTGGGCAAGGTGATACACTTATTTCGCAATCATTCAGTATTGGCAGATTAAAATTTATTTTGTCGGATCTACGTTCTGAGAAAATAAGGCCCCTCTTTATTGGTGATTGTGAAACGCAAGATGCATCTGATTGTGAAAAAATCTTGCCCGGGAGCAATTTTGGTACGCCTGATCATCTGCAATGGTTCAAGAATGAATTACTAGATGCAAAGAGGAAAAATCAAGCAGTAGTTTGGCATTCAAGTTTTCCATTTATCAGTACACCAGATTTAAGCTGGTTCAATTGTGATGATGAAAATACAATTTTTACTGAAGAAGGTTATGAATGTGATGATCATGATAATTGGGGATGGTATCCTGAAGAAAGAGAAAATATTGCCAACTTCATCAAAGAAAATGATATAGCTATTTGTATTGTTAGTGGTGATGCTCATATGAGTGCAATTGATGATGGAACCAATAGTGATTATGCTTCTGGAGGAGGAGCCCCCATACCTGTTTTTCACGCTGGTCCCCTAGATAGAACACCAAGCCTTAAAGGAGGTCCCTATTCCCATGGTAGGAGTGGAATAAGAGGCCAGTATGGAATTATGGATGTTTTAGATGATGGTGGAGATCAAATATGTATTACTTGGACTGTAAAAAACTATGAGGGGAAAATAGTCCAAAACGAAATTGGTGAAATTCTGCAGTATTCATTTTGTCTTCAATTATAAATGTCTACAATAAAATAAAACATAATGATATTTTACAAATCACTGATAGCAGAGTACATAGTCAAACAGCAGCACCAGGGGTTCATATGTACTATCTTTGGACCATACGACATCCATCCGATAATCCTTATGATGGTTTTACATATATAAAGCCATTTGAAAACTTTTTAGAATAATTATTATTAAACTTTTACAATTTTTTAAAGTTGGTGATAAAAAACCACTCATAAATGATAAAAGTAAGATTGATTTTCTTTTTTCTAAATATCGTAGAGAAGTTTTAGCTACAATTATCATTACATATGGATTTGGTTATACCTGCCGATTAGCACTTTCTGTTGTTAAAAAACCACTCGTTGATAGTGGCTATTTTACGATTACCGATTTAGGTCTTATTGGTTCTTCATATTTTTATGGATATGCATTTGGGAAGTTTTTTAACGGTTTTCTTGCAGACCATGTGAATGTAAAAAGATTTTTTACATTTGGTTTGATTATGTCAGGCATAATCAATATTGGTATGGGATGGACTCCATCTTTGTTTGTTTGGGTATTATTTTGGGGATTGAATGGATGGTTTCAAGGATATGGTGCTCCTTCATGCGTGATAACGTTGACAAACTGGTTCAGCGCAAAAGAAAGGGGACGATACTATGGTATTTGGAGTACAGCGCATTCCATAGGTGAAGGATTGACATTTATCGGCACCGCAACCCTTGTAAATTATTTTTCTTGGAAGGCAGGCTTTTATGGCCCCGGCGTCACATTGATTATTGTGGCTGTAATTGGTTATTATTTCTTACAAGAACATCCAAATACATTAGGACTTCCGTCCATTAGCAGTTGGAAAAATGAGACTGTTAATAACAAATTAACAAATAGTTTTTCTGATGTAATTCAAAGTCAATTGCAAATAATTAAACTTCCATCAATTTGGATTCTTGGTCTGGCAAGTGCAACAATGTATATGACAAGGTATGCAATAAATAGTTGGGGGATTCTATACTTACAAGAAGCAAAAGGCTATTCATTAATTGAGGCCGGTAGTCTAATTGGTTTAAATACATTCGCTGGTATTGTAGGGTGTATGGCATACGGATTTATTTCAGATAAATATTTTAATTCACGCAGACCACCAGTGACTCTTATATTTGGAATTATAGAAATAGGATCTTTAATGCTCATCTTTTTTGGTCAACCTTCAACTTTATTACTGTCATTAACCTTTATTATTTATGGATTTACATTGAGCGGTTTATTAGCAGTGCTCGGTGGTTTGTTTGCTGTAGATATATGCCCTAAAAATGCAACAGGCGCGGCAATGGGGTTTATTGGGGTTTTTAGTTATATAGGCGCAGCTCTACAGGAAAAATTAAGTAGTTATCTAATTGAAAGTTCAATAGTAAAGATAGGTAATGAAACTGTTTATGACTTTCATGACGCTATTATTTTTTGGGTTTCTGTTTCTATTATCTCTTTGTTATTAGCCTTATCTCTTTGGAGAACTCAAGTTACAGATTAATTAAATGAAAACTTTTTATACATATCTCACTCTCACCATTATTAGGAAAAACATATTATGAAATTAAAAACAATTTTATTTTTAATTATACTTTCGTTTTTTTCAAGTTGCAATTCACTTTCAAAACCACAATCTGAAGAATTCTCATTTATTTTAGCTGCTGATTGGAGAGATAAATCATTAGAGAGATTTCATTCAAATGAATATTTGTTGGGTGCACTTAATGCTATTAATAAAATCGGAAAAGGTGCCTTTATGTTAAGCCCAGGTGATGTAGAGCCAGCATCTGCATCTGCAAGTTTAATTGCTAAAGTACTAGGTGATAATTACACATGGTATCCTGTTGTAGGAAATCATGAATTAGAAGACCCAGAAACAATGGTATTTTTAAGAGAATTAAATAAAAATGGTAACTCATTACCGAATGTTGTTAATAAAGGGCCTGAAGGTTGTGAAGAAACAACGTATTCTTTTGACTATGGTGATTTTCATTTTGTTATATTAAATGAATATTTCGATGGAAAATCTGATATGGGAACTGATGGTAATATTGTCGATGAATTATTAATATGGCTTGATAATGATTTAGCTATTACCAATAAAAAACATATTATTATTTCTGGACATGAACCTATTATACCTATGCCAGATATGAATAATGGTAGGCGACGACATGTGGGCGATTCTTTGGATCAATACCCTAAAGAATCATTTAAGTTCTATCAAATAATGATGAAATACAATGTTTTGGCATATTTAAATGGACACACTCATAACACATCATATGCAAAAATAAATGGAATATGGCAGATTGATTGTGGTCATGCTCGGGGAGTTGAAGTTTTGTATCCAAATTTAGCATATCAAAATATTAAATCAATTTTTAATCAAGTAAACAATAGTGATTCATTTGAAAACACACTCTTTAAAATATATAATACAGATTCATATCGTATTAAAAAAACACTTTACTATATGAACCTCACAAATAATATTAGTTATAAAAAATTAAATGATGAGCTTGGTTTTGAAAAATTAAAAGAATTTTATACAAATGCTGACCAATTAAATGACCAAGAAAGAAAAAAATATTTTAGCACATTTTGGAAGAATGTAAGCCCAACAAAAAGTACTTTTATGAAATTCAGGGTTTTCAAAGAAAAAGTACTTATTGATATTTATCGTAATGATGCTAAAGGCGGGGAATACAATCTTGAAAAAACTCTTGATTTAAATTTATTATAATTTGGATTTTGTGTATCATGAGTACAATTGGAAACAAGGTGATGTGAAAAATGTAGCTTTATGTGATTAATCAATTTTTATAAACAAAAAATAATTGTTGAAGTTGTATTAAAAAAATAGGAAACAAATTTGAAACTAAATCAAGAAATCAATTCAAAATGGTTATTTAAAGCTAGCTTTGTTGCACTTATTGCAACATCATTCGCATTTGTAACACGCTTTGCCGTCTTGGCAGATTGGGGAAGGCAATTTAATTTAAGCAGTACCCAAATGGGCGAAATTGGGGGCGCCGGTGTGTGGCCCTTTGCAATAAGTATCATATTATTCAGTTTGGTCATTGATAAAATCGGTTATGGTACAGCCATGGTTTTTGCTTTCGTATGCCATATTGCCTATGGTGTGATGGCTGTATTCTGGGCGCCAAATGCTAGTCCGGAACAAGCGTATGCTATTCTTTTTTGGGCCAGTGTAATATTAGCGCTTGGGAATGGAACCGTAGAAGCAGTGATCAATCCGGTGGTTGCCACCATGTTTGATCGTGAAAAAACCAAATGGTTGAATATTTTACATGCCGGTTGGCCGGCAGGATTAGTGGGAGCTGGACTCATGACCATGGCTATGGGCGGTGCTGACTGGCGATATAAAGTAGGTCTTATTTTTTTCCCAGCGGTAATTTACGGTATTATGATGTTTAAACAGAAATGGCCTGTTCAGGAAAGAGTGGCAGCGGGTGTATCCTACATGGATATGTTAAGAGAGTTTGGAGTATTGGCATCTCTTTTGGTTATTCCAATAATTATTCGTCAAATTGCGGTTGTTTACAGTCTGTCAATCTCAACAGAAATTATCTTGGATGCAGGATTAATATTCGCGTTTGGGTATTCAATTTGGCCTAAAAAGGTTACCATTCAAGAATCAAAGTTTTCTCGGATATTGGGAAGTCCTATCCTTTTTGTTCTTATGTTAATTATGATTCCGTTAGCCACAACTGAAGTTGGGACTGATGGATGGATTACAGCTCTGATGGAAAAAGCCATGGGTGATATCGGATTACCGGCAGTCACGGTGTTGGTTTATACATCTGCAATCATGATGGTACTACGATTTTATGCGGGACCAATTGTTCACAAATTTAATCCGCTTGGTTTATTAATAATAAGTTCAGGGATTGCAGCTCTAGGTCTTTTTCTACTTTCAAAAAGTACCGGTATGGCAATTTTAGTTGTGGCAACTCTCTATGGATTAGGAAAAACATTTTTCTGGCCTACCATGTTGGGTGTAGTTTCAGAGCAATGTCCCAAAGGAGGAGCATTAACCTTAAATGCTATTGCTGGCGTGGGAATGTTGGCGGTAGGTGTCCTAGGAATGCCATTTATTGGTATGTTGCAGGATAATACATCATCTGAATTATTAAATGAGAAAAATCCCGCAATACATTCTACGGTCATGGTGAAAAATAATGGCATTTTAGGAGATTACAGTTCAATTGATTTAGATAAAGTAGCCAACTTATCAGATGATGATCAATCTTCCATTCGTCAAATTATTGATGAAGCACGTCATGGCGCATTAGGATATATGGCCATATTTCCGGTTATTATGCTCTTGAGTTTTCTTGGATTGAATTTTTATTTTCAATCCAAAGGTGGATATGAGCAAAAAATTCTTCACTCAAGTTCAGGTAATCCATAAATTATGCAATATTCAATCGTAGAAAACATTATTAACTGAAAAATTGGACAAAGAAAACCCTCGATCTCTCGAGGAGGAAACGGAGGTTTAAGAGAGCGGGACCGAAGGGACTCGAACCCTCGACCTCCGGCTTGACAGAACAGTCGAATCCTCGTTGACAAAATAATTTGTAATTCGGTAAATGAACGGTAGTTGAAACACCCCTTGTCAGTCTACCTCAAATAATGGATGTAATCATGCTCATATATATTTCACAGTAACTCCTGCATATATCCAAATCTACACATCATCCCACAAACAAAAAAGCACCCGTGAGGAGGCTATTTGAGCCAGGGGCGGGTTAATTAACCTTCTCCCCTTTTTGTATAATAAATTTTGGAATTAGATCAGAATTATTTAAAGTGGCCAAAAATGTAATATCAATGGTGTCCCTACTGCGACAATAATTATCTCTAACGGCAGTCCCATACGCCAATAATCACCAAACCGGTATCCCCCTGGGCCTAAAATAAGCG
>Ga0208879_1000409_pt1 | contig 44426 bp, 32 predicted proteins | sample Knorr_S15_td_Bot_FD_185605 | JGI IMG/M metagenome (GOLD analysis project Ga0208879, IMG submission 185605) | Marine microbial communities from Southern Atlantic Ocean transect - Knorr_S15_td_Bottom_ad_5009_LV_A (SPAdes) (version 2) | ecosystem: Environmental > Aquatic > Marine > Oceanic | place... | reverse complement strand
TGTTTCAAAGGGGGTTGCAGTGGGCCACTTCAGAGGCTACCGTTCCATGAGACGCCTGTTGGATGGGTGTTGCAAGGGTTCAGGCTCCCCCTCTTGGGACTATTCTCCTAAATCAGAAATCAACAAATATGGCAATTCTAACCTTTCTATTTCATCAACTAATTTGTCAAAATCATCGATTGAAATAGGATATCCCCCCCCATCAATGCCATGTCCATAGAGTAATATCGACATCTGAGACTCTACTGATTCATTGAAGGCATGAGAAATCCAATGTTTATCCTCATCAAAGAGTGAGAAAGACCTGAAAACGGAGAGGTCTTTACATTGTGCCATCCAACTTTCGCTCCCATTTACATTCGTCCTAGTCCCCCTTAATAACGAGAATTCGCTTAGAATCAATCGATCTATTTCCACATCCCTGTGCCCTCTAGGATAAGCGAAACTTGTAGGAAAAAAACCATTTGATTCCATTGATTCTAAGCCTGGGAGAATTTCAATTTCGAAATAATCGTCCGCAGTAAGATTTTGATTAAGAAAATCATTGTAGTCCCCATGAGATGTAGAATGGAATCCAATTTCGTGCCCATCTGAACTTAAATTCCTCAATATTCCTAATTCCCAGTCTTCGATTGTTCCCCAGTTATCTACGAAAAAAGTGGCCTTCACCCCTTTCGAATTGAGATATTCTCGACTTTCATTCCATGATTGGATGTTCTTTCTATCATCGAACGATAGAACGACCCCTCTTTCCGTAGGATTGGTGCATTCATCATCAGATGTCGATTCTTCAACGACTTCTTCGTCGATTTCATCGTCATCAAGAGAGGAACCATTTCCGAGACAACCTGGGGACATGAGCATGAATGTAAGTAATAATGTGTGGAGGAATTTGCTCATGCTAATCCCACTTGGCTTGATACTATCAACTAATCGTTTCGGATAGATTGCAAGGGGTTATCCGAAACCCCTTCCAACCGAATATGGTAGTTTGATGGGCTTTGCGTGGGCCGGTTTGCCCGCTACCCATTGTAACGCCCGCATTACATTTTGGGCCTTTTGAAACACACCTAGAAATTATTGTTTTCAACCCATTCAAAGAGATGTCTAAGAACTGGCCCAAGTGACTTCCCCTTCTTGGATAATGAATACTCAACTCTAGCTGGAACCTCAGCGAAAACTTCTCTCGTAACAAGTCCCGAATCAACAAATTCTTCCAATCTTCGACTCAGTGTTGTTGCAGTAATCGACAACCTATGCTTGAGTTCGTTGAATCGAACAGGTTTATCATGATTGAATAGAAAATAGAGTAACTCTAGCACGTAAGACTTCCCTAGTAAATCTACGATGCTTTTCCCTGCAGATTTTAGGCATGTGGGCTGTTCTTCAATGACTGGTTGCATATTGATACCAAGTAGTTATTCTATATCAACGCATGAGTATCGACTGTGATACTGCGGTGCCAAAATCGGAACCTTCTTCTCTTAATACTCGGGTGTAGTACGATGGTATAGGGGGAATAAATCTCATGAGTGAATGTGGATGCGGTAGATCACCAACAGGAATGTGCAAAGGATGGCACGGTCTATCCAAAGAAGAATTTGAAGCGAAATTGAAAGAATACAAAGAGAATACGAAGGATGAATGAATTTGCCAAGGAAGCGAATTATTCATAGTTCTGACATGTATCCCCAATCAAGGTGGATTTCTATGTTCTCTAATTTGACTTGCCCCGAATGTGGGCATGGCGAATCGATTGAGATGCCAGATAATCAGTGCATCTTCTTTCATGAGTGCACCGGTTGTAAAATGCTACTTCGACCCAAGAAGGGCGATTGCTGCGTCTTCTGCAGTTATGGAGACATTGCCTGCCCACCAAAGACTTCTTGTTCGGAATAGATTAGACCTAAACTTCGCTTGGTTGCATACATTTTCGTTGTTTACTGAACGTTTATCATCAAACAAGTTTGTCCGGTAGCATGCATATCAGAGCACTGCTGTTGGTTTCGATTCTCGCCTTGGTCCCGATTCTCGGGCTGGCCCCACAATCCGAAGAGGCTGAAACGGCCATCGTCGAGGCTGTTCCACAGGTGGATAAACTGAATCCTGCCCAGCAGGATGCTATCGCTGTTTGTCATCTTGCACAGTAATTATATTGAAGCATTCGTAATAAGGATATCTTGAGAAATTCATCCAATGACGAGTATTAGACAGCCCTTATCTTAATCATTATCTTTCATTAGGTCATAGATATCTTTAACTTTCTGAATCCTATCATCAGCAGAAAGCGGATCAACTAATCCCTCCATAGTACCAGCACTATCTGCCTTTGGTTGGCTAACTGGCACAATATCCGGGATATCTTTTGCTTTGGGCTTTTCTTCTTCGATTGGTATTGTTAATGCGTAAGACTGGTCTACAATCGCTTGCTTTCCAAGGTAAGGATTTAGGTCTTGTACTTCAGCAGCACTCCGGTCTCTATCTTCCATTTCTCGATGAAGAGTTTCCCAATCCTCGTACCGTCTTGCCCGTGCTATTGGCACATCTTGATCCGCTACTTTCCCTCTTCTATGGGCAGCCAATATTGCTGGTAATGGAAATAATAACGCCATCATTGAAGCGGCGATATGTCCTTCTTTTGACAAACCCTTCCAAACTTGCATTTTCACTGTTTGTTCAATTTGCACACCGTATTCAACAGTGGTTGTCATTCGATGTAGGCCTGGTTGTAGTAGAAGTTCAGTACTACATTCATCACCGACTTTGCCACTGAATGAATGAACTATTTTTCCTCTTGAATCGGATAACTTCCAAGATACATTTGTGCTGTTAGCGATTTTTTCAGAATCAAGACTTGAACTACAGATAATTTTTACAGGTACTTGTTTTGACATCAGCATCATATCTGGAACCTCGAAGGCTTCTGTTGTTTGGTGTTCAACACCTTCTTTGTTTACTTCAATGTCGCTTGTTAGAGATTGAGCAAATGCCCATGAGGCATTCAAACCTACTAGCATAAAGAACATTAAAAGCCAAGCCTTTTGTTTATTTTTCTTGGCTTCCATCAATTTGACAGGTGCTGATGTTGTTTGACTTTTTTCTTCTTCAATCATCGGCTCCCCTCCCATTCAACACCGGTCATTTGGATAATTTTGGCCATCCATTGTAGTTTTTCCATTTTTCGCTCGGGGTTTGTGTTGCCAGTCCAACGGCCAATTTTGTTACTGGTGAATCCACATAGGTGAATTTTTTCAGGCTTAATTCCGAGGTATATTGCTAGGCAAATCGCTCTATCGCCATCGGTGAAACCCCCTGGGTTGATGGCTCCATCCAGTTGTTGTGGACATTGATGGGTTATTTGGAGGGGGGTTTCTTTACAATGGGGAAGTAATTCTATCCAGCCTTTTTGATTATCACCATGGGCGTGTAAGAAGAGGGGGATTTTTTTGTTTATTGCTTGCATTAAATGGGGGTGGCCATCCGCATCTGATACGATTGCTGCGAGTGAATTCCAAGCGGCTTCAGGATTTTCTAATTCATTTAGGACGCCGACTGCTCCGTCTGCTGCTATCAGACAGTAATTTTCTGTTATCATATGTTCCAGTTCAGTTGCGCTTGCAGCAGCTCCAATAATAATCACTTTTTTTGATTGATTCAACTGCGATTGGACATTTTTCTGCACAGAATTAAAATTAATTTCAGAAGAAGAAATCAATTTTTGAGCACTTTCAAGGTCATCTTTTAGACCCCATCCAAATGCCTGCCTCACATCATCTTGAATGCCGATGAGAAGGGGATTGACTTTCATCTCAATCCCCGACATGATGTTTCGAGATGAGGATTAGACATCAATGCACCCTTCAGGCAGTTGCTTCAAGAACCCTCACCCGCGAAGGTCGTTTGAATGCCCCTACCGCTGGAACACCCGCCCATCTCAGATGAGGTGACTTTGTCGCGGTATCCTTTCCTGCCGCAATCCGGCCCATGGATTCAAAGCCTTGCTCAAAAAGAGGGAATTGACCTTGATGCGCTAATCGATAGCGATTTCATGGAAGAAACAAGACGGCGTGGGCGCTTGCGTTTAGTGGAGTCGATTAGCAACCAAGGCGGAGTCGATGCTATTGCAATGCGCGATATTCATACTCCAGAAGGGCGGGTATTGGAATCATTCAGTTTTACATATTCGCGTTTGGTTGCTTGTGCTTGTGAAAATGAAGTCATTCTGAGTAGATGGGCGCAGGCTGAAGCCGAACGGTCTGAGGTACTACTTGCTGTTGATGAGGGAGCCATTGAGGATATTGCGAAAACCTATCTTTCCAAAGTGAACTTTACTGTTTCTTCTAGAGGCAAAAAAGTATGGCAGATTGGACTTTCTGATTTCATTGAATTGGTACCTGGGATTACGGGGGCTCGTTGGCGCTTACCAAATCAGGATATCAACGATGGTTGGATTAGTTTGAGAGAAGAGGACTTATATTCAAGCCAAGCAAAATTAGCGCGCATTCTTAGAGAACGTATCAAATCCGAAATTTTTGAAGATGCAAAAAGGAAAACTGCTAATCTAAATGAGGATTTGATTTTGCGGTTGGCAGAGGCTACGACTATCATTACTGGTCTGATGAATCAGCGCTCAAGCGAAGTAATGGAATTGACTGGGGCGATTGTTGAGGATTGGCCCCCATGTATGAAGAAGGCAGTTGCTGAACTTGAACAAGGCGTGAATGTCAATCATTTTGGTCGTTTATTCTTGGCTTCGATGGCGAGAGTAATCGGTTTACCGGTTGAGGCTTGCGTCAACTTTTTCCATAATGCTCCTGATTTTAGTCAAGAAACCACATCTTACCAAGTCAATCACGTATATGATCGAGAATACACACCTGCTGGATGCGGGAAATTGAAACTTAATGCCCGTTGTGCAGTTTTACCTGGTGAAAATAGCCTTTGCGACCAACCTTGGTTAGATCATCCATTAAAGTATCTCAGGTCTCAGCAACGGAGGCGTTCTCGAGAGACTCAAGTTGTTGAAGATAGTAGCGATACGCGCGATGATTCATGAAGGGGTATCGCATGTGAGAGTTTGTCAGGGTCGACGCGGGGTGATTAAAATTGGTACGCACACTCGTTCTAACCGTCGATAGAGATGATGACCTTGGTTCCAAGGCCGCCATTCGTGGTCCGGTTGTGGGGAGGCGCCAAGTGCTTACTGCGGCTTTGAGGTTGGGGATCGCTGACCCTGAAGAGAGTGATACCAATGCAATCCTTGGTGCATTGAATCAGCACGATAACTTGGTTGAGATATCTGAAAGCGGCGATGAAGTAGAAATTGCCATCCTAACAGGTGATGAAAAGGTAGGAGTCCGTTCAGATCGCGCCATTGCCGCACAACTGGAGGAAGTAGTATCCGAATTCCAACCCGATCGAGCAATTTTGGTAACCGATGGAGCAGAAGACGAATCAGTTCTTCCAATTCTTCAGAGCCAAGTTAGGATTGACCATGTTCAAAAGATAATAGTCAAACAATCAAAAGGCATTGAAAGCACCTACTATTACCTTGTCAAAGCGTTAGAAGACCCAAAATGGCGAGCAAAAATGCTTGTTCCTCTGGCTGTTGTTTTGATGATTATTGGCTTGGGTATTATGTTGCCTAACGACATTGGAGCCCTGTTGATTGGAGGTTTGCCTTTCGTCTTTGGATTTTACTTGTTGGCTAAGGGATTGGGTCTTGAGAACACACTCGGAAAAGTTGTTACGGAAATGCGAGAAAATGCCGACGCTGCGATGTTTTCCTCACTTATGTGGGCCGGGGCATTATTCGCTGCGATATTTGCTGTTGCTCAGGCTTGGTCTGCATATACAACCGTACTTAGTGAAGGAACATCACGCAGCATTGCATACCTATCTGCAGTTCACCAGTCTTTGGCTTGGATAATTATCGTATTTTTGCTAACAACTGCTGGTATGATGATTCTGAAATTGCGCAAAGGTTCTTTCAGTGGTAGATTGCTAACTCTTGCTGCTTTTGCCATGGTCATTTATTCCTTCTTGAATCAAGCAATGATTATTGCCATTCAAGTTCTAGATGGTCAATCTTACCAATTTACTCCAAGCACCATCATCTCAGATGGGGGAGTCCCATTGGCTTGGTTGGCGGTGCTTTGGTTGACAATGACAATCGTACGAGGTCTACAAGAAAGGCAGAGCAGTGGCGAAAAGTACTGGGGAATTTGAATAACCCATTTTGCTACTATTCAAATGTGGAATGTTGACTCATTCATGCAATTTGGACAATTAACCTTGATTGGCCTGATACTTGGGATTCCAAGTGGTGCGTTGCAATGTGGGCAGACAATGGCATCTGTGATTTCTTTTGAGCGGGAGGTGGATTCTATACTCGGATCGTATTTCATCCTGTAACGATGTGCATCTTGAAGGTGGTGAGCAGCATTCTGTTGTTGGGGGACTTCAGTTTGCTGTTCTTGGGGCGCAGACTCAAGATGGGTGAATGTCGAATCTGCTTGTGTTCCGCCTTTAAGGTGTGAATCTATCATATTCATCAAATCATCCAATTTAACGCCGAGGTTCTTAGATGCAGCATCTGCAGCTAGAAGTCGCTCATACTCATCCATTGCTGCCAACTGTGCAATCAACTCTGCCGGTACCATCGCCATGTACTCTCCCATAAGGGATGTGGAATTGACTCTTTGGGTTGTGCATTTCTTGGTATTCAAGAGAGTAAGGACGATGTAGTACATCGAAGCATTCAAAGGGGGGGGTTTGAGCGCCGACACCCTGAGGTATGATGATGGGCATGGTAAAGGGTCGGCGAAAAGTTTCTGGGAGGTCTACTTCAGAAGGCGCTGCAAATGCAGTCAGACGCTTGACTTGTAGTCAAGTGATGGCAGCAGCACACTTTGTATCTGAAGATGCTTCAGTTCATGATGTTCTAGAAGAACTAACTCACAATAATTGGGACCACATTTTCATTGTATCACATGAAGGAGTTCCAATCGGTAGGATTCATGCTGTCGATGTATTGAAACTTATTTCACGCAAAGCAGTGAATCGAAATTTGGCATGGATGATGATGGTTCCAGCCATTCAAATGGTAAGAATCCCACCTTTACAAGTTGGCCTCAATACCCCTCTTCTCAAGGCGGGAGCATTGATGTTGACACATGATCTGAACCAACTTGCAGTTGTCAACGAAGATGGAGAATTAGTCGGTACAGTCAGTCATGCCACCATGGCTCGTAACCTGCCCCGCTTCCTTCTTTAAGGGCAAAGATTGTCTTCAGAACTCGGAGTCGGAGTGATATGTCGAGCACCTCACCAAGAGCCTGGCCTTGGACAGCATCTTCCTCACCTGAACCATATCTTGAATCAGCTTGGATACAAAGCCTCGAAGAAATACACCTAATTACCCTTCAATCCATAGAAAAGGATTCACTAACATTGGAGGAATTAATTTCTTGGCTTGCAACTCAACAATTAAAAGGTGAACAAACAACAATCGAAGAATGGTTGGATTGCAATAACTTTAGTTCGCTGACTGAAAGAACCCCCTTTCTATTGCAGGGCGAACTTGCTAACCCCTATCGATTAGCAGATTTGAGAATATCTGGAATGCCTATTATTCCGGTTAGGATGGATGGAATAGCAAGAGTTTGGACCGATGTCATAGATGGTCGAGAAGTTAGTCCAGGGATTCACCATGTGACCCTTGCTCGTACCAAAGGGTGGTGGGAGACAACTTGGTTGGGATTTGCAGACAAGAAACAGGCACTAACAATGACTGAATGGTTGAATGATGGAAGAGGTACTAATTGGCGATGGTCTACGATTGGAGAAGGCAGCCTTTCATTGACTTCCAATCTACCAATCCAATCGCCAAACTTGGGGGATATGGAATGGGATGGTGAAATTGAATCAGTATCCGCATCACCACCGCCTTTGAGTGGTCCAAAATTATCCTGGTTAGATATAAAGGTGATTTTGTTTACACGACAGGGTTGTTATGATAATCGAGGAAAATTAGCCCGATGTGCACATATCAAACAACGTCAATTCCATGATGATATGTTTCGAAGAGGCAGCGCAAAGGTCTGGAATAACATTCTCGATTTAGTCTGAAAAACGGATTAGGTGTTGTAAAACTCACCACGCTCAGGGGGACCCGGGGGATTCCCAAAAGTCTGCTATAACCCCCACAGCCCTCCTACACTTTGATGACCACAGAACGTGGAGAAGGAAGCCAGAAAAGGGCCAGACTTCAGCGTCTTAAGGCGGAAATTATCGCCTACGTCGCTGATCGCCCGGGGTGCTGTGCAGCGGATATCGTTGACCACCTTGCGAACACACGCCAAATGAGAAACCATGGACTAACCGCCAGGAAAGTTGGGTTTTTCATTCCAAGGCACATAAAGGAGATCAGCTTTACGCTAGATCCTCGAACGGGTAAGCGCATCTACTCGTTGAGCATCAGCGGCGTTGCATGAACGCAACCTCAATGGTTGATGCCCTCCTGCCCATGCCATGAAAGGCGAGGTGCCGACCTCAGCAGAGCTTTGGCCATGGTTGACAAAAGCCTTGGAAACTTGGGATGAGCAGGCCCGTGGGAGAGTATTGATGCCCACTCCATTGGAGATTGAACCATGGGAATGTTTGGACAAGAAGGGCGATTGGGGATTTGCCAGAATTCTTGAAAAGATGGTCGAGGTTCTTGGCTCTTCAATCCCAGAAGGTTTGGATATCAGCGTTGATGAGTCAAAGGGTCCAGTTCATATCGATCCGCGAGCAATTGTGGAACCAAATTGTCATTTCATTGGCCCATGTTATATTGCCCCTGAAGCAATTATCCGTCATGGTGCTTACGTTAGAGAACATTCTTGGATCAGTTGGCAGGCATTATTGGGTCATTGCTCTGAAATCAAACATTCAATTCTCTTACCCAAAGCAAAGGCTCCACATTTCAATTACATTGGAGACTCTGTTGTTGGTAGTGATGCAAACTTGGGAGCAGGAGTTATTCTGTCAAATTTAAGAAATGATGGTAAGCAAGTCATCCTTAAAGTGGGTAAAAGTAAGATTCCATCGGGATTGAGGAAGTTTGGCGCTTTAGTTGGAGATGGGGTGCAAATAGGTTGCAATTCTGTAACTAACCCAGGCACAATATTGGGAACAAACTGTATGGTCTACCCAACTACAAGCCTTTCTGGAGTCCATACTTCGGATACTGTCTTGAGGTGAATATCGGAATGGGTGACTTGTTCGGCACCGATGGTATTCGCGGTCTTGCAGTTAAGGATGTCAAGCGAGATTCTTCGGCAATAACTCGATGTATCGATGACAGGGAATTATCTGTCGGACTTCTCCAATTAGTTGGAGAGGCGCTCGGTACATATCTTCGTCCAAGTGGAGAAGGAACACCAAGAGTGGTTATTGGATGGGATCAAAGACCATTGAATAAAGACTTAGTTAGGTCATTAACAGTGGGATTGCACCTTTCAAATTGTTCAGTTATTTGGGCTGGAGAATGTGCAACTCCTAGTTTGCATGCGACTTTATTGGCTGAGGGTGCAGATACAGGGTGTATGGTAACGGCAAGCCATAATCCAGTATCAGACAGTGGCATCAAAATTTTTGACAAGGATGGCTATAAGACCTCGCCAAAAGTAGAATCAGCAATTGAAGCCTTGATTCATCAACTATCATCTGAGGAGCGGGAACTAAGTGAAGATGAAAAATATAAATTGGGAATTGCAGACCAATCAGTCGATGGAATAGCAATCCATTCAGCAGCCTTAACTTTGAGGTTGCCTATGTTAAAATTAAGATATTTAGATGGCTTAGTGTCATCATTATTTCCTCCTGAAGGGCTTCTTCTTGACTCTTCTAAGGGCAGTGCAACGACATGGCTTGCAGATTGGTTGAGTGAAAATCTTGTAAAGACTGAAGAATTGAGTGCTGATTGTTTAGCCTTGAATGAAGGCTGCGGGGCTGGAGAGTTATCCCCTACTTTGGCAATGACTTGGGATGAATTATCAACCAAAGAACATAATCACGTTTTATTCGATGAATTGAATAAACGACAAAGTTCCTACAATACTGGTGAAATGATTATTGCTGCTGCCCTCGATGGAGATGGCGATCGTTGCTTATTGGTTCGAGTCAATTCTAAAGCAACAGGAATAGAAGTTGTTGATGGTGACCAAATGCTTGATGCTTTGGCCATGGCAGCATCTGAAATTTCACCCCAAATCAAAGGAATGGTCGCAGCCTCGATTGAATCCGACCTTTCACTTCTGAATTCATTACAAAGACTAGATGCTGAATTCGAGGCGGTGGAAACCGCAGTAGGAGACCGCTGGTTAGCAGTAGCATTGAGAGACAATCTCACCTCTTCTAGCGAACCATTCAGAATTGGAGGTGAAGACTCAGGTCATATATTACTAACAACCCCTCACCCTATACAAGACGATGAATGGAGGTTAGTTGGAGATGGCGTCGCAACTCTTGTGGCATCCATTTGTGCATTGACTACTTGTTCAGAAAAACAAGGATTTCCATTCGGCTGGAAGTCGAGGCAATCCATCTCTCCAAGCGATCGCTCAAAATGGGATGGGAAAAATGAAAATGCTGAGGCTGTAATCGCTTTGTTAGAAGGCGATTGGCAACGGCAGGATATCGATGGGGAATCAAATCTATTGATGATGAAAGGAAAAATCAATGGTGATAAAGTATCCGTGGCTGTGAGAAATTCTGGTACTCAAGCCAAGACAACAGTCAGCATTAGGTCGACAGGAACACCCCTTCCTGATTTACTTGAAGAGATTATTCAAACTCTAACTCCGCGCCTTCAACCTTAATCAATTGAAAGCGCTTCCTTTCTTCTTTGACCTAACCAAGTTACTAGTCCAAGCAATAACACAGAAGCAAGTAACATTGGCATCATCATGGCAGAAGTTACGGTATTTGTGGATAATGCCAACCCTGCGACTACCCAAGCAGCCAACAAGTCTAGGAAACCAACAACTCTCCATCCCCTTCTTTCTTCCAGAACGCCAGTAATCCAAGCACTTCCACTGATTGCAAGCATCGCAACAACAGTCAACCCATCCGCTCCTTGGGATATTACTAGAGCCCCTATTGGTAGAAGAATATGGATGTTCCACAACCACGCAGTTGTCCAGCGCTGGTTTCCACTTTGCACAGTCATCGTTAGTAATCCAAAACAACAAATACCGACTATCAAAATAATGTGTCCTTCAAATCCAGAGAGTGAAGAAATCCATGCAGATGATTGAATCATTCCGAGAGGGAGCAGAATAACAGCTGTAATCGCAAGCCCTGGTTGATTCCAAGAGCGTGCCCTTAGTAATGAAAAAATCCCTGCTAAAAGAGTGGCTGGGCCCCAAGATACTAGCATCACCATACTTGCCCATAGACTTCTACCATCGGCTCCGCGATGATCGGCAAGTCCTCTCTCTAACCGTTTCTTCTCAATCATATCAAAGAGTAATAAGAAACCAATGAGGGATAATTCAAGTCCTAGCCAGGGGGTTATCCATTCGATTGTATCTCCACTCCAAGGGTCGGTAGTGAAAGGTGCAGGAATCCCTCCTACCATGAATAAAGCCAACAGGCGGTCGCCGACAAGACAATACAGAATCCATTCCAATGCAGAGGGGAGTCTGAGGGCTAGGTCTTTTCTTGACCTCAAAGATATCCAAGCAAGTACTGTTAAGGCGATGGTCAACAATAACAATCCAATTTGTGAATCAGGGTCTACATGGCGAGGAGAAATTCTAGCCGCTAAGTGAACCAGAACTAAACCAACCATTGAAGCAGCGACTGGTGCCTCCATTCCGAGAATATCAGGCAATCTCATTTCTAGACTTCTTGCTCTACTTTGACCAAGGAATATCGCCGCGATGAATAACATCATTGAGAGAAGCAATATTGCATCCCCATCGCCATTTGCATAAGACCACCACATCCCAGCAATGGTGACTGTTGCTAGGAAAAATAAGACGATTATTGGAGTATGGTGCACATCACCTGCCACTAAATCATGTTCACCAATGCCTCCAGAACGTTTACTCCTCTTGGCTTGTTTCGCCGCTTTGTGAACTAAGTTCGCATCGATGAGTCTAACTCCGGATTTTGTATCTGCATCTTCAGGTAAATCCGCTCCTTGTAGACCTATTTTTGCAACCAATTTACCTTTTTCTGCCCTTTCCTTGGCTTCCTCAACCTTCGCCAAAGAGATTAGTCCCATGCGGATTTCCCCTTGGGATATCAACCATAATCCACTTCCTGAGAACATCAATATAGTCAATAAAAAGGCCGTGCCATTCAAGGAATTAGTCCAGATACTAAGCATTAGTAGCAGCAATAAACAGGAAATTGCAGGTCCTATTGGGCGAGATAATTTTCCAGCAATTGGCAAATATGTGATGAGACAAAGGCCAACCGTTAGCATGCCAATCCATAATGTCCAACTTTCATCAGGCCAAAATGTTCCAGCCAGTAAATCCACAGTTATCAGGTCGAGAGTTGAAATCATCAGATGGGCTGCAATGAATATGAACGTCAAACTCAAGAGTGGCTCAACATGGTTTTTTTGGCTAAATTCACTTTCTTTCACCCGTCTTGAGGCGTCCCACGCTAATATGAGGCCACTAAATGCGAGCAATAATGGCCACACTAAAGTCAATCCAAAACGCCAATGTAACCACAATGTTGCAACTGCTAATGAGGTTAACATGAATTTTCTTTGATTCACATGTCTACCAGCTACCTGCGCAGAAAGATGCATTGCAGATAAAGTGACTATTCCCATCACCAATCCCAATGCAGGCAATCCATCAGGACGTGCAACTGCCAACCAACTCAAGAGTGCGAAAAGCCATCCTAATTGCCATAATTTTAGAACTCCGGAATCCTTAATCCTAGCCAAAGCCTCTGTTCCACCGCCAAAGGCCTTTCCGAGATCAACTCCAGTTTCCCCCATTTTCATGTTTACTGCAACTTGTAGTAAGCCCATACTGAACATGAAAATAGTTAGAATATCACCATCAAGAACGATTGGTAAAACATCCATCGCGACCATTCTATTCTCAATATCTGTAGCAAATATGAGAATCCAGAGCCAAGGTGCAAGCACTGAAACCCCAGCCAAAGAGGGGGAACTCCTCTTCATCGCAAATCCACCTAAACTTGCGAATAGCAAGGCAATAGCCAATAACAGAAAACTACCATGTTGACCTTCGTCAGCAGGAATCAAGAGAGTTAGTAGAATTGCTCCAATAACGGCACCAAGCCACATCACTGCATCGCTGACAGCGTTTTGATTTCTGAGCAGAGAGTTAGCAGCAACCAATCCCATGCCAGCGGCAAAAATTGCATGTCCAGAAAGTAAAGAAATACCGATGAGTCCAGTATCGAATAGAACTAATCCTACGACTAAAAATGGAATTGGAATCAAAACACTGGGCAATACTTTGTTTGGACTAACACCTCTAACAACTAGATATGAGGCTCCGAAAGCAGTTAGGAGAATGGAAATTTGGGCTAAGGCAAAACCAGTTTCATTTCGATGGGCTGCAATTGCCAATAAAGCACCCATCATTCCTAATCCGATCGAAACCCCCCACAAACCTGGTTTGCCGAGTCCTAAGGCAGATGCCGCTTGACTGAACCAATTTTGTTCTCTAGCAAAGTGAGCCGCCATTGCGGCATTTGCTGCATTGACGAATAACATCAGCAATAGGAGAATCAACGGGTCTTCAAATGGCAGAATAACTAATCCAAAAACATTCCAGCCACTTGAAAGCGCGTGTAGTCCAATCCAGATATTACTGGAAGCAATCCCTAAAGCAGTCAAATTCCCCGATTTCCTTAGGAATGCGAGTAAGTGCAAAATCATGGTTGCAAGAATGATCATTGCTGCTACACCTAATTCTCCGTAGATTGCTCCCGCTGCGCTGCCAATCACCATCAAGACGAGAGTTGCTTGGGCTGCAATTGCATCCTCATCAAAATAATGAGCAAGGTAAATATTCAACCCCACTAATCCTAACAAAGCAACACCCAGTAGACTTGCTGAATCTATTATTCCCCAATAATGTAAATCGATAGCAAGACCATAGAGAAGCTTCATTGCGATTATTGCCCATGTTGTTCCTAATACTCGCATATTGTCGTTTGGTATCCATAATTTAGCCAACCAAAGAGAAAACATCGCCATGATGAATAAAGCAGGGCCGGCAATAATTGCCGGCATTGTCATACCAACATAGGTACCGAGAAAACTCCACAATAGAACCATTGCTACCATCATTGACCAGTTGACTTTTTGCTCTGCTTCAACCACATCTGATTTTCGTGGATCAGGTGCTTCCTCAACACCCTCTTTTATGGTAAATGGATCGAGAATGCTGCCGATAGCTTCGTCCACTTCGACTTCAACGACTTCTTCTTCCTCCTTTTCTTTGAATTCTTCAAGTACGAAAGAAGAAAGGTCAAGGCCTTGTCTTTCGAACTCTTTTCGTTCGATTACTTCATCCTTTGATGAGGAATCAGAAGACCCTTTCGGCTCTGCCATAAACTGCGTGAAAATTGGTTTGGCCTTGACCTCATCGTAACAAGGGGTGTTATTTCTAAGATTTATTAGGCGGAATCAGTAAAGAGGGAGTGCGGGTCGGCCACCTCATGGAGACCGTCTCCACCCGTCCCTCGGGTACCCTATCGTCAAATGGATTAGCAAGTAATGGAATCGAAACCAGTGCAACGATTCACTGGAATCTTCCCTCAAATCAATTAGTTGACTTAGCAGTAGAACGCGGTGAAGGTATTTTTAGTGCTCATCAAGCATTGGTAACTGAAACAGGTGACAGGACAGGTCGTTCACCAAATGACAAATTCATCGTTGAAGAGGAGAGCAGTAGTTCTGATGTCAATTGGGGTAATGTCAATGTTTCCACAACTGAAGAGATTTTCATGAGCCTAAAGGCCAAAGTCATCGCTTATCTTTCTGAACAGCAAGATATCTTTGTACAAGATTTGTATTGCGGTACAGAACAAAGTGAAAGGTTAGCAATTAGAGTAATCAATCAGAATGCTTGGCACTCGGCCTTCGCTCGCAACATGTTCGTACGACCTAATAGAGAAGAATTGGCAAACCACCAAACACAATTCGTTGTCTACCATGCACCACACTTTGAAGCAGACCCTGCAGTAGACGGAGTAAATTCCAAGGCTTTCATCATTGTTCACTATGCTCGTGGCGAGGTCATTATCGGTGGCACAAGATATGCAGGTGAAATTAAGAAATCAATTTTTAGCGTCATGAACCTTCTACTTCCAAGAAAAGAAATTCTACCAATGCATTGCAGTGCAAATACAACCGGCGAAAATACAGCCATCTTTTTCGGACTATCTGGGACAGGTAAGACAACATTGTCTGCTGACCCAAATCGTCAACTCATCGGTGATGATGAGCATGGCTGGGGAGCAAACGGAATATTCAACTTTGAAGGCGGATGTTATGCCAAGTTGATCAACCTCAGTGAAGAGGATGAACCAGCTATTTTTGGAACAACTAGAATGCACGGAACTGTCCTTGAAAACATCGTCCTTGATGAAGCAGGAGTTCCAGACTTCTTTGATACAACTAAGACCCAAAATACTCGTGGCTCATATCCAATAGAATTTATTGAAAATAGAACTGCAGATAGTAAAGGAGGTCATCCGCAGAACGTTATTTTCCTCACCTGTGATGCCTTTGGGGTTTTACCTCCAATTTCCCGTTTAAGTCCTGAACAGGCTGCATACCACTTCATTTCAGGATATACTGCAAAGGTTGCAGGTACAGAAATTGGAGTTACCGACCCTGAGGCAACCTTTTCGGCTTGTTTTGGTGAACCATTCATGCCAATGCACCCTGGAGTTTATGCAGATCTCCTCTCAAAGAAAATGGCGGAACATGATGCAACTTGCTGGCTCATCAATACCGGTTGGTCTGGTGGTCAATATGGGGTTGGTAAGAGAATGAAAATCCCTTGGACTCGTGCCATGTTGAATGCTGCTCTTGATGGAGATTTGGATGATGTTGAATTCATCATCGACCCGCGTTTTAATATCGAGGTTCCAACAACTTGCCCAGGTGTTCCTTCTGAAGTCCTGCAGCCCCGAAAAACTTGGCAAGACACAGCCTTATTCGATGCAACCGCTGATAAATTAGCAAGAATGTTCCAAGCTAACTTTACTCGCTATGAAAGGGGTGTTACTGATGCAGTCAATTCAGCAGGCCCTTCGCCACTAGTTTGAAGAAGAATCAAAGAAAATCAGAAAGCGAAAGTTGCTTCGCTTTATCGTTATTGAACAGGCTTTCAACACTTGCAGCTAGCCATTCAACATTCTGTTTTGTATAGTGGTCAACCCCATAAGTTTCCATAACGTGTTTGGTGACCTTGATGTATTTTCTAACCGCACCTTGGGAGACAGTAAGGGCAAGATTTCCCTTGCAAGTATCTCTCCCTCCCCCTGAAACACCATGTGAGCCTAAGCCATGGGCTGCCCTTTTTGTTGGTTGAATACATTGTCCAGATAATGGCATGCGTCGGTATGAATGACCGCATGAGACGCAACGAATCTTTTGGCGGGTGAAAGCCACAAGGTTACCCCGTAAGTCCGGTAAGAAATGGGAACGAACTACGCTTGATGCCACATTCTTCACATCTACAGCTCGCAATCTTCCTCCAAGTCGGAGTTGACCATTCATCTTGTCAACCATAGTCTCCAGTGTTTTGTATGCAGATAATGCAGGACCTTCATCCATACATCTAGTATCATGGGTATATCCATAACCCCTGACAGCACTGACATTTCCTAACCTATTTTCCACAATATCCAGTTCCTTTTCAAGCACCTTTGGGTGAACTTGTTGTTTGCTTGCTTCATAAAAGGAAGAAGGGTAGTACCACGCAGCATCAACATTGAGTGCTTCTTTATCGACTTCAGTGGGATTCAGCCTTGTCGTTAAAACGAGAGGTGCATCCATCTGCCCACCGCGGTTGGCAGGTAGGATTTTTTTGCTGAAATTTAACAAACCATCCATCAATAACATAATCGCATCTTCATCTCCATCGCAATTTCTGCGTTTTGAAGCGTGGAACAAGGGATGTGCATAACCTCCCGATGAATTTGACCAACCAATTATTCTGCTCAATACACCACCAGATGTATGTGGTGCCAATCCTATTAATAATTGTCCAATCAGGTCTTCGGCAACTTCTGCATTGTAAAAGCGAGGTAGGCCGTAAAATCGTTCTAACAAATCATCGAGGTACTTTGCGGTACGGAGAAAGAAATCCGCGCCTGCCCTGCTGACGATGAAATCTTGGGGAAAAATTTCCATCATTTGAGTTCCGGATTCTAAGGCATTTCCATCAATATCATGTGAATATCCAAGGTCCAATAAACGAGGCCAAGGCACACTGATTTCGTCAGCAGTAAAATGAGTTATTGGCACATCACTCATATCAAATCTAACCGTTCCATCTCTGAAAACTGGAACACCATGCGTAGCTCTGAGGATTCCTTTCCAAAGCCTCAGGAGTCTGGTCTCTCGACATCAATTTCTTCAAGCCTTTGATTTGTTTTGGCAATTTATCAAGCCCTAAATTCACTCTGGCCATCTCCATCATACTTGCAATCTTAATGGTCTGCAGAACACCTCTACGGCGGCCCCCTTTCTTTTCATCGTCCAGTGGTGGCATTTCACTGCGGCCACCACAGACCTGCTGTGTTTCTTCTTCGACAATGTTACAGCGAAGGGTAATTGTTGTCTGGCCGCACTTTTGACACCGTCGTTTTCCAACATCGGCTCGGTAACTATCTTTGTCAACTGCAACCGACATCAGGCGCTGAGGCCCTCCATCTGCGCCGATTGGAAACAAGGAGTGAACAACTGGTTTTTCTCTTGGAGCAGCCTTTTCGGGCCTTCCCATTCTGGCCCCGATTCTAATTGAAACACTATTTTCCCACCTTAGGCTACTGCATTTTCGAACCAACCAGAGACATCCGGTTATTGCATGTTCATCTTCAAGTTTTTTTGCAGCAAACAAACTCTCAGCATTTTCTGGGCCGAGGTCCTCAACTTTTTCCATCGCTTCTTTACCAATTTCATCTGTTTCAGAAATAGTTGCCCCTTTTTGTCTTGCTTCAGTTTCAGCACTAATCCTTACCTGTCGCCTTTTGGAATTAAGGGAATCAAGGCGGGATTTTTCTTCTGAGATGATAATTGAAGCTGCCTGTAGTTTCTGCATTCGGTCTTCGAGGTGGCTTATTGCTTCTTTTGATCGAATAACTTTGGAATTCTTCACCTCTAAACCAAGGCCTTCAAGCAAAGACTGCCAGCCTGAAGTTATCAGTAAATCATCTCCATCATGATGGTGGGGTAGTCCAAGTAATAGGGCTGAAACTTTGGCAAGGCCGTGTTTTTGTAATAAGGGAAGGGAGCCTTGATGGTGATCAAAAATCAACTCAGGAATCGTCTGTTTTCCTCCTGGTCGAACATTTTCTATTTTATCGTCGATAATCGGCTTGTGAGACCAGCCCTTGACAGCACTTTTTATTCTTAATTGGTTTTTATCTTTTATCGGCATTGCTTGAACATCATCTTTCAATTCCCTGACTGATGATAGAACGGTTTCAGATTTTTCAATCGTTGCAGATTCGAGTAATCGCATCAAAGGCCCAACCCATGGAAGCGGATAATCCGACCACCAAGGGTTATGAGGAGGGGGTAATGAAGTTCCAAAGTCTTGGCTAACATTCTTTGCTTGTTGCCAGTTAAGTTTCATTTTTCTAAGTTTCAAATGCCAATGTCGGTCAATTGGAAGTGGTGGTAAGTCGGCTCTTTTTATTCCTAAAGATGATATCAACTTCTCAACTTGCTTTTCACTTGTCATTTTCTCAATCAGTTCACTTGCCCACCAATCTGCACAATAACCAGCAGGGACTAATTCCTTGTTATTCTCCATGAATTCCCCATAACCCAAAGCAATCTCGCCATTATCCCAAATAGTGATGGTTTCCGACTCAATATTTTTCCATGAAGCAGCATCATCAATTCTCAAAAAGCGTCCATCTCGAAGGATAGTCCATGGTCCTTCTAATTCATCACATGGAGTGACTGCACAAGCTTTCCCCGGTCGCTCAATTTTCATTTGCGTTCCAACCGTTAGAAAGTCGTCCATGGCAGCCATTCCAGCAGCATTTATTGAACCAGCAGCCAATCCCGATGCCCTACTGCGCCCATACCTCAACCTGAATCCACCTCTAGCAAGTGGTTCTCCAAAGACTGGCCTTCCTGCAATAATATCGTTCATAAATTTGCTAATTGGCTTAACCCGCTTACTCTTGAAAGAATCTGAATCGTCGGCGTCCTTGTTTTTCTTTTCAGCAAATTTTGAGATGAATTCCCAGCCTGCAACATTCATTCTCTCTGTGTGCTTTTGAATTTTAGGAGCTTTGAGGCACATACCTTCTCCGATGACCAAAAGTACACCACCTCTTATTCTTGGTTCATCGATATTTCTAACATGTCCATATCCACTGCACTCTATTGATTCGGTAGATTCTCCGTTAATCATTATTGGACAACCTTTGATGATTAGGTCCACTTCTTCAGGAGGGGGTCGATATTGCAAGTTGCCACGATAAAGCCCAAATTCTTCTTTCACCCTTTCGACTTCTGGTTGAGTTGGAATATATGGGCCAATATTAAATTCCCTACGAATCATGTCGGCGATTAGTACCGCCAACGCTTGTGCGGTTCCTCCTGCTGCCCTAATTGGACCAGCAAAGTGAAGAGAAACGAATTCTGTTCCATCAACATTATTCAACAACCTAACTTCACTAATTCCTTCTAAAGGAGCAACCAAAACCGCTTCAGTCAAAATTGCAAGACCCACACGTAAACCCACATCTATCGACTTAACAGTTTCCTCACCATTCGCTTTGAAACGAAGGGCTACATGTTGAGCCATTTTTATCGAAGTAGTTTCTCTATCAAATTCAGCTAGCATGGCTCTTATATCGTCAGCAATTTCCATCCCATTGAGGTAATCAACCAGCAGTTTTTCAGTTCTACCAGCGAGGTCAGCGGCCCGCGGAATCTCGACGAAATCGGTATGGTCGAGGCCACATTTTCTTGCCTCTTCAGCGATCTGATAACAGGCTTCAGTACGTTCATCCATCCACTGGTGATAGTTATCCATCTCTTTTTCCAAGCGTTTCAAATAAACATCATCGAGACCTGAGATACTGGGTCCGGCTGATGCCATACCCCTGCTGTGTTGCCGAGACCTCATCAAGTATGCGCGTAGGGCCAGACAAATTTCCCAGTGCTCAAAGGGCAACATTCATCCACGGTTGGCTTGAGGAGTAATCGAGAGTTATGACAGTCCACGCTCCGATAAGAGAGGATGAACGCTGGCAAAGGTTGCGTGGCATGGTCGAAGAAATGGCTTATTTAGAGGCCGAAGAAGACCAATGGTTCACTCTTGCAAGTGGGAGAAAGAGCAAACATTTCTTCGATACTAAGCCCGTAATGATGCACCCAGAAGCCAGTCAATTACTAGGAGCATTACTCAATGATCGCTTAGATGAGTGGGGGCCTGACTTAGTTGGCGGCCTTGAATTAGGCGCAGTACCATTGACGGCGATTGCAATATCAACTTCAGCAAGCGATTGTCCAAGATTAGGTTTCATGGTTCGCAAGGAAGCAAAAGGTAGAGGCGGAAGGAAAACCAACAACCCGCCAGGTGTTGAAGGCTCTTCGATAGCATCAGGAGGAAAAGTCGTAATTTTGGAAGATGTTACCACAACAGGGGGTTCTTCTTTGAAGGCTCTTCGGAGACTGGAGGAGAATTCTCCTTGCGAAATCCTTGGCGTCATATCAATAGTTGATAGAGCAGAAGGTGGTGCGGACACCTTTGCACAAGCAGGAGTTAGATTTGAATCATTATTCACATTGAGTGATATCGTAAAGTCCTGAGGTGCAGCAATGCAAGAATATCCTCGACTTGCCGATTCTGAATCATATCAAGGCGAGGCCGTACCGATTCCAAACGGGCCAAGTGCTTTGCTAGTGCATTTAGATAACACCGCTCGTCGCCTAACTACGCCATGGCAAATTTGTATGATTAGGGCAGAACTATTACGAAATTGTTCACTCCCTGAAGGTGCAATATTAGACCCTGCTTGCGGAGCAGGCTTGCAAGTATCAGCTCTTGGTAATGCTTTGAAGAGGGATGTATTGGCAATTGAATTAAATCAAGAAAGGGCTGAAATGGCAGCTGCAAATTTAGCGCGAATTTCTGCATGGTTAGGGAATGAGAATGTAGGTTCAGTTATCATAGGAGATGGCACAAATTCTACTTCAATAATAAAATTATTTGAGACCAAAAAACAGATTTCATTATTATATTTCGATCCAGCTCGCCCCAGTGGTAGCACTACCCACGACCTTTCAGAAATGAGGCCCTTGCTGAATGAAGTCCTTGATGCTTGGAAAAATCACCTAAATGAAACCGATTCTGGGCCGGCAATTGTGTTGGATTTATCACCGCGGCTTTCAGAATTAAGACGGTCACAAGTTGAAGAATTAATCGAGGAGCGGTGGCCAAAAATTGCTAAAACTTGGCAATGGGCAAGTCGGGGTTCAGGAAGAATAGACCGCCTTAGTTTGTGGTTGGGAGCCGCTGCAGACCCTCAAAACGAGCGACGATTTATTCGAATCCCTCCGTCAATTCACTCTGAACCATTAATTTTAGGCAGTGGCGAACATAGTTTCTCAAATCCTACTGAAGATAGAACCTTTCCACGAAAGGGGGAAGTATTGACTATGCTGGATTCAGCTTTGGTTTCTTCTGGAATGGCATCATCTTGGCTCGAAACTGTTTTACAAGAAGGCGACGAATTCCAATGGCAAAATCTAACTGGGCGCAGGCCAATTATTACCCATAGGGAGCCATTGTCATTTGAACACCCCCTTGACTCTAAATTAATTCAGGCAAGTGGTCGAATTGCATCACTCATCCGCGCACCATTAGAAATGGAGCATCTACATAATTTCGTAGAAAAATCAATAGATGCAGGAATTAGGAAATTAACATTACGAGTTTCCCTTGATCCAGAACTACAACCAGTGATACAACGGGAATTAGACATTTGCTTGCGCAGAAGTAGTGGTGCAAAGACAGGGTTCATTACTAGGACATCAGAAGAAGACCATTTACTATTATGTATTGATGAATAAATTAGCCGCGCAGTCAGGCGAATGCGCGTCGCGCCCTTGATATACGGATGGTCGGTCGCAGCCATGCCCGGGAACCTCGGTTCCCACCCACATCTTCGGGTGTGGGTGCCAAAGGAAGGGAGGAAATATTATGGCAAAAGCCGCAGAAAAAGAACTAGGAGATGATTTCTCCTACATAATTAGAATGGCCGATACGGATGTAGACGGTCTGAAAAAGCTTCAGACCGCCTTAACCAATGTGCGTGGAGTTGGCAACCGAACCGCAGCAATGATTTGCGATGTATCTGGTTTAGACCGCAATCGATTAGCAGGACACATGACTTCAGAAGAGCAAGAACTTCTCCGTTCAGCAATTGAAGAATACTCACAGACTGCACCTACATGGATGCTCAACCGCCAGAGGGACCCAGAGAGTGGAGAATATTTCCACGTATTTGGACAGGACGCTAAGTTGACACAGGAAGATGACATCAGTCGTCTTCGTGCAATCAAGGCATACCGTGGTGTTAGACACGCAACCGGAAATAAGGTTCGTGGACAGCGCGGCAGGTCGAATGGACGCAGTGGACTCACACTCGGAGTCCAGAGGAAGAAGTGATTTAGATGGGTCATCCAAAGTTTTCACGCCCCAAGTACGATTCTCCAGCTCACCCCTGGAAGGCAGCAAGAATTGAAGAAGAGCATGCAATCCGCACCAATCATGGCCTCAAAACCATGAAGGAAATATGGAAGGCAAAATCCGTCCTTCGTCGCTACAGAGGACAGGCCATGAAGTTGATTGGTCGAGTCGATATGACTGCAGAACACTGGCAAGGGGAGGAGCAAGACATGCTTCTTTCAATGTACAACAAGGGATTCATCGCCAAGGATGCAACTCTGGACGATGTTCTTTCACTGGCTGTTGAAGATGTACTCAACCGCCGCCTTCAGGCTCAAGTCTACTACAAGGGTCTTGCAATGACGATGAAACAGGCTCGGCAACTCGTTGTTCACGGCCACATCAGTATTGGTGATCAGAAAGTTACTATCCCTTCGTACCCAGTATCACGTTTAGAAGAAGAGGAAATCATCTACGCTCTTGGTTCAGACCTACACAGCGAGAACCACTCAATCCGTCAATCTATTGAGGGAGTTCGACAATCCGCAGAATACGGCGATGAAGAAATCACCAAGCCCGAAGTTGCGAAAGACGAGGCAGAAGTAATCGCAAAGGCAGTCGCCGCTGCTCCTTCCGCTGCAGACACAATCCCAAAGGAGAGTGAGGCTTGATGTCCCGCAAAGCAATCGTAAACATTTACTCATCTTACAACAACGTTTTGATGACCGCTACAGATTTGACTGGAGCAGAAACCATTGCTAAGTGCAGTGGTGGACAAGTAGTCAAGTCTTCAAAGGACAGCGGAGGACAATTTGCTGCAACACGTGCTGCAGAGAAACTCTCTGACATGTTGAAAGAAAGGGATTTTACACAAGTTATCGTAAAATATCGCGGCCCAGGTGGAAACAAATCCAACACTACTGGTCCAGGTGCTCAAGCAGCAATCCGTGCAATGACTCGTGCTGGTCTGACAGTTACCAGAATCGAAGATGTAACACCCATAGCCCATGATGGAACCAAGAAGAAGGGCGGACGTCGTGGACGCCGTGTTTGAATTGGAGGAATTAGTATGAAGACACAGATAATAGATGGTTGGCCAAAAGGAAACCGCATCAAGATTCTAATCACAGATACCGATGCAGCCCAAGTTAATGCAATTCGTCGCACTATCCTTGCAGATGTTCCAAAGATGGCAATCAGTAAGGTACGCTTTGAACTCGGACAAACCCAAGACCAAAAGGGAGAGTATTTCGAGTCAGTTAATGCACTACCAGATGAGGTTATTGCACATCGTTTAGCAATGATTCCAATCCCAACTTACCTTGACGAGTTTGTTTTCCCAGAAGACGACCCAGCGAATGAAGGTTTACCAGAAGACCAATGGGGAAGCCCTGCGAGCCAGATTATCTACCATTGTTCAATTCGTGGACCTTCTTCAGAGAACAAAGAGGAAACAAAAACAGTGATTGCGGGTGACCTCAACGTACTAGGAGAAACAAAATTGCAGATTTCTGAATCACACCAAGATATTCCACTAACAATTTTACTTCATGGACAATATTTGGAATTCTATGCATATGCAACCCTCGGCCGCGGCAGAGACCACGCAAAGTGGGCACCAGCATCAGCAATCAGCTACCATCGGCGCGAAGTTGCAGTTCTTAACAACAAGAAGAAAGCAAAGATTCTCTTTGATCTTGATTTGGGAGTATCTCAGGCTGATTTCGGAAAGGATGGACGCATAGATAATATCGACATGGTCGAGAAAATGCGCAAGGCAATGGCGCAAGTCAGCCAAGGAACTGGTAGAGATGCAGATTTCAATAATGCAATCAGTATGGAGAAGGTAGACAGAGAATTCGTCTTTAGTTTCGATACCGATGGTTCTCTTTCACCAGAGGTAGTGTTCAACCAAGCCTGTGAAGTTCTTTCTACCCGTTTTGTTTTACTAAACGAAGAATTAGATGCTGTTCTCGCTTGATTCTGCGACAACACCATTTGAAAGACTACGACGTCCTGATTTCAGGGGCGGTAATATGAGTGAAGCCATCGCGAACTGTGGCGGACATATTACGCTGCTATTCAGTATACATTCTGATTCTGAAGATTTGATGCAACAAGGTAGCCGTGGCGCTGGCTTCAATGTTGAAGCAGGAGTAATTTGCAGAGTTTCAACCAAAGCACTTGAAAAAGGCGAAGACTTCTCAATGAGCATTGCGGTATTTTCTGATGGAGTACAAATTGAGGATGAGGAAATTTCATTTCTTTATGTTGATATATTTGAGGAGTATCTTCAACAAGGCCTTCTTGATGAATCACTTTCCTACTCTATTGATGTACAATTAGAATTACCATTGTCTCAAGGTTTTGGGATGTCAGCAGCAGGTTTAATGGCTTGTTCAACTGCACTTTGCGAGTTGCATAACTTGGATATCGATGCGGCGCGAATTGCTCATCTCATAGAGAGGCGAAATTCCTCTGGCTTAGGTGACGTCTTGGCTTCTACGGTTGGAGGGGTAGAATTGAGACTTGAGCCAGGAGCGCCAAATTCCCAAGGAAAAGCCGTTTCATTTGTTTTTGATAGTGAGGTAATTCTTTGTTGGGACTCGAAGGCAAAGCGGCATACAAGCACTTACATTGATGATGAGAATTGGAAAACTTCAATCAGTTCAGCTGGAGAAGATGCTATGTCAAGGTTGAGGGTTGGAGATTGGAAACCCAATAGATGGCCAGACTTAATCAAAGAAGCACAACTATTTGCTGAAAAATCAGGGATGATGGAGGAAAAAAGCCGAGTCCATTTATTGAAGAGAGTGGAGAATAAATTACCAGATGGCTATGCGGTACTTCTCTGTATGTTAGGTACATCGGTCTGTATTATTCCCGAACAAGCCGGAGAAGTCCCAACCTCCCTAACCGACTCACTGGAAGGAATTGATTACCTGAGAACTTGGATTTCATGAATTATCATTTTTTTGAAGTGGCGAGAGATCAAGTGGTGAGGCATCTAACAGAATTGTGCTTGGGATGTGGAGATTGGCACAAAACCCATGTCTGAACACAATAGCACCTTGCCCCCATTCTTCGACATATCTTGCCATTTGTTTGATAGTTTTCTTGCGTTGAAAACCAACATCAGCACCATAGTAGTGTTTAGCATCTACCCAGCCAATTGGTTCACCATCAATGCGTACATCATCCAAGAGAAGGATATCTGGAGTTTTTACTGGCCGGCCATGTTCAGCCATTTGTTCTGAAGAAATTTGGGCTTGAGTTCTGTATCGAACTCCCTTTGAATCAAAATACTTGCATAAAACATCCTCAAAAGTTTCGGCTTTTTCTTGAGTTTCACTTTGGTCTACATTGGAGACTCTATCAGCCTTTTCGGCTTTTTTGAATTGTTTTAGATCCCTTTCATTCAACCGTAATGCTGGGTCTCTCAAGGATTCTTTTATTTTACTTTTTGACCAACCCCGAGCTTTGAGGATGGCACGAAATAGATTCACCGGCGGGAAATCAAAGCGCTTGGATAAAGTTACAATATCATCTCCATTTTCGTATAAGCGATTCAAATGTAATGCTTTGTTTTGAAGGATTCTAAAGCCATATACGCTCTTTTCTTGTAAAACGGCTGACCTTAAACTCAAGGCTTGGTCAAGGCTAATGGATAAATCTTTAATTTCATTTTTTAATGTATCAACTTGTTCATCCGTAAGCCAACCCCACTCCCCTTTTTTGACGACTTTACTGATGGCTTCAGCCTCCGCTTTCAAAGGCACAGGATTTGTTGGCCATTCTACATTGATTGTCTTTGGCGATAAGTCTCCATCTGGAAATGCCATTGGTTTTTCTGATTGGCTGAAGCGCCCAAGTGCTCTCTCTTTTGATGCCGCTTCTTCCTTAGCGTATCTTTTCTTACTCTCATCAATAGGTGGTCCACCATGGCTCCGTTTTTTGCGCGGGCCACGTCCTCCATTTTGAGCCATATAACATGTTGCAGGTTGAATGGCTCCATCAATGCGCCGGCTGCAATATCTCTCAAAAAATCTGGCAAATTGCCTTAGACACGCGAGCATTGGTTTCAAGGAGGTAGGCCGAATCGCGAAACCATGAATTCAAGCCGAGCCATCTTATTGTGCACGCTTATGCTCTTCAGTACCACACTATACGTAACTGAGTACGGCGCTTCTGAAAACTCTGAAGACATTGCTGAAAATCTATATTTTACTGCTGGAAGAGATGTATCTGGATGGACATTATCGGCCGGCGGATTTGAAGATGATTTTGTCAAGTCAATAGATATTGCACCAGATGGTTCCATCTATATTGTAGGCTCATTTATTTCATCAATTTTTTATGGTGAAGAAGGTCTCGAAGCCGAAGGGATGCAAGGGGACGAGGACTTCTTCGTAGCTAAAATCTCCCCCTCGGGAGATTGGGTTTGGATGAAATCAGCGGGTTCAATTGGAAACGATAATGCTTACGATATAAGTGTAGACCCAAGAGATGGTTCTGCATATTTGACCGGCGCTTTTTGCCTTGGAACAGCAGGTATGGAATGTATGATGGATTTGCCTGGTATTTCTCAGTTAAGTAAGGTTTCAGATGATGACGAAGGAGATGGATTCATTGCTCATATTAGTAGTAATGGCCAGTGGCAATGGGCTAAGAGGTTTGGAACAAGCCTTGATGATCAGGGATTTGCCATTGTCAATGATGGTGCCGGAAACATATATCATACGGGCCTGTATACAGGAATGATAGAGATTGGTTCAGAGTCATTACCAGGGACCGATACATACAATCTATTTATTGCAAAAATAGATGATACTGGTGTTTGGGATTGGGCTACTTCAACCCTTAGCCCTGATGGACTGGAGAGTTTTGGGGATATTTGTATAGATTCAATGTCTCAACCTTTAGTAGTTGGCACCTTTGTGAACCATGCAATTTTCGGTGAGCATGGCGTGGTTTCAGCAGGCGGCAGCGATGTCTTTGTTGCGCGTTTAAATTCTACTGGTGATTTCACTGAGGTTATTGCGGCAGGAGGCACAGGTGATGATTGGGCTCATGGATGTACAGTCAATAGCCAAGATGAACTATTTTTAGCTGGCAATTTTGAGAACACTATCACCGCTGGAAACCTTAGTGCAACTAGTAATGGCTGGATGGATGCTTTTGTGGCTCAAGTATCAAGCAATGTAACTTGGAAGACTTTGACTACATTTGGCGGACCTGGCTATGAAATAGCAAAAGGAGTAGCCATTTCTCCAAGCGGGGAAGTTCTAGTAACAGGCGAATTGAGTTCATCTTTTACAATTGGTCAAGATAACTTAACCACTTCTGGCTTGAGTGATATCATGCTAATTGGAATGCAAGAAAACGGCACTCTAAACTGGGGTCTTAGTGCAGGTGGAAATGGAGAAGATAGTGGGATAGGAATCGTCATTAATTCTCAAGGTACCCCAACCATTATTGGAAATTATAGAAATACTGCAAATTTCGGTCCAAATAGCAATACAAGTATAGGAAACACCGATATTTTCCTTTGGCAATATGCTAAGGATATTGATGGTGATGGAATCGTAGATGGCGGAGATAATTGCCCCCATACTGCTAACCCTTCCCAAACTGACCATGATAATGATGGTCAAGGAGATGCTTGCGATGATGATGTAGATGGTGATGGAGTTCTCAATGGTGATGATATTTGCACACCAGGCTCAATTGGCTGGAACTCTACTAATCAAACTGATCATGATGGAGATGGCTGTAATGATAATGGAGAAGATATTGATGATGACAATGATGGAATCAATGATGAAAATGATACTTGTAGCAAAGGTCCAGTAGGTTGGATTTCTAATATTGAGGAAGATATTGATTCCGATGGGTGTGCAGATGTTGATACTGATTCAGATGGTTTGGTTGACCAAGCAGACAATTGTCCTTTGGTGATGAATCCAAATCAAGATGATCGTGACCTTGATGGAATTGGTGATGTTTGTGATGATGATGCGGATGGTGATGGAATTAGCAATTCTGACGATGATTGTCCTTCTGGAGAAGGGGGCTGGCAGGCTGATTCTTCAACAGACCATGATTCGGATGGTTGCAGAGATGCAACTGAGGATAATGATGATGATAATGATGGCGTTTCTGATAGTTTAGACGATTGCCCTCTTGGAGAGATTGGTTGGCTAAGCAGTGCTACTGAGGACCATGACGGTGATGGTTGTCGAGATTTAACCGAAGATTATGATGATGATGGGGATGGCAAACACGACGCTGATGATTCATGCCCAGTTGGTGCAACTGGACCTGCGCCATTAGGTCAAGATAGAGATAATGATGGCTGCAACGATTTGACTGAAGATTCAGACCTCGATAATGATGGGGTGCCGAATACTTTGGATAATTGCCAAAACACTCCTGCAGATACAGAAGTGGATGCATCAGGATGTAATTCAAACCAAAGAGATAGCGACGGAGATGGAGTCAATGACATCTACGACCAATGTCCAGAAACAGCCGATGATATTTCGGTTGATAGTGATGGATGCCCCCGTAGTGATTCTGGAAACAATAGCGATTCTGGGAGCATCACAGAGGAGACAAAATCTGGAGGGATGGATATCGATCCTGTAATCTTATACGGAGGTGGAGGGGTTGCACTCTTGGCAATTGTTGCAATCGTTGTTACGATGATGGGGAATAAAGCCCAGGAAGGTCGCAGGGAGGGAGAATCTTCAAAGGATTATGAAACAACTCCTGCCCAACAATCCGGCGGTGGAATTGGGGCATTTACCGATGAGCAATTACAAGCTGCAGGTTGGACTCCTGAACAAATAGCAGCCCACAGATTACGTTAACTTTGCGAGTCTCTCATTTTTCTTATCGCCGACATCACGCAGAAGCCTTTCTTTCAATGCTTCGTGTAACCACATTCCTTCATCCAATTCGATGAGTAGACCTTTGGCAAGAAGTCCCTTAGGTGGCTTACCTTGCCAATCTGCTGCCTTAGCAAGAATCTCCCATTTTATTGGCCGTTCTGAAACCGCTAATAATGCAAGTAACTCTTTTTCCTTTTCAGGCAATACATCAAGAATTTCTTCATCCACAAATCTTAACCAATCACCATGAGTTACAGAGCCGTATAATTCCAGCAATTCCATCGCTAAGGGATGGCCACCGGTCATTTTGTGGACATCTTCAGCAGTAGGAGCCTCAACTGCATCAAATGTATCTAGCCACTCTCCAAGTGCAGATATCGACAATCCTTGAAGTTCTATTTCCTTCACCTTTTCACGAATATGTACATCTCTCATATCATAGAAAGTGGGGCGAGTTCGACTAACCATAAGTAACTGCAGAGGAGATTGAACCGCGACCTGAAGGAGGGCGCCCAATAAGTCCGATGCATTGTCATTGATATGGTGAACATCATCGAGGACAATAAGGAATGTTGGTGGTGGTAAATTGGAATCATCACTCCTCCCAAAACGTTCTCTAATTGTAGTTGGATCAGTTAAGTATGCTAACAATCTTCTTCGCCAAGCATCAACATCTAGTTCAGCCCCAGGGGTTAATGGCAGAGTGTCCATTAATTGATATGGGTCATGCTTGTCATCAATCCCAAGTCTGTGCAATAGACTAACTGCTACCCCAAGTTGCCTATCCCATGATTGGCAAGGATACCAACAAACCGATAGTGTAGGTTCTTCTTCCATTCTTTTATTTAGCCAATGTGCCACTACAGTTGACTTACCAATTCCTGCAACTCCCTGAACAACCAAACAAGGATGCATAGAATTTCTCCACTCATCTAATTCATCTACCGTATCTTTTCGGCCATGCACAGAGCGAGTTGGTGGAGGCTGCGTATGGTAAGTTGCATGGGCTCCAGCAAGAACAGTGAGACGCCCTGGAGGGGGACGGGATTCCTGATCCTTTTTTCGAATGGGACCAAATCTAATATCGCCATAAGTGAGAACTCCTTCATGTATTGCGTGCATTAAGACTTGTAATAAACTCAATTTCGCTTCTAGTCTAGTTGACACTTCATCAGCATTAATCTCTAAAAGTGAACCATCCTGATTACGAATTAAGACAGTTGTTTTGGCCATTTCTTGACGTCGCAATTCCGCTTCAAGAACACCTGCTTCTGATAATTGCCATGCCTTTTGCCGCCGTTCTTCATTTCGAACCATCCGCGAGTGTTCATGAACCAATCTTTCTTTCAGCAAGCCCCGCATGGTACGTGAAACATTTGGAGGGTGTAGGGCACATGCTTCGGCTATACCGGGGCGGGTCACATTGGCAGTTACCATGTATTGGTCTATCTGGTTTTGATTTTCCAAAAGGTGTAGAAGAACTCGGTCGCGTACCGCGACTGATACCTTGGGCAAGTCCTTAGCCACAGCATGGCCTGAAGTCATTTGACATCAATGATTTCCCTTCAGTGTGTATAATCCCCTCTAATGGAGAGACAAATTAACTACACAGTTTAACCACAAGGCCTTAATTGCAGCACATCTCCGGCAACCATGGCGTGTACAAGAGAGGTTCTCGGTAGTAACTTTTTTATCGTGTTATTTATATTAATATCTGCTCCGATGTTGAGCATTGCCACACTAGCAGCTGATACAGATGAAGATGGAGTCGAAGACCACCTCGATGACTGCCCGGTTGCAAAAGGGAACAGTACAGTTGACAGGGTTGGATGTCCTGACAAAGATGGTGATGGCACTAGTGACAAGAATGACCCTTGGGCAATTCAGAATGGGGGATTTGCTGAGAATTCACACCTAAGTAGTAACGATGATTACTATGCATCCCTTTTCAGTAATGATGGGAATTATTACTTGACTTCGGATGGTTCTACTATGCGAATTTGGGACACTTCTACAAAACTGAATCTCAAATCAGTTACGATTTCTGGAATTAATGATGTTGCTTGGTCGCCTAATGGGACTTTTGTCGCCGCATCAACGAATGGTGACGAGTTGAAAACCTACTATTCAAGCAATATGACGCCACTCTTCTCTGTAGATACTGGTGGTGAGGATACACATGAATTGGAATACAGTTCAGATGGCACAATGATTGCTGTTGTCGGTGCTCGCGACGGAGGAAGCGGGGATGGACAAGTCGAAATATTTGACTCGATGAATGGAACCCTGATTCATTCATTTGAGCCAGCAGGCGAGGACCAATTCTATTCTGTCGACTGGAGTCCTGATAGTAGTCGAATAGTGATAGGTGGCGATGAAGATATTTGGGTGTATGAAACTGAAACATGGACTCAAAACACAACTCGCAATACCAATAGAGGCACTATCAATTCTATTGCTTGGTCTCCAGATGGGAATTCTATTGCCGTATGTGAAGCTTGGGCAGGTTCTGGGGCTAGAATCAGAATGATTGATTACCATTCAATGGCTGAAAGATGGGTATATTCTTCTTCAACCTCTTGTAATGATATTGAATTTTCTCCAGATTCCACCCAAGTAGCAGCAGCCCATACTTACTATCAATCAGATGGGGCAACTATTCTGATTTTCAAAACCCATGACACTTCTGCAACGATCGTTGATACGTTGGCAGCACCACGCCCTGGCGGTTGTAGTTCAAGTGGTGGTGGAAACAATTGTGGGTCAATATATGGGTTAGATTGGCATCCAGATGGGATGTACATTATTTCAGCCCACGGGAGAAATGATGAGGGTATTTACCATTGGACTGTTGATCCTGATATTGATAATGATGGCGTTCTAAATGTTGATGATGCATTCCCCGAAGATGGTACACAATGGGATGATACGGACGGAGATGGCTTTGGTGACAACCCCGCCCCCGCATTCCAACCCGATTCTTGCATAACGGTTGCTGGAACTTCAAAAGAAGATAGATTTGGATGCCCAGATAGTGATGGCGATGGCTATAGTGACCCAGATGTTTCTTGGACAATAGGGGATGGGGCTGATGTGTACATTAATGACCCTGAACAATGGGCTGATACTGATCTTGATGGCTATGGAGATAACTATTTCTACGAAAGAGAAGTAGGAACAGAACTCCATCTCAACCAGAGTGGAGATGCATTTCCATCAAACCCAAATCAATGGAATGATACCGACGGCGATGGCTGGGGGGATAATTTCGAGAACTCTTCATGGTTAGATTACAGACCCGTGGAATGGCCAGGAATGCTTCTTACAACAGCAGAACAAGCCGATGTATTCCCATTGGATAGATATCAATGGCAAGACAGCGATGGAGATTGGGTAGGAGATGAACCTAACACACCGCGCAGCGACGCATGCCCTTACAAATGGGGAGATTCTTATGGAGACAGAGTAGGATGTCCTGATTCAGATGGCGACGGTTTTTCAGATCCTGATGCAAATAGCTCGAAGCACCCCGAAGGTGATGCAGACGCTTTCCCCGATGACCCAACCCAATGGCGGGATACAGATGGCGACGGCTTTGGCGACAACCAAAGTGGAAACAATTCAGATGATTGCACAGGTGAAGCAGGCAACTCCTTTGAAGACAGACATGGTTGCCCTGATATGGATGAAGACGGATGGTCAAATGGCGGCGATGCAATGCCTGCCGACCCAACCCAATGGCTAGACCGCGATGGTGATGGATACGGAGACAATCCTAATGGCAGCAATCCCGATTCCTTCCCAGATGATGGAACACAATGGTCTGACCGCGATGGTGATGGATACGGAGACAACCCAATTGGAATAACCGGTGATTGGTTCCCCGATGAGCCAACTCAATGGCATGACTTCGATGCAGATGATTGGGGAGATAACCCAAACGGTCATCGCGGTGATGTTTGTCCAGGTGAAGCAGGGCCTAAACCAAAATCCTCTGCTGATGAAGGCAACCCCTTAACTCGAGGATGTCCAGACGAAGACGGAGATACTTACCCTGACCCTGTTGATGCTTTCCCAGAAGACCCTTTCCAGTGGAATGACACTGATGGTGATGGCTGGGGCGATAACAATGCGAGCCTCAACGGTGATGATTGCCTAGATGTTGCAGGAACAAGTAGTGAGGGAAGATTACAGGGATGCCCAGATTCAGATGCAGATGGTTGGGCAGATGAAATCGACGCTTTCCCATTCGATTCTTACCAATGGTTGGACACAGACAACGATGGTTGGGGTGATAATTACATCTGGGAAAATCATTCACTCAATACGACGATGGATGGATACCCTATTCGAGTTGAAATGGGAGACGCCTTCCCAGAAGACTCAACTCAATGGTCAAACATCGATGGGGATGCAAGAGGTGATAATCCCAATGGTATTCACCCTGATGCTTTCCCATTGATTTATACTCAATTGTTCGATTCTGATGATGATGGTTATGGTGACAATTTCACCTCCGGAGCATTTGAGCCCGATGACTGTTCTTGGGCAGGCTCGTCATGGAGAGACCGTTTCGGGTGTTCTGATTCTGATGGCGATGGTCAAAGTGATGAGTATGATTCTTGCCCTTGGGACCCTGAAATTTGGGAATACAAGACCGTGGGAGTTAACTGCGAAATCACTGAAGACCCGTCTAAAAAATCTGAAGATAAGTCCGGCACAGTCAATGAATTTTTGGGGGACAACACCAATTTACTCATGATGGGTGGAATTATTGCATTCTTAATGTTTGCATTATTAATTGCTCAGGTTGGAAAGCAAGCTGGCCGTAGAAGCGGCAGAGTCATGGTCACTGATGAAGCCATGGAGGTTATAGTGGCAGAGCGCCAAGAAGAAGAAGAGGCTCGTCAGGAACAGTGGATAGATTACTATGTTCAAACTGGCGATTTGGCTAAAGCCAAGGAATTAGGCTGGGAGGATCCTGCCGACTTACCGCAATGGAAACAACACGAGTTAGAGCAGGCTGCTGAAGCAGATGCAGCAATGCCGACAATGGTTGATTTAGAAGATATTTGAAGCAGAATTCAAGACTGGTTTCGAGCCCTTTTACGGCGTGCCTTTTCTGCTAAACTATCATCAAATGCCAAGAATTCCAAGGCATAAAACTCCTCTTTATTTCCTGCCGCTATTAATGCTTCATTCTTATTTAGTAATTCTGATACCGAAAGGAATGTTGGGATGCTGCCATCAGAAACGGAATATTGATGCCCTGGGAGAACCAACCAATCATCTGGAAGGTCCTGTAAAACCGCTTTCAAATAGACAAGACTTTGATGCATTTCTTTCAAGTTTCCACCAAATAAATCCGTCCTGCCACAGCGACCCAAGAAGAGACAGTCTCCGCTGATTACAATACCATTACCAATGGCTGTGATATGACCTGGTGAATGACCCGGAGTACAATGAACTTCAAATAGCAATTCTCCAACTTTGAATGTAGTAGATGATAGTGCAGAGTGAGTGAAGCGGTTGGTATCTGGGCCAGCCCACCCGCGCTTTTCTTCATCTTGATGTAGCCAAATTTCAATCCCTGCATCGAATAGGGCTTGGACCCCCATTGTATGGTCCCAATGACTATGGGTCAAAAGAGCGGATTTTAAGTTCCAACCATTTTTTTTGCAAGTTGCTATCCAATGTTCTCCTGAGAACGGGTCAACAATACAGGCATCTCCAGTTTTTTCGCAAATTAAAAGGTGATTCAAATTATCCCATTCGCCCAACTGCGCTTGAATTACGGTCATACCATTGCCGGAGAGGATACTGCTGTTCACAACCCCCCACAAGCATCTTAGCAATCAAATCTGTGCTTGGCCCCTATGGGGCCACAAAAAGACTGCACCGTAACCCTTCAAGAGGAGTAGGGATTCTCAGGTAAATGATGGGAGCAGCCGCGTTTGTGAAAAGAGGTGCCGTGTTGGCTCTTGTTTCTCTCCTTTTATTGCCGGTTATTGCAGCTACTGCCGATGAATCTGAAACCCAATTGGAGTTGAGTATTGAAGGTTTAACTGTGCCACAGCGAGGCTATTTTATTGACGGGGATGTTATTTCCTTTGATGTTGTTTTGAGCAACTCTGGAAGTTCAGCAATTTCAACAAACACAAACCCCGACTGTCCTGCATCATTCCAAATAATGCAATCCGGAGTTCTTTTTGATTCATTTATTGAAGAAGGTTGCAGAAACCAAACCCGTGGTATTGAAATCAATGCTGGAGAGAGTTTAGTTTTGGACTCCTTTGAATATGCATTAGATAATCTCGGATTCGGGATATTCAGCATAGTTGGCATGGCCCCGTCAAGTGGTCATTCATCAAGTATAGACTTTACATCTCAAACTCAAACTGATTTATTTTCAAATTTCAGTTTAGAAGTTATCGTAGCACAGACTCAAAGTGGAGATGACATTAATGATGAACTTGAAACAGTTGAAGCAATTATCCACCTTGTAAATCTACAAGATTCAACTATACAGATGGATATCGATGATGATTGCCGATACCAAGTAGTAGTCGAAAATGAATTGAACATACTCTCTGATTTACCATGTAGTGGAGGGCATTTATCCATTCCTGCCTTCGCAGTCGTCGAAATCGGGTGGTTGAGCCTTGATGGCTTCAGTGATGGGCAACACACCTTGCAAGTTTCGCTTCCAGCCCAAGATGATTTTTCTGCCTCAACTCTATTTACTTGGGTGAATAATAACCAATCTGCAATAACCGGTCTAGAAGCCTCAATACTTCTCAATAATGGGCAAAGTTATGGTTCCGGAGATTCGCTTGTGATGACCGCCTCTGTTGATAACCCTTCAGACTCTAATGTGCAACTCACCTTCCCTTCAACTTGCAGGGCCGAGATATTCATCATTGACCAAGATGGAGTTATAGTCTATGATACAAGAGATATTCGCGATTGCCCTGAAGTTGAAGTAAACCATCTAATTGAAGCAGGAAATAGCCTACAGATTCAACATTCGTCTTGGAACTTTATCGATAGAGATGGCTGTGAGTTGCTGACCGGTGATTATCGGTTGATTGTAGATGTCCCAGATTATCTGATACGCGGATATAATTCCTTAACTTATACTTCAAACGGTGAGACACTAGATTGTGGAATAGATAATTCATCATCTCTTGATTTCACATCGTTTGAGCAAGTCAATGAGAGCAGCATCGAAATAGCCGCAGCATTCACTGTAGAAGATGTACGTTGGGCTCAACCATGCCGAATGACAATTAAGTTGTATGACGAGACATTCTTACTTTCCAAACAAGTTCAATCGTGTGGAGAAGAACCTGGTTCTCGTCAATTGCTGAGTTCAGATTTAATTTTTGAAGACCTTTATCTCCACATGTATAATCAACAAATGGAATTATTGGCTGAAGGGACTTATCGCATTGATATCAGTACTAATTCATGGCCAAGTGCAGAAGCCAGCCTTCACTTTGAATGGCCACTCGAGGTAATCGTTGAAGAAGTTGAAGAAAGTAATGAAGAAACAGAAATCGAGGAATCCGTTGAAGGAATAGTAGCACACGGTTCTTGGCAATTCATAACTACTGAAGATGGTGGTTGTTGGCTACTTACTGACACATTAGGACGAGAAGCCGCACTTTCAGATTCTACAGCAGTTGGAATCCAATGGCAACCAAGCCCAGAACTTGCGGGAAATTACACTATTTTCTATACCGAGGGAGCACATCACACTTGCACAGATTATGCCTCATTCCTTTTGTTTGAAATTAAAGATGAATATACCGTTTTCCAAACCACTGAATCAACATCAATCAAAGAAGAAACTCCAGAAGTTGGCATCATTACTGAATATGGAGAGACAATCATCACTAGTGTTGTAGCAGTTAGTTTCTCGGCAATGCTGCTCGCCTTTGTCATTTCACATGAAGGAATCAGAATTCCATTGACTGGAGTCAGTTTAGGAATCCTTGGGCTGATTGGCCGGACCCACGAAACTAACGATGGCAAGTTCCAACGCGGCCGATTAATGGGGTACTTGACAGCAAACCCTGGGTGCCACTTCCGTGCTTTACTATCTGCTCTAGAAATGAGTAATGGCCAGTTAACTCATCACATTCGAATATTGGAAGATGAGGATAGAATCTGGAGGCGAGGCGATGGCCGGTTGGTACGTTTCTACCCTTCAGCAATCCCCAAGGCAACACCTAAAGATGAATTACCTATTCCCCCTCTTTCACCTGATCCAAATAGCCTACAAGGGAAAATCCTCAGATTATTGGATGATGATGGACAGATGGGTGAGTATCCAACTCAATTTGACTTGGCGATTCGCCTCGAGAAGAGTCAGCAATTAATTAGTCATCACCTTCGAACCTTGCAGAAGTTTGGTCTCGTTGAAAAGAAGAAATTTGGGGTTCGCAATCGCTACAAATTAACTCGTGAGGCACTGTTCTTACTGGAGTCAAGCGACCTCTGATTGCCAAATTGTTCTTGAACACCTCAAATCTCGCCATCAATGTCCCTGAGGTGTCATGATGGAGTTTCAGCCCACAATCTCTGAGCCACAGTGGCAACAACGGTGGAAAGAAGCGAAAATTTACTCATCTGAAGTGGATGAAAGCAAGCCTAAATTCTACTGCTTAGAGATGTATCCTTACCCAAGCGGTCGTATGCATATGGGGCATGTGCGCAATTACAGTATCGGAGATGCAGTGGCACGTTACAAGAGGGCTATGGGATTCAATGTTCTCTACCCGATGGGTTTTGATTCCTTCGGAATGCCAGCCGAAAACGCAGCAATTGCAGAAGGTGGACACCCACGCGATATTACAGAGCGAAACATGGCCAGTATCACTGAACAAATCAAGAGAATGGGTTTCTCCTATGATTGGAATCGAATGCTTAAGAGTCACGACCCTGAATATTATCGTTGGAATCAATGGGTCTTCAAACGCTTCCTCGAAAAAGGATTAGCATATCGTGAGCATGCCCTAGTAAATTGGTGTACTGATTGTACAACAGTACTGGCTAATGAGCAGGTCAAGAATGGCCGTTGTTGGAGATGTAGAAGTGAGGTCACTCAAAAGGGCATGTCGCAATGGTTCTTGAGAACTACAGACTATGCCGATGAACTTCTATCAGGACTTGAAGAAATAGATTTTCCACTTAATGTAAAATTATTACAACAAGACTGGATTGGTCGCTCTGAAGGTGCTGAGATAACTTTCGGAATTGATTCGATGCCGGATGAGGAAATCAAAGTCTTTACAACCCGCCCAGATACTTTGTTTGGAGCAACCTTCATCACCCTAGCCCCAGAACATAGACTATGTGAAAAATTAGTGAAAGACAGTCATTATGAAGCAGACTGGAAAGAATTACGCGACGAGGTTGTTCGAATGAGCGACTTTGATAGAGAAAAGGTGCTTAAAGAGAAAAAAGGAGTTTTCCTTGGACAATATGCAATCCATCCCCTGACTGGAAAACAAGTTCCAATTTGGGCTGGAAATTTCGTTATTGCCTCATATGGAACAGGTGCTGTAATGGCTGTTCCAGCCCATGATCAAAGGGACTTTGAATTCGCCAATAGTTATGACATCCCAATCAAAAAGGTTCTCTTAGCATCAATAGATGAGGATGCTGAGGCAGAAATGAAGAAGGCTTACACCGGTCTTGGCACGATGGTAAATTCAGGTGAGTTTGATGGAACATTCGGCGAGGATGCAAAGCGTGTAATTATCGATGCCCTTGAATCAAAGAAGAAGGGCAAAGGTACAATTCAATGGAAATTACGGCCTTGGTTGATATCCCGTCAACGCTACTGGGGAACCCCAATTCCAATCATCCACTGCGATGAATGCGGACCTGTGCCTGTTCCAGATGAACAACTCCCAGTAGAACTTCCTGATGATATTTCATTCAGCGGCCAAGGTAATCCCTTGGAATCATCCCCTACATTCTGTAATGTAAACTGCCCAGCTTGCGATAAGCCAGCCCGCAGAGAAACCGATACCATGGATACATTTGTCGATTCATCATGGTATTTCATGCGTTATTCTGATGCTCAAAACAACCTAGTCCTCTTTGACAAGAAAAGAGCTGATTACTGGATGAATGTAGATTTCTACTGTGGTGGAATTGAGCATGCGCAGATGCATCTTATCTATGCCCGTTTCTGGACAAAAGCACTACGAGACCTAGGACTTTCATCAGCAAATGAGCCCTTCCAAACATTGCTCTGTCAAGGCATGGTCAATGCTCCAGCTCCATGGTGTGATTCTTGCGCGGTTACTCTAAATGTCAAATACAGAGGCTCTCCATGTCCACAATGTCAAGGCGAATTATCCGAAAGGTCAGCAAAAATGAGCAAATCACTCGGTAATACCGTTAGCCCTGAAGATATGATTGAGAGATTTGGTGCTGACACCGTGCGCCTGTTCATCCTTTTTGCCGCTCAACCAACTGCAGGCATGGATTGGTCCGATGCTGGTCTTCAAGCAAATCACAGACAAATCCTGCAATTAGTAGAGATGCCTGAAACAATCCTAGGATGGAGCGGCAGTTCTTCTTCGATAGACGGATGGTTGAAAGCAAGGATGAAACAACGATTTGCAGAATGGTCACAAATGATGGATTCTTATGACTTGCGCAGAGCAGTTGAGATTTCGCATTTTGAAGTTATCAAGGATATCAATTGGTACCAGCGCCGTGGTGGCGCTGATGCTGAACTCGGACGATGGCTGCTTGAGCAATGGACCCACATGATTCAGACCGCAACTCCCCACCTAGCCGAAGACTGGTGGCAACAACTCGGGGGAAGCGACCTTCTTGCAAGTCGAGTATTCAAAGGGCCAGGCCCACTTTCAGCAGAAGACCAAAGAGCAATCGACGATGAAATGTATCTTCGAATCGTTCTTGATGAGGCAAGAGAGAGGAAGCAACTAGCAATGCGTCACCTTGAAGCAGCACCAAAGAATTTGATTATTCAAACAACAGAAGCATGGAAAATGGATTTGGCAATATCGGGAGTCTCTTTCCAACTTGATGGAGGGGATGTGAAGAAATTTTCCAAAGTTATCGAGACCAAGCCGTATGCTCAAGGAGAAATGCGCGCTGAAGTCATCAAATTATGGCGAAAGAGAATGTTGCCAATGGTCTTCAAATGGTCAGATATTCATAAAGCATTGTTATTGAATGGGCTTGATGAAAGTGAAGTCATTAATTCGGCTGCTGGGTTCTTGGCGGCTGAACTTGAAGTTGAATCAGTTGAATGTAGTCAAGCAGGGGAATCTTCTTCTGCTTTCCCACTAAAGCCTTCAGTTCTTTACCAATGAAGGCATCTTTACTAGTTTCATCCCATGTGGCCAGATAACCAATCATTGAGCGCTCCAGCGGTCATTGCGCCGGTACGCTGCTCAACCAGATCGCCATTGTTGAATAATATCAGGTTTGGAATTCCACGAACTCCTAAGCGACCAGCATGTGCTTGGTCAGTATCGGTGTTGACTTTGGCAATTACCAAACCCTCTCGCTCAGCCCCAACCTTCTCTAATACCGGCCCAATCATTTTGCATGGACCACACCATGGAGCCCAGAAGTCAACCAAGACCCATTCATTGTCGCTTACTACTGATTCAAATTCTGCATCGGATACTGCCATTGGAGTTGCCATCATCTCACCTTGAGTAGATGCGAGGGTAGGGGGTCTTTCAATCCTACTATTATTCAATGAACTCTATTCGCAAGCACTATGAATCTAAAGCCAAGCCCGACAAGCAGTGATAATCGCACCGAGTGTCCTAACCGCTGACCTTGCCGACCTTGCTAGCGCTTGCCAAGAAGCCGTTGATGCTGGCCTTGATTGGCTCCACCTTGATGTCATGGATGGAAATTTTGTACCAAACTTGACCTTTGGCCCACCAGTCATCAAGGCTCTTCGTAAGGCACTGGGAGATAGCCCCACTTTCGATGCTCACTTGATGATATCCAATGCAGAAGATTGCTGGGAGCAATACATCGATGCAGGGTGCAATCACCTCTCGGTTCATGTTGAGGCAGTCACCCATCTTCACCGCCTTTTGACTGCAATCAGGGCACGCGGCTGCGGGGCTGGTATTGTCTTGAATCCTGCAACTCCTGTTGAAGTCGCTTTGGAAGTTCTTTCAGAATGCGATTTAGTATTGATAATGAGTGTTAACCCTGGCTTTGGTGGGCAATCTTTCATATCCAATGTTGAAACAAAAATCCGTCGCTTGCGAACTGCAATTGATGCCCAAGTTGCGGCTGGTGGCCGTGAAGTACAATTACAAATTGACGGTGGAGTTAAGGCTCATAATATCGCTATGCTGGATGAATGGGGAATCACCAATGCAGTTGTCGGCTCTGGATTGTTCAACGATTCAGCTTCACTTTTAGATAACTTAGCAGTTATTAATTCAGCCCTTGTATGAGGTGGTTGGATGACCAGGATTCTCCTGTTGACTTTACTTCACCCTTTGCCCGAAAACCCTGCACGTGGCGCCTTTGTTGCTGATAGAGTCCGTTTACTTCGTGAAATGGGTTACGAGGTTAAGGTGGTGAATACCTTACCTCGGATGTTGAAGATTCATGAACAACGGAGGTCAACAATGCAAGGAGTTGCAAAAGCACCCCGCCAATTTGAGTTTGAAGAGCATCCAGTTTTAACAATCCGTTATACTGCTTTTCCAGACCATCCCTTTCCAAGTTGGACTTCTGCCTCGATAAAACGTCAGGCCAAGAGAGTTGAAAATTGGCTTGGTGATTGGCGTCCTGATTTGATTAGTGTTCATACCCTTTGGCCGGCAGCAGTTTTAGCACAAAGGTTGGCATCTAGATATTCTGCACCTTGCATTGCAACAGTCCATGGACATGATATTGAGGTTGGCTTATCGGCCAATTATTCTTCAAGAATTATTCAATTGGCAAAATCAGTTCAGCAATTGGTAGTAGTGAGTGATAAATTGGCCGAAAAGATGTCTAATTCTGTAGTAATCCCATGCCATGTTGAGGTGCCTAAAAAACTCCAACGACCGATTGAAAAATGGCAAGGCAGATGGCGACGAGGGGGATTAGAAGTTTTATTCCCAGCCAATTCAAAGCGTCCTGAAAAGGATCATTATCTTGCTTTGCAGACTTGCCGTGAATTGGAAATAAGAGGCTGGCGGGTGAAGATTGGAGACTTGCCTAATGTTCCTAGAAATATTGTCCATGATAGAATGCATGCTTGTGATATTGCATTGATAACCAGTAGGCGAGAATCAGGCCCATTAGTTGCTCGTGAGGCTGTAGTTTGTGGATTACCAGTCGTATCAGTGGATATTGGAGATTTGAAAAATTGGCTACCTTCTCATTGCATTGCTAAAGAACGGACGCCAGAAGCATTGGCTGATGCGGTTGAAGTGGTATTGAAATCCGGAGAAATTATTCAGTTACCAGATATATTTGAGAAAGAACATGTTTCTAGGAAACTGAAGGAACTATTTACTCGCATTCTAGAGAAACCTTGAATTCAGGTTTCATTAGCATCCAAGGTGCTAAACATAGGATAATTCCAACAACAATACTTGTTGGTACTGAAACTGCATTATTCAGTCCTAACCAGACGATGAATACCGCTGTACTGAAGCACAGGACACTGGCCAGCATGTATCCTTGATTTGCATCAAAACCAGTGTTTGAATGATAAATTGATGAGAATAAGAGTGCAATGGCTGCACTAATACTTGAGATTACAGCACCCATTACTCCCCAAGCAGGAATTGCAAATATTGCAACGATGATAGCAATTACTGCCGCTTCTCCAAGCATTCGTGTGAATAACCACGGCCTCTTACCTGCACAAACTTCGACATAGGTTGGTACCGCTAACATTGTCGCCGCCCAGCCTGCTAACATCAAGAGGAATAATTCGAATGCAGTCCTACCCATGCTACCATCGTTATATTGTTCTGGGAAAGCCAACGGAAAAAGGAAGTAGACAATAATTGCCCCACCGATCATACCTATTGGAATTAGGAGATTTACGAGATTTCGTGCTTTTCGAACTTCATTGAGAGTTATTTGAGATTCTTTTCTTGAATCTCCAAGGATAGGTAAGAAAGCCGCTCTCATGGCTTGAGGAACGGTCAGGCCTGCCAAATATGCAAGATATGCTACATGGAATAATGCTGCACTAGAGTAGGTATCCCAACTTGCTAGCATGACTTTTTCCATTCTTCCAAGGAGTGGTAGAATACCGAGTGTTACAGCAAAAGGAAGGGCTGAGAGGAGTAATTGTTTGGCATCGAGCAGCACATCTTCACCTTCCTCCCCAGTATAGAGTAGGGTAATTTTCTCACCCTGCCATATCGCATAGCCTAAACTGATTATGACTCCACTTAGGAATGATAGTGCATACCATGTTGGGTTTGAAACTCCATTCCAAAGGAGAATTGCATAGCCTGAGGTAACTACTAACCTCTCAAGCACTTTGACCACTGCTTCTTGTCTTGCCTCTCCTAGGGCACGTAGTGCACTCCTATGGGCATAGGTGAAGATGTGGAAGATAGGAATTAATGAG
>Ga0208879_1000408_pt1 | contig 44429 bp, 33 predicted proteins | sample Knorr_S15_td_Bot_FD_185605 | JGI IMG/M metagenome (GOLD analysis project Ga0208879, IMG submission 185605) | Marine microbial communities from Southern Atlantic Ocean transect - Knorr_S15_td_Bottom_ad_5009_LV_A (SPAdes) (version 2) | ecosystem: Environmental > Aquatic > Marine > Oceanic | place... | reverse complement strand
CTAGTTGCTTAGCCCGAAAAATATCTCAAATGGGCTACGCGAATCCCTTTTTGTCGATCACGCCACGGGAAGATGCACGCTCACAACGATTCCGGCCTCAGAATCAGATGCGACACCGATCGAGCCATCATGGGCCAGGGCGACCAGGCGTGCATACGAGGTTCCGAGGCTGGTCCCCTCCTGTCCTGATTTTGTAGAATTGAATTTGTCGAAGAATGTGACCAGTTGCTTGGCTGAAAGAGGCACACCACGGTTCTGGACACTGATGAGAACCAACTCACCGACGGGCTCACAAACCACTTCGACAGGGGCACACTCGTCATGTTCGTGAGCATGACATGAGCCGTGTATTGCCCCTCGTGGACGGTATCGACGAGATATACGACGCGAACTTCCTGTGCGAGAGAGACTCTCGGCACAAGAATTATAAACAGAAAAAGCGTAAAAACGGCCCAACTACGGCGCATACTCAACCCGGAAGCGGTAAAAACTCCCTGTCAGAATGAGAGGACGGTGAAGAAAGGCGGTGTCTCGTCCGCAGTTGAGAACGGAAAGATACTCGTTTTTTGCGCTAACGGAGCCTGATCCTAGTGGAGCCTGATCATGGCGCGGGTTTTGGTACCTGCCACCGTTTCGATCTGGACGAAGTAAGCGCCCGCTGACGCGCCAGCGCCGTTCCAGGAGTGCTCGTGCTGACCTGCAGGGACCTGCCCATCGAACAAGGTGGCGATCAGGCGTCCCTGAATATTGAATATTCGAACCACGGCACGGCCTGCGATATTGGCTGACCAGCGAACGGTGACTGCGGAGCCGAAAGGATTCGGATAAACGCTTTCTAACTCGAATTCTACTGGAATTTCTGCCGCAGCATCCTCAACATCCGTTGGAACCTCCGACAGCGGTAGCGACCATACGCCGCGCCCGTGGGTGGCCAGGACGACCTGATCTTCGATGAGTCGCATCTGCCAGATTGATACTGCCGGAAGCCCGTTGTCGGCGATATTCCAGCTCAAGCCGTCGTCGAGAGACTCCACGACCCCGATTTCCGTCGCAGCCCACAGAACGGGTGAGTCCGGGAAATCCAGCATATCGAAGGTAGCCACGTCCGGGAATCCCCTCTGACTTATAACTCCCGGTGGGCCATTGTGAAATCCCGAGATATCTTCCCAGGTCTGGCCCATGTCGTTCGTTCGAAGAACTTTTGCGGTGTCGAAGAAAGAAAACGTAGCGTACGCTACCGAATCCTCATCGTGGCTCGTTGAAAGCCCCGCCAGCCTGCCTGGGGCGAACTCGGGAGTAAGGGTGGACACGAAGGTATCACCCCCGTCGTTGGATACCTGAAGCTTCCCCAGATCATCGTTTGCGCCGTTGAGGGTGGCGTCCATTTCGTAGCCCGCCCACACGATTTCGGGATTGGAGTTGGAAACGCGGACCTTTCCAGAGGATCCGTAGCCCCAGTCGGCTTCCGGAATGGCCGTCAGCGTCCACGAGGCAGCAAAATCCACACTCTTCCAGACGCCCGATTTACCGATTGTATAGACAATGTCCCCATTCAGATGATTGTAGGCCAGGGTCGTGATGAACTGCGCGCAGTCGCAGCCACTACCCGTGTCCGTAAGACCAGTCGTAGCGTCGGTAAATTGAATTCCACCGTTGACGGATCGTCGGATATTGGTCCATTGTGACGAAACGATCAGGCGTTTGTCATCCTGCTTATGCCAGATGGCGTCGAATCCGTCTCCGCCAAAGGCGGGCTGCCAGGCGGATGCTGCGCTTGGATTTCCGAGGGAGCGCCAGGACCCATTGTCCTGGGTGCCTCCGATATACACGTCGCCCCCGGGTTTCTTGTCGACTCCATAAAACTGAGAGGTGTTGTATCCTCGAGAGCGATCGATCCAGTTCGACCCTGCATCGCCGGAGTAAAAGACTCCTCCGTCATTGCCCGCGACGAGCTCAAATGCCTCGCCCTCCGTACCCGTCTCAAATATCGCCAACGTGTGTTGATCCACATGGATCGCAGATCCCACGGTGGATGTTGTTCGTGTTGGTGTACTCACATTCAGGTAGTTGAACCGCAGGATGGATTCAGGCAGATCGGATGCATCCCATGTCGCACCCGGCGTCAAGATGGGCCAGAAGAAATAGGCCAGGTCATTCACGACCCCACCGTTCTGGGCGATGTCCGGATCGGGGGTTGCGCCGGTATAAGGCCGGGATGAAATCATCACGTACTCTCTCCCCAGATCGTTTTCCTCCCGCTCGATCAGATCAAATAGGCCATCGTCGGATCGATCTCTGAAGGAAACATGCAATTGTCGATTGTTGGTAATGTCCCAGACCTCAAACGGTACTTCGACATAGTCCTTGTATGGGTAGTCGGCAAAGTCGACGCCGGACACATCTGGCGGCACGAATCGGTGGGCAAACTGGGAGAGGCCAGATCCGAATCGAACTTCGACGGAAACCATTTGGGACGCGCTGATCGTGCTTTCCTCTTCCTCTGTTCCCAATCTCAGAGCTCCGCCGAACTGGGGGGCCGTGAAGTTTATGAACGAAAGGAAGGGCGAGGTTCCCTCCTCTTCTACGCCAATAAAGTAGCTGACGTCCCTAGAACCTGTCTCGGTGAGTCGATGGATTCGAAGTCCTCCCATAAAGACGACATTCGCATCAAATGGATGAGGGGTCACCATCTGATCGTACCATCCCTGACTACCAGCGATGTCGATCGCTGGGGAAAGATTGGCCTGCTGGAAGGGAAGCCAGAGACCAGCTCTGTCTTTTGACACATACACGGGGTCTGGGCCGTCGCCAGATTCTACGAGCGCGTACAGCCGAGCAGGGTCCGCCGGAGACACGCCGATTTCGATGCGATTACCGGTTCCTGCCTCGCTGAGACCATAACTGGAGAGAGTCCACGACATCCCGGCATCCAAAGATTTCCAGATTCCGGAGCCTTCGTCTACGGCGTACTGGATATTGAAATTTTCGGGCTCGTCCACGATCTGCGTGAATCCCCGGAAACTGTCGGGCTCTTTCACCTCAATCCAGGATCCTCCACCGTCGGACGATCGCATAATTCCACCCTGGGTGGCTGCCAGCACAAGATTCGGGTCAGAAGGTGAAACGATGAGACGGTTCACAAAACGGAAACCAATCACGCTCTGGGTAGACGAAAGAGGGATCCACGTGGTGCCCCCATCCGTGGATTTCAGGATTCCGTCACCGATGACCGAGTCTATGTTCGGGTATCCTTCCCCTGTTCCCGCGTAGAAGATCGACGGATTCGAGGGCGCCTGGACGATTGTTGAGACGGCAAGTCTCGGAAGATCATCTGTCAGCGCTACCCAACTTCCGGGCGTTCCTTTGTCGGTCGTCTTCCAGATTCCACCACCTACAGATCCCGCAAACCAGGTTTGGCCCGTCGGATCATTTGCATCGATTACGATGGTGCGCGTTCGTCCCCCAAAGTTTCCAGGGCCGCGCTCAACCCAGGCCAGGGAGGAGCCAGACGATTTACGTGCTGCCCGCAGCTCTTTTAGCGAGGCCTGACGATATCCGGTCTTGTAGCCAGAAACATCCTGGTCCTCCTTGACGGTGATGTTGTGAAAATATTTGGCGAACTCATCCGGAAATCCTTGAACACCTGCTTCAGAATTGTGGTCGAACGACCTCGAGGAGTCAGTAGCCAGGGCGACTACCAGAATGGCGAAGAGAGAGATGGTGAGCAGATTGCGCATAGATCTCGGAGGGAAGTCTGCGATTGCGAAAAGTGTACGCGCGGAAGTACCTTCTCGCTCGACCAGGCATTGAGGTGCCAACAACCAATCTACGACTTTGGCTTCTTGTCAGCCCACCATTTTCAATTCACCATCCTACGTCATGCGTTCTCGTCTTCTAACCATATTCCTATCCTCTTTTATGGTGCTTCCCGCGATTGCCCAGGAAAGCCTGCAATCTCCGAGTTCCTTTCTCGGCTACGAGCTGGGATCGACCTTTTCCCGTCATCACCAGGTAGTGGATTACTTCAATCACGTGGCCCGAGCGTCCAACCGTGTGACAACGGTGCGATACGGCACAACGAACGAGGGCCGGCCGCTGATGGTAGCGGTTGTCTCATCACCGTCGAATATGGCTCGCCTGGAGGAAATTCAACAAGACAATCTCAAACTGGCCAATCTTGAAACCGGTGACGTGACCGGAGAGGCGCTCGCCATCGTCTGGCTGAGCTACAATGTCCATGGAGACGAGTCAAACAGCACCGAGGCGTCCCTTTCCACGCTATACGCGCTGGCCGACCCTGGAAATGCCAGATCTACCGGATGGTTGGAAAACACAGTCGTCATTCTGGATCCCGCAATCAATCCTGACGGGCGCGATCGATACGCAAACTGGTTCAACATGGTGGTCGGAGATGAAATGAACGTCAGCCCCGCGGCGGCCGAGCACGCTCAGCCCTGGCCGGGAGGCAGAACGAATCACTACTACTTCGACCTGAACCGAGACTGGTCATGGCAGACGCAGATCGAGACGGTGAGCCGCATGGAGCTCTACAAGAAGTGGATGCCCCACATTCACGTCGATTTTCACGAACAGGGATACAACTCACCCTACTACTTCGCTCCTGCCGCCGAACCCATACACGAAGAGGTCACGGACTGGCAGCGAGAATTTGAAACCATCATTGGACGCAATCACGCCAAATATTTTGACCGCGAAGGCTGGCTGTATTTCACGAAACAGAGCTTCGACATCCTGTATCCAGGCTACGGGGATTCATTTCCGATGTTCAACGGCGCGATTGGGATGACCTATGAGCAGGCTGGCGGTGGCGGAGCTGGCCTTGGGATCAAGACGGCCATCGGTGACACGCTGACCCTTCTCGACCGGTTGACCCACCACACCACGACTGGTCTTTCCACCGTCGAAATGGCAGCCACACATCGAGACAGGGTCCTAACAGAATTTTCGAGTTATTTCGATAGAGCTCTTTCGGACCCTCCGGGAGACTATAAGGCCTATGTTGTGCGCGCATCTTCCAGCGGGAATCGGCTTCAGGAGATGGCAGATCACCTGGACATGCTGGGTATATCCTACGGCAAGGCGTTGTCTGACACCAGAGTGCGGGGACTCGACTATCGCAGTAACACGACTGGAAGGCAATCACTTTCCGAAGGCGATCTCGTCATTCCCGCTTCCCAGCCACGGGCGGTTCTGACCAAGGTGCTGTTCGATCCTGTTACCGAGATGAGCGATTCACTGACCTACGATATTACCGCCTGGGCATTGCCCTACGCATACGATGTGCAAGCGGTCGCGTCGAATGATGAGATTGAGCTCGGACCATGGGAGAAATCGAATGCCCCATCAGTCGATCATGCTGAGAGGCCCTACGCGTACGTCATCCGGTGGGACGACGCGGGAGATGCGACCTTCCTGGCAGCGCTACTGAAGCACAAGTTTGTTGTCCGATACAACCTTCGACCATTCACCATTCACGGTGAGCGATTTGCCGAAGGCTCGCTCATCGTCACGCGACGCAATAATGAGCGTTTTGGAGAAGTGTTTGGGTCAGAACTGGCCGCTCTGGCCGCCGAGCATTCTCAATCTGTGACGGGAATCGCAACTGGATTTGTGGATAGTGGTGCCGATTTGGGCTCCTCTGATGTCCGGTATATGAAGGCTCCCCGCGTAGCCATGCCGTTTGGTCGTCCGCTACGTTCGACCGGGGTAGGAGAAGTGTGGTACCTGTTTGACAAGGTGTTAGACTATCCGATCACTCGCTTTCCGGCAGACAGGTTCTCAGCGCTTGAACTGGATGACTATGACGTGGTGGTGCTCCCCTCTTCTTCGTATTCGACCATGTTGCCTGAGGCGGAGCTGGAACGACTCACAACCTGGATTCGAGGCGGCGGCCGACTGATTGCCATTGATCGTGCAGCTTCGTGGCTGGCCGGTAAAAAAGGCTTCTCTCTCAAAATGAAAGAAGCCGAAAAGGCCGCCGACAGTACAGCTACCGCGATTGCGCGTGCCAAACGTTACGTCGACAGAAGCCGGGACAGGGCGCCAACCTCGAACCCAGGTGCGATCTACCGGGTGAGCGTCGATACCTCTCACCCCCTGGGGTTTGGCTTCTCAAAGAACTCGTTCGTTCTTCGGGGTCGGGGGGATCACCCATCCGTGATGACGGGCTCTGGAGACTGGAATGTCGGAATCGTCCTTGAGGATGGACGAGTGAGCGGTCACACAGGGTACAAGGCGGAGGAGCGAACAGAAGGGTCGCTTGCCTTCGGTGTGCAATCGATGGGACGCGGGAGCGTAGTCTATTTGATGGACAATCCGCTCTATCGGGGATTCTGGAGATCGGGACGGATGCTGTTTGCCAACGCCTTGTTCATGGTCGGTCAATAGATCGAGCCACAACCGTAGGAATCACGGTGCGGCCGCCATCAAGAGTGAATAGGCAGCAGCCAGCATATCTGCCATGATGAGGAGAAAGAGGATGATGGTTTCGAGAATCGAAAAGTGGCGTCGTGCCTCGTAAGCCCGCCTCATTTCCCTGGACCGGATGAATCCCTTTCGGTCGTTCATCAGAAGAATCAAGATCTACAAAATGATCGCGAATCCGGTGAGCGCGACCCAGTTTACATCCAGAATAACGGGTGTGATCACGCCTGCCACACCGAACGGTGCCACCAGCCAGAACACGGCCCACGCCGGAAGCCCTCGTTTTTTTTTGGACCTCTTCGTGCGTTGTTTGCGCTCAGCGCGCCGCGCCAGTTTTGTATCCAAGTCTACTTCTGCCATTCGAACAATGCGTTAGTCAGGTTTCCGAGGGGCGAATAGATGAACCTGACGGGTATCTGCGCGCATCTTATTGAAGTTTATGCTCGACACGTCCCAGAAGTCGAATAAGCGTCTTGTGCCCGAGTCTGCGTTTGGCTTGGCTGAGGGGAAACCACCGGACCTGGGTGATCTTTTCTTCCCGTTGGGGGACAAAGCGCGTTTCATCGGTCTTCATGTGGTACCAATGGGTTGTTTTCACGGCGAAAAAATCTCCGTCGCGATATCCGTGGGTGGTCGTGTCAAGAAAATCCAGCACCTTCACCGAGCTGAGTCCGAGCTCTTCTTTAACCTCTCTCTTTGCGCATTTCTTTATCGACTCTCCGGGATCTTGTTTTCCCTTGGGAATATCCCACAGACCTCGGCGATAGATGAGCAGAATCTCAATGCCCGAATTTCCTTTGCGGGTAAGAATTCCTCCGCCAGCTCGAATCTCCTTCGGTTTCAGGTAGGGGCCAACGTTGAGAAGGGCCTTCTTTGGTATTTTTTGGACATCTCCGGAGAGCGTGGCGGGAATCTTGCGAGCATCCAGAACGAAGACTTTTCCTCGACCATCCGCTTTGGCTTGTTTCAGGCTCCTATAGAGTCTCGACTCATCATACTCAGACGGAAGTATCCCGGCCTTCGCGTTCTTGGGTGATTCGACATAAAAATAGAGCATGCTAAATCTGGGCAGGAAAAACTTGAAGTTGCCGGCTGAAAGCGGTCGATGATTCAGACGAGCTGCACTGTATGTTGTCTCCGTTTCAAAAGATAGACGCAGTCTCGATGAATCGGGCAGAAATATTCAGAAATACGGCGTGAAAAAGGTCGCGAAACTTACTGGAGTTCTGTTACTCGGTGGACGAAGTCGTCGATTCGGGTCTGACAAAACTCAAGCTTCACTTGGTGGCATGCCGCTCGCCGGGCATGCACACCGGGCGCTTTCCGAGGTGTGCTCGCGGGTGCTCCTCTCCGTCTCGAATCACTCTTCGCACTCTTCAGTTGGCGAATTGAGCGGTCGTCTTCTATTTGATGATGTTCCGGATAGGGGACCTCTGGGCGGCATCTTGACTGCGTTTTCCATTTCGACGGAGCCCTTCCTGGTGGTTCTGGCTGGAGATCTCCCCCGAATCAGGGCCGCTACATTATCCCGCATGGTCATGCGGTTCGAATCTGGCGTTCTCCTCGCACGTGATGAGCAATCTGGCCGTGTCCAACCGCTGTGCGCCGTCTGGAGCCGCGAAGCCAGCGGGCAACTCGAAGAGTATCTGGAATCCGGACACCGGTCGGTCCTGGGATTTCTGGATGGGGTCGTTACGCAGGTGTTTGACCTGCCTTCGGAGGAGTTGATAAATATAAATCGTCCAGGCGACCTGGAAGATGTTCGATAAAGCTCCCGGACCTTTATTATGCGTTGTCGTTTGTTCTGACAATGGAATCACCAGAGTTACTCACCGCGAGCCAGCAGCCTCCCCCATCAATCGATGAATTACGGATTCCTGATCAACAATGACACCTGTATCGGGTGCCATGCATGCTCGACGGCGTGCAAGAGTGAGAACGAGGTGCCACTTGGAGTCAATCGGACCTGGGTCAAGACCGTTGAGACGGGCGTTTTTCCAGACGTTACACGCAATTTTCAGGTCACGCGATGTAATCACTGTTCGAATCCGCCATGTGTCCGCATTTGCCCCGTGACGGCGATGTACCAGAGGGATGATGGAATTGTAGAGTTCGACCCGGACAGCTGTATCGGATGCAAGGCGTGTATGCAGGCCTGTCCGTACGACGCCATTTACATCGATCCCGAATCGGGAACGGCTGCAAAATGTCACTATTGTGCACACCGTGTTGATATCGGCCTCGAACCAGCTTGCGTGGTGGTGTGCCCGGAACACTCCATTCTAGCCGGCGATCTGGATGATCCTCTGACTGAAATATCCCAGATGATCGCGCGCAATAAGGTCACGGTGCGAAGACCCGAACAGGGCACGGTGCCGAATCTATACTATATCGGAGGGGACGATATGGCGATGCACCCGACAGCCGTACAGGGTGCCCAAGAGACATTTGCCTGGTCTGATCCCATGCCGGAAGCGGGAACCGGTGGTGTTCGTGAGAAGGATCATCGGCCCAATTCGTCGCCACGAAAGACATCCCCTTCGGGTCAGCCGCTCCGCACACCTCAGCCACAAGGGATTGCTACCGGTGGCCCCATCCAGATTGGAAAGGGCCGTATGGCGGAGCAAATGACTCAGGTGGTGTGGAACGCGCAGCATCGGGTACCCTGGCACTGGCCCGTACCCGCGTATCTGGTCACCAAAGGCATTGCTGCAGGCATGTTCTTGATCGTGTCACTGATGTCCATTCTAAGGATCGGGGAGATCGGTAACTTCAGCGGACTTATCACGGCTTCCTGCTGTCTGTTTTTTCTCGTGGTCACCACCGCACTGTTGGTATATGATTTGGAGCGCCCAGAGCGTTTTTTACGTATCGTCACGCGTCCTCAGTGGAAAAGCTGGCTGGTCCGAGGGGCCTATCTGCTCATTGCATTCAGCATTCTTGTCACCATCTGGGCTGCCGGTGAACTGGCCCTGTGGATGTCCTGGATTGCAGAGGCCGATTACATCCTCTGGCGAACCGTCCTCAACTGGGTCGGTGTACCGCTCGCAGTTGGCACCGCCGTCTATACAGCATTCCTGTTCGGTCAGGCTGAGGGCCGAGATCTGTGGCAGAGTAGCCTTCTACCACTGCATTTGATTGTGCAGTCCTTCGTTGCGGGCGCTGCTTTCTTCATGATTGTCGGGAGCGTTGTTGAACTGGATGCGGACGTGATCGCGTTGGTCCGACTCACGTTCATCACGAGTCTGGTTTTGGACCTCCTGGTGACGATGTTCGGCGAATTTGGGATGCCGCACGCATCCGAAGCTGCTGCACGGGCCGCGCACATGATTGTGAGGGGACGATACGCCCGCTCATTCTGGATCGGCAGCGTTCTTTTTGGTCACCTCATTCCACTGGGTTTGGACTTCGTCAACCTCCCAGGAGCGGTCGCCGGAATACTGGCGCTCGTGGGGCTGTTCTTATATGAACGTGCCTTCGTCAGCGCCCCGCAGGAAATTCCCAACAGCTGACTCAATGAGCAATAACAAGCAGAGCAGCAACGACCAAAGCAGTTCCGAATCCGAGTTCGGACTTCCGAAATTTTCTACGACTGACCGGCAGCCCGAAAAAATTAAAATGACGACCGTCCAGCATCCCGACGGCCGCATGAGCCAGTATCCACCCTCAGAGATGTGGGATGATTGGGTCGAGTGGGATGGAAAGCAGTGGCCTCGGCGTGTCGCTCGGCACTACACGTTGGTCCCAACGGTCTGCTTCAACTGTGAGAGTGCGTGTGGACTGCTCGCCTACGTGGATCGGGAAACGCTGGATATCAAAAAGTTCGAAGGGAATCCGAAACACCCGGGCAGTCGCGGACGAAATTGCGCCAAGGGGCCCGCTACAATCAATCAGGTTTACGATCCAGAGCGCATTCTATACCCCTTGAAACGAGTTGGAGAGCGGGGTGAGGGGAAATGGAAGCGCATCACCTGGGAAGAAGCGCTGACGGAGATCGGCGAGAAGATGAATGCATCCCGCCAGAAAAGGCGTGATGGCATCATGTACCATGTCGGTAGACCGGGTGAGGATGGATACACCAATCGATGTATTCAGGCCTGGGGCGTGGATGCGCATAACTCACACACGAATATCTGTTCGGGCGGGGCTCGGGCGGGCTATTTCCTCTGGTCCGGCTTCGACCGCCCGAGCCCGGACTACGCCAATGCAAATGTAATTGTACTCATCTCGAGCCACCTCGAGACGGGCCACTACTTCAATCCACACGCGCAGCGGATTATGGAGGCGAAGGTGAATGGCGCGAAATTGATCACCTTCGATCCACGTCTCTCCAACACGGCTTCAAAATCAGACACCTGGCTACCCACGTGGCCGGGATCTGAGCAAACAGTTCTCCTGGCCATAGCCAATTATCTCATCCAGAATGATCTCTACGACAAAGACTTTATGCGTCGATGGGTGAACTGGCGGGAGACCCTGGAATTTTTCAAGGACCGTCCATACGAGGAGGTCGATTTTGAGCTGCCAGGGGAAAACATGTGGGAACGATTTCGAGCTCTTCTCGCTGGTGGGCGCTTCGATATCGAGGAAGATGAAGCTGACTTCGATGTTTTTGATCGACTACTCAAGGCGCTTTACGCGGAGTATACCTTCGAGCGCGCAGCCGAAGAGTCACAGGTCTCCATCGAAAAGATCAAGGAGGCGGCAAGGTATATCGGTAATTGTCAGGGTCGCCTTGCCGCGCACACGTGGCGCAGTGCTTCCATCGGAAACAAGGGTGGATGGCAAGTGGCGCGGTGCCTGCTGTTCTTGAACGTGTTGACAGGCAGCATTGGGACCGAAGGCGGCACTTCCGGAAACAGCTGGAATAAGTTCGTCCCCAAGCCCTTCGATCAGCCGCCACCCCTGGAATCGTGGAACGAACTCCACATGCCCCACGAGTGGCCACTCGCCTTTTATGAAATGAGTTTCCTGCTTCCGCACTTCCTCGAAGAAGGACGCGGTGAGATCGACGTCTACATAACCCGTGTTTACAATCCACTCTGGATCAATCCGGACGGATTCATGTGGATGCGGGCGCTCAAAGATGAGAGCAAGATCAAGTGTCACGTCGCCCTGACTCCAACCTGGAATGAGTCAGCCTGGTTCGCCGACTACGTCCTTCCGATGGGCCACGCGAGCGAGCGTCATGATCTGATGAGCCAAGAAACCCATTCAGGGCAGTGGATTGCGTTCCGTCAACCCGTGCAGCGCGTCGCCGCAGAACGCCTTGGGCGAAAGGTGAAATACACCTGGGAAACGAATCCCGGTGAGGTCTGGGAAGAAAATGAATTCTGGATTGAGCTCTCGGTGCGCATGGATCCCGACGGCTCTCTGGGCATCCGAAAACATTTTCAAAGCCCGTACCGCGAGGGCGAGATCGTGACTGTCGAGGAGTACTACCGGTGGATCTTCGAGAACAGCGTACCGGGACTTCCTGAAGCGGCCCAAAAAGAAGGCCTCTCTCCTCTCGCGTACATGAGAAAGTACGCCGCCTTCGAAATCAATAAGGACAACTACGTACCGTATGAAGAGCGGATCGATACGAAGACCACGAAAATGGATGACCGAAGTCGGCTCCTCCGTGACGGCTCCGTAGTTGGAGTTATGATCGATGGCGTTCCACGAGCGGGCTTCTCGACTCCGAGCCGCAAGATGGAATTCTTCAGCCCAACCATGCACGAATGGGGCTGGCCGGAAAAAGAGCACACCATTCCCTGGACCCTCAAAAGTCATGTTCACCCCGACAACATTGATCGGGAAAAAGGAGAGATGCTTCTGCTGCCCAATTTTCGTCTGCCGACGCTCATTCATACCAGAAGCGCCAACGCCAAATGGCTCTACGAACTAAGCCACAAAAATCCGGTGTGGATGCATCCTTCCGATGCCTCGCGTCTCGGGGTAGATTCGGGCGATCTGATTCGCATCACCACTCGGATCGGATACTTCGTCGACAAGGTCTGGGTGACCGAGGGAATCAAGCCAGGAATAATAGCGATGAGTCACCACCTTGGTCGATGGCGATTGAAGGAGGCCGAGGGCGTGAGCCGTGGGGCGTCAAATCTGGTGTCGATTTCGGAAGAAAACGAGACCGAAGGTAGACTGAGGGTGGAACACGGTGCCGGTGCCTGGAAATCATTCGACCCGGATACCTCTCGAATCTGGTGGGAGGATGTCGGGGTGCATCAGAATCTTACACATGCCGTGCAGCCAGACCCGGTATCCGGTCACCACTGTTGGCTTCAGAAAGCGTTCAATGTCGAAAAAGCGCGTACCGAAGATCGGCACGGGGACGTATATGTCGATACGAAAGCCTCGATGGAAAACTACTACGAGTGGGTAAAACTCTCCAGATCGGCGGTCGATCACTCTCCGGACGGACTGCGACGGCCGTACTGGTTCAAGCGGCCGCTGAAGCCTGTAAAAGCAGCTTATGCTCTTCCTGACAAGCCTTTTGGTCGCTAAAAATATCTTGATGAAGGCTCCCATGACTCGATTTATTGTATAGATGTTATGTCAAGTACTTACAAGTATGAGGTCAGGATTATTCCGTTGCCTTCCACGACACTTTGAGCGCAACAATCCCATCAGATCAAATACGGAGATTGGCAGATCTTCTGCAGCATCCTCCGTCGCAGGATGACGATTTGTCCTGGTTGAGTGATACGGCTCAAGATCTGCGGTTGTCGTCCGACGAACTGGCAGCGGAGCACTACCGGGTTCTGGTTCACGAACTCATGCCGGCAGCATCGGTGTTTCTTGCCTCGGACGGCATGTTGGGTGGCGATATTGGCCAATCGGTGCAGGAGTTCATGAGCGCGCACGATCACAGACCTGTCTCACCAACGGACCCTGCCGATCACCTCGTAGAAGAGGTACTTTTATTAGACAATTTGATCGCTGCGGGTCAGAGAGAAGCGGCGTCCAGATTTTTCACCCATCTGAGTGGATGGGCTCCGTTGTGCCTGAACGCGATTTCAACATCGGGGAGCGTTCTGTTCGAGTCCGTAGCGGAGGCGCTCAGAGATGCTCTCATTGTAGTTGGGCGCACCCTGCCTCGTTCTGCCGGCTCAGATCTGTTTCACCCCTCACTGACTCCGGGAGCCGTGACCTTTCAACTGGAAGACAGCAAGACGGGACTGGCCCAGATCGGGAGATTTTTCTCCACCCCGGCTCAGTGCGGCCTCTATCTCTCGAAAAGAAGAATCAGTATGCTGGCCCGCAGAACCAATCTACCGACCGGATTTGGATCGCGAGCGCGCACCATCGAAGGTCTCTTTCGTTCAGCCGGGCAGTACGGAGGGATGGACACGGTGTGCCACTTTCTGGCAGAGGAAATTGAGGCCACCCAGCTCGTGTGGCAGTCCTGGAAAGATGAGGAGTTACCAGGGTCCCGTCACTGGGCCGCCTTCTGGTCATCAAGACTGGATTCCACCCGATCCATCGTGAGGCGCCTGGGCGATTCCTGACGTTATCCATCAGGGGAGGCGGCCGACATATTCGTCGAGACGATTCCATCCGGTCAGAACGTGTACAAGGGCGCGGTGAACGCTCAGGAAAAAATGATCCACCCCGATGGTATCATGCACGCCGGAGGATCGCAGCACCTTTACGACGGCCATTTTGGTCCCGCTCATGTAAAAATCGATCTCTCTCTTTGACAGGGCCTCGTGGGTGTCAGAAAGAATGGCGAGAGCGGTCGTATCCAGATCATTGATACTCGATGCGTCGAGAATGATAGCCCGAATGTCCTGTCCGGACGCCTGTTTCATGATTACCTCGCGCAGCCGGTCTGCGTTCGCGAAAGAGAACGAAGCATCGATCCGGAGGATGAGGACCCCATCGAATTGTTTGGCATCTCCATGATCTCGCATCCCGCGGAAGGTGCGAGTTCCGTCCAAATGACCCAATATTGCGACATTCGGACGACTGATTCTATAGAGCACGGCGATGACCGACAGCGCAACGCCTGTCAATATTCCCTGGTGGATACCGAACAGCAGCGTGGCCAGAAAGGTAAATGACGCGATAAACCCATCTCTCGCCTTCGTCTTCCAGAGAAACCGAATCTCTGAGATGTCTATCAGGCCCAGGGCTGAGACGACAATGATCGATGCGAACACGGGAATCGGGAGGAAATAGAAAATGGGCGTGAAAAACAGCAGCGCGAGGCCGACGAAGACCGCTGCGATGGCGCTCGACATGGGAGATGTGGCTCCGGCATCGACATTCACAGCAGTGCGGGAAAAACTTCCCGACACGGGCAATCCACCCATCACGGAGCTGGAGACATTCATGGATCCCAGTGCCAGTAGTTCCGCATTGGGCCTGACCTGATCGCCACTTCGCGCGGCGAATACCTTACCGAGAGAGATGACGTTCATGAACTGGACCAGCGCAAGCATAATCGCTGTCGGAAAAAGGGCTTGTATGGACTCGAGTCCAAATTCAGGAAGCTTAAATGATGGAAGACCACCGGATATACTCCCGACAATGGCCACGCCACCCGACTCTAAATCCATAAAGAACACGGCCAGTGCAGTCAAAACCACAGCCACGAGCGCCGAAGGAAATTTCTTGGCAACTTTTCGTCCCACGAGTAAAATTAGAATCCCTGAAACCGAGATCGCAACGGAGGCAGGGTGCAGCTCGCCAATCCGTTCCACAACCAACATCACCTGCGAAACGGCGTTCAAGCTCTGCGCGGTCGATATTCCCAACAGAGTGCCCAGCTGACTGAAACCGATGATCAAGGCCGCTGCAGCCATGAATCCGGCGATCAGAGGTCGTGAAAGTAGATTCACCACAAAGCCGAATCGCAGAAAGCCCATGACCAGCTGGATCACGCCGACCATCATCGCCAGCGTGAAGATGTGAACCATGTAGGCATCGGAGGAAGCAGGGGCAAGCGCGGCCAACCCGGCGGCGACCAGCAGACCGTCGATGGCGGTGATGCCTACCGAAAGTTGTCGGGAAGTACCGAGGATCGCATAGACCAGCAGCGGCATGAGCGATGCATAGAGTCCGTGGATCGGAGGGGCACCGGCCAGTATGGCGTACGCAATACTCTGTGGGATGAGAACCACTCCGACGGTCAGGCCTGCAATCAGATCACTCGAAAACTGGCTCCGATTGTATCCGCGGATCCAGCTTAAAGCCGACGGTTTATCAAGGTGGTCAATGATCATCGAACGCGAAATATCTGTTTTGGACTTCAAAAGCCTGCATTGGAGGTAAAAAGCCCGCATTGGGGGCCAAAAGATAGTCATTCGGGTACCGCCAGCCCGATCCTGTCCTCTTCAGCTACAGATCGCGAGGATTTCGATACTCAGGAATCGATCAATTGCGCCTTTACAACAACGTGATCGGAATGGGCAGCCCAAGAAGCAAATGAGCCACTGACGAAAATCACGTCGTGCCCCAGTCTGGCAAGTAGAGAGCTCGCAATTGCTGCGCGGCCACCGCCAGCACAGTGGATGAGCTTCGTTCCTGGGGGAATTTCATCCTGACGAACATGGAGGCGGGTGTGTGCGATATTTATCGAGTTTGATATGTGCGCCGCTTGATGCTCGGCCTGGTTTCGAACGTCGAGTACCACGACATCGCTTTGAGTCTCGATAACTTCATCGACCTGCTCGAAGCTGATTTCCCGAATAGCAGCCATTTCGGCCCCAGTGGATGCATATGATTTCAACCCGTCAGGCGTTGCAAAGCCCTCAATGGTGTCGAGTCCGATGCGAATCAGGTCTCGGACCGCCTCTGCCACATGCTCTTCTTCAATAATAAGATAGATGGGCACGTCCTCTTCCACGATTGATCCGGCAGTGGTATTGAAGGACTTGTTGAAGGGTGCGTACAGAGAGTCCGGCAGGTGAGAAGCCATGTAGGCCGAGCGATCGAGCCGCGCGTCAAGAACAACCACGTCAGTATTTCCTGAGAGGTTCGCCAGGTCCTGGTCGGTGAGGGATCGCGGTTCAGGGAGATTGCCCAGTATTCGTGGCCCACTTCTGTTATCGCGTTTCATTCGGGCGAAATACATGGGAGGTTCCGGCTGACCATCGAGAATGGCTGATATAAACTCAGCCTCTCCCCGGATGGCGGACCCGATCGCCCCGTTAAACGCTCGTTCGTATCCGACGGTTGACTGGGGAATGGCACCGAGGGCCTTGCCACATGAACTTCCAGCACCATGTGCCGGCCAGACTTGAAGAAAGTCATCCAACTGCAGGAAGGTCTGCACGGATTGATAAAGCGCACGGGCTGATTCGTCGGCTGCGCCTTCGATCCCTGCGGCTGACTCTAGCAGGTCGGGACGCCCGAGGTCACCTACAAATACAAAATCACCGGTCAAAATTCCCATGGGCTGATCGGCTCCACCGCCGAGATCTGTCACCAGGAAGGAAATATGTTCGGGGGTGTGACCCGGAGAATGAATCGTCGTGAACTTGATGTTGCCGACATTGAAAGAGTCTCCATGGGTCAACAGCGTGTACGAGTAGGAAGAATCGATCAGCCAATCATATTTCCAGTCGGCATCGCCTTCGTCGGACGCGTAAGCATGTACACCCGACTCGGCGAACTCTCGTAATCCAGTGAGGTAGTCCGCGTGAATGTGCGTGTCGGCCGAGGCGACTATTTTCAAGCCTTCCTGATTCGCAATCTCAACGTATCTATCGATATCTCTTTCGGGATCTATGATGATCGCTTCGCCGGTGGCCTGGCAACCAATCAGGTAGGCATATTGGGCGAGCTTTTTATCCCAGATCTGTCGGAAGAGCATTTTCAGTGCGCCTGTTTACTTACTAATAATTCTGGCAGTATTTCGGTCAGTGGGGCAGACGGGGTCTTACAACACCATACGCAAATGTGCCGGCCACAGCGGCGACGATGGTCACCAGCATCACCGTGACGCCGTTGCCTACTAACGCGAACAGGGGTCCCGGGCACGCTCCTGCAAATGCCCATCCGAGACCAAAAACCGTACCTCCTGCCCAGTAACGCGTTCCAGAGCCCATCTCCTTGGGTGGTATAACGATTTCAGACCCGCCAAGTGCCCGTACCCTCCATTTCTTGATGATCTGAATGGAGATCGCTGCCACCACCACGGCACTGCCGATAATTCCATACATGTGAAACGCCTGGAATCGAAACATTTCCTGTATGCGGTACCAGGAGATAACCTCCGATTTCGTGAATACGATTCCCAGGTAGATCCCGATCAGTAGGTAGGGGATTAGCCGCGATGCGCCCATTTTGGATGTTGACATGGTTGCTCCTACAGTACGAGTGGAAGGATCACGAAGGTGGCTATCAAGCCTCCTGCAAAAAAGCCGAGCACGGCGACGAGTGACGGGAGCTGCAGGTCAGCCAGGCCACTTATTGCGTGTCCGGATGTGCACCCCCCTGCCCACCGCGCGCCGAAGCCGACAAGAAATCCACCAAGGACCATCAGAACGATTCCCGGGCCGCTCAATAGTCCTTCCCAGGAGAAATACTGGGAGGGGACAAGTCCTCTGAATTCGGTGACTCCAAGCAGGGCCAGGTCTGACCGGGTGGCTTCGGATATGGCAATCGGATCGGGGTTTTCCAGGAATCCCATGCTGATCCATCCCCCGATCAGTACACCCATGATCAGGACGAGATTCCACGTGCCTGACTTCCAGTCGTATTGGAAGAACTCGACCTTTGTATCCAGTACTGCACACAGGTGGCGCAGATTGGCCGAAACACCAAACTGTTTTCCACCGAGGAGAAGCAGCATCGGGACGATGAGACCAATCAGCGGACCGGCAACATACCAGGGCCAGGGTTGGGACAAGAAATCAATCATATGCGTGTATCCGCCTGGTGCGATCCGCAGAATCACGTCCGCGAGCAGGAAGGTCAATATGGACAGGATTAAAACTCCAAGCAACCGGGATATTCTCACCCGGGATATCTATATCGAGGTCATCCGGAAGTCATTATTGATGATCGAACATCCTTTGCCTGGAGTTGCAGGCTCGTTCGACCATTCCAGGTATTTTCCTCGATCGAATATAATAGATCAAGCGGTGTGCCTGTTTCCTGGCTATCCGCGACAATCTCCAGATGTTTGCCCATTCCAAATCCTATTACGTTTCGGACAGGGTGAGAACCGGAAACAGATCTGACCGCAAACTTCAGGTGGTTTCGATCTTTTCCGACGGTTGTAACCGGCCCGATCACTTCAAGATTTGTAGACATGAAAATCGGAGCCTCGTTATCCACTCCGAAGGGCTCAAATTGCTTCAGGACGGCCCAGAATCGTTTATCCAGATCCTCGAGATTCATTTCTGCGTCGACTTCGACCACGGGCTCGAGAATATCCGGGGTTACCGAAGCGGCCACTGCTTCGTCGAATTTGATTGAAAAGGCCTCCACGTCTTCGGGCCGGAGTGAGAGTCCGGCGGCAAAGTTATGTCCTCCGAATTCGATGAGCAGATCTGCGCAGCTTTCCAGCGCCTGATAGATATTGATTCCGTTGATTGACCGCGCACTACCCTTGACCACATCTCCACTTTTGGTCAACATAATGGCCGGACGAAAATGCCGCTCTACGAGGCGGCTGGCAACAATCCCGATAACGCCCAGGTGCCAGGTGGGGTGGTACAGTACGACGGTATGTCGTTGCGGCCCAGAAAGGAGCCTGTCAGCCATTAAAAATGCTTCCTCCTGGGTTGCACGGTCGAGGGCGCGCCGCTCGTCGTTCAGGCGTTCGAGCTGCCGCGCTCGCGCAACTGCCTCCAGTTCGTCATTAGCCAGCATCAAGGTCACGGCGCGCCCCGCATCACCCAATCTTCCTGCCGCATTGATTCTGGGACCGAGGGCGAACGAAATGGATCTCGGAGAGCACTCGCTCATCCTCACGCCTGCCTGTTCCGCCAACATTTTCAGGCCAATCCGAGGATTTTCGCGCAACAACTGAAGGCCCGCCCTCAGTAGAATTCGATTCTCACCCGTGAGCGAAACCATGTCGCTGGCGGTAGCTATTGCGACAAGGTCCAGATATTCGTACAACTCTTCAGGATCGTGACCAAGTCGTTGGTGGATCGCCTGGGCCAGTTTCATGGTTACGCCACATCCGCACAATTCCTTGAAGGGGTAACAGCAATCGGAACGCTTGGAATCCAGAACCGCTACCACATCGGGTAGTGACTTCTGCGGCCTATGATGGTCACAAATTACCAGGTCAATGCCCAGTGATCCGGCATATTTGGACTCGTCAATGGCGGTGACTCCGCAGTCGAGGGCGACTACAACGGTGGCTCCTTCGGTTTTAGCGACTGCAAGACCCTCCCTACTCAGTCCGTATCCGTGCTTGAATCGATTTGGGACGAAGAAACACACATTCGCGCCTTGTCCTTCGAGATAATGAGTTAATAGTGCGGTAGACGTTGTGCCATCAACATCATAATCACCGTAAACGAGGATCCTCTCGCCATCTTTGATGGCACGCACGATTCGATCGACGGCAGGCTCCATATCCGCCATCATATAGGGATCGTGTAGCTGGTCTGTCCCAGACCGGAAAAACACCCTGGCAGCTTCAAAGGAGTCGATTCCACGCAAGATGAGCGCCCGCGCCAGCGGTTTTGGCAAATCGTTCAGAACGCCCTGCAGTTCATCAACGAGTCCTTCGTTGTCAAGACTTTTTATACGCCAGAGCTTTTTAGTCACAAATCTGCCTCCGTTTCGACCAAATATACATCCAATAAAAACGGTGGTGAGACTTTACGAGACTAGATTGTTAACCGATACCAGACGTGGCGAATCAAGGAAATGGTGAAAACCAGATAATGCGTTATAAACCGACTATCTACAGAAACTCGTGGGCGATGGTAGCGATAGCACTCGTGCTTGTTGCTACGTCTTACGTAATGATATTCGCTTCGCCTGGCCACCTGGTTTCCAGCAAAGTAGAGGTCATTGAGCGCAGAGCAGAGAGCCTGGTGTTCGTCCTGAGTAGCGCACTTCTAGACGCCCAGATGGATTCGACGAGCCTGGCGAATACGATCTCCGCAGCTAAAATGATCGATGACCTGGCCTATCTCCTCATCACGGACGAGGAAGGGCGGGTCCTGAGCGCTCTCAATGAAGCCGGTGCGAGAAGGCTCGGATATTATAGTTTCGACACGTATGAACCGAAAGCCGGCGAGGCCTTGGTTGTCAAAACATCGCATCAGATCGACGATGATGACCCTTCCAAAGGCACTGTATACATCGGGATTTCGCCAACTGGTATACAAGAAGGAATCCGGCTCGACAAGCAATACTTCTCGACGATGGGCTTCATTCTTTTTCTTATCGCCGCAGCCCTTCTCGCTTCGATTAAGGGTGTCAAAACGGTCGAACAGACATCCGAAAAGATGCGCGAGGATCAGTTCGCCATGGCCCTTAAAAAGGGATCGTTGGAAGACGAAGTCTTCCTGCACAAGAAGGCGGAAGAGACGCTAAAGCAGAGTGAGCAACGCTACAAAGATGTGCTGGAAAAAACGATGAAGTCGACGTTCAAAGACCTGGAAAGGCAGAAAGGAGCGCTCGAAGTCGAGGTAGAACAAAAAACGATCGCACAGCGAATTCTGAAGCGTTACGCAGATAGATTGAGTTCGCTGAATGTGATAGAACGTGCCATCGTGGACGAACTACCGATCGAGCAGATAGCCCAGTGTGCCATCGAACAGATCGAAACACTCCTCGACGTGGATAGGGTATCTGTCGTCCAGATCGATGAAAATGGAGAGCAGGCCACCATACTTTACGAGCTGGGTTTGGACGGGGACAACCCGGGATCTGGATCCACCGCTCCAATTTCGATGTTCCGATCCTTCGACAAGGGAATGTTTTCCATTTCAGATTTGAGCAAGCAAACAGACAGATCTCCAATCGAAGACGTATGGATGAGCTCGGGAATCAGACGCTATTACCAGGTGACGTTGACTGCCGGCGAAAGGGTAGCTGGCGCTTTGAATGTTGGCCGTGAGTCCGCTTTGGAGCTAAGTGAGGACGATCTTACCACCATTCAGGAAGTCGCAGACCTTCTGTCTATCGCGTTGAGACAACATCGCCACAAACTTGACCAGATCCGACACGAAACGGAGTTGGTTGCCGAGCGGGATCGAGCCGAGGAAATGGCACGGCTTAAAACCGCGTTTCTGACCAACATGAGCCACGAAATTCGTACTCCATTGTCTGGTATCATCGGAATCGCTCAGATACTCCACGAGGAGCTCCCATCTGAAAAACGTGAATTTACAGGGTTGATACAGGAGGCGGCCCAACGACTTTTGCTGACCATCAATTCGGTTCTGGACCTATCCAAGCTGGAGGCCAACAAAGAGTCCTTTTACTCGCAGAAGCTGGACATATCCGAGGTGGTTAATGAGACCGTGAAGACCCTCCTTCCTCTCGCCGATAAGAAAGATCTGGAATTGATTGTTCGGGCACCGTCTGAGACCACAGCCATGCTGGACCGCAGTGCTCTGGAGGCAATAATCAACAATCTGGTTGGAAACGCAATCAAATTTACCGACACGGGGACTGTGACCGTCTCGGTCAGGGCAAAAAAAGGAAAAGCGATCATCGAAGTGGAGGATTCTGGAGTCGGGATATCCGAAGATTTTCTCCCATTTATCTTCGACGAGTTCAGACAAGAGCAAGAGGGTCTGGATCATCGCCCGCATCAGGGGTCCGGTTTGGGATTGGCCATCACAGCCCGCCTTGTCAAACAAATGGATGGAACGATAAAAGTGCGGAGCACGCAGGGCGAGGGTTCCCTCTTGAGGGTTACGTTCGACAGCCTGTCTACATCGAGAGCGAGCGATCGAGGAAGTCGCGGTGTAAAGGGTGCTGCTTCAAAAAAAGCGGTGGCCAGTAAATCACCTTCAAAGGGCGCGGCTTCGGCTTGAACGCTGCACCGCGTCTCAGGAGAGCCATCTGAACGCCTGATCAATCTCCACTGCTGAAGCAGTCAGGCGACAATTAATCGAGCTCTCGAATATTGATATTTCTCCACCGCACCATTTTTCCAACAAGACTCGCATCACGAATTGAGTGAACCTGTAGGGCAATAAACCCTTCGGAGGTCATGGAATCGAGTATATCTGTCGCGAGCACGCCGTTGAGCCATGTTCGAATATGATCGCCACGTGCTTCGATCCGAAAATGATTCCACTCATTCTGTTTGAACGCAGCCCTCGCCCTTGGACTCCTGGTCAGATTGAACAGCCACCCTCGCCGACTCTCGTCATAAAGACCGGCAGTCCACGCTCGGTCCGATGGATCGATCTCAATCTGATAGCCGTGAACCCGACCATTTCGGTAGTCGGGGAGGCTGTTGCTGCGGATCTGTACGCCTGAATTCAGATCGGGATCGACGTTGAATTCGAGTTCCAGGATGAAATCGGTGTACGTACGGTCTGTCGCGAGGAAGGAATTAGGTGAATCCATCACCGTCATACCTGTTATCTCTCCATGCTCGACACTGTAGCTGGCGGATCCATTTATCAACGTCCATCCTTCCAGGGAATTTGGCCGAACCAGAGGAGTCCAATCCGTCACGGTCGCCCGAAGTGCATCGGCTGAATAGGCCTCTACGGCGCCCTCGTTTCGTATGGCGGCAACCTGACTCGAGGTGACCGCCCCAGCCTGATTGCCCCACTCATTTCGAGCGAAGGTCAGCGCGTCTGCAATATCCTGATTAGAGTACGGCGAGTCGCGCACTCCCGGCATATGATCGATGACGTCGGGTGCGGCGTACGTTTTCCCATCTACCTCGACGGGACCTTCGATTCCATCCATAACCAGACGAATCAGTCGATTAGCGTCTTGAAGAACCCATTGCGATCTGATCATGGGCGGGGCAGTTGCTGTCATCCCGCTGCCGTCCCTTCCATGGCAGGTTCCGCAAAACGTTGTATACACCTCGCGACCTCGTTCGAAGGACGGTATGAATTCGGCCGGTAGGAGGCGAACTCCATCCATAGCCTGTACGAGGGCCATACCGGCCGCTTGTTTGGTTGTAGCGAGGAAGCGATCCGAAGAAGTGCCTGCGGCGCGGGCGAACGTAAGAAAGTCATCCTCCTTGTCTTCGAGTGTTCCGAGAATCGCATCGATGACTCGTGGCGAATCGGCGTGCCGATTCGCCAGCGCTACCTGCAGGCCCCAAGCTTCACTTCGATCACTGCTGTAGTAGACAGCTATGGCGGAGGCGATGTAGGCGGCGTCTTCCGCGGAAGAAGTGCGACTCATGGAACGCAGCAGGTTCATTCCTCGCGCGGTATGTGTCTGTGCTGCAAGGGTTACTACGGCTCCTCGTACTTTGGGATGATCGCTTCGGGATGCCAGTTCGAGCGTTGAGATCGAAAGCCGATCCAAACCCTCGAGCGCGTAGAGTGCGTGAATCCTCGTGCGCGGATCGCTCGCGCCGGTGGCCAATACTTCCAGAGCGGTCTGCATTTCCGTGGCGCCGCGTTCAATCAACAGGCGCTGCGCCGTGTCACGCCACCACCCGTTTGGATGCGTGAGGTGGCGAACAAGATCTGTGTTGCTCGCCCCGCTGAGCGAGGGTTGTTCACCGAGGGATGTGGCCTTCCATTTAATCCGGTATATGCGTCCCAGGCCCAGGGGCGTGGCGAGACCACGACTTTCAATCTGAGTCTTGAGGTAGTCGGTCAGATAGGTGGAATGCTGGACCACACCTCGATACATGTCCAGTATATAAAGGCTGCCATCCGGAGCAGTATATCCGTTGACCGGTCTGAATCGCTCGTCGGTCGCTGTCAAAAACTCCCTATTTTCATATGGTTCGGCTCCTCGAACCACTCCTTCCTCGTCCGACACCACTACTCGTTTTATAAGATTCGCTACCGTTTCCTGGACGAACGCGTTTCCCCGATAGGCTTCCGGGAAATTATCTCCCCGGTAAATCACAGGCCCCGTCGCTGAAGTAACGTTCACCAGCCGGCCCGAGTCGTCCAGTGTCGCCGGGCGATACGCCCGGTTGGCGCCTGGCGTAACCCGCCTCGGATAGGTTCGATTGGACGCTCGGCTGGGGCCATAGACCCTTCGATCCCCGACCTCATGATGCGGATTCATCGCGACAACATTGGGTGGAGTGTCGTCGCCGAGCAGGGTCTGGCTGTTGTTGTTGTAAAAAAGGCGCCCCCAATCGTCCTGGGTGATGCCCCACTGACCCCGATACTGGGTGAGCTCCTTATGCCACTCACCATTTCGGTAGCGATAACGCTGATCAGATTTAGCGTTGTAGATCCAGTTATCCATCGACACCAGGAGTCCATTGGGTTGGTGTTCGGGATTTCCGCCGACTGCGTAAACGGAGTCGACAACGGTCATCTCCCCCGCTTCGTAGCCATTGCGCTCGACGAAAAACAGGTTTGGTGGAATGGCAACCAGGACCCCACCATTGTAGATGGAGATGGCTCGCGGGAGGTAAATGTGGTCCAGAAACACATGGGAAGATTCGTAGTGACCGTCATCGTCCTCATCGGTTAACACGACGATACGGCCCGCGGGCTCGCCGGTCTTGTCTCCTTCGGTCGTCCACATGTAGTCCCGCATTTCCACGACCCACATGGCTCCGTCTTCGTCAAAAACCATGGCGACTGGATCGACGATCTGAGGCTCACTGGCTACCAGTTGGACTTCGAATCCATCCTCCACCTCAAAATCCAATAGAGCCTCCTGCGCGGATATTACCGGAGCTGGGGGAATGCTGTCTGGGTGGACGACATCTACATCCATCGGTGCGTCTCCCGCATCTCCCGAGGCCTCTACCTCAGGCTGGGCGGTATCGGATTGGCATCCCGACGCGATGGGTAACAGGAAAAGGAAAACCAGCAGAATGGATCTGGGCATTGATCAAGTGGATTGTGTGGCGTCCAAACCTACGATCGAGCCCCCGAAACCTCAATGAATGATAAGTCTATCGCCGGCGTACACGCTTGAGGTAGATCTCGTCCGTTTTCTTCAACCGACCGCGCTTCTTTTTATACGCGGATATCCGCCTCCCGTCCCTCATCCAGATTGTGTCGTCCGACGAATAACCTTCTGAATCACCCATAATGAGCTGGCCTCGCTTGTTGACGTACCAATCAGAGTCCTCTTCTTCGTCCTCCACTCCGAACACATCGACCCACACAATCATACGATTGTCTTCCAGGAAGAGGAAGGGAGGAGACCGTCTGTGCGGTTGCGGCGGGTCCGAACAGTCCTAAAAGTCCGACCAGAAGAAGCGGTAACGTCTGTTTCATTATTTGCGCTGGGTTGCTATGATTTGAGCAGCGCCGAATGTAGATACGAACCGTATTCACGATCCGCTTTTAATCAGTGAACGGCTCACAGTGAGCCGGGAACGGCGCGATGGGCAGCCAGAACCGCTACAGATGCTCGGGCGGTGGGATCGGCTCCATCTCGCCTTTTGCCAACCGATCTTGATACTGGCTCCAGTTCATCGAAGGGATGGATGATTCTCTTTCGACCATCGTGATGCACCCATCAGCAGGGCAGACCAGTGAGCAGAGATTGCAACCGACGCATGTGTCTTCTTTGATCTCGTATTTGTTGAGATATCCGTCCCCGGCGCCGGCGATAAACGTTTTCCCCGCGCTCAGGGTGACAGCAGCGGCAGAACCGATCGAGGGATAATCATCCTCAGCAATCCTGGTCTGGGATATCGACTGATGAGCCCCGTCTTCGCACGCAATAAAGCAGAGACCGCAGTGGATGCATTTCGACTGATCGATTTCGGCGACAACTTTGTAGCTCAGGTCTAGCTCATTCCAGTCCCCTACCGAAGAAACGGTGTGCCCGATAAAGTCATCCAGTTGGCAGAAATTCTTGCCCATCATCCAATTCTCGAGGCCCGATATCAGGTGTTCCACGATTCGGAATCCGTAGTGCATCACCGCCGTGCAGACCTGCACGTTTCCTGCACCGAGAAGCATAAATTCAATCGTGTCCTGCCAGGCCTGAATACCACCAATTCCGGAGATCGGAATCCCAAATCCTGGATCGGAGGCCAGCTTCTGGACCATATTCAGCGCAATCGGCTTCACTGCAGGTCCGCAATATCCTCCATGTGATCCTTTTCCCGCCACGCTGGGAAGTGGACTCAGGGTATCCAGGTCCACACCGATGATCGAGTTGATAGTGTTGATCAGCGAAACGCCGTCTGCTCCGCCAGCCACGGCGGCCCGCCCCATGTGCGTAATGTCGGTGACATTGGGCGTAAGCTTTACAAGAACGGGCGTCTGAGCGACCTCTTTTACCCACGCGGTGACCATTTCGGTGTATTCGGGGACCTGACCGACGGCCGCACCCATTCCGCGCTCGCTCATCCCGTGGGGACATCCGAAATTCAGTTCCAGACCGTCGCAACCCGTGTCTTCTGTGCGCTTTACGATATCATGCCAGGCTTCCCGCGTGGATTCAACCATGAGCGAGACGATGACCGCGTGATCAGGGAAATCGCGCTTAACCTGCCTGATTTCCTTGAGATTGGTCTCCAGTGTGCGGTCTGTAATAAGTTCTATGTTATTGAGCCCCATCAACTTACGGCCATCATAGTTGAGACCTCCATATCGGGAGGAAACGTTCACGATCGGCTCATGTCCGAGCGTTTTCCAGACGGCCCCGCCCCAACCCGCTTCAAAAGCACGGGAGACTTGATAAGCAGAATTTGTCGGTGGAGCGCTAGCCAGCCAGAACGGATTCGGACTTCGGATACCGGCCAGATTCGACTTCAGATTGGGCTTTTTTGTGTTGTTGGTCATGAGTCTTTCCTCAGAAAGGTGTCAATTCCGCTCGCTGCCACTTTACCATCCTGAACCGCATCCACAATTTCAGCTCCCTTGTGCGTGCAGTCACCGCCCAGAAACAGGCCCGCAATCCCTGATTCACGAGTATCCGGATCCATGATCAACTGACCATCTTCGGATCGCATGCCTTCGATGCCGCGCGTAAAGTCGAGCACGGGCGTCTGTCCCAACGCCTTGATGGCCATGTCGCATGGAATAATGAATTCTGATCGCTCCACCTGCTCGAGCCGGGCGCTTCTCCCCTCGCCAACCGCGCGAACCCGGCTCATTTTCACCCCGGTGAGCGCTCCATTTTCTTCGATGAATTCGACCGGCTGAACCAGCCAACGAAACTCCACTCCATCAGCCTTGGCGAGATCGTACTCGTAGGCAAAGGCAGACATTTCCTTGTCGGTCCGGCGATAGGCGATGGTGACTTTTTTCGCTCCCAGTCGAGCGGCCTGAGTAGCCACATCTATGGCCGTATTGCCAGCGCCGAGCACGACCACATTCTGGCCGACCCGGCATTCACTGAGTGGGCCCGTGTGAGACTGAAAAATGAAATCCAGTGACTCGACGACGCCCTCGATGTCCTCTCCTGGAATGCCGAGACGAGCGGTGGCTCCGAGTCCGACAGCCAGAAACACAGCCTCATACTCACTTCGTAGCCTCGAAAGCCCCTCTTCGTCGATCCGCTGGCCAAGACGTACCTCTACACCCATATCCAGAATGGGCTGAATTTCGCTCAGCGAAAACTCGGTCGTGATCTTGTAGGCCGAGATCCCCAGTGTATTCAGACCGCCAAGAATATCACGAGCCTCGAAGACGGTCACTGCATGGCCGAGCCTTCGAAGGGAGTTGGCGCACGAGAGTCCGGCCGGGCCTGATCCTATGACGGCGACAGATTTTCCGGTGTCGGCGCCTGGCTCGAAAAATCGCAGTCCGTGCTCGGCGGCGAAGTCGGTGCCGTAGCGCTGTAGGCGTCCAATCTGGACGGGGCTTTTCAGGAGCGTCTGGTCCACGCACGCACCTTCACACAGGACTTCGGTTGGACACGCGCGGGCGCAGGATCCGCCGAAAATATTCTCATCGAGAATGGTTTCGGCCGCGCCTGCAGGATTGTCGTGCAATATCTGGCGGATAAACCGCGGAACGTCAATACCCGTCGGACAGGCACGGGTACAGGGAGCATCATAACAGAAAAGACATCGGGAGGCATCCGTCACCGCCTCGTCCCGCGAAAACGCGGGATGAAGGTCTGCGAAGTTTTCGGCCAGCAGTTCGGCAGATAAGTGTGTCTTGTCAATCATAGGCTTGGTTCAAGCATGGCGAGAAGCCAAAGGTCAGCTCATCCAGTTGCTGCGGTGCCCGTCCGACCATTTGGTCGTGATTTTTTTAGTTTTCGTCCAGAAATCAATCGCGGTTGGACCCGTAATGTCACCTCCACCAAAAGCGCTGTCATTCCATCCACCAAAAGCGAACGGCTCGCGTGGGACAGGGACACCGATATTGACACCGATCATCCCTGCGCTTGCGCGGTCGGAGAAATACTGCGCCGTTCCGCCAGAGGACGTGTAAACAGCAGCAGCGTTGCCGTATGGATTCGCATTTTCAATCTCGAGGGCTTCGTCCAATGTCTTGCATCGAATTACTGTCAACGTCGGGCCGAAGATCTCCTCGCACGAAGCTTCGTGATCGGGAGAGGCGTGGTCGATGATGCTGGCACCCATATAATGACCACCGGCCGGGGCATGCTCCAGGGATGCTTTTCTTCCGTCGAGAGTCAGCACCGCTCCGCCTTCTTCCGCACGCTCCAGGTATCCAGATATACGGTTGTGGGCAGCTTCGCTGATGATGGCTCCCATGTCGCGCCCGACAACTATTGCCTCCATCTTCTGTTTGATCAAATCCAAGATGTGGTCGCAATCCCCAACAGCCAGAAGGACGCTGGCTGCCATGCACCGCTGGCCGGCGCACCCGGCAACGGAGGCAACCACGTTGGTGGCCGTCATTTCGGGATCGGCGTCCGGGACGACGACGAGATGATTTTTCGCGCCACCAAGCGCGCGTACTCTCTTGCCCGTTGCTGTGCTGCGCTCGTAGACAATGCGGGCTACCCGCGTCGAGCCAACAAATCCGATTGCGGAGATTCCGGGATGATCACACATCGCCTCAACGATTTCCCGATCGCCGTTGACGACGGAAAACAGCCCTGCCGGCAAGCCTGATTCCTCCAGCAGTCGCGCGATTTCGAGTGCACTCAATGGCGTCTGCTCTGAGGGCTTCAGAATAACGGCATTCCCGAGTCCAAGTGACATCGGAATCATCCAGAGCGGCACCATGAAGGGGAAATTGAAGGGGGTGATCGCAGCCGTTACCCCGACGGGCACGCGCACGGTTCGACATTCTACTCCCTGACTCACTTCCATAATTTCTCCGGTCGCAATCTGTGGGAGGCTGACGGCGAATTCCAAGCACTCCACCGCCCTCATCACGCTTCCGAGCGACTCCGCGTGGGTCTTGCCGTTTTCTTTGGTCACCACTTCGGCCAGATGATCCTTTTCGGCTTCTACCAAGGTTTTCATCTGGTAGAGGATCTGCACGCGATCTTTCGTGGGCATCTTCGCCCATTCGACCTGTGCTTTGCTCGCCGCGTCGACCGCTGCATCGAGCTCGGAGGCTCCAGAAAGAGGTACTTCCGCAATAAGTTCTCCCGTATTCGGTTCCAAAACGGGTAGTGTTCTGGAGGTTGGGCTCTGAACCCGCTCACCGCCGATAAAATTCGGTAGCAAGGAAGTCGTTAGTATTTCGCTCATTATGCTATCTCTGCAGATTCAAGTTCTGAATGTTGATGTGCGGAATTTTCAGCCGCCAATCCGGCAGTTTTCCGCGAAAGCCATTTCCCCCGGCCAGCCTCTCCCACAACCTTGTAATTGTCGACGATTACATCGCCACGAGACAATGTGGTTCTGGAAAATCCCGCAAGGGACCAGCCTTCGTAAGGCGACCAGTCGGCATTGGTCTCCATCGTACCTGGATCAACTCTGATCTCGTTGGTCGGATGGATAATCGCCATATCGGCGTCGGCACCGACCTGAATGGCACCCTTGCGCGGCGCCAGACCCATGATGCGCGCAGGATTGGTAGAAAGCTTGCGGCACATCTCTTCGATCGAGATTCGACCGGCGCGGACGCCATGCGTGTAGACGAGCGGCAACAGCGTTTCGAGTCCCGGAAGACCCATGGGAATCTTGGTAAAGTCACCCTCCCACATCGCTTTCTGCTCCCGAGAAAAAGTGCAGGTATCGGTGGAGACCACAGAGACTTCGCCGTCCTTCATTCCCTTCCACAGACGCTCAATGTCTTTCGGCTTTTTGATCTGTGGACAGCAGGCAAAAAGGTGCCCATCTTCTCTGGCGAAGACAGAATCCTCCAGGACGAGGTACTGGACACACGTTTCCGCCAGAACGGGAACGCCGCGTGACTGTGCGCGACGCACGATATCTGCACCCTCAGACGTGGACATGTGGACGATGTAAAGCTGCCCGCCGGTCATTTCGCTCCACATGATGGCACGCTGGATGGCTTCGGCCTCGACGAAGTTAGGTCTCGACATGTGATGGAGCTGTGCACCGTATTTGGCCATCAACTCGGGCGTGTGATGCCGCTCAATGAGCTCGTCCAGAACGCGCGAAGATTCTGCGTGCACCAGAAGCATGGTGCCGAGCTCTTTCATCTTCTCAAGTGTTCCAAACATTGCGCGATCATCTGACTGCCAGCCTTCCGACTCGTAGATCATGAACTCCTTAAAGGTGGAGAATCCCCGCTTGACCATTCCCTCGATCTGGTCCTTGTGTTCATCCCAGCGCGTAATGCAGATATGGAACGTGTAGTCGATGAGGGCCTTGCCTTCTGCTTTCTGGTGCCACTTGTCGGCTGCGTCATTGAGCGAGTCGCCCTCATAAGGAATCGCAAAATCGATCAGCGTGGTGACGCCGCCGCGGGCTCCGGCGCGGGTGCCCGTATAGTAGTCGTCTGCTGAGGTTGTGCCGCAAAATGGGAGGGCCAGGTGAACGTGGACGTCCAGGACGCCAGGAATCACATAGTGTCCAGCGGCATCAATGATCTGTGCGCCATTTGAACTGGAGGCCAGACCGGTCCCGATGGCCGCGATCTTCTCCCCAGAGATGGCTATATCCGCGTCAAGTACGCCACCCGGCGTTACGACACTTCCACCCGTTATGATTTTGTCATAATTCATCGCGACCCTCTCCTAATTACCCGCTAGAGACGCCACTGCAGCCGTCAACGCCTCATCCAAAGCGCTGACCGTATAGTCTGCGTCTTCTGCTGTGATACACATGGGCGGCTTGATGCGCAGTACGTTTCCATAAATTCCGCCCTTTCCAATCAATACGCCCTTTTCTCTCAGTTCTTCCAGTACGATGCCCGTCGCAGCCGGATTGGGCTCTTTGGAGGCGCGGTCCATGACGAGTTCCAGACCCAACATGAGTCCCATACCCCGAACGTCACCGATGATTTCGTGACGCGCCATGAGGCCTTCGAGACCCGCTTTCAGGCGGGCGCCTACGACGCGACAATTTTCCTGGAGGCCGTCTTCTTCGATGACTTCAAGAACGGCAAGACCCGCTGCCATGCTGACCGCGTTTCCACCGTAGGTATTGAAGTGGAGGCGCGACGTGTAGGCATCGGCAATTTCTCGGCGGGTCGTGACCGCGGCGAGAGGAATTCCGTTTCCAATTCCTTTTGCGAGCACCACCATATCCGGAATGACACCAGAGTGTTCGAAGCCCCAGTAGTGGGTACCGGTGCGACCGAAACCGGTCTGGACTTCATCGGCGATGCAGAGCCCGCCGTGCTCCCGGATAATTTCATACGTCTCCGATAGATAGTTCGAGGCGCCGTACGTGACTCCCCCGACTCCCTGGATCGGTTCAGCGATAAACGCTGCAACTTGACCGGGGGTCGAAAAACGAATCAGGTCGCCAATGTCGGCGGCGCTTTTGCTGGCGATCTCTTCGGGCGTGCCTTCGAACGGATTCCGATAGGGATCGGGGCAGATTGCGTGGTGAATTCGGGCTCCGAGCGGGATATCGCGCTTCCAAGTATGGTGCGAAGTAAGGGCTGCTGAGGTCGAGGACATTCCGTGATAGGCGTTTCTCAGGGCGATGACATCCGTGTTTCCGGTGTAAGCGCGAGCCATGTTGATGGCGAGTTCGATGGCTTCGCTCCCGCTGTTGACGAAATACGTCACATCCAGCCCCGGGGGCATTTTCTCGGCCAGCCGTTCCGAAAGAAGCGGTAGATGCGGGTGGAGATAAATCGTGGTCGCGTGTTGAAGTGTGGCGACCTGCTCCTGAATGCGCTTGACGATTTTTGGGTGGCAATGACCGCAGGACACAGTCACGATGCCCGCGAGCATGTCGAGATACCGCCTGCCTGTTTCGTCGAACAGCCACTGCATGTGCCCATCCACGATCATGATGGGATCCTTGTACATCGTGAATACGGACGGATGCACGTGGTCGGCGCGCATTCGAATCGTTTCCTCTCGTGAAGGTCCTTTGTAAGGGGGCGGCGTGTAGTCGGTTGCAGGCATCGCCAGTTGATCTGCCATCTGCATTTCAGTCATCGTTTCAGTTTTCAAATAGTTGATTCTTCGGCGGAAGCCACGGTTGTATCTGCAGCGGTGTCTGCCGGAAAGAGTCTGCTCAGAGCAAAATAACAGCCACCGGCCAGAAAGAAGCTCACGAACCAGGCGTAGGTATAGATATCGTTGAACAGATCTGGAACCACGATGCTCCCACCAGTCGCCTGTTGGAGGAAGCCTGGAATATTCATCACGATACCGACCGCAATAGCGACGAGTGCTCGCCAGTTTACTCCGCTGGGTCCATAAGAGTATTCGCCAACACGGCGATAGAGTTCATCCACCATCAGGCGCATCTTTCGCAATACGAAATAATCGACGATCATCACACCGCCGATGGATCCGAGTAGTGCGCTGTAGCCGATCAGCCACGTGAAGATGTAATTGGATAGGTCGGAATAGAGCTTCCAGGGAAAAATGAGGATTCCAATGAAGCCTGCGATCAGGCCACCTCGTTTAAAACTTATGAGCCGAGGCGCAAGATTGGAGAAATCATTGGCGGGTGAAACCACGTTTGCGGCGATATTAGTAGAAAGGGTCGCAATTGTGAGTCCAAACAACGCGAAACCGATCACCACTGGGCTCTCAAATCTTCCGAGCAGCAGAACTGGATCCCAGATGACTTCGCCAAAGATGAGAACAGTGGCCGAGGTTACCGTGATACCGATAAACGCGAAAAGGGTCATGGTCGTCGGAAGACCGATGAGCTGACCCAGCATCTGGTGCCGTTGATTGAACGCGTATCGGGTAAAATCCGGAATGTTTAGCGACAGGGTAGCCCAGAAGCCAACCATCGCCGTCAGATTCGGCCAAAAGGACGCCCAGAAGTTGAAATCCTGCGCGAGTCCACCGCGGACCAGCGCAACGGTGTCGTCAGAGAGTACTCGGGCAAATCCGCCGCCCGCATCCACGGCCCACCAAAGGAGGCCAAGTCCCGCGACGATCAGGAAGGGCGCGGCAAGCGTCTCGAGCCATTTAATGGTATCGATACCCGCCAGGATGATGCCCATGTTGATCGCCCAGAAAAACAGGAAGCTCAGCAACTGCCCTGCCGAGAGTCCGAGAATCGGTAGCATGTCCGCTGGACCGGCAGGCTCGAATTCGAAAATGACCGAGAACAACGTGTAAATGGCTGATCCTCCGATCCAGGTCTGTATTCCAAACCAACCACACGCCACCAGTGCCCGCATTATCGCGGGAATATTCGCCCCGATGGTGCCAAATGAGGCACGCAGTATCACAGGAAACGGGATTCCATAGCGTGTTCCAGCGTGGGCGTTCAACACCATGGGGATGAGTACAATCAGGTTGCCCAGGGCGATCACCAACAGTGCCTGGCTCCAGTTCATTCCCTGCGAAATCATACCCGACGCGAGCGTATACGTCGGGATGTTGACGGCCATTCCGACCCACAAGGCCGCAATGGCCCACATACTCCACGATCGCTTATCGAAAGGGACCGGTGCGAGATCCTCGTTGTACAGAGAAGACTGTGTAATATCCGAATTCGGCATACTTCAGGTCGTCGGTAACACGCGGCGGGTTACGGTTTGGTGATGGCTTCGTATGTATCCGGACGACGATCACGGTAGAATGGCCACACGTTTCTCACCTCTCTGATCAGATTCAAATCCAGATCTGCGACGACGACCGCGTCTTCGCTTCTTGGGCCCTCCGCGATTATCTGACCGCGTGGATTAGCGAAATAAGACTGACCGTAGAACTCTCCAATATTCCAGGGTGCTTCCATTCCTGGCCGGTTTATGGCACCGACGTAATACATATTTGCGCACGCTGCGGCCGGTTGCTCGAGCTTCCACAGATACTCGCTGAGCCCGGCAACAGTGGCTGAAGGATTGAATACAATCTCCGCGCCGTTCAGCCCCAGCTCTCGCCACCCTTCCGGGAAATGGCGATCGTAGCAGATGTAGACCCCTACTTTTCCGACCGAAGTGTCAAAAATCGGGTAGCCCAGATTGCCGGGACGGAAATAGAATTTTTCCCAGAATCCGGGGTGGCAATGTGGAATGTGGATCTTCCTGAACTTACCCAGATAGGTCCCATCGGCCTCAATTACAGCGGCCGTATTGTAATAAACACCCGTCAGATCCTCTTCGTACATGGGTACGATCAACACCATATTGTGCTTTTTGGCCAAGTCCTGCATGAGACGGGTGGTGTCTCCATCCGGAATCTGCTCGACCATGGAGAACCATTTCGGATTTTGCTCAGCACCGAAATAGGGGCCATTGAACAACTCCTGCATGCAGACAACTTGCGCTCCCTTTTTGGCCGCCTCTTCGATCAGCGCGACGTGTTTATCGATCATGGATGCTTTGATTTTCTCAACCGGAGCGTCTGTGCTCTCGCTCAACGTGGCCTGGATCAAAGCGGCTCGTACAATGCGGTCGTTCAAAGCAGATCTCGATTAGTTTGCGTATTCATGCCCGCGAAGCCAGCGTGGCGCACCCGAATGAGGCGAAAAATGCCTTAAACGGCCCTGAAATGAGCCAAAATGCTTCTGCGAACCGCCAATTTACCCGCCCCGAAGTAAATAACAAGCCGATTTCAGCCGTTGCCCCTCCAGACAAATGAGTGAATGGCGGCTCGGCTTCATGGTTCACCATGAAAACGCGTTCCGCGTGTTCATGGAAATGATCGATTGTAGCAAAATCCTTGACGAACAGAAATACAACGATACATGAGGCGATCGCAACCGATAGTCCGAAAAGGTTGATGGTCGATGAAACTCTGTTTCTGAGCAGGTTGCGGCGCCCGACGGTCAGGTAGTTTCTCCACATAGCCATATTCCAATAGATGCGCGCGCCGATGCGTTCGGGCACAAGACGAAGTAGTTGGCCGAAGTACCAGCGGCGGGCGGCCCTGAGTCCGGAGCTGTTGACCAGTGCGCTGTAGTATTCTTCATAGTCCCCGGCCGGGGTGTTGGCTACGTCCTGGATCAGGAGCTCAAGCAGTCGGGAAGCCCACTGCGGCGGCTGGTGATGGTGGTTCTGGTTCATATCTCCCCCCGCTGCAAAGCGGCAGCCGATATTCCTTCCCACATCGTTTGCCCGACACGCTGGATCTCAAGCAGGGCCTGCCGACCGTCATCGGTCAGCTTGTAAATTCGTTTGGGTCTTCCACCGCGTTCCGCGCGCGCTTCACTCAAGCTGGAATCGATCATGTTTCTTTTGACCAGCCTCTCCAGCGGGGCATACACAGAACTCAGCGACCAGGGTCGTCCAGAGATCTCGGAAAGCCGCTCCTGAATGGGCAGGGTGTAGGCCTCGTCCTGCAGTTTCCAAACAGCAAGCAGGATGTACTCTTCAGAACGCGTCAGATGATTCATTTCGTGGGAGGTGCGATTTCGGGGCTGAAAAGCCCTTTACGAGCCCTACAAGAATTGTTTCACTTTGTGTAAAAACCGAATCAAACAGGGCTTTTGTTCAGTGATCTGAAAGTGACCAGATCCCAGCCGACTCTATCACCGTCGTTCCTGGCCCGGAATCGTGAGCTTGATTGATCATGGCCCGGGCAATGCGTTCAGCAGAAATGGTGCGCCATTTTTTTGGCAGCATTGTCATAGCCCACTGGCCGATTCGTTCTGCGCTACGAGCATCACCAGGACGATTTCCACCAATGACCGATGGTCTGAAAAGAGCGACGGACTGAAAACCCAGCGCCGAAATCATGTTCTCCAGCTCGCCTTTGATGCGGCTGTAGAATATTCGAGACGAGGCGTTCGCCCCCAGAGAAGAAACGAGCGAGAAATGAGTAGCTCCCAGTCCGTGCGTGCGCCGTGCCACCGCAAAGGGGATTTCCACGTCGATCTCAAGCATCTTCTCCTGGCTGCCTGCTTTCTTGATCGTTGTTCCAAAAGCGCAGAAAACATGATCCACGGACCGTGTGGGCAAGAGTGTCTCGATCGCCCGGAGATCGAAGGGTACTTCTCTGAGTTTTTCCGACTCAATACCGGTCGATCGTCTGACCAGCGCGAAAACGCGGTCATACCGCGGATCTTCGAGGAGCAACCCAAGGCAATGAGAGCCCACAAGCCCAGTGGCTCCTAGTATCAGAGCGTTCATATCTGCCAGGTCCTGCGTGTTCTGAGTGCGATCGAAATTCCTACTTCTCGACTCTCATCACCGCTTTCATGGTAACTCGATGTCCCGGGAAAGTACAGAGCACGTCGTAATCTCCCGGCTCCATTGGGGCCGTGAACTCCAGTATTTCGTACTTCTGGTAGCTGAGGAGCTTCGAAGCAGCGATAATCTTGTCGGTCTCGGGGATAAACGCGGCCGCAAATCCGTCGGCGCCAAGCGCGTCTGCCGCCGCGCCAATTTCATTGAGCGACCCAGGTTCACCGACCACGATGTTGTGCGGTGTCCAATCCTCGTTCTCAAACCACACCTTGACCGCTTGACCTGCTTGAACCGTGAATGTGGGGATGTCATAGCGCATTTCATCGGGAACGGTCCTGATCACGATGGCATCTTCATCCGGCTCGGGATTATCAGATCCCGCTTCAGCTTCCTGCATCTGGGCCAATTCAGCCCCTGAGGCTGCGCCGTGATCCCACATCTGTGCGACAGTTCTGGCCGCGATTCGGGCGTGAGCCACCGGCGAGCTGAGCAATACATCGAGCAGATTCCGATTGATGACATTGTGCTGTTGGTGTAGCCAGAGACCTTCCAGCAGGTGGTGTGCATCGGTCGCATCAGTTGGGCTGAACTGCTCCAACCACGTTTCGAGTGCGGCCATCACCTCATCGGTATTTCGCTCCGAGAGTTCCACCCGGGCGCGTTGCCTGATGCCGTTGACCGGATGTTCGAGCACCGTCAACAGATCAGCAATAGGTTGTCCGTCGATGGCGACATGTTCTGAGAGTGGGCGTCCCGTTGCACTGATCCGGTATATACGACCATGTTCATGATCTCGGGCGGGATCGCGGATGTTGTGCTGCATGTGCCCAATGATCGCATTGGCCCAATCGGCGACATACAACGCCCCATCGTCGCCGATCTCAAAGTCAGAAGGCCGGAAATTCAGATCGCCGGATACAAGAAGATCAGTTGTCTCTGTACCGGTCACATCGCCAGAGAGCGTATCGAAGTCCAGCGTGTACTGCTTGATGCCCAGAAAGGCGATTACGTTCAACAGGATGAAGTTACCCTCGAGGCTCGGCGGTAGATGCGCGCTGGAGAGTATTCCACTCGATGTAACCGGTCTTACCGTGTTCTCAAGCAGTTTTCGCATGCTGAACGAGCCATCGGCGTTGGGCTTTACCTGAAACGCGCGGCCGCCGGTCGCGTCGGTTGCATAGTGATACCCCCAATAGTCGAATGCGGTACCGTGCGCGTTCGGCGGATTGGTAGCGTGAAAACTGAATTCAGACGTGCGCGGATTGAACCGGTACATTCCTGAGGTATCGGACTCCTGATTCGTGCTCCAGGGGGTCTCGACATTTGAGACGTTGAAGACGCCTCTCTGATAATAAATGAAACCGTCAGGTCCGTAAGAGAAGTTGTTCGCCGAGTGATGGGTGTCCGCGGAGCCCAGGGCTCCCATGATTCGGATGCGAACATCTGCTACGTCATCGCCGTCCGTGTCCTTGAGGTAAATCAGGTCAGGTACCGAGGCTACAATGACACCGCCATTCCAGAACTCAAAACCGGTTGGATTATGAACGTATGCGAACGTGATTGCCGTGTCCGCCACGCCGTCACGGTTTTCGTCGGGTAGGATCAACAGTCGATCGTCCATCTCGCGGGTTGGCTCCCATTTCGGATACGTCGCCCAGGTTGCCGCCCACAGACGGCCTCGCGTATCAACGCCGAGCTGCACCGGGTTTACGAGTTCAGGAAACATGTCCTCCGAGGCGAAGAGATTCACCTCGAGTCCTTCTTGGAGCCGCATTTTCGATATCGCTTCCTCGGCATCCGTGTACTCAAGCGTGCCTGTTTTGCTGACGCCATTCTGAAGTTGCTCCTCGTCCAGGTTCGAGATTACTTCGATGGGCTCGGGTACATCGGAATCGTCTGCCTGCAGGGATTCTCCGCGGGCCGCTGCCCAAATTACGGGATCGCGATTGGCTGTCATGTAGTCGAGCTGCACGAGCTCTCGCTGCATGACGACAAAATTGGTCTGATTGTCGGTGAATTCGAGGGTAGAGCGGCCGCCCCAGACGTCGTTACCGTCGGTGGCGCGGTAGCGATTGAACCAGTGCCAGTTTTTGTCGAGCACCGCAGTACGAACCTCTTCAATCCTCGAGATACGCGTCCTGGGCCGGCGGCCCAATAATGACTTGACGATGACTCCAGCGATCTGGCGGTTACCCTCACTTCCGAGGTGAACGCCGTTGATAGTGAGCGGCGCTTTCGCTTTCCTGTAGAGCCGCTGGGATGCTTCGAACAGGTTGACAAACGGGACGCCCTTCGCAGCGGCGACCGTTTCCATTTCAGCCGTGTAGGCTTCGAGCCGCTCATTGCTCGCCGTGCCGTCGGGTAGGTTCGGATCGTTCAGATCTTCGTGCGCAATGGGAGAGAAGAGCACGATTCGGGGTGCGCCGTCTCCAGAGTAATTTTTCGACCGCGTGCTGTCGATCCACTGCGTCAGATTATCGCCGAATCCAGAAGGGTCTTCGTCGAACGATTCATTGTAGCCGAACATCGCGAAAATGACGTCCGCCTTCGAAAGTGTGAGGTGCTCGTCCGTCGTAGCAAAGCCACGGCTTCGGGGACGGTGTTCGATTCGATCGCCCGAAAATCCGTGATTTCGAATGACCAGCTCGAGTTCCGGAACTGCCGCCTGAAGGGTTGCTTCCAGCCAACCATCGTGCTGCATCCGATCTGCCAGAGCGTTTCCGATGATCACGATGTGGTCGTCTTCCTGAAGTGGCACCAGCGGTTCACTGCAGGCCAGGATAGTGAGCGGCATCGCCAGGAAAACGATGCGGGCGAGAGATCCTTTCATATATACTTTTCGGGCAAGGCCCCAGAGGCCTGGCGTTATTCCTCTTCACCTACTGATTTCTCGGTCGACATGATCGGCGTGTCCCAACCCGCCATATCGGAAGGTCTGACGCCCTGGCGGTAGCCGCCGAAGCTGAAGGTGACAGGGTTGTAGGGACCGATGAGAGCGACATCGTTCTCCGCGGTTATTGCGTCTTCCAGACCAGCCGCCCAAAGGGCAGCGTTGATCATCATTCGCCGGAAGCCATCATTCACGAAATCCTCAGAAGCACCATGTGTGGTCGTGAAGACCCGGCCCTCCCGTCCATCCTCGGCCCCATACGTTCGTGTCCAGGCGACAGGCAACAATTCCTTTTCTGGATCGGGTGCTGCATCGGCCTCCATGCCATTGAGAACCTGACCGACACCTAGCGTGACCGACCCGGGCATCGGATGGGCTTCGTACCCACCAGATTGAACATGAATGTCGCTCACACCCCGAAGAATCGGGTGATTGGCCTCCTCATCAGTCGGCAAGATCAGCGAGCTTTGTCTGTGGTTCGAGCCGTAATGACCAGCCCACGTCTCACCTAGAACTTGGCGTCCAAAGCCCTTCTCGTACTCCTCTCCCGCATAATCGAAGGAGTACTTGGCATAAGGACCGTCTTCAATCTTGAATGCGTGCGTCGATGTTCGAATTCCTACTATCGGGCCTCCTCGATCGAGGTAATCCACTATATGCTGCATTTCCTCATGCGGAAAATCCTGAAAGCGTAGACCCACGACCAGCAGGTCGGCCGTTTTCAGGGCCTCGAGCCCAGCGATACGTGAACTGCCGGGCTCAATAAAACCTTCTTCGTCCAGCGTGAAGAAGACGCTCGTCTTAAAGCCAAAATTTCGCGCAAGTATGCGCGCCATGGCGGGCAAGATCTCCTCGGAGCGGTATTCATGATCACCGGCGAGAAAAACGATGTGCATTCCATTGCCCGCACCATCAGAGCCCTCGTAGGTCACCAGATGCGGATTATCCTCTTGTGGGGCCTCTTGAGCGCCGCATCCTGCGGAAATGACGGACGATAACATTAGAAACATTGCAATAATCAGATTTGGGATCTTTACGAATTGGTTGATAGGGCGCGTTCGCGTCATGACTTTTTCTCTTTGAAGCGGGTCAGACGATTGCGCGGGGGTAGGCTGCGTCTGAACGGACCGTGTCTGGATGGGTGCATCGACACTCAATACGATAGCGTCGGCCGATACATTAAGTCTAAAGGTCTGTATAAACAACAGCCGGTCGACTAGATGCGAATAGCCTTCTCGGTCCAATAAGAACAGCCTTCGGAATGGGACCCTATTTCGGAGAGTAGGGCTGCTTGACGGTGCGTCATTATTGCGAATTCAGGCTGAGGACCTTTAATTGCTGACATCCTACCCCGAAGGCCATGGTTGGCAAGTCCTTATCGCATTACAAGATCCTATCCGAACTCGGCCGTGGTGGCATGGGAATCGTTTACAAGGGCGAAGACACCAAGTTACACCGCACCGTGGCCATCAAGGTGCTTCCTGCGGCGGCTCTTTCAAGCGATGATGACCGGGCGCGGTTCTACCGCGAAGCTCGCGCTGCTGCTTCCCTCTCGCACCCAAACATTGCGGTCATCCATGAGATAGACGAGGCAGTCCCTTCAGATGCCCCACACGGCACCGAAGCAAGCGCCCCTTCATCGCGATGGAGTTAATCGAAGGCGATACGCTTGAGGACCGGATCAAGCAAGGCCCGATGAAGCTGGAGGAAGCGGTACGCATCGCAAGCGAGAGGCGAAGAAGTCGATGCCCGCACAGACCTTTGGGCACTTGGTGTGACGCTGTACGAGATGGTCGCGGGCAAACATCCGTTTCCCGGAGACTACGAGCAAGCCGCCGTCTATAGCATCCTGAATGAAGACCCGGAACCATTGACGGCGGTCCGCACAGGCGTACCTATGAGCTTGGAGTGGACCGTGTCGAAGTGTCTTGCCAAGAAAGTCGAGGACAGATACCAAACGGCCACTGACTTACTCGTCGATTTTCGGAATGTGGATCTTTCGAGCAGCGGAATGTCTCGCGTATCGTCTCTTTCACAACCTACTGCCTCTATCGCTCAAACCCCATCCAAATGATACAGAAGCTGATTTGTAAACTGTACAACCTTGCAAAAGGATTAACATACTTAAGATTGGGGCAATCGTTTTAAATTTTTTTAATAATAAGTTTTAAGATTATACCCACAATTTACAATACCTTTAAAAGGTAAAGGCATGCCTATGGTTTGAGGTTATTTTTTTTCTAATGGAATTAACTTGTAGTCGTATAATTGTGTTGCTACCAAAATATCACTATTATATTCTCTAACAGAATGAATCAGCCCATCCTTTATTTTAAATATCCACACATATTTGTTGTCATATTCTCCGTTTTTGCCTTCTGCATCTCCCTCCTGAATTATTGCAACTCCATTTTCATCAGAAATAGCATCAACTGTTTTTAAAATTATTCCATTGGGAAGAATTTCTGGAATTATATATTTAAAATATTCATCAAATAAATTATCTCTATCCCAAATTTTTCCTCCTTGTTCAATGATTCCCATCCAAGCAAATGTAAAATCTTTGTGAAGTAGACTTTTTGCTAATTCTGGATTTGCAATTATATTATCTAGAAATGATTGTGCCATTTTTAGATTGAAATCAGAAGAGTTGTTTTCTTTAACAGAAGAGCAGGAAAGAATAAAAAAGAAAGACATAAAAAATAATATTTTTTTCATTTTAAATAAATTAAGTTTTAAACTAATATAATAAAGAAGTTGCTGAATTAACTGAATCTGATATGCCTATGGTTTAAACCATCTATCAGCCATCATTTTCCTATATAAATCTAATGACTCAATATCATCAGAGGTGACGAGAAAGAAATCTTTGTAGCCACTTATCCTGAAGGGACTCGCAGAACAAAAATTTCTACAGGAGGAGGCGAGTACCCCAAGTGGAGGGGCAATCGAATTTATTGGCATGATTATGACAATAATCTTGTGGCAGTTACGGTTGAAACCAAAGATAAGTTCACTCATGGTTCCACGGAAAGATTTGCTTCAAGCTCTGAGCTTGGAGTAGAAATACAACTAGCAGAATCATGCATGTGGGATGTAACACGAGATGGGAAAACGCTAGTAGTCTTGGATGATTTATCACGAACTGGAGTCAGAACAGTTATCGCCGTCGAAAACTGGCTGGCGACCGTAGACTTTGAGTGACACTGTCATTTATGTGGTGGCAGAACTGGGCACAGTCGCTCAAGGATGAGTGAGGCGAATCTATATGCGATAAGTGGGTGTTATCGGGGGTAGAATCTTGCGAGCTTGCGGGGGCCCAAAAACCTGTGATTTGGGCGGAAATCGAGGCTTTCCTTAACTCATTCCTTAACCTTCTACGCTCGACTACTCCGTTATCCCTTGATACGCAAAGACTTGTGAATTACAATTCGACTCCTTAGACGAATCGAACTGCTAATTCCCCTCTGGAGTGTGCAGTGGCATCGGGGCCATGATGTGGACGTAGGGCGTATTGCGCCACATGACCCACGGGCCACCAGTTTCTGGATCTGTTGATAGCCCTTCCAACAATGCTGCGTCTGGAACTAGAATCATCAGATGAGGGACATCCGATGCATTCCATTCGTTGTCTGCGGTTTCCTCTGTCGCGTATGGATCGGTATTGCTGAACGGCGAGTCGTTAGCCTGTAGCATATATCCAAATGCGATGCGCGTGGTGTTGACCTCTGTCTTATTAACCCACGCATTGATCCATTCAAGCCAAGGCTGATCGACGCACATGGGGTCGTTACCAGGTGTCCCTGGTGAGTCAGGTAGACAAGTCCACCCATTCGAGCCTTCTCGGAGCGTTGTAAAGCCCTCACTAGTCTCGGAAGGCCAGTCGTTGACAGTAGCGTTGTTGGAAACAGACCAGGGTGCTGCGCTCACTGCGCTCTGAATTTTGGCCTCATTATCGGTTTGAGACTGAGCCGGAGTAACAAGAAGCACTCCCAAAAACAGGCAGCATATGAGTGTGAAAAAGATGGGGCGGTGCATGGAATCCTCTGCTATTTGGTGATGCTTCACGGTACTACCGGGAAGAGCATAAATGCAAAGGGCGCACCGATTTTTCTAGGTGGATAGCCCTTTCTCGTATCCGTGGCAACCGACCTTGTGTTTCCCCTCCGACTACGTATTTCACCGTATTGCACCAACGTTTTTGGGCGATTAGACTTTCGGGCCCACCTAAACAGCTTAGCCGGTTGGATTCAATTACTTTCTGAGAGGTAAGCGAATGCTCGCCGCAAATCCGCCCGACGTCAAGCAGCCCTACTCTCCGAAATAGGGTCCCATTCCGAAGGCTGTTCTTATTGGACCGAGAAGGCTATTCGCATCTAGTCGACCGGCTGTTGTTTATACAGACCTTA
>Ga0208879_1000407_pt1 | contig 44472 bp, 44 predicted proteins | sample Knorr_S15_td_Bot_FD_185605 | JGI IMG/M metagenome (GOLD analysis project Ga0208879, IMG submission 185605) | Marine microbial communities from Southern Atlantic Ocean transect - Knorr_S15_td_Bottom_ad_5009_LV_A (SPAdes) (version 2) | ecosystem: Environmental > Aquatic > Marine > Oceanic | place... | reverse complement strand
ACGCCGAAGATGGCCACCTGCGCATTACCAAAGGCAAAAACTATGATGTGCTCATGGGATCCGATGAGAGCCATGAATACCTTCAGCAATTCATTCAAAAAATTGAGGATGAATTGACGGCCCGCAATCTCAGCCTGGATGACCTTTCCCCCGAGGAATTTAGAGAGTTTGTTAAGAATATTAAATTATAATTTAATATACTTCTTCATATTATAATCACCGATCATCCGAACGATTCAGTTGAACCGCCTATTTTAAGAAGAATAGACTGGTTGATCGAACTGTATTCGGTGCAGAAACTCCAACCGTTTTTGATTTGATCCCGGACATTGTGAGCACGTGTCGTCTCTGTATCTGATTCCCGGTTTAAAACCTGAATAGCTAAAATAAAAGTTTATCCATGCCGCTCCCGAATGGCACTAAGTTAAGCGTATTTCAACGGAAGTTCAGTAATATAGGATAGGCTTCCAGCCTGTCTACTTTGGGAATAGCGGTCCGCCGCAGATAGGCTGGAAGCCTGTCCTACTTTTAGAAAAAGCCAAATTATCCCAATCCCTATTTTCGGTTAAACCCTCTTAACTTAGCGTCATCCATGCCGGTCCCCCATTACATGCTTAGACAGGCGTCGGAGTATTGATTAACCCAGTTCTTTCCGGCCAAGCCGTTTTGGAGTGCGCAGGCCAACTGAAGTAACGACTGCGGGTTTGTGATGCATCGCAGCCCCATTAAAATGGAAAGCGGTGTCCCCCGCACTTCACACAATCATAAAATTCATGCAGGGCCCGGTCATTGGAATTTTACCAATAGTCACCTATTTAAATACCGTATAAATAGGTGGATTTTTATATGATTGGAAATTCCATTTTTGTTACGGAACCTGAATTTATTTAGGGATAGGATTTAATCAAAAAACGGGACTGGAAGGTATAATCAGCAGGATTATTAAAGTAAATATTTTATTAAAAAAATACTAAATTAGTATAATAAAATAATAAATACTATCCTATCATAGTATCTCATTTTATTGAAGATTATATATTGTAAGAAGCTGATTTTGTTCTATTAATGAACATACTCAATATGGATATATCAGATGGGTTGACACCGGATATACGAGCAGCCTGCCCTAGGTTTTCGGGCTGAATCTTGTTCAACTTTTCGCGGGCCTCGAAGCGTAGACTTGGAACCAGCTCATAGTCATAGTTTGGAGGAATCAGCTGATTTTCATATTTTTTGGCGGCTTCAATACGGACCTTTTCCCGCTTGATGTATCCAGCATACTTAACTTCAATTTCGACCTGTTTAACCACTTCCCTATCCAGATGCTGTGCAGGATCGGGTAGATTTGAATACCCCATTTCAGGTCGACGTAAGAGCTGTGCCAGGGAAGAACCATCGTGGTAAACCTTTTCCAATCGGCTTATTTCTTTCTGAATCGTAACCCAGTTGCTTGAGATTTCCTGAATATCATCCGGACTCACAATACCAAGCGCCTTTGTCTTTTCCAAAAGACGGTAGTATACATTGTCTTGCCGCAATGTAAGCCGGTGTTCCGATCTGGAGGTAAACATGCGGTACGGTTCATCGGTTCCCTTTGTAACAAGGTCATCAATCAGAACACCAATATATCCTTCGTCGCGACCAATGGTTAGCGGTTCCCGTCCGCTGGATTTTAAGGCCGCATTTGCTCCCGCAATAAACCCCTGCCCCGCTGCTTCTTCGTAGCCGGTGGTTCCGTTAAGTTGTCCTGCAAAATAGAGATTTTCTACCAGTTTGGTTTCAAGGGTATGAAAAAGCTGGGTTGGATTGGAATAATCATACTCGATCGCATAGCCGGGGCGGATGATCTCGGCCTTTTCAAAGCCGGCGATGGAATGGATCATATCCGCTTGTATATCTTCCGGGAGGCTGTTGGAGGTCCCATTGGGATAGATTCGAATATTATTGCGTCCTTCAGGCTCAACAAAGACATGGTGGGAATCCCGCCCCGAAAACTTAACGATTTTATCCTCGATCGAGGGACAGTAGCGCACCCCAGTTCCTTCAACCAGGCCGCTATACATGGCGCTCTTTTTGAGGTTGTCCGCGATGATTTGATGGGTGTTCTCGTTGGTATGGGTTAAATAACAGGGAAGCTGGTCGGTTCCGGGCACCCACGGATGCAGCGCTGCATGTTCCACGTGGAACATAGCGTTTAAGGCATCGGTGGATTTTTCGGTTTGTTCCACGTGGAACATGTTCCATTCCTTGCGGGCCAGGCGGGAAAAGAAGGGTGGGGGCTCATCGCCGGGCTGCAGCTCCATCTTGGAATAATCGAGGGAATCCCTGTGGAGGCGCGGCGGGGTTCCGGTTTTTAACCGCCCCAGCTCAAATCCAAGTTTGTCGAAGGATTTTGAAAGTTCCTCAGCGGATTCTTCGCCCATTCGCCCTTCGCGGATGCTGGTGGTTCCAATGAGAACCCGGCCGCGCAGGAAGGTCCCGGTGCAAATCACAACGGCTTCTGCATCGATTATTCCGCTCGAGCGGCAGGTAACGCCCCTTATTTTCCCACCTTTTGTGCGCAGATCCGTTACGATATCATCTAATAGGGTTAGGTTTTTCTGCATGCCAAGGACGGCCTGGATGCGTTTTGGAAAAAGATCCTTATCGCATTGCAAGCGGTTGGATTGAACGGCAGGCCCTTTGCGCGTGTTCAGCATTCGATATTGAATTCCGGTATAGTCGGCATTGCGCCCCAGCTCACCGCCCAAAGCATCAAGCTCGGAAACAATATGGGATTTTGCGATCCCACCGACAGAGGGATTGCAAGGAAGTCGACCGATCAGCGATTTGTTCAGGGTGATAAGCAGTGTTTTCACGCCAAGGCGGGCGGAAGCCAGGGCGGCCTCATATCCAGCATGGCCACCCCCTACGATAATAACAGTATATAAAGACTTATTCATAATAAAATACCTATACGGTCGGTTCCGAAAGAGGGGGATAGTTGCACCGCTCAAGACAGCGGTCAACAACGAGTTATATAAAATAAGGAATGGAAGAGGGGAGGGGAGGGGGGGTGTTATTCACTGTCTATATCACCCTTAAGGACCTTGGCGGTTTCCATGGCCCGCTTACATTTCCGGATCTGTTTGTTGTAACTTTCAACCATTTCCCTAGTGACCCCTTGTCCATAGCGTGCGGCCAGCGCGGCCATATGGGTAATAGCGCGATAGGCTTTCTCATATTGCCCCGCCACATAATAGGCCTCGGAAAGGGTACTCCAAACATTGTGATTGTTTGGCGCCAGCGTCATCGCTTCTTGTGCATGGAAAATGGCCTTCTTTCCGTCGCGAATCGCCGGATCTTCCGCGGTGGCATACAACCAGCCCAAATTATTCCAGAGCTGATAATCGTCAGGATTCTCTTTGACCAATGCGGTTAGAGCGGCTTCCGCTTTATCGTACCGTTTGGCTCTAATGTAAATATGACCAAGGACATACCGAGCTTGTATGTTATCCGGATCGATGGCGAGGATGCGTTCATACGCGTTGATGGAGGAATCAAATTCGCTTTCCATAAAATAGACATGGGCTACATTGAAGAGGAATTTAATCCGCTCCTCGTCGCTAATTGGCTCCGCTATGTCTATTTCAGATGCGGGTCCAATATCGTTGGTTTGCGCAAGGGAAATGGAGTAGGGCATCAAAGCGTAAAGAAGTAGCTTGGCATAACGGTTCACGAGTTTGGTCTCCTACTTATAGGTGCTAATTTCAATCCGAACCACCGCGGGATCGGCTTTGACGAGTTGCAGACCCGCTGGAAGATCCACCTTTACAGGCAGATCATAGCCTGTGTTCTCATCAAGTTCGGTGCAACTTACGTAGGCAAAGATATCTGCTCGTTTCATTTGTTGAATCTTTTGCTGCAAACCCTGTACCGTAATATGGATCTGTTGGGGCTGTACGGTAAACGTGCGGTGGTCGGCGGCGGCGGAGAGGATCCTTACAGGAATATTCTCAATAATTTGCGAGCTAGTATGTTGCATCAGAATAATGTCGACGGATACCCACTCGGGATCGACTTGCATGCGCCCGGCCTGGGGCAGGGCAATACGAGCCCTTTCCTTGAATGATGTTTGCCGGCTATTCAGACCAATGGATTCGGTGTGTATATTATCCATTTCATCCAAAACCTGGCGTGCGCCGGAAACCCGTACCGTGGCTGGCGTGGTGATGATCCGATCCACCTCCAATCCTTCGGGGAGCGATCCATCCAGGGCCGCCTTGACCGGAAGTATGCGTTCACCTTCTTGATCGAGTTTAACAATGATTTTAGACGGACTGAAGCGAACGACCTTGGCATTGGTTGGGTTTCGCAGATATTTTTCCGACAGCTCCACCACAACCTCGTTGCCGTGCTTGGGTTCAGATGCGGGAATAACGATCTTGAGCTGTTCGTTGTTCAGGTAGCGAATATCCTCGCGCGATCCGCGAAACAGGATATCCACTTCGTGAACCGATTTTTCCCACACGGCCCACCCTTCAGGAACATCCACATCGACGGAAATATTGGAAACCGAAATCTCGAAACCGAGGTTCTTGCGAATCCCTTGCCACGCGAGGAAGGCGAGGGCAAAGCACACCAGCAGGAGCCACTTTTCCTTTTTAACGCTGGTCCATAATGCGATCAACCGATCCTTCATTTTGCTCCTCGGTATAGGTCATCAACACGGTATCCGACAGGTCGGCTTCGCCGGTCTGTATTTTTTCACGGAAACGAGCCAGTCCGGTGCGTTCGCGCCGTAACATGGATGAAAGCACTCGCCGGAGCTGGCTCTCGTCAAGCCCCCGCCGCAAGCGCCCGTTATATGCCACTGAAACCGCGCCCGTTTCCTCGGAGACCACAACAACGATTGTATCGGTCTCCTCGGTAATGCCGATCGCCGCCCGGTGGCGGGTGCCCAGCATTTTGCTGAGCCCTTCTTTCTGCGACAGGGGAAACAGACAGCCCGCGGCGGAAATGCGGTCACTGGAAATAATGACCCCGCCATCATGCAGCGGAGTATGCGGAAAAAAAATGGTGGCCAGCAACTCGGCGCTCACCGAACTGTTCATCCGGACGCCGGAGTCTTGAAAGGCGCGGGTGCCGATTTCGCGCTCAATGGCAATCAAGGCCCCGATCTTGCGCTGGGAAAGAATCTTAACTGCCTGCATGATGGGTTCCACCAGGGATTTTTGTGAAATAATCCTGTTGGAGTGCCACATCGGTTGGCGGCCGAGCCGGGCGAGAACCCGCCGGATTTCCGGCTGGAAAATAACCATGACCGCCAAGGAAATATAGAGCATCAATTTGGAAAGTAGCCAATTCAGGATATGAAGATTGCTCAGGCTGGTGATGACATAAAGGGCCCCGAAAACGATGATCAGGCCGGAGAGAATCGCCGCACCGCGCGTCCCTTTGAAGAGCCAGAACAGAAAATACAGCATGGCCGTCAGGATGAATATTTCAATCCATCCCGCCCCGCCCGGCCATTCAAAAGTTTTACTCCATTGCATCAAATTTCACCACCAGAAAGTATATCCAACATACGGCAAATATCGCAAGTTTCTAATACGTCGTGGACCCGTAAAATATGCGCGCCCTGCAAGGAGGCCCACGCGGCAACGCCGAGGCTCCCGGCCAAACGGTTCTGGGTATTTCCCCGCTGGGTCAGGGCACCGATGAACCGTTTGCGGGAGGCGCCAACGAGAATGGGCAGATCGTATTTCATCAAATCGGATAGGTTTTGGAGCAGTTCAACATTATGCCCGGCCGTCTTGCCAAAGCCGATGCCCGGATCGATAACGATTTGGTTGAGATTCACCCCCCGGTTCAACGCAACCTGCGTGCGGGCCTGGAGAAAAGCGCCCACCTCTTGAACCACGTTATCGTATGCCGGATGGTCCTGCATCATGGATGGAGTTCCTTTTATATGCATAAGAACTACGCCGGCAGAGGTTTCTACGGCAACCTCCGCCATTTTTTCATCGCCTTCAAATGCGGAAACATCGTTGATGATGTCCGCTCCGGCGTCCATCGCTTGCCGTGCGGTTTCCGATTTCATCGTATCGATTGAAATCAGAACATCCGATTGCTCCCGGATTTTTCTGATGACCGGCACGGTCCTTCCAATTTCCTCTTCAACGCCGACCGGTTCCGCGCCGGGCCGCGTCGACTCGCCGCCGACATCAATAATGTCGGCCCCTTGCTCAACCATTTCCAAGGCCCGCTCGACCGCCGCCGCGCTGCTGAAAAAGCTACCGCCATCCGAAAAGGAATCCGGCGTCGTGTTCAGAATACCCATCACCAGCGTGCGCTCTCCGAGCACGATGGTCCGATTGCGGCAGTTCCAATGATAGGTTTTGCGAGTGCTCATCATAGATTCATAGCACGATTTGTAGACCATCCCAAGGAACGGTTACCGCGTCGCCGAGTCGCGCCTGCAATGCTTCATGCTCGGAATCATGGGTGAGGTGGGTAACAAACGATCGCTGCGCGCCGATTCGGCCCAGCATTTCGGCGCACTCATCGATGGAATAATGGGTGGGATGCTGCTCGGGCCGCAGTCCATCGAGGATCATGGCATCCATATTTTCGAGCAAAGCGAGCGTTTGGGCGGGAAGATCACTGCAATCTGGAATATAGCCCAGGCGTTTGCCGTCGGCTTCAACGAGAAAGCCGTAGATTGAATCCGTTCCATGCCAAACGGGTAGGGGGGTTATCATCACAGGACCAACGGAGACCGGCTCGAGTTGCTCCTTGAACTGGACACGCGGCACGCTTTCGAAGCTGTAGCCGCGGTCGATATAATCAAATTTTTGGCGCATGGCACGGATGGTTTCCGGCGAGCCGTAGACCGGAATATGGCCTCCTTGCAAAGCAGAAAACCGCCGGATATCGTCGAAGCCAAAAATATGGTCGGCGTGCGGGTGGGTCAGGCAAACCGCATCAACCCGCTCCACGCCAAAGCTTAAAACCTGGTCGCGAAAATCGGGCGGCGTATCGATCACCAAATGCCTACCGGCCGCCACCACGTACAAGCTACAACGCCGCCGCTTGTTCTTCGGGTGGTCCGATGTGCACACCGCGCACGAACAGCCAATCATTGGAATTCCGTGCGACGTCCCGGTTCCTAGAAAAGTGAATTTCATTCCACGCACCGGCCGTGTTTGCGCCGGGCGGGAATCGCCGCCATAGGTAGCCAAAAATCAACCACGAACATCTCCTCCATCAGGGCTCAGCAAAAAAGCGTGATGTGAATATAAACACCCCGCGCTACACGGAAAGAAAATAAAAGGCCGCTTTCCCCCCGCCAAACCTGCCTGCGGTTTAGGCGGCGATGTGTTCGCGGTATTTGCTGTCGCGCCAGCAAAGCGGCAACGGTTCGCCGGATGGGAACACCAGCTCAGCTTTGGGATAGAGATCCTCATCCATTGTATCTTCACCTGCTTGGGACCTGGCTCGTATGGATGCCGCGAAAGGATCAAACACTTCGTTGAAATCCAGCACTTCAACGAGTCCGCTTGTCGGTAGATGTTTCAAAAACATAACACGCCTCCTTTTTCATTCCCGGTTCGTAAAAACCATCAAGCGGCTACATGGTCGAAGTAGTGGCGGTCCACCCAGCAGACGGGCAGGGGTTCCCCAGACGGGAACGCGAGTTCGGTCTTCAAGAAGTTTTCCGGCCGTTGAATGATCTCGCCGGAGTAGGACCTTGCCCGAATCGTGCTCGAGCCGGGGTTGATCACATCCGGTAGATCAATGACTTCGACCAGATCCCCTGTTGGCATATATTTCAGGAACATTTTACACCTCCTTGTATTCTATGTCTTCGACCTGTTGGCGGAAAAAGAGTTCAATGAGGCGGAGTTCGAATAAAAGATCAACTTACACAACTCTTTATAGTAAAGGGGATAATAATATTTTATCGGCTATTCGGATGCGGCCGGTTCGTTACCAGCCTTCTTCAGCATGAACCATTTCATGGGGAGGCCCAGCCACGCCGTGATGAGCCCGCGGCCCACAAAGAACATGCAGATAACGCCGATGGTTAGCGAAGACACAATCAACCGCCCTAGGCTGCGCATGCCGAAGCCGCCGACGAAGCCCGCGGCCAGGGCGGACACCAGCATCCCGCAGGTCAGCAGCAGGTTGACGACGGTGTCGTAAACAATATGACTGATCGTATAGGAGGAGGTCTGGGCGGCGGCCGGGTCGAAACCGAGCATTCCGGAAACCAGATTGAGCAGGCCAAAGATGGTGGTAAGCAACAGCAGCGAGACCATCAAATAGCCACTGCCGAACAGGAGCGCGGCAAACTTGGTGCGCTTCTGAATCGTGCGCGACAGGAAGAGTTTTTTGCCGTGAGCCATGAACGCGCGCATGACCCCATAGGCCCAGCGCATTTGCTGGCGAAATAAATCGCCGGGGGTGTAGGGCACCTCGCACCGCACCCGCAGATCGGAGACATAGGCGATGCGCCGGCCCGCAGTAATCATCCGCAACGAATAATCCACGTCCTCGGTCAGTGCACCGGCGGTCCAGCCGCCGGCCTCTTCGAGATAGCTCTTCTTAACCAGTTCGCCCGAGCCGCAGAAAACGCAGTTGTTGGTGGTGGCCTTCAGGAATGGCAGGATAACGGAGTGGATAATGTTCACAATGCCCGTACCCATCAGGGTGCTGTGGTTGTCGTGGACATTGATGATGCGCCATGCCGCCTGCGCACCCGCCAGCGTCGGGTCCTTGATCACCGGAACCACCAGCCGCTTGAGGAAATCCTTTTTGGGCAGGAAGTCGGAATCGAGCACGAGGAGATAGTCGCCGGTTGACTTGGGCAGCATCACATTCAGGTTGCCGGGCTTGAACCCGATGTTTTCACCGCGGCGGCTAATCTCAATCCGCGGGTTGGCGGCGGCAAACGCGTCGATCTTCGCCGAGATCACCGGCTGGTTGCTGTCGTCGCCGATCATGATCTGCAGCTTTTCGGCTGGATAGTCGAAATCCAGGCAGCGCGCTGCGCAATTCAAGGCCGCCAGTTCGTTATAGGTCGGGATTTGAACGGTCACTGCGGGGTAGAGCGATTCGTCGGAAATCACCTCCGGCTTTTTCCGGAGGCGGGACAGCGCCAGCGCAAAAGCGGTTATGGTAAAGTAGCCCAGCGACAGAATAAACGCGCCCATGAGCGTGATTTCAAACGCCGTTTTAATAATGGTATGGAACCCCATGCTTTTCCCCTAGAAAATGGTCTGAACCCTATTCGGTTCGTAATAGTCCGCGTTGTTTATAGGGATTCTTTGTAAAAATCAATGACCTCTACAGACTTTTCGCCGCCGGCTTTTCTGAAAGCGGGCCGCCCCGCAGGCCAAAAAAAGGCACCCCGTTTAAGGGGGGGGCTTTCAAAATGCCGTAACGCGACCGTCTTATTTGAGGTGCAGCATTTCCTGGATCGCCGGGGAAAACTTCACCACTACCGGAGTGAATACCACGCTGACCATCGTCATCAGCTTGATGAGGATATTGAGCGAGGGGCCGGATGTATCCTTGCACGGATCGCCGACGGTATCGCCAACCACGCTGGCCTTATGGGCATCGGAGCCCTTGCCGCCCAGAGAACCTTTTTCGATATATTTCTTGGCATTGTCCCACGCGCCGCCGGCATTGTTGAGCATGGTGGCCAAAACAAAACCGCAAACCAGCCCGCCAACCAGCAAGCCCATCACGCCGGCCACCCCGAGGATCAAGCCGGTTATCACCGGAACACTAATGGCGAGGAGCGCGGGCATCAGCATTTCCCGCTGGGCGCCCTTGGTGGAGATCTCGACACACCGCGCATAGTCCGGCGTGCCGGAGCCATCCATGATGCCGGGAATTTCCCGGAATTGGCGCCGCACCTCTTCAACCATCGCTCCGGCCGCCCGCCCGACCGCCTTCATGGTCATGGCGCAGAAGACAAAAGCCATCATGGCGCCGATGAACAGCCCGCACAGCAGCAGGGGATTCATGATGTGCAGGTCGAAGGCATAAACAAAATCCATGATGCCGGATTTTGAGGCTAAGAGGATATTCTCCGTTGATTCGGCGAGGGTCGTATCTTCAGTAAACAAGGTGTTTCCTACTTTGAAACACAGATCGGCGGATTCGGCGGAAAGTTTGCCGATCCAGATCTTAATCTGCTCGATATAGGCGGCGAGCAGGGCCAAGGCCGTGAGGGCCGCGGAGCCAATGGCGAAGCCCTTGCCGGTCGCGGCAGTGGTATTGCCAAGGCTGTCGAGCGCATCGGTCCGTTCGCGGACTTCCGGCGGCAGGCCGGCCATCTCGGCATTGCCGCCGGCGTTGTCGGCAATCGGGCCATAGGCATCGGTTGCGAGGGTGATACCGAGCGTTGAAAGCATGCCGACGGCGGCAAAGCCAATGCCATAGAGCCCCATGGAAAGATCGCTGAAGCCGCCGGCAAAGCCGAAGGCGCACAGAATGCCGACGACGATGGTGACCACGGGGAAACCGGCGGAGTACATGCCGACGGCCAGCCCGTCGATAATCGTCGTGGCGGCCCCCATTTCCGCCTGCTTGGCGATGCCGCGGGTGGGTTTGTATTCATCGGAGGTATAGTACTCGGTCGATTGGCCGATAATCACGCCGGCCGCCAGGCCGGCCAGGCCGGCCAGGACAATGCCGCCCGGGAGAAACCCGCTGAACCACAGGCCGATCAGCGCGAGAACGATGAGGGAGGAGCTGCCCAGGGTTCCGGTCAGCAGCGCCCGGAGCAGGTTTTTCTGGCTGGCGCCCTCTTTGCAACGCACCATGAAAATGCCGAGGATGGACAGCAGCGTGCCGATTCCGGCCACGATCATGGGGGAGGTGACCAGGACGACGGCCTGCTTGAACGCGGCCTCTTGCGCTTCCGGGCCGATGGCGTGGGCGTAGTGCTGTGCGCCGGCGGCGGCCCCGAGGGCGGCGGTGGCCAGAATGGAGCCGTAGTAGGATTCGTAGAGGTCGGCTCCCATGCCGGCGACGTCGCCCACATTGTCGCCCACGTTATCCGCAATCGTGGCCGGGTTGCGCGGATCGTCTTCCGGGATGCCAGCCTCGACCTTGCCGACGAGATCGGCACCGACATCGGCCGCCTTGGTATAGATTCCGCCCCCCACGCGGGCAAAAAGGGCCTGGGTGGAGGCGCCCATGCCAAAGGTCACCATGGTGGTGGTGATGTAGACCAGCTTGGCGATGGGGGTGCAGCCTTCAGGAACAAGGGTCATGCCCCACAGGGTCCAGCCTTCCGCCATGTGCTCCGGGGTGAAGACGAAACGATCGAGGATCAAATACCAGACACTGATGTCGAGCAATCCAAACCCGACAACGGACAGCCCCATGATGGCCCCGGAGCGGAAGGCGATCTTCAGACCTTGGTTGAGCCCTTCCGTACACCCTTGCGCCGTGCGTGAAGAGGCGTCGGTGGCGGCTTTCATGCCAATGAATCCGCACAGGGCGGAAAAGAAACCGGCGGGCAGGAAGGCGACCGGAAGGAACGGGTTGAGCATGCCGGAGAGGGCCAGCGCGCCGAAAATGACCATGAGAATGAGGAAGACTACGAACACGACTTTGTATTGTCGGAACAGGTAGGCCATTGCACCATCGCGGACGTGGCCGGCGATGGTCTTCATTCGCGTGGTCCCTTCGTCGTACTTCAGCGCCTTATAATAGAGAATAGCCCCGGTGATCAAGGCCAGGAACGAAGAAAGCGGGGCGATCCACCAAAGTATGGACACAACGGAACTGCTCATAAGTCTCCTCCAGATATGCGTTGGTTCTTAAAATGAAAGTGTAGGAACTATCTCGCACGGGAGCCATCAAATTCGCACAAGACCTTTAAGCCCCAACCAAGGCGGCCGGAACCCGAATAAATAGTTCGGCTCCGCGCTTGTGCTTGGACATTCGGTTCTCCAATAGTCACCGAATGGACCCTTCAAGAATTATCGAGGTTTTGGGAATCTGCGTACCGGTCTTCGCCGTGCTGGGGCTCGGAAAAATATTGGGTATAACGGGCCGGATCAAGGACGGGCATTGCGCGTTCATCAATTGGCTGGTCTACACCTTTTCGTTGCCATCCCTGATTTTCTATGAAGTGGCCAAACAACGCTTCGATACCTTCCTGGATCCGGCGGTGGTCGTTGTGCCGCTCATCGCGCTGGTTCTCGTGGCCCTGCTGACCATGGGCATTGCCAAGATGAACCGCTATAAAGGCGGTTTCGCGGCGGCCTTTGTGTTCGGCACCTTCTGGGCCAACGCAACCTATATCGGCTTGCCGCTATGCCAAAACGCCTTTGGCTCTGCTGGTTTGGCCAAGGCGGCGATCTACAACGGCTTTGTCCTGCCGTTCTTCATTTTGTTCGGCTATTTGCTGATCGGTTTCTACGGCGCGGGCGAGGGCAACGTGAAGGTCGGCGCCCGCATCAAAAAGGCCTTCCTGAATCCGGTCCTGCTTTCGGCGGTGGCCGGGATTAGCATCGCGCTGGTGGCGGAGCCGTTCCGCACCGTCGACGGCTCGCTGGATCTGCCACTGCCTGTCATCGCATCGGCCACGTTGTTTGGATCCTTCCTTAAAATGATCGGCGGGATGGGGCTTCCGCTGGCGCTGCTTTCCATCGGCGCTTCGCTCAAGTGGGAGCAGACCAAAGCCAACCTGGGCGCGCTCGGCTGGACGGTGGCCTGCAAACTTATCCTGCTGCCGCTGGTTACCCTGATCCTGATCCGGACGCTGTGCCCGGGAACCACAGCAACGGCGCTGGGGGTGACGGTGATATTGGCAGGAACGCCCAGTGCGGTGGCCAGCTATGTGGTCAGCTGCCAGCTCGGCATTGAGCGTGGATTTGTCTCCTCCATGCTGGTGTTGAGCACCGTGCTCAGTGTTTTCACCATCCCGGTCTGGGTCTATATCGTCAAGGGACTCGGCCACTGATCTGCCAAGCCTTACTAAGGCCGGCGCGCGAGGCCGTCCGGTGGGCAAAGGCCGCTTGCCTTTATACCGTATCGTTGTAGCCTTCGGTTAACGGAGGGTGTCATGAAGGTGCTGATTTCAGGGTCGTCGGGCTTGATCGGCTCGGCGTTGCGGGAAAGTTTGGAGCTGGACGGGCACGAGGTGGGCCGGTTGCCGCGCACCTTCGAAACGCCCATCGATTTTTCCGGCGCGGACGCCGTGGTGCATCTGGCGGGCGAGAGCATCGCCCATGGAAGATGGACGCCCGCAAAAAAACAGCGGATTGAAGCGAGCCGCGTCCATGGCACGCGCCAGCTGGCGGAACAGTTGGCCCGGAGCGCATCCAAGCCCCGCGTATTCATCTGCGCCTCTGCCGTCGGGTTCTATGGCAACCGCCTCGATGAAAAGCTCGACGACGCCAGCAGTCCGGGCGCGGGTTTTCTGGCGGCGGTTTGCCGAAAATGGGAAGCGGCGGCGCAGCCCGCCGAAGAGGCCGGCATTCGAACGGTCTGGATTCGCTCCGGCGTGGTGCTCAGCACCGCTGGCGGGGCGCTTAAGCAAATGCTGCCGCCCTTCAAGTGGGGCGGCGGGGGGATGATCGGAAACGGGCGGCAATACATGAGCTGGATCAGCTTGGCCGACGAGGTCGGAATCATCCGATTCCTGATCGATGCGCCGGCGGTGGGCGGCGCGGTCAATTTGGTGGCGCCCGAACCCGTCACCAATCTTGAATTCACCCAAACGCTGGGCAAGGTATTGCACCGCCCAACCCTGTTGCCGCTGCCGGCGTTCGCCGCGCGGCTCCTTTTTGGCGAAATGGCGGATGAGCTGTTGCTGGGCAGCACCCGTGTATTTCCGCAACGATTGCTTGATGCCGGCTATTCGTTCCGCCATACCCATCTGCAAGCCGCACTGGAGGAGCTTTTGCGATGAAAGAGAACGCTGCATTTGAAAAAATCCGCCGCGAAATGGCGGAAAAGGAACAGGGCTACCGCGCCAAGGCGCTGAAAATGTACCCGCATATCTGCGGCAGCTGCGGCCGCGAGTTTTCGGGGAAGGGCCTGAAGGAACTGACGGTCCATCACAAGGACCACAACCACGACTACAATCCGTCCGACGGCAGCAACTGGGAGCTGCTCTGCATCTACTGCCACGACCACGAGCACGAAAAACACAAGATGAAGGGCTATGGCGGCGCCTCGAACGATGCGTTCCAGGCCGGCGGCTTTTCCGCCTTCGACGGGCTCGATGCGCTAATGTCCACCGACCCGAAGGATGAAAACCAAAGATAGGTGCACGACCTGCCCTTGGGTTTTGGAATTAGTTTGGGTTTTTGAGGAAAACTAACCGGTGTTCATGTCGGCACAATAGCCTTTCCATAAAAGTTATTCATTGTTAGGTTTCTTTCGCCAAACAAAAATAACTCATATGGATAAAGCGATATGGACCTGATCAACAATCCTTACAGCCCCGGAGCCGGGGTTCCGCCGCCGGAGCTTGCCGGACGCGAAAATATATTGCGCGCCGCCGAAAACATTATCAAGCGCGTGCAAAACGGGTATTCAGCGCAGAGCCTTATTCTATTGGGGTTGCGCGGGGTTGGAAAAACCGTACTGCTCAACCGCATCGACCAGATTGCGGAGACGGCCGGTTGCGAAACCTCGATCTTCGAGGCGGATATGGAGCGCAGGCTCCCGCAGTTGCTGACCCAGCAGCTGCACCGGCTCCTGCTCAAGCTCGACCGCCGCAAGCGCATGGGCGACGAAGTGCAGAAGGCCTTTTCGCTACTGCAGGCCTTTGCCGGTATTTTCCGCGTTCATGTGGGCGAATTCCAGGTGGGCGTGGCCGGCCCGATGGTTACGGGCGATCTCGCGATCGACCTGACCGATCTGCTGGTGGCTATCGGCGAGGCGGCCAAGGCCCGGAATACGGTGGCCGTGATCTTAGTGGATGAGGTGCAGTATATTGCGAAGGATGATCTGGGCGCGTTGATCATGGCCCTGCATAGAATTTCGCAGCGCCAGCTGCCGTTGCTGTTTTTCGGGGCGGGGCTGCCGCAGCTCGCCCAGCTTGCGGGCGATGCCAAATCCTATTCGGAACGACTGTTCGCCTATCCCGGCGTCGGACCGCTGGATCACGACGGCGCCTGCAGGGCGCTGGTTGAACCGGCGCGGCGCGAGGGCGTTGAGTTCGAGACCGAAGCGCTGGACATTATTTTAGAAGAAACCGAGGGCTATCCTTTCTTTCTTCAGGTGTGGGGCTCGCATGTGTGGCAGGTCGCCAAGGCTTCGCCCATCACAGCAGCCGATGCGTGCGAAGCCTCGAAGCGGGCCGTTGCCGCGCTCGATGAAAGCTTTTTCAAAGTCCGCTTTGAGCGGTTGACGGAGCGGCAACAGCACTATGCCCGCGCCATGGCCGAGTTCGGTAACGAGCCCGCCAACTCGACGGCCGTGGCCAGCCTGCTTGGCATGACCGTGAAAAAGGCGGCGCCCGTGCGCGATGAAGTCATTAAGAAAGGCATGGCCTATAGCCCGAAGCGCGGACTCGTGGCTTTCACGGTGCCCAAGTTCGATGAATTCATGAAACGTGCCATGCCCGAATTACCATCGGCTCCATAGCTTACCATCTGCCGCACACATTATAATTGAGTGTTGCGGCAACTGCGCTACTCTCCCTGCATGCGATTTAAGACCAGAACCCTTGCTGTGCTACTGCTGGCGGCCTGCATGCCGTTGGCCCAGGCGTCGGACCAACTGCTCAAGAGCCTGCAGCCGCGCGGCTTTGTGAATGATTTTGCCAATGTCATTTCCGCCACCGACGAGCGCCAGCTCACGGACATGATTACCGAAGTCCGCCAAAAAACCGGCGCCGAGATTGCCGTCGTCACGATTGCCTCGCTGGACGGGGGCGACATTGACGACTTTACCAACCGCCTTTATGAAAAGTGGGGCGTTGGACAGAAGGGCAAGGACAACGGATTGATGCTCCTGGCCGCGATGCAAGACCGGAAGATGCGCATTGAAGTGGGCTACGGGCTCGAAGGCGCCATCCCGGATGCCAAAGCGGGGCGCATCCGCCGCGATGTGATTACCCCTCATTTCAAGTCCGGCAATCCGGGCAAGGGCATCTTGGTCGGTGTCGCCGCGTTATCGCAGGAAGTCGCCAAGGAGTACGGGGTTGTGCTGACCGGCTCCGCGGCCCGATACCAAACCGGCGCCCGCCGGCGTTCTGGAGACGGGGGCGGCGGGAATCCGGTCCTCATGCTCATTTTCTTCATCCTTTTCGTCCTCTTTGCCATCCGCCATCCCCATCTTGCCTTGCTGTTGCTGTTGAGTAGCGGCCGGGGCGGGGGCTATAGCTCCGGCGGCGGTGGCGGTTTTGGTGGCGGGGGCGGCTTTGGCGGCGGAATGTCCGGCGGCGGCGGCTCCAGCGGGGGCTGGTAATTTTTTCATTGGAGAATCAAATATGACACCTGAAAAACTAGTCGAAAAATTGAAGCAGGATTGCCCGGACGGGCTTACATCGGTCATTCTTTACGGCTCGGCCGCCGCCGGCGACCATGCCGGGAAGCAGTCCGACTATAATGTGCTGGTGGTGACGAAAGAGCTGGGCATCGGCACGCTCGATGCGATGGCAAAAACCGCCTCGGCCTGGGCGAAGGCCGGGAATCCGGCCCCGCTGCTGTTTACCGAGGACCGTTTGGCGCAGGCCACCGATGTCTTCCCGATCGAGCTGCTCGATATCCGCGAGTGCCATAAGGTGCTGCATGGCGGGAATGTGGCGGCGGATCTGGAGATCGACACGAAAAACCTGCGGCTGGAAATCGAGCACGAGTTGCGCGGCAAGCTGATCCGGTTGCGGCAGAGCTATCTGCTGACCCAGGGCAAATCCAAGGCGGTGGCCGAGCTGATGACCCAGTCGCTGTCGACCTTCTTGGTTTTGTTCCGCGCCTCGCTGCGTCTCTTTGAGGATTCCGTTCCGCAGAAAAAGTTCGAGGCGCTGGAAAAGCTCGCCACGCATCTGGAGTTCGATGTATCCGTCTTCCAGACCGTGCAACAGCTGAAGGAAGGGTCCCTGAAAGCGAAAGAGATCGCGGTCGGGGAACTGTTCAACAACTATCTAAAAACCATCGAATGCGTCATCGACGCCGTCGACGCCTATATTCACAAAGGAGAATAAACCATGAAAACTGCATTAATTACGGTGGGCGCTTTGCTCGCGATTTTGGTTATTTTTATAATGATTACGGTCGGGGTTAACAATACGATCATTGATCGGGACGAAACCGTGATCCAATCGTGGGCCAACATTGAAACCGTGCTGCAACGCCGCTATGACTTGATCCCGAACCTGGTCAATACGGTCAAAGGGTTTGCGAGCCATGAAAAAGAACTGCTGACCGAAGTGACCCGCCTGCGCAGCCAGTGGGGCAAGGCCAAGGCGTCCGGCAATACCGCCCAGAGCGTCAAGACCGCCGGCATGCTCGAAGGCGCGCTGGGGCGCCTGATGGTCGTTGTTGAAAAATACCCGGACATCAAATCGAACCAAAACTTCCTGGCCTTGCAGGAAGAGCTGTCGGGAACCGAAAACCGGATCTCGGTCGAGCGTCGCCGCTACAACGGGGCCGTTGCGTCCTATAATAAATATATCCGTAAATATCCGGGCGTCATCATCGCGACGATCCGGGGATATGAGCGCAAGACCCCGTTCGAGTCCGCGCCGGAAGCCACCGCGGCTCCCGAAGTTAAATTCTAACGTTTAAGTCCCCTGCGGGTTATGCCAGTGGCCGGACTCTGTGCTTGAACTGCCCCGTTGCGGCCTGCACTATCCGCGTTTTGCCTTTATATCTGGATTGTAGGAGCACGCTATGACGTTGCAGTTGATTGCCATCATTTTAGGAGTCCTGGCCACGGCCGGCGGGTTGGTCGGGGTTTTTCGTCCGGATCTGATCCGGCGGTTCGCCGCGCGGTTTCCGCGCAGCGTGGCCCCGGCCTGGGTTTTCATGGCGCTCTGCTCCGTGATGGGGGCGAAGTTTGCGCTCGATATGAACATGGGCTTTTTGGATGCCTACAAAATATATATCTACTTTCTAGCTCCGGCGGTCTTCGCGGCCGGCGTGGTCTACCTGAAGGAGCTGCTTGCGCCGCGCGCGCTGGGGGGCTTCCTGTTGCTGCTGGCCGTGCCGGTGTTGCAGATTGCCCGCTGGCACGAGTCGGCCTGGCGGCTGGCGGTGGTGGTGCTGGTCTATCTCTGGATCCTCTATGGCCTGGCCCTGCTGTTTTCGCCGTGGTATTTCCGCAAGATCCATGCGCCGTTCATGGAAAATGAATCCCTCTTCAAGGTCACGGCCATCGCCAAAACAGCCGTCGGCCTCGGTCTGGTGCTGCTGGGTCTTTTCGTCTACTGACGAAATGGCGCGCGCCGGTCGTGAATTCTTGCAAATGGCGCGTAGAGTACTCCCTATTTACTCTTGACCCGCCGGCTTTGTTTGTAGCATTGTTAACCGATTTAATTTAGATCAGTTTTTAAGAAGGAAGTAACAATATGATAAATCGCATACTGGGAATGTTTTCCAGCGATATCGGGATCGATTTAGGAACCGCGAACACGTTGGTGTATGCGCGGGATCGCGGTATTGTGATGCGCGAGCCCTCGGTGGTGGCGGTACAGGCCGGCACCAACAGGGTCTTGGCGGTGGGGGACGAGGCGAAGCGAATGCTCGGCCGCACGCCAGGCAATATTGTGGCCATCCGCCCTCTGAAAAGCGGCGTCATTGCGGATTTTGAAATTACCGAGGCCATGCTCCGCTACTTTATTCAGAAGGTGCAGGAAAAAAGAAGACTGGTACGGCCCCGGGTGGTGATTGCCGTGCCGAGTGGCATAACAGAAGTGGAAAAGCGCGCGGTAAAGGATTCCGCAATGCATGCGGGCGCGCGCGATGTATTTTTAATCGAAGAGCCAATGGCCGCTGCGATCGGCGTGGGCCTGCCTGTACAGGAACCCGCGGGCAACATGATCGTGGATATTGGGGGCGGCACAACGGAAGTGGCCGTGATCTCCCTGGCCGGTATTGTATACAGCCGGAGCGTGCGCGTTGGCGGCGACGAGATGGACGAGGCGATAATTCAGCACATTAAGCGGGAATACAATCTATTGATTGGTGAGAGAACCGCTGAGGAAATTAAAATTACGATAGGATCGGCCACCGCTTCCGGTGATGAAAGCACCATGGAAGTGAAGGGACGCGATTTGGTGGCCGGGCTACCGCGGACGCTGACAATCAGCTCCGAAGAGGTGCGCCAGGCCTTGCAGGTTCCGGTGAACGACATTGTCGAAGCCGTGCGTGTAACGCTCGAACGGTGCTTGCCGGAATTGTCCGCCGACCTCGTGGACCGCGGTATGGTTCTGGCGGGCGGCGGGGCGCTGCTGCGCGGGCTCGACACGCTGATTTCGGAGAAAACCGGCCTGCCGGTGCATATTGCGGACGATCCGCTGAGCGCCGTGGCGGAAGGCACAGGAATCATCCTGCACGAAATCGACTTCCTTCGCAAGATGGCGGGGCCGAACGGCTAGACCGCCCACGTAATTTTAAACCGCATCGTGCTGTTGCTCTCGTCCGCCCTGATAGATAGGGACGGATTTTGGTGAGAAACAGAAAACTCATATATACCGGCGCCGCAGGAACCCTGCTGGTGCTGGCTTTTATTCTGCCTTCATCCTTTTCGCTGAAAGGCAAGGGGGCGGTACGCGGCGTTCTGGCTCCGGCGGAGCGCGGAACCTCCGGTCTGGCCCAGCGCTTGAACGAAGCGGCCGCGGCGATCCGCGGCATCGGCGGGATGGTGGAAAAGAACCGGGAACTCGCGCACGAGCTCGTGCGGATCCAGACCGAACTCAACACCCTGCGCGATGCTGAGGCCGAAAACGTGCGCCTGCGGCGCGCCTTCAAATTCTACCGCCAGCGCCCCGAAACCTTGATTCCCTGCGACGTCATCAGCCGAAACATCAGTGGATGGTGGAACACGGTTCGGGTGGGCAAAGGTTCGGCCGCCGGCATCAAAACCAGCCATGCCGTCATCAGCCCCGACGGGTTGGTGGGCAAGACGGTCGAGGTTTCGAAGAACACGGCCGAGGTCTTGCTCGTTAGCGATCCGGCGTTCCGGGTGTCGGCGAAAGTGGACCGCGTCCATACGTTTGGGCTGGTGCGGGGCGCCGGGGCCGACCTGAAGGGCCAGCCCGTTGCGCGGATGGATTTCATCAACAAAGACGCCAAAATCAAAGTGGGCGACGAAGTCGTGACGTCCGGCCTGTCCGGCCAGAGCGGGGCGTTCCCGAAGGGCGTGCATATCGGCTATATCGTGAACGTCCACCAAGATGGTTCGGGCCTGTACCAATATGCCGAACTCGCGCCGAGTGCCACGGTGGGATTGCTCGACTATGTTTTCGCGGTTTCGGGTCAAGCCGCGGAGGGGGCCCCATGATGCGGTATGTGATCATGCTGGCCGGCATCGCGATCGGGGCGCTGGTACAACTGTTCTTGCCGGCCTGGCCCTTCTTCGGCGGCATCAAGCCGCCGGTGCTCGCGGCGCTGGTGCTGTACTATTCCTTGAACCGCGCCCCGCGCGACATGTGGCTGGCCGTATTCTGGGCCGCCGTGCTGCACGACGGTCTTGATCTCGGCGCGTTTGGCCCGGCGTTGCTGGCCTTTCCAGTGATTGGCTTCCTGGCGCACCGGATCCGCTTTGAAATCTTTGTCGACGGGGTCGTCACGCAATTCATTGTGGGCGCGCTCGGTGCCGTGCTGGCCATGCTGGTCATGGTTTTGGTCTATGCCATCACCGGGCAGCGGCCGTTTCATTTTGGCTATACGATGCTACGGCTGATCGGCTCGGGCCTGCTGGGCATGGTCACGCTGCCGCTTGTTTCGTTTGGCGTCAACAAGTTCGAAGCCGCGCTTCCGAAACGCCGGCGGTGCGGTTGGCAATGAGGGTGCGCCGTCAGAGGGAGTCGAATCCGCTGGTGCTCTGGATGGTATCCGGGCTGATGCTGCTGGGCATGGGCGTGCTGGCTGCCGAGCTGTGGCAGTTGCAGGTGCCGCGCAAAAGCGGTTTCGTGGAAGTGTTCCACAATCAGAGCGTTCGCCGCGTTCGCCTGCCGGCCGTCCGTGGAAAAATCTACGATGCCAACGGAACCTGTCTGGCCGATAGCGTTCCGAACTATTGCATCGCAATCTATACCGAGGAGCTGCGCGCCCCGCGTTCGGCGGTGGCCAACACGCTGGCGCTCATGCACGAAATATGGGCCCGCGTCGGTCGCCCCCCTGATATTTCATATCGCGATGTCCAACGGCATCTTGAATTAACGCCTAATGAGCCGCTCGTGGCGTGGCAGGCGCTCGACGATAAAACCCTGGCGCGCTGGCGGGCCCGCTTCGAGGATTGGACCGCCCCCCCAAAAGGATCGCTCCGTCGCCGGAAAGTCGACGGGCTAGATCTGGGCAAGCCCGTTCAGGGGCGCTCGATCGTGATCCAGACCCGCGAGCTCAAAAAGCGCGGCACCACCACGGCCGCCAACACGCTGGAGCTGGTCTACAAGATTTCCGAGCGCATCGGGGTCAAGAATCAGGTGACCTATCAAAACATCAAGGACCACATCTACGCGCAGCGACCACTGCCGCTGTTGGCCTGGAAAAACATCAACGAACACACGATGGCGCGCTGGGCTGATACCTGCTCGGGGCTGATCGGCACCGATATTTTCTGCATGGCCGACCGCAACTATCCCGAAGGCGAAATCTTTGCCCATCTGGTGGGCTACACGCTCGAAGCCGATGCCACCCGCGAAGAGGCCGGCGAGCGGGTCCATTTCGACCTGCGCGGCATCGAAGGCAAGAAAGGCCTGGAAAGCACCTACAACCGCCTGCTGGAGGGCCGGCCGGGCAACCGGTTGGTGCAGATCGACGTGTCGGGCTACCACTACCGCGACCTCCAGACCGAGCCGCCGCAGCCGGGGGGCGATCTGCAACTGACGATCGATGCGAACATTCAGCGGTTTGCCGTCGAGGCCTTGGCCCTGCGCCAAAAGGGCGAAGCGCTGGACGGGCCGGTGCGCGGGGCCGTGATTGTGCTCGACCCGAACAACGGCGATGTATTGGCCATGGTCAGCTCGCCTTCGTTCGATCCCAACGCCTACATGCGCTCGAAGACCTATCGTCAGGCGCTGCTGACGGATCCTTCCAGCCGCACCTATCACCGCGCGGTCTATGGCCAGTATCCGCCGGGCAGCACCTTCAAGCCGGTGGTTGCGCTCGGCGCGCTCAAGGCGCAGCCCGAATATGCCGCCGCCGAGCACGACTGCGTGAACCCGTACTATGTGAGCAAGCGGCGCAAGCGCTGCTGGGTCCACCGCGGGGGCGGTAAACATGGCGAAATCGACCTGCGCGAAGCATTGATGCGTTCATGCAACGTCTACATGTTCGAGATGGCGCAAGCCGTCGGCTTCGAGCCCATCTTTGACATGGCGCGGCAGTTCGGTCTCGGCCAATATGCTGGCCTCTTCCCCAACCTTGAAGAGGCGCCGGAGCAACAGGATTTGAAATACGGCAACCTGCCGGGCAGCGCCTACAACACGGTCGACCTGTGCAACATGTCGATCGGGCAGGGTGCCATCACCACGAGCCCGCTGCAGATGGCGATGGTCGCCGGGGCGATCGCCAACGGCGGCACGCTCTACCGCCCGCGCCTGGTGGAGAAATGGCGGACGGTGCCGACCGAGGACTATCGCAAGAACCCCACGTGGGCCATCCGCCGCATCGATGTTCCCATCGAGGCGCTCGAGCTGGTGCGCGGCGGCATGTACGATGTGGTGATGCACCGCGACGGCACCGCCAAAACCGCGCGGGTCGAAGGGGTCGAGATTGCCGGCAAGACGGGGTCGGCCCAGTATACCAAGGGCAAGACGCCCGACGGTGATGTGATCTATGGAACCCACACATGGATGATTTCCTACGCCCCCTACAACTTTCCGCGGTATGCCGTGGCCTTCATTGTGGAGGACGGCATTTCCGGCGGCTCGACGGTGGGTCCGCGCCTGGCGACGCTCTACAAGAATCTGTTTGAATACGACGGCACGCTGCAAAAGGAGGGAATATGATCCTCCTTCCCGGAATGGTGAATTTTGATTTGCGAATTTTGATTTGCGGAACTCAATCGGCATTGGCCTCTTTTTCAGAAAGGCTGCCGCAGGCCCATAAATCAAAAATCAAAAATCAAAAATCAGCCCTCGTTCACCTCCTGGGAGGTGACGCATGAACGGCATTTCCTTCCGGCGGTTGGATTGGGCGATGCTCGGCACGATCTTCATGTTGATCGGCTTGAGCGCGGCCTTTATCTACAGCGCGCAGTTTAAGTCGTACGACGATCCGGTGGGCACTCACTATTTGAAGCAGCTGCTGTTTGCGGCGATGGGGTTTTGCGCCTACGGCGTGATGGTGTGGTACGACTACAAGATCATGGCGCGTTTTTCGTGGTGGATCTATGGCGGCACCATTGCCTTGCTGGTGCTGGTGTTCCTGTTCCCGACGGTGAACGGTTCGCACCGCTGGATCCCGTTGCCGGGCTTTACCCTGCAACCCTCCGAGCTCGCCAAGATTTCCGTGGTGATTGCGCTTTCGGCCTATCTGGCGGCCCCCGACCGCGATGTGGCCGACTGGAAAACCTTCTATGGCTGCGCGGCGATTGTTGGCCTGCCGTTCCTGTTGATCATGGCGGAGCCGGATTTGAGCACGTCGCTGACGCTGGTGCCGATTTCGCTGGCGATCATGCTGCTCGTCGGGGTTAAGCGGAAGCTACTGCTCATCGGCCTGGCCTCCGTGGGGGTCCTTGCGGCGGTGGCGTGCGGTTGGATCAAGTACGAGACCACGCCCGAAATCGAAAAGATGCCGGCGGCGGAGCGTCCGGCGGTGGTGCTGCCGCACATGCCGTTTTTGGAGGGCTATCAAAAGGGGCGCATCAAGGTGTTCCTCACGCAGGACTACGACCTGGCCGATGCGGGCTGGAACAAGCTGCAGTCGCAGATTGCGGTGGGTTCCGGCGGGCTGCACGGCAAGGGCTATTTGCAGGGAACGCAAAACATTCTGGGCTTTCTGCCCCGGACGGTGGCGCCGACCGATTTTATCTTCTGCGTGATCGCGGAGGAGACTGGATTTTTGGGTGGGGTAGGGTTTCTCCTGCTGTACACCGTGTTGTTAGGAAGATGTATGTGGGCCGCCGGGCGGTCCCATGATGAGTTTGGGCGGCTCCTGGCGCTGGGGATCAGTGTCATGGTGTTCTGTCATGTGTTTATAAACATTGCGATGACGATCGGCGTTTTGCCGATCACAGGCCTGCCGTTGCCGCTGATGAGCTACGGCGGGTCGTTCATGGTGAGTACCATGATCGCACTCGGGCTGGTGCAGAGTGTTTACCTGCGCCGCCGAAGAAGATAAGGAGAGTATATTATGCTGAAGAAACTAAAATCTATGGGCAGTCATAAGCGCGAGAAGAAGGAGATTCTGATCAACATCGAGCCGCTCGAAACGCGCGTGGCGATTCTTGAAGATGGGCGGTTGGACAATTTCCATATCGAACGTCAGGAAGACAACCGCATTGTCGGGAGCATTTTCAAGGGGAAGATCCAAAACCTGGAAGATGGCCTGCAAGCGGCGTTTGTCGATATCGGCCTCAAGAAAAACGCGTTCATCCACTATTGGGACATGATCCCGGAGGACGCCGCGCGCCTGGAGCGCGAAGAGGGGGTCCGCGCCAAGAGCTCGTCGCGCCGCCGCAAGAAATACAACCCCGGCGAAATGCAGAAGATCTTTCCGGTCGGCTCTGAAATCATCGTGCAGGTCACCAAGGATGCGATCGGCACCAAGGGGCCGCGGGTGACCGCCAACCTCAGTATTCCCGGCCGCTTCCTGGTCATGATGCCCGGCACGCACTTGAAAGGGATTTCCCGCAAGATCGACGACGTGAAGGAGCGCAACCGGCTGAAGAAGGTGCTGGCGCGCCTGCCCGTTCCCGAAAACATTGGCCTGATCGTTCGCACCGCCGGCTCCGGCACGCGCAAAGTGAGCTTTGTGCGCGACGCCCGGACGCTGTTCGAAATCTGGCACGACATCGAGGATGGTATCCAGAATGCGCCGGCGCCGGTCAGCCTGTATAGCGAGCCCAAGCTCGCCGAGCGCGTCGTGCGCGACTACCTCACCGAGGACATCGACCGCATCTACATCGACAACCGCGAGATGTACGAAAAGACCCGCCAGATCATCGCCAAGTTTTCGCGCCGCTCGCGCAACTGGGCGCAACTCTATGGCGGCGAAGAGCCGATCTTCGACTACTTCGATATCGAGAAGGAGATCGAGTCCGCCTATCGCCGCAAGGTGTGGATGAAGTCCGGCGCGTACCTCATCTTTGATGAAACCGAAGCGTTGGTGGCGATCGACGTCAACACCGGCCGCCACAAAGGCAGCAAGTCGCAGGACGAATCCATTTTGCAGGTGAATCTGGAGTCCGCCAGTGAAGTCGCGCGGCAGCTGCGCCTGCGCAATGTCGGCGGGCTCGTGATTATCGACTTCATCGATATGAGGTCCAAGCGCGACCAAAACGCGGTGTACCGGACGCTGAAGGACGCGCTCAAGAAGGACCGTGCCCGCACCAACGTGCTGCAGATCTCGCAGCTCGGTCTGCTGGAAATGACGCGCCAACGGGTCGAGGAAAGTATTTTCACTTCGGGCTACTCCGACTGCCACTATTGCAGCGGCCGCGGCCGGGTCAAATCACCGCTCTCCATGAGCGTCGAGATCCAGCGTCGCGTCAGCGAGGGTATGCGCAAGGATCGCAACGGCACGCACTCCATGCGCGTCACGGTGAACCCGAAGGTGCTGGATCGCCTGCGCCAGGAAGACGAACAGGAGCTGATCGAGCTGGAAGAGCAGTTCCATGGGCATCTGACGTTTGTTTCCGACTCCCACTTCCACATGGAAGAATTCACCATTACCAACGACGACAACGGCCGGGTTCTGTTCTCCAGCGTGGAACCATAAGGAGGGCCGGGTGTCCGTTTTAAAAGAAGCCTTTGGGCAGACTCGCGAGGGGCAGCGCGTCGATGCGTTCGTTTTCGAGAATGCCCATGGCGTTCGGGCAAAGGTCATCAACTAGGACGCCACGATCGTTTCGATCGTGGTGCCGGACTGCGCGGGAAATCGGGCCGATGTTCCGTCGACCGGGCAGAGAGGCCTCTGCGACCTCCGCGCACCGTCCAAAAAGGGCTCAGCCGTTGACGCTTAGAATCAAGGGTTCTCAGAGAGAAAAACAAAGAGGAAGAGGGCTGTTCTTTCTAAAATTCATCGTCTGAAGTAATCCCAGTTTAATGGACACCCGAACCGGTCCGCTTTTCCCGGCACCGAACTCGCCCTCAGCGAAACCTACACTCAAACCTGCATCTACCCGTTCGGGGTGGCGAATGAACGGGATCCGTCGCGGAAGAGTTCGTTGTATTGGTTGGCCCAGTAGGAAATGAGGAGGTCGGCGCCGGCGCGCACCAAGGCGGCGGTCGATTCCTGCACCATGCCCTTGAGCTCGCCCCAGCCGCGGTCGGCGGTGGCGTGCAGCATGGCATATTCGCCGCTCACGTTGTAGGCCGCAATCGGCAGGTCGGTTGATTCGCGCATCTTGGCCAGCACGTCGAGGTAGAACAACGAGGGTTTGACCATCAGGATGTCTGCGCCCTCGGCTTCATCCAGTTCGGATTCGCGCAGGGCGGTGCGCAGGTCGCCATACGACGCCTGGTAGCCTTTGCGGTCGCCCTGGCCTGGCTGCGATTTTTCCGCATCGCGGAACGGGCCATACATGGCCGACGCAAACTTGGTGGAATAGCTCATGAGAATGGTGTCGCTAAATCCGGCGGCATCGAGCGCGGTGCGGATGGCATAAACCTGCCCGTCCATCATGGAACTCGGGGCCACCATATCCGCGCCGGCGGCAGCTTGGGAGACCGCAACCTTTGCGAGGTTTTCCAACGCGGCATCGTTGTCCACGTCGCCGCCTGGCGTTAGCGGCCCGCAATGTCCGTGGTCGGTGTAGGCGCAGACGCAGGCATCGGCCGCGACCACGAGGTCGGGAAATTTATCTTTCACGGCATGGATGGCGCGCTGAACCACGCCGCGTTCGTTGTAGGCCTCCGCTCCCCCGAAATCCTTCTCGGAATCTTCCGCCAGGCCAAACAGCAACACGCTGCCCACGCCGGAATCAACCACGGGTTCGAGGTCGACCAGCAGCTGGTCAATGCTCAGGCGGGCTTGGCCGGGCATCGATTCGATCGGTTCGCGCTGGCCCGTGCCATCGATGACAAAGGTCGGCCACATAAATTTTTCGGGGCCGGGCAGGGGGGCGTCGAGCATCTTGCGAAGGCCGGCGCTTTGGCGCAGGCGGCGGAGTCGTACTTCGGGAAATCCATTCATGATTGGTCCTTTCAGCGCGTCAGAATACAGGAAACAAAGTGCTGTGCAAGCGAGGTGATGGCGCCGGGAATGGTGGCTTCGCGCGCGATAATGTCGGGGTGGAGGCGGTGCTTTTCCAGCGCCCGGGCCGTGGGCTGGCCGATCACCAGAATGGTTTTCCCGGCGAGGGGCGCGGTGCCCCACTGGTTGATGAAGGATTCGACGCCGGACGCGCTGGCAAAGAAGACGACCTCGAAGTCGGGGAGCTCGTCGTGGTCGATTCGCTCGTTGTCGTAGATGATGGCGTCCTCGACCTCGGCCCCGGTTTCCCGCACGGCGTTGGCCAGCTCCGGCCCGGCCTTGTCGGAGCGGATGCGCAGGACCGTTTCGCCGGGCTGGAGGGTTTCCTTGGCCAGCGCCGCGAGCGCTTTCGCGCTGAAGACGCCGGCCGGCTGGGCATCGACCTGAAGGCCGTAGTCCGCAAATTCATCGGCTGTTCCGCGCCCGCACACCATGATTTTCGGGATCGAGCGATAGTCGATCTGCTGGCGTTTGACGATCTCCATGAAGCTGCGAACGGAGGAGGGGGAGGTGACCATCAGCCAATCAAACGTTGCGCAGTGCAGGGGGATCTCAAAGCGGCTCTTCAGCCGAATGAGCGGGAATTGGATCGGCTGGCCGCCGAGGTCGCGTACGATATCGACCGCCTTTTGCTGGATGGCTTCGCTGCAGGTGAGCAGCACCTTGCGGCCGCCCAGAGCCCCCAGATCGGTTTGGTAGGCATAGGCCGTGATGTCGCCGACAATGATGAGGCCGGGTTGCTTGATGTACTGGGACCGCGATTGCTTGGGCAGTTCGCCCACGGTTGTTTTAATGATCCGTTCGTCCTCGCCGCCGGCATTGAAGATCAGCGCGGCCGGGGTGTCCGGCGAGGTTCCGTCGTCGAGCAGTTGCTGGGTAATGGGCTCGCAGGCCTTGATCGACATGTAGTAGATGACCGGGAGCTGGTTCTTCATCGCCGCATCGCAGCGCGCCAATGCGCCCCCGCTTTGGCGCGGGGTTAGCGCCACGAACCCGCGGGATACATCGCGGCGGGTGAGCAGCATGCCGGTGCCGGTGGTGGCGGCCTGCAGGGAGCTGATGCCGGGAATGACGCGGAAGGGAATGCCGAGTGTTTCGAGGGCGCTGGTTTCTTCGGCCAGACGTCCGAAAATGCCCGGATCGCCGCCTTTAAGGCGCACGACCTTCCGGCTTTGCCGCGCGCAGTCGCACACGAGTTTGGTGGTTTCGTGCTGTTCCTTGCTATGCGCGCCGCAGCGCTTGCCGACGTCGATGGCCTGAGCGGTGGGCGGAAGTTCATCGAGCAGGGATTTGTCGATGAGCGAGTCGTAGAGGCAGATGTCGCATTGCTGGAGGGCGCGCACGGTGGCGAGGGTGCACAGGTCCTTGTTGCTGACCCCGGCTCCCGCGAGGGTGACGGAATGAATAAAGAGGTTGCGCAAGGCGCGCATTTTTTCATCGTCGGCGCGGAAGGTGACGGCCAGGTAGCCCTGGCCTTCGGGAACCTCCAGCGCATCGAGCGGAATCCATTCGGTAATGCGGCCCGTTAAGTCCAGGCGATGCAGCGCGGCGGCCGCCATGATGACGATGTCGAAATCGCCGCGGTCGACCTGGGCGATGCGTTCTTCGATGTTGCCGCGAATGTTTTTTTGGAGGCCGGCGGGAAAGCGGGCGGTGCAGTAGGCTTCGCGCCTTTCCGAGCTGACGCCGATCACGGGGTGGTCGGGCAGATCGGCCACGGAGCGGCCTTTCGCGAGCACGAGTACATCGCGCGGTTCCGCGCGCCACGGCAACCAAAACCAGTCGATGCCGGCGGGCATTGGGGCGGGCAGGTCTTTGGCGCTGTGTACGGCGAGGTCAATCTCGCCCCGCAGCAAGGCGTTATCCAGTTCGCGGGTAAAGAAGTCGGCGGGGCTGTCGCGCAGGTCGGTGGTGCGGTCGGTGTCGCCGATGGAGGTGATGGGGACGAGCTCAAAGCGGATGTCTTCGAGCGATCCTTCGATCCGGTCTAATGCTCCGCGCGACTGTTTGAGGGCCAGGTTACTCGGCCGCGTCCCGGCCCTTAAAACTATTGGCGATCTTGTCATAGAGATCCTGGTGTTCGGCGATAATGGCGCGGCTGCGGGCAAGAATGTCGTTCATGTCGGTGAGTTCGCGGCGATACCAGTATTTCAGGCCATCGAGGTCGACGACGGAAATGTCGGGCGAAAGGTCGTCGAGTTCGGGATCGATATTGCGGGGCATACCGAGGTCGATCACGGTGACGGGCCGTTCCTGGTTGAAGAAGGGGGCGTGGCCCAGATGCAGCAGGTGGCCCGGCGCTTCGGCGGCGCTGATGATGATGTCGGCCTCCGTGATGCGTTCCTTCATGGTGTTGAAGGTGCACAGCTCGACTTTATCGGCCCATTCCGCAGCCACCTCGGGCTGGTTGACGTGGTAGCACCAGATCACCTTCTTGACTTTCGGGAGGCTGTCCTTCACGAGACCTTTGCCGATCATGCCCGAGCCGAGCACCATGATGGTGGATGCGGCCAGATCGGTGCCGTTGGCTTCGAGGTATTTAAGGGCGAGGTCTTCAATTTCGTAGTTGTGCAGCAGGGGGGCGACCTGGGTTTTGATATCTTTCGAGACATGCAGGAAGGTCGAGACCCACTCCTGGGTCATGTTGCCTGCCCATCCGCGCTGCTTGGCCGTTTCCAGGCTGTTCTTCATCTGGGCCGTAATGTGGTTTTCGCCGGGCGTTTGCGACAGCATGCCGGCGGTGACGAGGCAGAGGTGCTCATAGGCCTTCTTGCCGGACAGGAGGTAGAACTTGTCTTCCTTCATGTTCGTGAAGCCCATGATGTGGCGCAGGATGCCGTTGCGCTCGGTTTCGTCGGAGGCAATCGCAATGACTTCGACCCGGTTGCAGGTGTTGAGGATCATGAATTCATGGATGCCCCACAGCTGCATGATCATGAAGCCGGCCTGTTCGAAGCGGGGCCCGGTGAGGTGGAAGGGTTCGCGCTCTTCCACGGTCAGGTGGTTATGGTCGGTACCCACCACCACGAGGTTGGCGCTTCCCATCATGGTGAGATGCCGGGCCAGGCTGTTTTTAACCATTTTGGACTGGCGGCAGTCGGTGCCGCCCGAGGAAACCGAGACCGTCAGCTGGTTGTGGCGGGTCGTGGCGGGGGTGGTGAAATCGCTCTGCGCCCAATTGCCGTCCACGCAACAGCACATCACGCCTTTTTCCCGGCAGGACTCCAGCACCTGCCGGTTCACAGCCCGGCTATTGGTGGCGGCATAAACGAGGGTAGCCCGATCAATGTCCGGGGGCTCGAAGGGCCGCACGGTATGGGTGATGGCGCCGCTTTCGATCAGCCGGGCCACCCCGGCGCCGACGTTCGGGCTGATGACGGCCACGCGGGCGCCGGCCTCGAGCAAGAGTTCGATCTTGTGGTGGGCCACTTTTCCGCCACCGATCACCACGCAGGGCCGGCCGGCTAGAAACAGGTTGAGGTGCAACCCACTATATATTTTTTCACTGTCCGTCATGATGCTGTAACCACCGCGAAAAGTAGAGCAAAGCGAATGTAATTTGACTAGGTCTGATTGTTAGATTTCCGTAAAAACGAAGGACGGTAGGCAAAGCCTGGCATAAAGTAAAGCGGCTTAAGCGCAAAACATGCGGTTACGTTGATTCGCGGAACGAAGGACTTTGCTTTTTTTGAAGGCACTTTAGAGTGCGGTCATTGGGCTGCTGGACGACAATCGGGCGCTCCGGCATAAGGGGGTCTATGGCTATCCGGTCCTCGGCCATTTCAGCGAAGTGGAGGAATTAATCCAGAAACATGAAATCAACGAGCTGATCTTCACGCATCATTATAGCGACGAGCTGCGGGCGCATATTCTCGGCCTGAAAGAAAAACACGACCTGTTGATCCGCGATTTTGTTTTCGTGCTGCATGAGCTCGATGAGCAAGGGGTCTGTCAGGGCATGCTGCAGCCAGACTCGGTCCATGAACTCGATGGCAGAAGCCTGCGTATTCGAGAGGACGCCGCAAACGCCGCGGACTAGGGCGCCACCGAGCGCCTCGTGGAACAAAAAAAAGGCCTGCAAATGCAGGCCTTAAAGAGTGGCGAGAGTGACGGGACTCGAACCCGCAACCTCCAGCGTGACAGGCTGGCGCTCTAACCAATTGAGCTACACCCCCGTAAAAGGAAGCGACATAGTATTCATTTCGCCGAAGCAGGCAAGGGGAAATTTTCAGTTTTATTCCCGAATTTGCCCTTTCCCCGAAATAATGAACTTATACGTGGTTAATTCTTCGAGCCCCATCGGGCCGCGCGCATGCAGTTTGTCGGTGCTGATGCCGATTTCGGCCCCCATGCCAAATTCTGCTCCATCGGTAAAGCGGGTGGAGGCGTTCACATAGACGGATGCCGAGTCGACTTCGGCCAGAAACGTTTTTTCGGCTTTCTTGTCCTGCGTGATAATCGCATCGGAATGGCCGGAGCCATACCAATTGATGTGAGCCACGGCCGCGTTGACATCGGCGACCACTCGGATCGCCAGGATCAGCTCGAGATATTCTTCCGACCAGTCCGTTTCCGCGGCGGGTTGGGCCGACGCGACCCATTTGCAGACGGTTTCGTCGCCGCGGATTTCGACGCCGCGCCCGGCCAGGATTTCGCCCATTCGGGGGAGGAACTGCTCCGCAATGTCCTGATGCACCACCAGCGTTTCCATGGCGTTGCAGACCCCGGGGCGCTGGCACTTGGCATTTTCAGCAATCCGCCAGGCCATGTCGAGGTCGGCCGTCGCGTCGATATAGGTGTGGCAGACGCCCTTGTAGTGTTTGATCACTGGCACGTGCGCCATTTCGGTTACGGCGTTGATCAACCCTTCGCCCCCGCGCGGTATAATCAAATCTAGGTAGTCGGTCATTTGGCACATGACCTTGACCGCCTCGCGGTCGATGGTGGGAATCAGCTGGATCGCGGCGGCGGGCATGCCCTTGGCTTCGCCCCCTTTCCGCATGGCTTTGGCGATCGCCAGATTGGAATGGAGGGCCTCTTTCCCGCCGCGCAAAATCACCGCGTTGGAGGTTTTGAAGCAGAGCGCCGCGGCATCGCACGTAACATTGGGGCGCGATTCGAAGATGATGCCGATCACGCCGATCGGCACGCGAACCTTTTTGATTTCCAGGCCGTTGGGCCGGTTCCAGGTGCTGATTTCGGTGCCAACGGGATCGTTCAGTACGGCGACATCCCGCAAGCCCTTGATCATTCCATCGATGCGCGCATCGGTGAGCTCCAGCCGATCGAGCATGGCGGAGTTCAGCCCGCTTTTCTTGCCGGCCGCCAGATCTTTTGCGTTTTCCGCGTGGATGACGCTGCGTTGCGCGTCCAGTTCCGCTGCCATGGCCTCAAGGATGGCGTTTTTCTTCCGGGTCGAAAGTCTGGCGAGTTCGCGGCTGGCGGCGAGGGCCTCTGCTCCGATTTTCAATATCTGTTCTTTTACGTCCATGAGGTTCCCTTTTAAAGAATGACCATGTTGTCGCGGTGGATCACTTCACCGGATTTACCGCCGGATGTGTGCCCGACCATTTCCATGATATCAGCACTGGTGTGTTCCACGAGTCCGCGGGCAATCTGCGTGCCGTCGGCGGTCTGGATGCCGACCATGGCACCAATCTTGAAGTCGCCGCAGACCGTCTGGATGCCAACCGGCAGCAGGCTCTTGCCCTGGGCCAGCGCCGTCGCCGCGCCAGGGTCGATCACCAGATGGCCCTCCGCCCGGTTGAAGAAGGCGATCCAGCGCTTGCGCTTCGAAATATTCCCGGCCTTCGGAAAGAGTAGGGTGCCTTCGTCCTGCCCCTCGAAGATGCGCGTCAGCACGCCCGGTTTGCGCCCGTTGGCAATCACCACCGGAATGCCGTTGTGCGCGGCAATCTGTGCCGATTCGAGTTTCGAGGCCATGCCGCCGGTGGAAAGGGGGTCCTGTTTGTCGGCCACCAGCGCGAGCACGTCATCGTCCACTTCCTCGATGAAGGAAACCCGGCGCGTCTGGCCGTTGGGGGCCGGTTCGCGCAAGCCGTCCGTGGTGCTGAGCAGAATCAGTGCATCGGCATCCACGAGGATGGCCACCAGCGCGGCCAGCACGTCGTTGTCGCCAAACTTGATCTCCTCGGTGGAGATCGCGTCGTTTTCGTTGATGATCGGAACAATGCGGTTGTCGATCAGGTTCAGCAGCGTATTGCGGGCATTCAGGTGCCGTTCGCGATGCTTGAGGACATCGTGCGTCAGCAAGACCTGGCCAATGTTGCAGTTGTTTTCCCCAAACAGTTTGTCGTATTCGCGCATCAGGCGGGTTTGTCCGACGGCGGCGGCCATCTGTAGATCGGGAATGGCTTTCGGCCGGGTCTGTATGCCGAGCGCTTCCAGCCCCGCGCCGATGGCGCCGGACGAAACAAAGGCCACCTGGCCGCCCTGATGCTGGAAGTTCGCCATCTCATCGACGAGCCGTTTCAGCTGCTGCGAATCCGGCCGCCCGGAGCTTTGCACCAGCACCTTCGTGCCGGCCTTCACGACAATCCGCTTCGCGTTTTTCAGCGCATCTCTATGCTGTAGGTTTTGCGTCATAAATCCATTGATCGTTCGTTAAACAGTCGAAGGTGCTACCACATCGGGGGTACCTTGTCGAGGGCGCTACATCCATTCGTCCTTCCATTCACCGGGCGTTTCGCTAGGGTGTCCAGATGCGAATAACAAGTGGACTATTGCGGAACCGGCGCTTCAAGGTACCGAAGGAGGAAGTGCGGCCCACCAAGGAGGCGGTGCGCGAGGCGATCTTTTCATCGCTGGGAGGATCGTGCGAGGGGTTGAAGGTGCTGGACCTGTTTGCCGGGTCGGGCGCGTTGGGGATGGAGGCGTGGAGCCGCGGCGCGGATTCGGTCATCTTGGTCGAGCAGCACGCCGCCATCTGGAAAAACCTGCAGAGCAATATCGAGGCCTTGCGTACCGACCAGCTCGGCGCCATCAAATGCATCAAATCCGATGCGCTGGCCTATCTGGCGCGGGCGGGGCAGGGCTTCGACTTGATTCTGGCCGACCCGCCATACGACCTGCCCAACGCCCTGGAAAAAACCTTGGCGGGCATTGCCGCGCATTCGGTTTTGACAGATGACGGAACTCTGGTGTACGAGTTGCGGACGAAGCGAACTTCCGTGGAGGTTCCCAAAGAGTGGACGCTCCTGCGCGACAAGAAATACGGGCAGTCGCGCGTGCTGATCCTGAAGCTGAACAAAGAGGAACCATCATGAATAAAGCGGCGATCTGCGCAGGAACCTTCGACCCCTTAACCATGGGGCATCTTGATGTTATCGAGCGCGCCGCGCGGATTTTTCCGCGCGTGGTGGTCGCCGTTGCCACCAATCCCGGCAAGAACCCCATGTTCAGCCTGGAGGAACGGATTGATCTGGTCCGCCAGGCCACGTCCCATCTAGACGGTATTGAGGTCGACCGCTTTGACGGGTTGCTGGTCGATTTCGCCCTGTTCAAGAATATCCGCGTGATCGTCCGCGGCGTGCGCGCCTTTTCCGATTTTGAATACGAGTTCCAGATGGCCCTGACCAACCGCCGCCTGAAGCCGGAAATCGAAACCCTGTTCCTGATGCCGAAACAAGACTACAGCTATGTCAGCTCCAGCAACGTCCGCGTTGTGGCCGAGCTGGGCGGCGACACATCGCAATTCGTGCCGGCCTCCGTCCAGCGCGCCTTGGAAGCCCGGTTTGGTTGATGCCCGCGGCGCAACATTCCCAAAAAATCCCGGTTGCTTTCCGTTTCGCGAGTGTGTAGCTTTCCCGACTTGCCCACAGCAGGAGAGGTGTCTGAGTGGTTTAAAGAGCACGCTTGGAAAGCGTGTGTGCGCTTAACGGTGTACCGAGGGTTCGAATCCCTCCCTCTCCGCCATTTTATGGGGCGGGCAAAAAACAATTTAATGCGAGCGTAGCTCAGTGGTAGAGCCCCACCTTGCCAAGGTGACTGTCGTGAGTTCGAATCTCATCGCTCGCTCCATTTGAAAGGCCCCTGCCAGTTTCCGGCAGGGGCTTTTTCGTGGTCGCTGCGGCATCGCGCCGCGAACGTAGAGACCCGAACGGCTCTCCCCCGTCTTTGAGGGAGAGCCAGAGAAGGAACCACAGATAAATACGGATGGACCCGGATTTTTTTAGCGATTTGACCATCATTCCATCCGTGTTCATCCGTGGTTCAATATCGACCTGCCCCGTTCCGTCCTGTTTAATCCGGCGCGTTTTTTGGAGGAAGTACATGGAATGGGTGAACCCGTCGGATTTGGATGTGTTGATGGACTTTTTGCCGTGCCCGACGCCGGCGGCATGGGTGCAGGAGGCGGTGAAGCAGCAGGAAATCCTATTGCTCAACCATTGCTATCTGGAGCAGTGCGCGGCGCGGTCGGCGTTGGGCCTGATGTTCCGCTGTCCGGATAAACCCGACCTGCTGGTTAAGATGTCGCGGCTGGCGCGCGAGGAATTGCGGCATACGGAAAGGGTGTTGGAATTCATCGTGCAGCGCGGGCTGACCTACAGGATCCTGAAGCCCTCGCGCTATGCAGGCTGGCTCAATGCGGAGGTTCGCAAAAAGGAGCCGGGCGCACTGATCGATACGCTGATTGTGGGCGCCTACATTGAGGCGCGGTCCTGCGAGCGTTTTTCGGCGCTGGCTCCACATGTCGATGATGAACTCGCCGATTTCTACCGCTCGCTGCTGAAGTCGGAGGCGCGGCACTTCAAAGACTATCTCAACCTCGCCGCAACCTATGCGGGCGGCCCCATCGAGGAACGCGTCGCCTTCTTTGCGGAAATCGAGCGCCATGCCATCGAATCGCCCGACGAACAGTTTCGTTTTCATAGCGGCGTTCCGGCCTAGCCCATCCTGCTTGGCAGGCGATCCGGGCCCTTTCATTCTCCTTGTCCATTTTTTGCGCCGGCGCATAATACCGGCATGGACAGCACCTCGGTATTCCGCCGGTGTTGAAATTTCAGGGTTTTGAGGGGGCTACAATAGATTTTTTGTCCGCAACCGATGCATGGTTTGCCCGCCTGTTTTTTGAGCGCGGGGTGGCCTTCTTGTATCTCGTTGCCTTTGTTTCGGCGCTCAACCAGTTTCCTGCGCTGCTGGGGGAGAAGGGCCTGCTGCCGGTGCCGGATTTTTTGCAGGGGCGGACCTTTCGGGAACTTCCCTCGCTTTTTCATTGGCGCTATTCCGACCGGTTGTTCAAGGGCGTCGCGTGGATCGGGATTGTACTCTCGGCCGTGATGCTCCTCGGGATCGTTTCGGCGGCCCCGCAGGGCGTGTCCATGCTGGTCTGGCTGATCCTGTGGTTTTTCTACCTTTCAATCGTCGATGTGGGCCAGACCTTCTACAGCTTCGGGTGGGAATCCATGCTGTTGGAGGCTGGCTGGTTTGCGGCCTTTTTGAGCCCGGCTTGGATGGCGCCGTCGATTATTCCCCTTCTGATTCTGCGGTGGATGCTCTTCCGCGTGGAGGTCGGGGCGGGGCTCATCAAGCTCCGCGCCGGCGGGGTCTGGCTGGATTTGACGGCGCTCGACTACCACCACGAAACCCAGCCCATGCCCAACCCGCTCAGCCGGTACGCCCACCATTTTCCGCGCTGGATACTTCATGGGGGCGTGGTATTTAGCCATGTGGTCCAGGCGGCGGTGCCGTTCGGCTTGTTCCTGCCCCAACCGTTCGCCGGCGTCGCCGCGGCGTTGATTATTTCCCATCAGCTGCTGCTGATCGTCTTCGGGAACTATGCCTGGCTTAACGCCCTAACCATTGTGCTCGCGTTCGCGGCGCTTCCGGGCGCTTGGCTTTCGGCGGTGGTGCCGCTTGCGGAGCCGGCCGTTCTGGCCCCACGGCCCTTGTGGTGGGATGTAGGTTTAATCGCCCTGGCGGGCTGGACCCTTTATTTGAGTGTCCCGGCCGCGAAAAACTTGTGCTCAAAAAAACAGCTGATGAACTACAGCTTTAACGCTTGGCATCTGGTGAATGCCTATGGTGCATTTGGCAGTGTGAACAAGATCCGCTATGAAATCATCATCGAAGGAACCCGGGCCGAGGAGCCCGCCGCCGATTCCGCGGAGTGGCAGGCCTACGAGTTTAAGGGCAAGCCCGGCCGCCTGTCGCGCCGGCCGCCGATGGTGGCTCCGTATCACCTGCGGCTCGACTGGTTGATGTGGTTCCTGCCGTTTTCGGTCTTCGTAACGCCGCGCGGCATTTCCAAGAGCGGATATGAACCGTGGTTCATTCGTTTGATGGAGCAGCTCCTGCGGGGAGACCGGGCGACGATCCGGTTGCTCAAGGAGACCCCCTTTCCCGACGAACCACCCCGGTATGTGCGGGCGCGCTTCTACCGCTACCGGTTTACCTCCCGCGCCGAACGCCGCGAAAGCGGGAATATCTGGCACCGAACTTTGGTCGATGAATATTTGCCGCCCCTTGATTTGGAGTCCATACCATGGAGATGAATCGACCCGCCAAACCGACGCTGCTCTGGGACGGCGAATGCCTCTTTTGCGCCCATTGGATCCGGCGTTGGGAAAAGTGGGTCGGCCCTGCCATCGACTATCGCACCTACCAGGAAGCGATATCCGACTTTCCGCAAGTCCGCGAAGCGGATTGCGAAAAAGCCGTGCAACTCATCCTTCCCGATGGCCGGGTCTATTCGGCCGCCCATGCCGTACTGCGCTCACTGGCCCTCGGCGGCCGTGCTCCATGGCTGCTGGTGCGCTATGAGCGCTCTCCGGCGTTTCGTCGCTGCACCGAAGCCGCTTATCGCTTCGTCGCGGCCAACCGCTCCCGGCTGCCACGTTTTTAATCGCGCTTTCCAGCGCTGCTTAATGGCCTGAAAATTCCGGCTTAAAAAATTCAACGTTGTGCGTGGGGGGTGTCCAATACAATGAAGGGATTGGTACGGACATTCCTACTGAAATAGTGCGAGGTCGCAAATTCAGTTTCTGGTTCGTATGAGGGGATAAAGATGTGGACCTCCCCACCGGAAAAGAGGACGAAAGCTGGGACACATCAGGGGATTCAAAGGTGTGAGTTGCCCCATAGAGTACTTTAAAGCGTGAAGTTACTTAAGGCCCGGACTTACACCAGAGGTTTTAGAAGAGTCGCCTTCAAGGCGGCTCTTCCGTTATACGGATCGAAAGACCGGGTTAGCCAGAACACGGTGTAGCACGTGGTTCTTTGCAACGCAAAGACCGCGTATTTCAACGGAAGTTCAGTAATGTAGGACAGGCTGGCGGAGAAAGCGTAACGCTTAGAGAAGGAACCACAGATAAACACGGATGGACTCGGATTCTTTTAACGGTTTTATCATCCATCCGTGTTCATCTGTGTTTATCCGTGGTTCAAATTTCCCGCCTTCCCGGATCGGTAGCGTTGTGCCAATCCTGAACAACCCGGCTGAGATCCGCGAAAAACTCCTCGAAGTCCCTATGGAACGCGTCATGGTGCATCCGCAGGTCGTTTGCCGCGTGGGCGATGTCGGCGCCGCCCGGTTTGCGGGTTCTCAACGCGATCCGCCCGAAGGCCCGGGCCATACCTTCGATTTGGTCATACTCACCCATCCAGTTTTCCCCGATGATCTGATGGAGCCGCTCGGTGGCGTACGGGGGAAAGACGAGGGGGCTCGTCTGTACGGCTTCATAGAATTGGTGGATATAGGACTGATAGGGGTGGTCGCAATAGTGGGCCCAGTCGAGCGCCAGGAAATGGTCATAGTAAACATCCGCAATCACGCGTGAGAAGTGGCGGTATTTCGGGAACAGAAGCGCCCGGCTTCGTTTTACGGCCTCGTGGGTGTCGGTGAAGTGGTCGATCAAGAAATGGCATTCAACCCCACGGCTGAACGAGGGCCCGAAGCCGGTACGATCTTCCGGCCGCAGGATATCGGCCAATAGATTGCCCAGCTGATATTCCGTATTCGGCTCGGACAGGAAAATATGCGCCAACCAATTCATCACACCACCTGATTACAGCTTCCGCGCCCGGCATTTTTTTGCAAGCGAAATTGATCTGGAACGAACGCCCCTGCCGATTTGGAGGGGCGCAGGCCTCTGCGACCTCCGCGCACCGTTCCGCGCACACCGCGGGCCGACGTTCCGTCGACCGGGCAGAGAGGCCTCGGCCCCTCCACCGTTTGCGAAATGGATCTGCAACGAATGCCCGATCGTTGTAGGTGGGATCGGCGATCCCGCTCCGGATTCGGCGCCTCCGTCTACCGCTCCGGGATCACCGATCCCGGCTACATCAGAAGGCCGCCCGCCATTTGGCAGCCATGCGGAGCATGGATTCCTCCGCGGTAAATTGGTCCAGTTTTGCGATCTCGACCCACGCCAGATCGTGGGATTCGGCGCTGACGACATAGTCTTCGGATCCCGTGGCCCGGAGGGCAAAACGAACGTCGTAGTGGTAGTGGGCCGGTTCGCCCTTCCGCTCGGGAATCAGGTGGATATCGATATCGAAGATGGCAGCGGACACGGGCTCGATGTGGGGGAGGCCCGATTCCTCGTAGGCTTCCCGCAAGGCGGCAGCGAGAACGTCGGGATGGCCATCGACGTGGCCGCCGAGCTGCAGCCACTTGTCCAGTTTCCGGTGGTGGGTCAGCAGGACGTGGGTTCCCGCTTGGTTGACGAGCCAGGCGGACGCGGTGATGTGCCCGGTCATCAGCGCGCGGTCAAAGCAGTCGGAATGGGATTCCACGAAGTTGGCGAGCCGCTTGCTCAGCGCGCGTTCGGCCGGTTCGCCGGCGTGATAGGCCGCCAGTTGTTGCAGAAGGGGATGGCGATGCATCAGCTGCGAGCCTTCTTGATGACTTCATAGGCGTCGTTGATCTTGGCGAGCTGTTCGTGGGCATATTTCATGAATTCGTCCGGCAGGCCTTTGGAGGCGAGTTTGTCGGGGTGGAACTGGACGCACTTTTCGCGGTAGGCCTTTTTGATTTCGGCGTCGGACATGCCCGGCGAAACCTCGAGCACCTTGTAGGCATCGTCAACGGCGCCGGCCGTCGAGGTGCCGAGCAGGGCATCGACGGTTCCGGCGCGCAGGCGGAAGGCGCGTTCGGCCTGGAGCAGGATTTCGCGTTCCTTGGGATGGGTGAAGCCATCGGCCTGGGCCACGGCGTGCAGCGCGGCGACAAAGGTCATGGCCACCTGACGGTTGAACTGAATCGCGCCGGCGAGCTGGTTGAGATAGTCCGCGGCGGAATATTCGTCGTCCTTGGCCTTGCGGAAAATATCGATGGCGGCGGCGCGCATTTGGGGCGTGTAGCCGAGCTGCCTGATGATCTCTTCAACGGCGTTGATTTCATCCCGGGTAATCTTTCCGTCGGCCTGGGCCATTTTGGCCATGCAGCCGAAGAGGGCCACTTGCATCATCATGCCGGTCGATTGAACCCGGTCGGAGCCTTTATCGAATTGATGCCCCAGGCCAACGCCGACTGCGGTGCCCCACGGGCCGAGAAAGGAGCCGAGCACTCCGCCGATGATTTTACCTACCCATGCCATGATTATTTCCTTAATGAGGGATGCGTTATGCGCATTCAATGAATGTGCGCACCCTAGCGAATGGCCGCCGCAGACCCAATCACAAATGGGTTGAAGCTTTCCCGGCCGGCCGGTTAGGCATTGTCGAAACGCGCGCTTTGTGGGACATTCCGCCGCGGCGGACGGTTATCATGGCCGGGCTGCGATACATCTGTTCTCGAAGGGACGCTTTTAATGAATGAACAACTAAACAACCCGCTTCATGGAATCACGCTCGAAACGCTGCTACGGCGGCTGGTGGATCACTATGGCTGGGAGGAGCTGGGACGGGAGATCGACATCCGCTGCTTCAACTGGGAGCCGAGCCTTAAATCGAGCCTGAAATTTTTGCGGAAAACCCAATGGGCGCGCGACGAGGTTGAGCACTTGTATTTGGATACCGATTTTGAGGGGTCGGAATAACGGACCGGAAGCCGCGGTTCTTTGCTATTCCAGGCCCGCAAGGTGTGACGTGAGGAGTTGGCCTTTGTGGTCGATGGCGTCGGGGAAATGGGTGCGGATTTCCTCGAAGAGTTTCCCCGCGCGCTGGTCCTGGCCCTCTTTTTTATGACGCATGGCGAGGTATAGGCGGGCATAGCCGCCGACCTGCACGCCGTTGCCGTAGTAGCAGCCGCTGTGCCGGGCGATGGCCTGCTTGAGATAGTCCAGCTGCTCGTCGCCTTCGCTCATCTGCCCGAGATAGAGCACGGCACAGCCGGTGCGGTTGGCGCGCGGGTAGCGGTCTGCCAGAAGCTTCAGGCTTTTCTTCGCGTCTTCCGATCGCCAGTCCTGGTTGGCGGTCTGGTAGAGCTTTTCAATGATATTCAGATCGGCGCGGGAATAGATTTCGCCGTCCATCATCATCCGTTCCCGCGCCCGCTCCTTTTGCTGGGCGGCGACGTGCTTGACGCGCTCCTGCTCCAGCACCGGCGCCAGTTGGGTTTCAAGCGCCGCGATGCGCTTTTCGAGCGCCACGACGCGCTTCAGCCATGCGTCATCTGCCTGGACGGAGGAGGCGAATGCAAACAGGACGATGAGAACGTATTTCATAGGGGTCTCCAGTTTAATCCAGGCGCGGAAAGGCGATGACGCCGGCCTGGGTTAGGAAATAGGCCATAAACAGCAACATCACAAAAATCACCGCGAGCTTGAGCGCAGGCTTGATAACCTTGGACCAAAGAACGAGCCCGCAAATAATCGCCGCGGCCACCAGTAGAATCCAGATCACGGGTCCGATCTCGGACAAAGCTTCCATTATCATCTCCTGCGCTAAGAAAAGTGCAGTGTAGCGGCTGAAGGGGCATGAACCATAAAAAAGGCCGCCCTTTGGCGACCTTTTTATTAAGCAGCATGGATTAACCGATGCGGTTTAGATCGCTTCGCTGCCGCGCTCGCCGGTGCGGATGCGGATGCATTCTTCGAGCGGGGTGATGAAGATCTTGCCGTCGCCGATCTTGCCCAGATCGCCGTGGCGGGCGGCATTGAGGATGGTGTCGACGGTGACATCAACAAACTCATCATTGACGCCGATCTTGATTTCCACCTTCGGAATCAGGTTGGGCGCCACCACATGGCCGCGGTAGATCTCAGTGTTTTCCTGCTGTCCGTGGCCATCGACCCGCGTCACGGTGATGCGTCCGATTTCGGCGGCGATCAGCGCTTCGCGCACTTCGTCGAGTTTGTCTTCCTGAATGATTGCTGTAATGAGTTTCATTGGATCATACCTCTAAAATTAGGAATTCAGGTTGAGCATGCCGTAGCCGCGTTCGGAGTGCAGGCTGTGGTCCATGCCGGCTTTTTCTTCATCTTCGCCGAGGCGGAAGCCGAAGAGCTTGTCGACGATCAGAATCAGGATAAACGTCATGACGCCGGAGTAGACCAAGCTGACCAGGCAGCCTTCGATCTGAACCCACAGCTGATGCATCCGGCTCACGTCGATGGTGCCGGGGCGCAGCATGAAGGTCAGGCCAATCGCGCCCCAGATGGCGGCGACGCCGTGGATGCCGAATACGTCGAGGGTGTCGTCGTAGCCGATCTTGTTCTTCAGCTCGATGGCGAGGTAGCAGAGCACGGAAGCAACGATGCCCAGCACCAGCGCTCCCCACGGCTGAACTGCGCCGGCCGCCGGGGTGATGGCAACGAGGCCGGCCAGAACGCCGGAAACGAACCCAAGGGTGGTGACCTTTTTATGCAGGATGCCTTCGAGGATCATCCACGAGAGCGCGCCGGCGGCGGCGGCGACCTGCGTGACCGCGAGGGCCTGTGCGGTTGCGAGTCCGCTTTGAACCGACGAGCCGGCGTTGAAGCCGAACCAGCCGACCCACAGCAGGCCGGCGCCCACGAGCGTCATGACCAGGTTGTTCGGATGCATCGCGGTTTTCGGATAGCCGCGGCGCGGACCGAGGTAGAGCGCCGCCACGAGCGCGGCCGCCCCGGCGGAAATATGGATCACGGTGCCGCCGGCAAAGTCGATGGCGCCCTTTTCGAACAGGAACCCGTCGGAGGCCCAGACCCAGTGGCAGAGCGGGTTGTAGACCAGCAGGCTCCAGAGGGCGATGAAGATGCAGTAGCCGCGGAATTTGACGCGCTCGGCGAAGGCGCCGGCGATCAGTGCCGGGGTGATGATGGCAAACTTGCCTTGAAACATGGCGAAGACATATTCCGGAATGCCGGCGTCCATGATGACGGTGTCGATGCCCTTGAGCATGAAATAGTCGGTGTTCCAGCCGCACCAGCCGCCCAGTACGTTGGAACCGAAGCTCATGGAATAGCCGCAGACCATCCACAAGACCCCCACAATGGCCATCGCGGCGAAGGAGTGCATCATGGTGCCCAGCACGTTTTTGGTGCGGACGAGGCCGCCGTAGAACATGGCCAGGCCGGGAATCATCAGCAGGACCAAGGCGGTCGAGGTTAACATCCACGCCGTTGTGCCGGTATCCACCACGGGGGATCCATCGGCCGCGCACGTGGTGCCTGCAGAGCACAACAACGCGGTAAAGACCGCCAGCGGGGCGACCCGTTTTGATTTTCGCATTTCTTTCTTCTAATTTGCTACAGCCTCATGTTCCAGCCCGCGGAGCAAACTGGAAAACACGTATACATGTGCACAAGATATATCAGTCGGGGCGGTAGCGTTACAAGTAATTATTGGTATGGGGATTAGGTCGGCCGGCGGACAGATGGGGCGATTGGGAAACGGCCAAAAGGTTATCTGGGTCGGGGTCGGAATATTTCCACCACCACGGCACATTCAAGGCCAAACGGGAGATAGCCGGCATAGCCGAGGATCGGCATTTCAAACAGCTGGAAGCGGTCGACGTACGGGACGGAATAGATCCATTTGG
>Ga0208879_1000403_pt1 | contig 44573 bp, 43 predicted proteins | sample Knorr_S15_td_Bot_FD_185605 | JGI IMG/M metagenome (GOLD analysis project Ga0208879, IMG submission 185605) | Marine microbial communities from Southern Atlantic Ocean transect - Knorr_S15_td_Bottom_ad_5009_LV_A (SPAdes) (version 2) | ecosystem: Environmental > Aquatic > Marine > Oceanic | place... | reverse complement strand
GGATTGTAATGCGGGCAAACTTGCGCTTTCCGACTTGGTAAACGGCTGTGCCTTGAGAAAGTTCAAGATCTTTATTGGTGATTTTTTTACCATCAATTTTAGCCGCACCTTGTTTTATCATACGAAAAGCATCGGACGTTGAATTTACTAGGTTGGCGTCTTTTAAGAGGTTGGCAATTTTGATGCCAGAATCAAACTCGAATTCATCCATCTCATCAGGAATTTGGTTTTTAGCAAAACGATTGATAAAGCTTTTCTGTGCTTTCTCTGCAGCTTTCTTGCTATGAAAGCGCGTGATGATTTCATCGGCTAAGCGGAATTTTATGTTGCGTGGGTTTTCGCCATTCTCAACCTCTACTTTCCAGTCAGCAATTGTTTCAATTGATTGAAAACTGAGAAGCTCTAAGTAACGCCACATCAAATCATCCGATATTGACATAATTTTGCCAAACATATCATCCGGCGTATCGTCGATACCAATGTAGTTGTCAAGCGATTTACTCATTTTTTGAACGCCATCTAAGCCTTCCAATAGTGGCGTGGTGAGAATCACTTGTTGTTCTTGGCCGGCTTGCTTTTGCAACTCTCTGCCCATCAAAAGGTTGAATTTCTGATCGGTGCCGCCACATTCAACATCGGCCTCTAGTACAACGGAATCATGACCTTGAACCAAAGGGTAAAGGAATTCGTGAATAGAAATTGATTGGCCGGATTTATAGCGTTTTGAGAAGTCATCACGCTCAAGCATTCTCGCGACTGTTTGCTTTGAGGCAAGGCTAATCATTTCCGCGGAGCTCATTTCACTCATCCATTCTGAATTAAAGCGGATTTGCGTTTTTTCTTTGTCCAGAATCTTAAACACTTGTTCTTGGTAGCTCTGCGCATTCTCAAGCACTTGCTCTTTGGTGAGTGGTTTGCGCGTGACATTCTTACCTGTTGGGTCGCCAATCATGCCGGTGAAGTCACCAATCAGGAAAATAATCTGATGACCTAAATCTTGTAATTGTCTAAGCTTATTGATGAGTACTGTGTGACCCAAGTGTAGGTCGGGCGCTGTTGGATCAAAGCCCGCTTTAATACGTAGCGGTTTGTTTTTCTCGAGTTTTTTCTTTAGTTCTTCAAGCGGCAGAATTTCATCTGTACCACGCTTAAAAACAGCTAGTGTTTGTTCAATATTCATTTGGAGTTCTCTATTAAGCTCTTATGTGTCCGTCACCGAGGACTATGTATTTTTGTGAAGTAAGACCTTCAAGGCCGACTGGACCACGTACGTGGAATTTGTCTGTGCTGATGCCAATCTCGGCGCCTAGGCCATATTCGAAACCATCTGCAAAGCCTGTAGAAGCATTTACCATCACCGATGATGAGTCGACTTCGGTTAAGAATTTGCGCGAACGAGTAATGCTTTCGCTGACAATGGTTTCGGTATGAGACGAGCCGTATTGGTCAATATGGGCAATAGCCTCATCAAGGGAGTCAACAATGCGAATGGATAGGATAGGTGCTAGGTATTCTTCGCTCCAATCTTCTTCGGTGGCCGCAATTACTTTGTTTGAGCGTTGCTGTGTTTTTTCACACCCGCGCAGTTCCACACCTTTATCGACATAAAGATTAATCAGTTGTTCAAGCACATCTTCAGTTAAATCTTTGTGAACAAGTAAGGTTTCAGTGGCATTGCAAACGCCGTAACGCCGCGTTTTGCCATTAAATGCGATGTCAATCGCTTTTTGCGTATTGGCATCTCTATCCAAATAGGTATGACAAACCCCATGAAGATGTTTAATCACAGGTATTCTTGCGTGCTCTGTGACATTTTGAATTAGGCCTTTGCCGCCTCTTGGAATAATGGCATCCACATATTCATAGGCTTTGACCAATTCTGAGACCGCTTGTCTGTCAGTGGTGTCAATCAGTTGCACAGCATTTGAATCCAAACCGGCATCGCTAAGGCCGTTTTTAACGCACTTATATAAAGCAAGATTGGAGTGTATGGCTTCCGAGCCACCGCGCAAAATCACAGCGTTGCCAGATTTAAGACACAGTGCTGCCGCGTCAATAGTGACGTTAGGACGAGATTCATAAATAATACCCATGACACCAATTGGCACACGCATTTTGCCGACCTGAATGCCACTTGGGCGATACTTAAGGTCGGTGATTTCACCTACTGGATCAGGCAAAGCGACAATGTGCTCTAGGCTTTCAATAATGCCAGCAATGCGCTCATCGTCAAGCATAAGTCGATCTAGAAGTGCGTCGTCCAAGCCATTGGTTTTGCCGTGGGCTAAGTCCTTTTTATTTTCACTGAGAATAGAGGTTTTGTTTTTTTGAATATTGCTTGCAATATGAATCAGGGCGGCATTTTTTTCTTCAGTATTTGCCCCACGCAAATTTTTTGAAGCTTTTCTTGCTTTTTTACCTAGTGTTGCAATCAATTGTGCTATTGAGTCCATTGGTTTTTTCCAGCTAATGTGATGAGCACAGTTCTTAGCTCATCAGAAACATTAAGATTATCCCTGCCTTTGAGTGAGCGGTCAATACGCCCTAGTAATAAGGTCAATTTTTGCAAGCTTTGATATGGGTGCGTTTTCAATGCTTGAGTGACCAGTGGCTTTCTTTTTTGCCACACACGGTGTTTGTTTAAAATCGATTCTATGGATTGATTTTGTTGCAGTTCAACCGCCATTATTGACAGTGTTTTTATTTCGCGATAGAGTGAGGAAATAACCATAATCATTGGCGTTGCCTCCTCTAGTAAAGAGTTAAATACCTTGCTGACTTTAATTGCATCACCTTTCAGTGCAGCATCAATTAATCCAAAAATTGAATAATGGGATTGCTGATCAATCTGTTTGAGGTAATCTGCGGCATTAATTTTGCCATCAGGGTATGTAATTTGTAGCTTTTGTATTTCCTGCATAGATGCCAAAAGGTTGCCTTCGGTGCAGTAGGCGATTGCGTTGGCTATTTCTTTGTTAGCCACAAGGCCTAACTGTTCCATATGGTTGAGAATCCAGCCGACAAGATGGTCGCTTTGTACCTCCCAGTGTTGAATAATAACACCTTTTTTCTCAAGCAATTTAAACCACTTGCTTTTTTGCTGCGCCATATCGAGTTTTCCTGCAGAGATGATTAGCAGGATGTCGTTTGGCAGGTTCTCGGTAATTTCACAAAGTGCTTTTGAGCCTTTGACGCCGATTTTTCCTGTACTTAAATGGCATTCAATAACGCGCTGGGGGGCAAACAACGAAGTGCTGGAAATTTCTGAAAAAATCTTATCCCAATTGAAGTTCCCATCAATATCAAAGCGCACTCGATCAGTAAAGCCACGTTCGATTGAGGCACTCTTGATACTGCTTAGACTTTGTTCAACTAGGAGAATTTCAGGTCCAAAAGCAAGGTAAATTGACGACAGTTCTTCGTTTAAGTGTTTGCTGAGTTGTTCTGGTTTTATTTTCATTAAGTATGTGTAGCAAGATTGCGGTTGGAAAAAACCAGAAAATTGGTGTAATATCTGAATCTGTGTAATTATGTCATATTCGATGAATAATTTGTCATCAAAGGGTTGAAAAACTGGCATCAAGCCCTATATAAGTACACAATAGGGTATAGTTACCCCACTTAATTTTATTAATTTTTGTTGTTTTTCTATGTATAAAAATATCTTACTTTGGCTTGTATTGGGTAGTGTCTTGGCCTCTCTTTTTGGCCAATTCCAGACTAAAGATAAAAGCACCCAGATTAGTTATTCGCAATTTATTCAGAGCGTTAATCAAGGTAACGTCTCTAGTGTTACCATTGCTGGCAGTAATATTTCCGGCATTAGCGGCTCTGGTGAACAGTTTAACACTTATAGCCCTGGCGATCTTGGCTTGATGGGCGACTTATTAAAGAATGGGGTTGCCGTTATAGCAACACCACCTGAAAAAGAAGGCTTTTTCAAGCAACTGATTATTTCACTGGCGCCAATTTTATTGTTGATCGGTGTTATTTTGTACACAATGCGTGGTGCAGGTGGCGCCATGGGCGGCAAAAACCCAATGTCATTTGGTAAGTCAAAGGCGCGTTTAATTACTAAGGACGAGTCACACGTTACTTTTGATGATGTGGCTGGCGTTGATGAGGCCAGAGAAGAAGTGAGTGAATTGGTCGACTTTTTATCCGATCCTTCTAAGTTCACCAAGGTGGGCGGTAAGATTCCAAAAGGTGTGTTAATGATAGGCCCTCCGGGTACAGGTAAAACACTACTTGCGAAAGCAGTTGCGGGTGAAGCTGATGTGCCGTTTTTCTTCATTTCTGGCTCCGATTTTGTTGAAATGTTTGTCGGTGTGGGCGCGTCACGCGTTCGTGATATGTTTGAGCAAGCGAAAAAGAACGCTCCTTGTATTATCTTTATTGACGAGATTGACGCTGTTGGCCGTCAACGTGGTGCAGGTATGGGCGGTGGCCATGATGAGCGCGAGCAAACCTTGAATCAAATGCTGGTTGAAATGGATGGCTTTGAAGGTTCGGAAGGTATTATTGTTGTTGCTGCAACTAACAGACCAGACGTGCTAGACCCAGCCCTACTACGACCTGGACGATTTGACCGTACGGTGACTGTTGGTTTACCTGATATTAAAGGCCGTGATGCGATTCTGAAAGTGCATATGCGCAAGCTACCGGTTGCAAAAAATGTGAAATCAATGGATATTGCCCGTGGTACACCGGGATTCTCAGGTGCGGATTTAGCAAACTTGACCAATGAGGCGGCTTTGATTGCTGCTGGGCAAGAGAAAAGCTTGGTTGGTATGCAGGAGTTCGAGAAAGCCAAAGATAAAATCATGATGGGTACAGAGCGCAAAGGCATGGTGATGGATGAGGCAGAAAAAGAAATGACCGCTTATCATGAGGCGGGTCACGCGATTGTTGGTCGCTTGGTGCCAGAGCACGATCCAGTTTATAAAGTAAGCATTATTCCAAGAGGAAGATCGCTTGGTGTGACGATGTTCTTGCCTGAAAAAGACAGTTACAGTATTTCCAAGCGCAAGCTTAATTCTCAGGTTGCCTCTTTATATGGCGGTCGAATTGCAGAAGAAATCGTTTTTGGCGAAGATGCGGTAACCACAGGCGCCAGTAATGATATCGAGCGTGCAACAGAAATAGCTCATAAAATGGTCAAGCTTTGGGGTATGTCCTCAGCGATGGGTCCGATGGCTTATGGCGAAGAGGAGGGCGAAGTGTTCTTGGGTCGCCAAGTGACCAAGCACAAACATATTTCTGAAGCAACTTTTAATAAGGTTGACACCGAGATTCGTAAAATTATTGACGCCAACTACTCTATGGCTTACAAAATTCTTGAAGAAAATCGAGATATTTTGGACGCTATGGCCAAAGCCTTGGTTGAGATTGAAACCATCGACGTCGGTCAAATTGATGATTTGATGGCAAGAAAACCAATGCGTGAGCCGGCCGCTGTCGTGGATTCTGACGAAGTATCCTCTGAGCTTGGCACTGGTGAAATAGTGCCAGATGCAAAACCGACTAAGGATGAACCATTGACTGGTGAGACACCTGAGCAATTTGCCTAATTAGGGTTTAGCGTGATCCAGCAGCAGCTAATGATTATGGGTGTGTTAAACATCACACCAGATTCTTTCTCTGATGGCGGTCGTTTTTTGGATGCAAAAAGCGCTATCGACCAAGCTCAATTAATGGTTGAGCAAGGCGCTGATATTATCGATATTGGCGGTGAATCAACCCGCCCTGGTGCCCCAGCAGTGAGCGTTGAGGATGAATTGGGGCGCGTTTTGCCAGTAATCGAAGCACTAAACGGAAAAATCAACATTCCCATTTCCATTGATACTTCGAAGCCCCTTGTTATGCAAAGAGCGGTTGAGGCAGGTGCAAGCATTATTAATGATGTTTGTGCATTGCAAGCCGAAGGTGCGATTGAAATGGCTGGGTCTCTTGATGTGAGTGTGTGTTTGATGCATATGCAAGGTGCGCCAAGGACAATGCAGGAAAAACCGACTTACAAAAATGTAGTCGAGGATGTAAAAACTTTTTTTAAAGAGCGCATCGCCGCTTGCGCGGCAGTTGGCATTAAACCAGAAGCAATTACATTAGACCCTGGCTTTGGCTTTGGTAAGAATTTAGGCCATAATATTGCTTTATTAAAAAATCTATCTGAATTTCATGAATTTGGCGTTTCAATTTTGGCGGGATTGTCACGCAAATCGATGATTGGTACCTTATTAGGCGATAAGGAAGTCAGTGATAGAATGATTGGCAGCGTGACTGCTGCTTTGGTTGCTGTGGAAAATGGTGCCAACATTATTCGAGCGCATGATGTCGCCGAAACAAAAGACGCATTGACAGTGTGGCAACAAATTAAGAATTTTAAGGAGTAGTTTTTGCATCAATATTTCGGTACAGATGGCATAAGAGGTAGAGTTGGTGTTGCACCAATCACCGCAGACTTTCTATTAAAACTGGGATGGGCTGTTGGCTCTGTGTTATCGGCTAAAGGTCAAACCAGTGTTATTATTGGCAAGGACACCCGTGTTTCTGGCTATTTATTTGAGTCCGCACTTGAGGCGGGATTTTTATCTGCGGGCGTTAATGTTGGCCTTTTGGGGCCTATGCCAACACCTGGTATAGCTTATTTAACTCAGGCTTATGCCGCTAGTGTCGGTGTTGTTATAAGTGCTTCACACAACCATTATGAAGATAATGGTGTCAAGTTCTTTTCAGGAAAAGGTCTAAAGTTAAGTGATACACAACAAAGAGCTATTGAGAAAAAACTAGGGGAACCAATGATTAGTGTTGATACTAAGCATATCGGCAGGGCGATCAGACACGACCAAGCTCTAGGACGATATATAGAATTTTGTAAATCCACTTTTAATCGATCGATAGATCTATCGAAGTTGACAATGGTGATTGATTGTGCGAATGGTGCTACTTATCATATTGCTCAAAGCGTTTTTGCCGAGTTGGGCGCTGAAGTGATTATGATTAATAATCAGCCTGACGGCTACAACATCAACCTAAATTGCGGCACGACAGACACTAAGCACTTACAGCAAGAGGTTCTTAAGCACGGAGCAGATCTAGGCATTGCCTTTGATGGTGATGGCGACCGCATGGTAATGGTCGATCACCAGGGCGAGCTGGTCAACGGCGATGAACTCATCTTTATTATTGCCAAGGCGTGGCACTCAACTGGCGACTTAAAGTCTGATACAGTGGTTGGCACACAAATGTCCAATTTGGGTATGCGCCATGCGCTTACCAGTTTGGGTATTCAATTTATTGAAGCCAATGTGGGTGACCGCTTTGTTATGGAGCAGATGAAGAGCAACGATGCTGCACTCGGGGGTGAAGGTTCGGGACATATTATTTGTCTAGATAAGACCACTTCTGGCGATGGCATTATTTCTGCTCTGCAAGTGCTAGAAGTAATTTGTAAAGCAGAGAAGACGCTTTGTGACTTAAAAAATGAAATGATTAAATACCCGCAAGTCCTGATTAACGTCAAGACGGATGAGAAAGTGGACTTGGGTAATCACACAAAGCTTAACGAAGTACTCAGTGTCGTTGAGGCTGAGCTTGGCGATGAAGGCAGAGTACTGATTAGAGCTTCAGGCACTGAGCCTTTAATTCGAGTCATGGTGGAAGCAAGTGATTTGAACTTAGCTGAGGTGAGTGCTCAAAAATTAGCTGCAGCACTTTAGTTAGTTCTAGCTGAAGCTAAAAGCAATTGGTAGTGCCACTACTACCACAACAGACCATAAAAAATAGATTGGTAGGAAGTTTGCAATGGTGCTTTCTACGGATCGTTGTGTATTGCCCAAAAAATTATTTTGGATGCATTGATGGGTTATCTGTATCAAGTGAATAAATATAAGTATGTTGGCGCCAGTCACTGCTACGCGGTTTGGTGTTGTTCCTAACTCTGCCCAGCGATAGAGTATGGCGCTGAGCGCTATGGCATTAACAACGAGTGTCGAAGCCAGTAAACCAATGTGGATAATGTTCATTAACTTTGAGTCTTTTAGCGGATTGTGTCCAATGATGTAAAAGACCGACATTGCCCAAGTTACAAGCAACAAGCCGTTAAAAATAATAAGAAATTCACGGTCGTGATAAGGTGTTTTGCCCTGATAGATGGTTGCCGCAAGATAGGCGACAACTGTAATAAAGAAAAGAGGAATAAAAATACTAGCCAAAGTATTTGCAAAATTGCTCTGCCGGTTAAGGATGTAGTCATAAACGTAGCTAGCAACAGTCGGTGCTGCTACCAATCCAAAAATAATGACGTAGTCCTCATAAAACTGGGAAACATTAATGTCAATCAAATCAAATAGCCCGATGCTGATTGCAGTGAGCACGCCGCCGCCAAGAAGAATTAAGACGGTAATGATAAACACTTCTCCTAGATAACCAAGATACTCAACACGTTTGATTGTCTGCCCCCAATTAGCGCCTGCAAAGCCCAGCCCTAGGAGCGAGAGCATAAGCAAAGGCATATGAATTTGAGACATGATGATGGAGTCGGACGAGGACCGATTTGGCATAAGACCTGCGGTTAACACACAGAACACCACACCAGCCAACAAGTAGCGATTAATCGGAGTGCTGGCCTTGAAATCAACAAAATATAGAATCATCGGAGCAATTAGGATAATTGGTATAAATCTTGGATAAAACCATTCTTCAGTAATGGTAAATATGACTGGAAATTTCGCAAACACACCCGATAATAGTGCGATGATTATTACAAGGAATAATTTGTTTTGTGGGTGATTATCTGCTGCAACAGTTATGTAACTCAGTCGCGCTTGCCAAGTTTTGAGTGTTTCAGACTCAGGCTTAAGCATAATGGCATCACGCAACATCGATTTAAATAATTGAGGGTTATCTTGATAAAGCGACTCTAAAGCTGAGTGATTATCTAGCTTGTTAATTATGTCATTAGTAGTCATGCGCGACTCATATACTAGTGCTTGTAAATTGAGTATAAACTATGCCTACAGTAGTACAAGTGAAACTTTTGCTGCTGGGTATAATGGCGTTTTCTTTTGTGTGGTTTCGATGCATTGAGAGCAAGATGGAATTTTCAACCGCACAATTTGTATTTGTTTTAATCATTTTTTGCTGGACAGGCTTTGTCCGCACAGGCTTTGGTTTTGGTGGCGCGGCCTTGGGTCTGCCCTTTATGATTTTAGTGGCCGGTTCGCCTATTGATTGGCTACCGATTATTGGCCTTCATTTGTTGTTTTTTTCAGGTCTATCTCTTGCCAGCGCATTAAAACAAGTAGATTGGAGGTATTTTAAAAAATCACTGGTTTGGATTTTGCCAGCCAAAATAGTTGGCGTCATTGGCCTTTTGAATTTTCCGCCAAATGTAATGACGGTGATCGTCTATTCGATAACGGGCTTTTATGCCTTGACTTGGCTGTTTAACTACAGTATTAGATCTAACAAAAACTGGCTTGATAATGTACTTTTATCCCTTGGTGGGTATATTTCCGGCACTTCTCTGACCGGTGCACCACTCATCGCTGCAGTTTACATGCGTAAAGTTGCTAAAGAGCAGCTTAGAAATACGCTATTCGTCTTGTGGTTTTTCTTGGTTAGTATAAAGATGGGGGCTTTTATCGCAGTTGGTGTGCATATTGATTGGCAGTACGCACTGATGCTCATACCTGCAGCTGGCGTTGGTCATTATTGTGGGCTAAAGGTGCATGCGAAACTGATGGAAAATGATCAGAAATTTAAGCGTTGGTTGGGTGGCGCATTGCTAATCATTTGTGCGATTGGCATGACCAAACTATTTCTGGGTTAAGTTATTGTAGATCCAGCGGTAATTCTGTAGTGAATTTAATCTCTTCAATAGCGAAATTTGAAGTCACTTTGAGAAACGGCACTTTTTCGATTAAACGCTTATAAAAAGCATCATAACTGTCAATATCGCCGACAATCACCTTGAGCAGATAATCAATTTCGCCACTCATTCGGTAACATTCGAGCACTTCTGGAAAATCTTTAATCGTTTCCGCGAAAATTTTGATCTTTTCTTGGACGTGGGTGTTGATGGTAACAAACACAATGGCGGTGACATTAAGTCCTACGCGCTTGCGATTAATCAAAGAAACCGTTTTATTAATAAAGCCTAGTTTTTTCAGTTGGTTGATTCGCTTCCAGCAGGGTGTGGTTGACAGGTGTACTTCCTTTGATAACTCTTGCACAGTCATCTCCGCATTTTTCTGTAATAAACCCAGTAGCTTTCTATCGATTGCATCCATATTCTATTCCGTTAAAATAGGAAAAAGGAAATTTTTTTTCTATAATTCACGAGTATACCAGTATATAAGTATTATTTTTTCTATAAATGTGCAATATGTAGCATATGATACTATAATTGTTGGTATTACTGTTTGGAGCAAAAACTAATGTACCAATACAATGCAGACGATACGGCATTCTTAGTTGAGCGCGTTGATCAATTTGAAAAGCAGTTAAGTCGCCATTTAGCAGGCGATTTGGATGCTGCCAAATTCAGAAGTCTTCGATTAAGAAATGGCCTCTACATGGAATTGCATGCCCATATGCTGCGTGTGGCAATTCCTTATGGCATTCTTAATACCGAGCAGCTCAGGGCTTTGGCTGATGTGGCTGATAAGTACGACCGTGGATTTGGTCATTTTACCACCAGACAAAATATTCAATATAATTGGATTGAGCTGCCAGAAATTGCTAATTTACTGCGTGATCTTTCGGCTGTTGGCTTGCACGCCATTCAAACCAGTGGCAAGGCGATGCGTAATATTACTGCAGATCCATTTTCTGGTCTAACAAAAGACGAAGTAGAAGATGCACGACCTTATTGTGAGCTTATTCGTCGTTGGTTCAACATTCACCCTGAATTTTCTTGGTTACCAGGCAAGTTTAAAATAGCCATTAATGGCGCCAAGCTGGACGAAACAGCATTACAAATTCATGACCTTGGACTAAACATTGTGTACAACGAGGCAAACGAACTGGGTTTTGCGGTTTATGTTGGTGGTGGCTTGGGCGCAGCACCGATGGTGGCGCCAGAAATCACCCCATTTGTTGCGGCTGAAGATATTATAAGCTACCTAGAGTCAGTCCTAAGAGTCTACAACCTCAAGGGTCGTAGAGATAACCTGAAACGTTTACGCATTAAGTTCATGGTGCGTGAACATGGCGCAGTCGAGTTTGGCAGAATGGTTGATGAGGACTGGCAACAGACAAAAAATAATCCAGAATTAAAACTCAATATGGACGAGTTGGCAAAACTTAAAAAAGATTTTGCGCTACCAATAGAGCCAGTGGATTTGGCTGGTTTTACAGATACTGTCGATTTTAATTACAGTATTTGGAAGAAAAACAATGTCAGAGCGCACAAGTTATCGGGTTACAGTATTGTTAATATTTCCCTAACACAGCTTGGCACAGCGCCTGGTGATGCCACTTCTGAGCAAATGAGAATGTTGGCCGATCTAGCGGATAAATATTCAAATTCTGAGCTGAGAACAACCAAGCGCCAAAACCTCGTGTTCCCATATGTTAGGCAAAACCAAGTGTTTGAGTTATGGCAAGAGCTGGCAAAAAACAGTTTGGCAAGTCCTCATCAAGGTACTTTAGCGCATGTGGTGGCTTGCCCGGGTGGGGATTATTGTGATCTGGCGAAGGCGGTGTCTATTCCAATCGCTCAACAAGTTCAGCAGCGTTTTGATGATATGGACAAATTGTATGATATTGGCCCAATCAACATCAATATTTCTGGCTGTGAAAACTCTTGCGCCCACCACCATATTTCCGATATTGGTCTTCTGGGTTTAAAGAAGAATGAGCAAGAGTTTTATCAAATTACACTTGCTGGTGAAACACTGCACGAAACAGCCATTGGTAGAAAACTGGGCCGCTCTATAGCTGGTGCAGAGGTTGTTGATGCCATTGAAGACATTGTTAATATTTACTTAGACAGCCGTGAAGAGGGCGAGAACTTTGTTGACGTCTTTAAGCGTATTGGTATCACACCATTTAAGGAGAAGGTCTATGGTTGATGATAACGAGGTTATCACAGTGGTGAGCGAACAGGGTCAAACCGTTGAGCTGGTTAGTGTGGAAGAATGGATTGAAAATATCGACAGCTTGGCTGCTTCTGGCAAAGGCGTTTTAATTAAGCCTGCGGATGATGTAACTTTGCTAAAGGACAGCTTGAACAAAATTGCTTTAATTGCACTTGATTTTGTTGGTTTTGATGATGGCCGTGGTTACTCACAGGCAGCCTTGATTCGCAATAGATGGGGCTATAGCGGTGAAATACGCGGTATTAATACCCATTTAGATCAGTTGCAATTTATGCTTAGATCAGGCGTTAGTACGTATGACTTGCAAGAGCAATATCAAGGCTCGAATGAGCACGACTATACTCATGGCTTTAGTATCTGCTACCAAGCGGCGGCAAATAATGCCGACATGAAAGAGAAGTTTTAGTAAAACCACACTCTAAGAGGTAATGTGATGAAGGATAAGGCTTCTAGATCGGTTTGGAAAACGGTATCATGGCGAATTATTGCAACGCTTGATACGGTCATTATTGCCTATCTAATTACTGGCAGCCTTAAGATGGCAGCTTCCATTGGTTCTATTGAGGTAGTAACAAAGATTTTTCTTTATTACTACCACGAACGCACTTGGAACAAAATTTCTTTTGGCAGGGCCTGATGTAGGGCGGCAATGGAGAAGGTATTTAGTTTAAAATTCACCTCATGAATGAGTACGTATTAATCCTTGTTAGTACCATATTGGTCAACAATTTTGTTTTAGTCAAATTTTTAGGTTTGTGCCCCTTTATGGGTGTTTCCAACAAGATGGACACCGCAATCGGCATGGGCTTTGCCACAACGTTTGTGCTCACTTTGGCGAGTATCAGTAGCTATCTGATTAACGCCTATCTTTTAACACCCCTTGATCTTGAATACCTCAGAACCATCGCATTTATTGTGACTATTGCTGCTGTTGTTGGCTTTACAGAGTTAGTTGTCAATAAAACCTCACCGGTTTTGCATCAGTCACTCGGCGTATTTTTACCGCTGATTACAACCAATTGTGCAGTGTTGGGTGTTGCCTTGTTAAACGTTGGTGAAAGTAATAGCTTCCTGCAATCCGGCGTTTATGGCTTTGGTGCTGCAGTGGGCTTTTCTTTTGTACTTGTGCTGTTTTCAGGTATTCGTGAGCGAATCGAATCGGCCAATGTACCTGAAATTTTCAAAGGTGTACCAATCGCATTGATTACTGCGGGATTGATGTCAATGGCCTTCATGGGTTTTATTGGTTTAGTTTGATGTTAGATGCGGTAACAGTACTTTCTATACTGGCGCTTTCCTTTGGCCTAATTCTTGGCTATGCGGCGATTCGGTTTAAGGTTAAGGGCAATCCGTTGGTTGACCAAATTGACGCCATATTGCCGCAAACTCAATGCGGCCAGTGTGACTTCCCTGGCTGTCGCCCTTATGCTGAAGCGATTGCCAATGGAGAGGCTGAGATTAACCAATGCCCGCCCGGGGGCCAAGAAGGTGTTGATGCTTTGGCCGAACTTTTAGACGTAGAAACCCTACCCCTTAATGCAGAACACGGCGAGACCAAGCCAAAACGTATTGCAGTGGTTGATGAGCAGGTTTGCATTGGCTGCACGCTTTGTATTCAAGCTTGCCCTGTTGATGCCTTTGTTGGCTCGTCTAAGGTGATGACGCAAGTGATTGCCTCTGAGTGTACTGGCTGTGATTTGTGTTTGCCGGTTTGTCCAGTAGATTGTATTGATATGATAGAGGTTAAGCCGACAATTAATACCTTTGTTCCAAATGTTTTGGAGTTGGCGAATGTCTAATTTCTCCTTCAAGGGTGGTCTTGTTCTTGAAAACCCATTTCCTGCCAAGGAGATTGATCTTATCCGTATACCGTTGCCCGATAGAGTGATTTTGCCGATGCAGCAAAGAATAGGTGAGCAGGCCAAGCCATGCGTTAGTGTGGGCGACCATGTTTTGACTGGCCAAGTAATTGCTACTATTGATGACGATCGTTGCGCACCAGTACATGCCTCTATTTCTGGCACCGTTGTGGCAATTGATAACCAAATAATGGCACATCAATCAGGGATTAAAGCGCTTTGCGTGACCATAGAATCTGATGGTGAAGATGAATGGATGGATAACTCTGTTGCTTGTACTGAAAATTACGATTTTTGTACGCCAGACACCATCTATAACAAAATCCGAGCTTCGGGGATTGTTGGCATGGGCGGTGCAGGGTTTCCAACCCATACCAAGGTGCGATTTGCCGAAGGATGTCACACCTTAATTGTCAACGCCACCGAATGCGAGCCAGGCATTATGTGTGATGATGCCTTGATGCAAGCTTATCCAACCAAGGTTATTCGAGGTGTGGAAGTGTTGTTGCATATTTGTGGCGCTGAAAGGGCTATCATTGCCATTGAAGACGACAAAAAAGAATCCATTGAGCTGCTGAGAAAGTTTTGTAAAAACGAGCGAATTACCATTGAGTCCATACCAACTAAGTACACTTCAGGCGCTGAAAAAATATTGGTGAAATTACTACTAGGTATTGAAATCCCTTCAGGTGGTTATGCCTCTGATGTAGGTGTGCTTTGTCAAAACGTTGGCACTCTGGTGGCTATTTTTGATGCGGTGGTTGAAAATAGACCGCTTATCTCACGCGTTGTGACAGTGACTGGTAGTGCTGTCAAAGAGCCAAAAAATTTCCAAGTAAGGTTGGGCGCTAGTTACGATTATGTGCTCGGATTCGCTGATATTGACCATGGTGAAAATAATTTTCGCATGGCTGGGATGATGATGGGTGTGGATTTAGAGGGGTCAAATTACTCCATCAGCAAGAACACCAACTGTATTTTTGTGAATAAAGTTGAGGAAAAAACCCCAGCGCAAGAATGCATTCGGTGTGGTATGTGTAACACTGTATGCCCAGTTGAGCTGCTGCCTCAGCAATTGTATTGGTATTCAAAGAGCTCAAATATTGAAAAAGCCTTGGACTATAACTTGATGGATTGTATAGAATGTGGCTGTTGTTCGTACGTCTGTCCGAGTAATATTCCACTGGTTGATTATTTCCAATTTGCCAAGGCGCTGAATAGACAACAAGCCAGGGAAAAAGAGCAAACTGATAACGCCAGAGAGCGCTTTGAGTTCCGCGAGCTTCGCTTAGAACGAAATAAGAAAGAGCGTGGCGAAATGATGGAAGCCAAGAAAAAGTCGTTAAAGGAAAAAATGGCCAAAGACAAAGCGCAAAAAGAAGCAATTGCAGCTGCGCAAGAGCGTGTTGCCGCAGCAAAAGCTGCTAGGGAGTCTGAAAATGCAGGCTAAAGTGATGAGCACCAATCAAGTGATGCGCCACGTGATTTATGCGCTGATCTTAGGCGTGGGTGCACAAGTGTATTTCTTTGGTTTGTCTGTCTTAGTGCAAATTACCCTAGCAGTTATAACAGCGTTGGCTGCAGAAGCCTTGGTCCTCCGAATGCGTGGCATGCAGATTGCACCGTCACTGAGCGATGGCTCCGCTGCTCTAACTGCTATCCTGCTGGCGATTGCTGTGCCTAGTATCGCACCATGGTGGATTATTGTTTTAGGTGTTTTATTTGCCATTGTTTTTGGTAAGCAATTGTTTGGTGGTTTGGGCAACAACCCATTTAACCCTGCGATGCTTGGTTATGCATTCCTGCTTATTTCTTACCCGTTGCAAATGACGCAGTGGCCGTCCGAATTCCAAGGCGTGTTAAGCATTTTTGAGCTTTCTGGCATTGATGTTTTAACCGGTGCAACAAACCTAGATTACGCCAAAACTCAATTGATGTTGGGTGAGAGTATTGGTGCATTAACATTCGAGAGCGTTAGTCAAATGTGGATTAACCTTGGATTCTTGTTGGGCGGCGTTTATTTGTTATTGCGTCGAATCATTTTTTGGCATATTCCGCTCTCGCTAATCATCGGCTTGGTGTTAATGTCAGGTATTTTGTATTTTATTGATCCAGATAATTTCTCTTCACCTGTTTTTCACTTGATTAATGGTGCCACAATGCTGGCAGCATTCTTCATTGCCACGGACCCCGTTTCTGCCAGTACAACGCCGTTAGGGCGTTTGATTTATGGTTTTGCCATTGGTGTGATTATTATTGTTATTCGTGTGTTTGGTGGCTATCCCGATGCGGTTGCTTTTGCGGTGTTGTTAATGAACATTACTGTGCCGTTGATTGATTACTACACTCAACCCAAGGTGTTTGGAAAATGAAGAACGTCACTATTCTAAAATCGGGTGTTTTGATGCTTGTCTTCACCTTGATTTGTGTATTTTTTGTCAGCCTAGCAGAGCAAACCACCAAAGATAAAATTGCCTTTAATGAAGAGCAATTGCTTATCAAAAGACTGAATGAAATAGTTGCCAATTACGACAATAATATCGTTGTTGATCAGTTTGAAAAAACGATTGAACTGCACGGCATTGAGCAAAGCATTCGAATTTTCCCAGCAAAGAAAAACGGCCAACTATTCGCCCATCTGATTGAGCATACTTATCCAAACGGATATAACGGTAATATTAGGCTATTGACCGGCATTGATGTCAATGGCGAGTTGTTAGGTGTTCGGGTAATTGCTCATAAGGAAACACCGGGTCTGGGCGATAAAATTGAGACGCGAAAATCGGATTGGATTAAAGGTTTTTCTGGTTTATCCTTGTCAAATTTAGATCAGTCGCAGTGGAGAGTAAAGCGTGATGGTGGAAGCTTTGATCAATTTACTGGTGCAACCATTACGCCTCGTGCTATTGTCAGTGCTGCTTATCAAATATTAGAGTATTTTCAAGAAAGGCCTCTAAGTGAAACTAAGTGATTTTGACTTCGATCTGCCTAAGTCATTAATTGCCCAATTCCCCAGCGAGAAACGTACCGAATCCAAGTTATTGGTCGATGGTGAGTGTATTACTGACACAACCTTTTCCGAGCTGGGTGAATTTCTCAGACCCAATGATTTGTTGGTGCTTAACGACACTCGGGTGATTCCAGCAAGGCTTTTTGCTCAGAAAGAATCGGGTGGTAAAGTTGAAATATTGATCGAGAGGCTACTCAGTGACACTCAAGCTTTGGCGATGATTAAAGCCAGTAGAGCGCCTAAAACTGGTAGTTTTGTCATTCTGGAAAATGGCCAGAAAGCTGAAATTTTAGATAAATCTTCAGGCTTTTACACGTTGTTATTCGCTGGCACGTCGATTCTAGATTTACTCAATGAAGTAGGCCATGTGCCCTTGCCGCCTTATATTGAGCGTAGTGACAAAAAGGAGGATCTCAGTCGCTATCAAACAGTTTATGCGCAAAACGATGGCGCCGTTGCAGCACCAACTGCAGGGCTGCATTTTGATGAGGCGTTGCTTGCTCAATTACACAAGCAAGGGATTGAGCATACGTTTGTCACGCTACATGTTGGTGCCGGCACTTTTCAGCCAGTCAAAGTTGAGAATATTAAAGACCACCACATGCACAGCGAAGTTTATCAAGTGAGCGCCAAAGCTGCTGAAAAAATTAAACAAACGCGCACCAAGGGTGGAAGAATAGTGGCGGTAGGAACGACAGCAGTTCGAACCTTAGAGTCCATGGCATTAAAGGGTGAGGTGTGTGAAACTCGGGGCGATACTGATATTTTTATTTACCCAGGCTTTGAATTTCAGTTGGTCGATGTCATGATTACCAATTTTCATTTGCCGAAATCTTCACTATTGATGTTGGTAAGTGCTTTTATCTCTCGAGAGAAAATGTTTGAAATTTATAATCATGCAATCAAACACAAGTATCGCTTTTTCAGTTATGGTGATGCGATGTTGTTAGAAAAAAAATTATAATTATTTGGTTGACAGGTATCTCGAGAAAGCAAAAATTAACACTGCCAGTACTGGAAGAATCAAGAAACTCGTTCTGATTGACGAAATATCAGCAATCAAGCCAATAAGTGGTGGGCCCAGTAAGAAGCCACCATAGCCAAGAGTTGCAACACTGGCGATAGCCGCTCCTTGAGATACATTTTTGTCATTTGCGGCCCTGGAAAAGGCCAGCGGTATAATGACAGACAAGCCAAGGCCTATTAGCCCAAAGCCAGCCAAGATGTATGCAAACGATGTAAAGGTGAGTACAATTGACGATCCAATCATGGTAATTAATGCGGCAAGACGAGCGGTTTTGGTTACGCCAAATTGGTGTACAATTTGGCCACCAATCAATCTCATTGTCATCATAGCAATAGAAAAAACCGCATAACCCAATGCCGCATCCCCTTCGCTCACATGCGCGACAGCTATCAGGAAAATTGCGCCCCAGTCTGCTATCACACCCTCACTAAGAGACGCACAAAATGCGACAATGGCAACGCCAAGTAAAGAGCTTTCGGGAAGTACGTAAATTGGAGCATTATTGTGTTTTTTGTTGTGCTTGGATTGACCAGATGTGGAGATGATAAAGAGTGTAATTATTAAAACGACAAAAGCACTGGATGTAAATTGTGTCGGCATGTTTACATCATATGTCGCTGATAAGAAACTGGAGCCTGCGCCAATACCGGCGCCAAAACTCCACATAGCATGAAAAGATGACATCAAAGGTCGTTGAGCTTTGCGTTCAACTTCAGCAGCCCAGGCGTTCATAGCTACATCCATGCCGCCACTGATGGCGCCGAATATAATCATAGATATTGACAGCATCCATATTGATGGCGCAAAGGCAATCAGGATAAGTATGACTGAATTAAATATGGCAATATGCTTGGTCACCGTTGCTGCGCCATAATGATCAGCAGCTCGACCAGATAATGAAAATGCAACAACAGCGCCTAAAGCCATCAAAAGCAGTAATAGACCCAATGCAGCCGGGCTTAGATTGTGCTTGTCTGAAATAGCAGGAATACGAGAAGCCCAAATACCAAATACGGCGCCATTGAGGACAAACATCGATGCAACTGCAATATATCTATTTCGTATCATTGTCATAATGTCATTAAATTCCCAGTTTGTAACAAGGAAAAAATTAATATAACAGTGTTTTATATTAGTTTATTAATTTATTAATGATTTTTCTGTTTTGACTTTGTTTTACTCACTGCCAGGCAGATTTCAGTTAAACCGTTGTAGTTGGTGCAGTGTTATGTTGGCTAACAAATTGTCACAAAGGGGAATACGCCCCAGCAATCAAACCACCCTTGTTGCTTTTGTTTGTTGTGGGTTGATTGTTGAGATAAGTCGGTTATCATCGCTTTGTCTTGAGGCTGGCTATGATATTTTGAAGCTTTTCGCTAGTTTCGCAAAACCTCAAGCAAGGTTTTCCCCATCATTGCCGGGGTTGGTGCAACACTGACACCGCAGCGCTGCAGTGTAGCAATTTTATCTTGTGCGCTACCACTACCACCACCACTAATAACAGCGCCAGCATGCCCCATGCGTTTGCCTTTGGGTGCGGTTAATCCGGCAATATAAGAAACAACCGGCTTTGAAATATTGGAGGAGATAAATTCAGCAGCCTCTTCTTCGGCGCTGCCACCAATCTCGCCAACCATAATGATTGATTTAGTATTCTCGTCGGCTTCAAAAAGTTTAAGGCAATCAATAAAATTAGTGCCGTTTACTGGGTCGCCACCAATGCCAATACAAGTTGTTTGACCGAGGCCTGCGAGAGTTGTTTGGTGAACGGCTTCATAAGTAAGCGTGCCTGAGCGAGAAACAATACCGACAGTACCACTCTGGTGAATATTACCCGGCATGATGCCAAGTTTGCACTCTCCAGGAGTGATAACACCCGGACAGTTTGGGCCAATCAGTCTCGACTTAGAGCCTTTCAACATGGCTTTTATTTTGACCATATCAAGAACTGGAATGCCCTCAGTAATGCAAGTAATAATTGGCATTTCAGCTTCAATCGCTTCCTTAATGGAGGCAAATGCAAACTTTGGCGGTACATAAATCATAGAGGCATTTGCACCAGTCTCAGCCATTGCATCCTTGACTGTATTAAAGACGGGGCGATCCAAGTGTGTTTGCCCACCTTTGCCCGGCGTAACGCCGCCAACAAATTGAGTGCCATAGGCAATCGATTGCTCTGAATGAAATGTACCCTGCTTGCCGGTAAAGCCTTGGCAGATTACTTTGGTGTCTTTGTTAATCAGTACGCTCATTTCGCCATCTCCACTACTTGTTTTGCTGCCTGAGTTAAATCAGCCTCGGTCACAATATTAAAGTCACTATTGTTCAAAATTTCCAAGCCTTCAGTGGCATTGGTGCCTTCCAGTCTGATAACAATAGGCAGTGTAAGGCCAATCTTTTCGATAGCTTGAAGAATGCCCTCTGCAATAAGATCACAGCGGACAATGCCACCAAAAATATTAACCAATATAGCTTTTACGTCAGCACCGCTTTGAATGATTTCAAATGCCTTGGCAACACGATCCGCTGTTGCAGTGCCACCGACATCAAGAAAGTTAGCGGGTGAGCCGCCATGGTATTCGATGAGATCCATCGTGGCCATGGCAAGGCCAGCGCCATTAACCATGCAGCCAACTGTGCCATCAAGAGAAATATAATTCAGTTGTGATTCACTAGCAATTCTTTCTTTTTCATCTTCTTGGGAAATGTCACGTAATTTGGCAATGTCTTCATTTCGATAAAGCGCGTTGTCATCAAAATCGATTTTGCCATCAAGTGCAATGATTTCATCAGCACCAGTGATAATTAGCGGATTAATCTCGACGAGGTTCACATCATTTTTGATGAATATATTGTAAAGCCCAAGCAGGGTTTTGGAAAACTGTGTGTAAAGGCTACTATCCAGTTGTAGCTGAGCAGCGATTTCATGGCATTCTTTTTCTTCCAATGCGCCCAGTGGATTGATTGCATGCTTGATGATTTTCTCAGGTGTATTAGCTGCCACTTCTTCAATATCCATGCCGCCCTCGGTTGATGCCAGCACGGTAATGCTAGACGTGGCACGATCAACGAGTAAGCCTAAGTAGAGTTCCTTTTGTATATCCTGACCTGCTTCAATAATAACTTGATTAATGGGCAGTCCATTTTCGTCGGTTTGTGGCGTCACCAGCTTATCGCCCAATAATTTTTCACTTGCACTAATCGCTTCGTCAACGCTAAAGCAGACCACAACACCACCACCTTTGCCTCGACCACCTGCGTGAACTTGGGCTTTAACAACCCAAACACTACCGCCAAGTTTATCGCAGGCGAGAGATGTTTCTGTAGCGTTTGAAATAACAATGAATTTTGGCACTTGGATGCCGTTTTGTGAGAATAACCGCTTGGCCTGATATTCGTGGATGTGCATAAAATTGGTAAAAAATAAAGGTTAAAATACGAGCAGGCGTATTCTACACATATCGCATTAGCATAGTTAGAATAATTACTAGTTGAATCTAATTAAACACTGATTATCTCAGGAGAAAAATGGCGAATTACAGTACAAGCCAATTTAAAAATGGCCTCAAATTAATGCTGGATGGTAATCCTTGCTCAATTGTTAATAATGAAATTGTTAAACCAGGAAAAGGTCAGGCGTTTAACCGCGTTAAATTTAAAGATTTAATTACTGGAAAAACACTTGAAAAAACTTTTAAATCTAGTGAGTCTTTAGAGGGTGCGGATGTAATGGAATTGGATATGCAATATCTATACAGCGACGGTGAAGCGTGGCATTTTATGGATCCTGACTCTTATGAGCAATATGCGCTTGATGAAACGGCGATGGCCGGCGCTATTAATTATCTTGTAGAGCAAGATAACTGCGTTGTCACCTTATGGAATAACAATCCAATTTCAGTTACCCCACCTAACCATGTGGTTTTAGAAGTTGTTGATACCGATCCAGGCCTTAAAGGCGATACCGCTGGAACAGGTGGTAAGCCAGCAACAATGAACACTGGTGTGGTTGTACAAGTGCCTTTGTTTATCAGTATTGGCGAAAAAGTAAAGGTTGATACGCGTACTAACGAGTACGCTGGTCGCTCATAACAGCGGCTCCATAAATACGCCTTTTCACAGATTAAGCGCGTTAAATACGCTTTTGTATTCTCCTCGCTTAATCTGTGAAAAGGCGTATTTATGGCACCACTCTAGATTTTGGTAATAAAGATATGGCGCATCTCTTAAAGCAATCCCTTAAAGAAAAATCTAAGCTGATTAAAAAAATTCGCGATTTTTTTTATGATCGCAGCGTTACCGAAGTTACCACTCCAGCACTGACTTCATGCCCAATTACCGATGTAAATATCGACAGTATCAGTGTTCGTGTCAATGAGGGTATTGATAATGTAAGTACATTGTACTTACATACTTCTCCAGAAATTGAAATGAAGCGACTGTTGGCAAAAGGCAGTGGTGATATTTTTCAAATTTGTCAGGTTTATCGTGACAATGAGCATGGCAAGCGAAATTTTAACGAATTTAGTATGTTGGAATATTACCGCCTTGATTTTGATGTGCATCAACTGATGAATGAAGTTGCAGAGCTCATCGAGGAGCTCGGACTATCAAAGCAAGTGGTGAAATTCTCTTATAACGATGTCTTTGCTCGTTATGCCGGCATTGATATTTTGAGAACAGATTTTAAGACTCTGAAGAGTTTCGCAAAGGAGAATGGTCTAAGTAATGGTTTTGAGTGGATTGAAGACCTACAAATGTTTTTGTTTGTGCACTTTGTGGAGCCAAAGTTAAAGCAGTACCCGATATGCTTTATCTATGATTATCCTGCGCAGCAAGCTGCCCTAGCTCAAGTCGAAGGTTGGGTGGCGCACCGCTTCGAGATGTATCTTGATGGGGTTGAGGTTGCTAATGGCTATCAAGAATTACAAAAATCAGAGGATTACCGTGAACGTTTTCAAATTGAACTTGAAAAACGCCAAGCGCTTGGAAAGTTGGTGAGCGTTATTGATGAGCAATTTATATCTGATTTATCTTCCCCATTGCCCTTTTGTTCTGGGGTGGCAATTGGAATCGATAGGTTGTTAGAGTCATTTACATAAATCATTTTTATCACTCAGCCCTTAGAGGTAGGAGATTTTTTTCATTCTCCTGCGTTAATTTTTTTCGCTAGACAACAAGTAGTGCTTTTAAAAAGATGCCTTGTAAAATACAAAAAATTCCACTATCAAATCTAAAATGGTTTATGCAAATGTCTCCAATAATAAGTTTATAATTGGTTTTGATGACTGAGAAAAAACCTTTCTGGCAATACAAAACATTAGCCCAGATGACGGGTGATGAGTGGGAGTCACTTTGTGATGGTTGTGGGCGCTGTTGTCTTCACAAACTAGAGGACGAAGACACAAACGAAATCCATTTCACCGATGTTGCTTGTCATTATCTTGACGAAGAAACCTGCTCGTGCCCTCACTACGAAGACCGGCAAACCTATGTTCCAGACTGTTTAACGATTAAACCAGATTGGGGCGACAAGTTTAATTGGCTGCCCTCAACTTGTGCATATCGGTTACTATACGAAGGTAAAGACTTGTTCAGCTGGCACCCTTTGGTTAGCGGTGATAAAAACAGCGTGCATTTGGCTGGCATTTCGGTGCGAGGGCGAACGTACAGAGACAATGAAATTAGTGAAGATCAATTATTTGAACACGTGATTACTTGGGTTGATTAAATGAAAAAAATCGCAGCAGCAATTCTTGGATTATTTCTCTCACTTTCAACGCTTGCGCACGAGTGGCCACATGCGAACATTTCTGAAGCTGTTTTTGCACTCAATGTTGAAGACCGCGTCCCAATTGATATTGTTGAGGAAGCTAACAATACTTTGGGTAAAATCTACTTTTTCACTAATATTCGCGATTTAAAAGGCGAATACATCACCCATCGTTGGATTTATGACGACAATGTGATGACTAACGTGCGCTTCGAGATTCGAGGCTCGAGATGGCGAGTTTGGTCGTCTAAGAATCTTTGGCCTACATGGGTAGGACAGTGGAGAGTACAAGTGCTTCTTGATGACGCTACTATGCTCTATGAAAGTACATTTAACTATAAAAAACAAGAAGTTACAGAAAATGAATAAAGTTGTATTGGCCTATTCAGGCGGTTTAGACACCAGTATTATTGCAAAGTGGTTAACAGAAAATTACGATTGTGAGGTTGTAACGTTCACGGCCGATATTGGTCAAGGCGAGGAAGTAGAGCCAGCACGTGCGAAAGCGGTTGCCATGGGCATCAAAGAAATCTACATTGAAGATCTTCGCGAAGAATTTGCACGTGATTTTGTTTTCCCAATGTTTCGAGCGAATGCGATTTACGAGGGCGAATATCTATTGGGCACTTCGATTGCGCGACCGTTGATTTCCAAGCGATTAGTAGAAATCGCCGCCGAAGTCGGTGCCGATACGATATCCCACGGCGCCACAGGCAAAGGCAACGACCAAGTGCGTTTCGAGTTGAATGCTTATGCACTTAATGCTGACATTAAAGTGATAGCTCCTTGGCGTGAATGGGACTTATCCTCACGTTCAAGCTTAATGGATTACGCAGAAAAGCACAACATTCCAATCGATTACCAAAAACAATCGAAAAAATCGCCATATTCTATGGACGCCAATTTATTGCACATCTCTTACGAGGGCGATATTTTAGAAGATCCATGGGTTGAGGCAGAGGATGATATGTGGCGTTGGACGGTGTCACCGGAAGATGCCCCAGACCAAGCAGAATACATTGAAATCACATACGAGAAAGGCGATATTGTCGCCATTAATGGTGAGACCATGTCCCCAGCAACGGTAATGGAAGACCTTAATCGTCGTGGTAGCGCCAACGGTATTGGTCGCCTTGATTTGGTTGAGAATCGCTTTGTTGGCATGAAATCACGAGGTTGTTACGAAACACCCGCGGGCACGATTATGATTAAAGCGCATCGTGCAATTGAGTCGATTACCCTTGACCGTGAAGCGGCACACCTTAAAGATGAACTTATGCCAAAATACGCCAAACTTATTTACAATGGCTTTTGGTTTGCACCAGAGCGTGAAATGATGCAGGCTGCGATCGATGCTTCTCAAGAAAATGTTTGCGGAGTAGTAAGAGTGAAGTTGTATAAAGGAAACACTTCAGTTGTTGGCCGTAAGTCAGTCAATAGTTTATTTAGTGAGAAAATCGCAACATTTGAAGACGATGGAGGGGCTTATAATCAGAAAGATGCAGAGGGTTTTATTAAGCTTAATGCTTTGCGTTTGCGACTTAAATCCCTTCAATAGTGTTAAAAATTGGTATTCTTTCAGATACACATGGAGCTATTCATCCAGGAATAGTTAGACTTATGAATAACTGTGATATTGTTATTCATGCTGGTGACATTATTGATGAGGACTCGTTAAAACAAATTAACCCAAAACAAAAATTTATTGCTGTTAAGGGTAATAATGATATTCATATTGCTACTCTTAATGAAGTAGAGTTATTGGAGCTACCTGGGGGCAATATAGTTGTTGAGCATGGCCATATGCATGGCCATTTTGAACCAAGCCACGAATCACTGAGAGAGGCGTATCCAGAGGCAAAAGCTATTATTTATGGACATACACATAAACAAGTAATTGATAACAAAGAAATGCCTTGGGTTATTAATCCAGGTTCTGCAGGTCAAATTCGTAATTATGGTGCCGCAAGATGTCTAACACTTACTATAGAAGATCAGGATGAGTGGACTATACAGCCTCATATTTATGATGATATTTTTTCTTAAATTGAATATGATTAAGCATTATTAGTCATTAAGACTATGCCTTTATTCTGCAGCTCCTCCAGCAATAATCTCATCTGCTGTAGCATCACGAATTGATAGAACCGCTACAAAAAAAATAATATCCTTGCCTGCAAGTGGATGGTTTCCGTCAATTGTAAGCTTTCCATTTTCAATCTTTGAAACCACAAAATCTTTGGTTCCACCCTTATCATTTTGCATAGTAACACTTGCTCCAATAGCTCTATATTCCATTGGAACATTTTCTATGTCATCGGTAAAAGTTAGTTCAGCAAGCTTGGGACCAAAGGCATCTGAAGATTTAAGCAAAATTTCAACTTCATCTCCTACGGATTTGCCTTCTAATTCTTTGGTTACTTGATTAAATAATAATGAATTATCACCTTGGACATATCCTAATGGGTCTTCAACTTGCTCAATAATTTCGCCATTAGATTGGTCGATGATTTTATAAGTTAACTCAACGAATCTATTTATTGTAATTTTTTCGCTCATAGGATTATCTAAAAGAGATTAGCTACTTAGAAGATTGTGGCGCCAAATATTTTTACTTCGCCATTTTCAATGCCTAGAACTAAACGCCCTAAAAACTCTCCTGGAACTTCATCGCTAGTTTGCTTGTAAAGCACTGATATATATTCATTTCTTCTAAGGCAGCCTAAAAATTCTCTTTCAACAGAAAGGCTTGATAATAGCTTATTTTTTGACCACTGCTTGCCAATTTCTATTTCATTAGCGCCCATCAACATTTCTTTAGAAAAGTGTTTAATAAAGCCTAGGTAATCTCTTTTATTAGAAGATTCTACAAGATCACCCCAAAGAGGTTCTGCAATCTCAAGAATTTCATCGTCAGTTTTTTCAAGAAGATTCATTTAATATATCCAATAAACAAATAACAATAAAAAATTATAATTAAAATAGTTAAAACCAATTAGGTTTTTTCGGCCTCTAAAAGAGGCCATTATTTGAAGCTTTATTAGTCTAACTGTTAATCAACTATGTGATAAAGAGGTGCTTTTTCCATAGCCCATTCACCAGTTTTAGGGTCCCGTCTAGAAACAGTTAAGCAGTGCCAATTGTCATCATCTAGTTTCATATGGTCGCCTCTATAATAGTAACCTGGCCAGCGAGTTTCTTCACGAAATAATGTATGCTGTGCTACGCATTCTGAAGTAATTGTGCGGTGCTTTAATTCCCATGCGCGCATAAGTTGGTGTAAGTCTTCAGCACCAATATGCTCAAGGTCTTCTTGCAATATACCAAGCAACTCTATACAGCGTTTAAGTAAGTTTCCATTTGTCATATAGTTAACACTAATACCGCCACAATATTCATCCATAATTTTTTCAAGACGCTGAAGTCCTTGAATAGGTAATAGGTAGCTAGGTGAAACAGTTCCGCCAGTAATTTCATTACGACCAACCGTGTAGTTTTCCAGGGGCTTGTAAATGATCTCTTTCAAGTCTTCACACTGTTTATTACTCACTTGAATTTTTTCATTACCCATATCGAGTATATATTTGACTGCCGCTTTAGCAGCTATCCGTCCTTCTGTAAAAGAACCTGAGGAGAACTTATGAGCTGTTCCGCCAACTGTATCTCCTGCTCCAAAAAGACCGTCAACTGTAAGCATTCGGTTGTAACCCCAGAAATATTCAGGGGGTGAAATATCTTCAGGGCCGCTTACCCATGCTCCTGAACAGGTGGCATGTGAGCCCATCACATATGGCTCAGAAGTAGTTAATTCAGGGTTGATATATTTAGGATCTATGTTTTGAGAAGCCCAAACAACGGCTTGACCAACAGTCATTCCAAGAAAATTTTCCCAACCCACTTCTTCTAGATGAGGGTCTTGGAAAGCCTCCATAGTAACCATATGGATTGGCCCTCTACCAGCCTTAACTTCTTCAATAAATGCATGGTTACGTAAACATGTAGGCGTCGGGGTGTGATCTATGTACTCACCAACCATTGCTTTTGTATGCTCATACCATTTTGATTCGTATTCTTCACCGTAAGTATTTTGAGTGTAAGTTTTAAGGTGGAGAAAGTATGCTCCTACCGGTCCATATCCATCCTTAAATCTTGTAAGTACGATACGGTTTTCCATCTGAGTCATTTTTGCACCTACTTCAATCGGTAATGCATAAGCTGAACCGCAACTCCATGGAGCATACCAAGTTCGACCCATTCCCTCACCTACAGAACGAGGTTTGAATATATGTGAAGCACCACCAGCCCCAACAATAACAGCTTTTGCACGGAAGACATGATAATCACCAGTACGACAGTTAAAGCCAACTGCACCGCCCACACGATTATCTCTTCCTTCATCCATTAGAAGGTGGGTAATCATAATTCGATTGTATATTTTGTCAGCAGATTTACGAGCTGCTTCAGCTACGATAGGCTTATAGCTCTCGCCATGAATCATTATTTGCCATTTTCCTTCACGCTGATAACGACCAGTTTCTTCGTTTCGCATTATGGGCAAGCCCCACTCTTCAAATTTATGAACAGCCGAGTCAACATGTCGCGCCATATCAAAAGCTAGGTCTTCACGAATCAAGCCCATTAAATCATTTCGAGCATAACGTACATGGTCTTCAGGTTGATTTTCATCCCACTGCATTCCCATATAGCAGTTTATTGCATAAAGCCCTTGAGCAACTGCACCACTTCGATCAATGTTCGCTTTTTCAGCGCAAATAATCTTCATATCGCGGCCCCAATATCTAGCTTCGTATGCTGCGCCAGTTCCTGCCATACCTCCACCAACAACAAGAATATCGCAATCTTCCCAAACAGTTTTTCTCTTACCCATTAATAGTAAACTCCTTCTTTTAACTTGTCTTTACTTATTACTGGAAGGCCGGTATCAACGTTCAGTGCATCAGGCTCAAAGCAGAGTAACTGAGAGTCTAGTGCGTTTTGATCAGGTACCTCTAAGTCACCAAGTTTTGGAATACTTTCTCCCCATGGCTTAGTTGTAATTGGTGAAAGAAAGTTTTTCTCTCGACCATCTCTAAATTTAATTTTCCAAGAAATAGTACCCTTTTCTTCTTCACGAAGCACTCGCACACTATGCCCCAAGGGTGCGAAGTCAGCATATCCTCTAACGTCAATTGCATTTTGTGGGCAAGCTTTAACACATGCATAGCATTCCCAGCACATATTAGGCTCAATATTTACCGCACGCCTAATGGTTTTATCAATATGCATAATATCAGATGGGCAGATATCAACACAGTGTCCACAGCCATCACATCGCGTCATGTATACAAAAGTTGGCATATTATTTATCTCCGATTAAGTTATAGATATAAAAGTTATTAATAGTGTCTTGGAGCTTCACGCTTTATACCAAGTCCAAATTGCTTTGGTCGGTCAGCAGGCTCTGGTAAATTTTCTCTAGAGCCATCAGCTTTAGTGATACGTTTTTGAAAAGCAGCAGCAGGCTTAAAAAACATATGGGCAAATTTTGACCATAATACGCCTCCAAATAGAATAGTACTAGAAAAAATAAACAAGCCAAAAAATAGGGTTTGCCATCCAACAATTCCACTTGCTTGAAAGTATGACCAGATAAGCGCAAAAGAGCATGTAGCAAGAAGAGAGAGTACAAATAAATCAGCACGAATAACTCTGTACCATTTGTTACCATCTGCTGCAACATCTACGCGAATAAAAAACCAGAACCAGTACCCACCCACACACAACATGGCAGCACCTATATGCCAAAGCAATGGAAGTATAGAAGGAGTAATAGAGCTAGTAGTAGGGTAGTTAAAAATCATAATTACAGTTGTGATAACAAATAATAAAAAGCCATACATTGTAAGTAGGTGAGAGGCTCTACGTTTTGTGCTACAAAATTCAGAAGAAGTTAGTACTTCATTAGTTACTGTCTTAAAAGCAATCGAAACTTTTTCACCGCTACTAACTTCGTTAGTTGCTAATTTTTTGGCCTTTTGTAAGTTTTGAAAAAAGTACTTTGCACTTTTCTTATGAGCCATATCAAGCATTGTGCCTCCGGCTACAAATATGACCATTAAAATTACATAAGATTGCATAGCGATTGGCGGAATGAAACTTGAAAGTTCTGAAAATGGATTAATAGTAATCATATTTTATTTTTCCTTTGTTTCAGTTGCATTATGTAATGTATTTTCATTATTAAATTCACTATATTTCCGAGCATAGAATTGTAGAATATAAGTGCCTTGAAGTTTTGATATTTATAGAACCAGAAAACTTATAACTAATGGGCCAGATTTGTGGATTATAAATTGAAGTTAATTTTATATTTATAACGATTTACTTAGCCGAGTGTCCCTTGAGTTCAACTTTTACTTTCTCACTATCTTTAAGTCCAGAGTAATATTTACGAAGAATTTCTAAGACTTCAGGTCTGGAAAAGTTATCAGGTACATCCAAGTTTTCACTAAGGAGATGCCTTAATTTTGAGCCTGATAGTAATAATCTATCTTCGTGACTATGAGGACAGGTTTTCATGCTGGACATTCCTGCACATTTATTACACCAAAATGTCCAGTCAATCTTAAGTGGCTTAGTAACCAATCCATCGTCAATTTCATCAAAAATATTGTGAGCATCGAAGGGTCCATAATAGTCTCCCACACCAGCATGATCTCGACCAACAATTAGATGCGAGCAACCATAGTTCTGTCTAAATAGTGCGTGTAGTAAGGCTTCTCTAGGTCCAGCATAGCGCATATCCAGTGGGTATCCAGATTGCAAAACTGTGTTATCAACAAAATAATTTTCTATTAAGGTAGAAATTGCTTCTGAGCGAACTTCAGCTGGAATATCTCCCAGTTTTAGCTCACCCAAGGTTGAGTGAATCATGACTCCGTCACAAATTTCAATCGCAATTTTGGCTAAGTATTCATGAGAACGATGCATAGGGTTTCGTGTTTGGAATGCCGCAATAGTAGACCAGCCTTTATTATCAAAATAAGCGCGAGTTTCAGAAGGCGTCATGTAGAGACTGCCATATTGAGAAGGGAACCCACCATCAGAAAGAACTTTAATTGGTCCAGCAAGGTTATATTCCCCTTGAGACATAACCAAAGCAACCCCAGGATGTTCCATATCGGTTGTTTTATAAACTGTGTTACATTCATGCTCTCTGTCTATCGTGTATTTTTCAGTAATCATCATCGTTGCAATAATCTCATTGGTTTTTTCATAAACTATTGCAACTTCTTGATCTTCCTTAATTGTTTTATCATTGGTTGAAAGAGTAATAGGGATTGGCCAAAATAAACCATTTTTCATGGTCATGTTGTCACAAACGCTTTGCCAATCTTCTCTATTCATAAAGCCATCGAGAGGGGTAAAGCCACCAATTCCAAGCATAACTACATCACCAAACTCTCTTGACGAGCACATTAATTTTGGCAATGACTCCGCCTTTTTTAGTTTTGATTTTCGCTCTGAGCCATTCAATGTAAGAATCTTAAGTTTTTTGCTGCCGTGAGGAGGTACCAGTTTAGACATAATTGGGTTAACGAAATAAATAAATTAGGATTAGTTATAGATTTTTTTTAACTCATATGTATGAGTTAGAATAATCATATCAGAGAGCCAATTCTTTAAGTAATAAATAAATACTCGAAAAATAAGCACTTAAATTTTTAACACATAAGTATACATGAATTAATATATATCTTTTATTTTTTAACTAATGAGTTTAAGCATACTAATTCTAATTGAACATTTAAATAAAGCTGAAGTAATAATTACGAAATGATTCGTTCAGCATTTAACGTAACACTTCCATTTTTTTTTGGTTTCTTGCCTTTGGGTTGTTGTTTCAAGAGCTTGGCTATGTATGGTATTTTTCTACATTAATGGGCATTTTTGTTTATGCTGGAGCTGCACAATTTATGGCTATTGGTCTGATAGGTGCGGGTGGAGTGCCTTGTCCATAAAAATTCATCTTGCCTAGTTCATATTGGGCATCTGCATTACCTTCATTGGCTAGTGGTCGCCATTCATCTAATGCTGTAGCGAAGTCCTCGGCTAATAATGCCTTCATGCCAGATTCGAAATCAGCTAATGCAGCGTAGGGGTGATACATGATAGTGTGAACGATAAAAGTACTATTTTGAGTTTCATGACAAGCTCCTCTAAGTGGAAAAATATAGATCAAACTAAACTATAATTATGACTATACCATAAGGAAGAGTTATGGTTTGTAAATTAATAAACGTTCTTTGTTCTTTAAATGGCAAAAAAAAGCCCGAATAAATCGGGCTTTTATGGGAGAGATCTTTTACCTAGTCACCTAGTGTGTGCAGACCACATTCTCGATCAGCCTCTGCTTTAGTCGGATCAAAGTAGCGTGTCTCATCTGGTAGGCTGTGTTTTTCAAGATAAGCCTGCATATCAGCTAGCGTCCAATCCAGTAGTGGTGATACTTTGATGACTTTGTTTGGACCAAGGGCAACTGTGTCCATTTCCTGGCGCACCGCGGTTTGCTCACGTCTAACAGCCGTTAACCAAATATCGGCGTTAACCTCTTTCATTGCGCGTTTGAACGGTCCAAGCTTAAATTGTTCTGTAAACTCAGCGTGAGCAGGATCACCAATCATTGGAATACCGCCCATCACAGCGTCGCGTCTTGCAGCGCTGAACAGTGGTGTGTAGACCGTTAAATTCAGCTTTAGTTTTTCTGTCACTGCCGCTGCAAATTTATAGGTTTGCGGCATGTTATAGCCTGAGTCAATCCACAGTACTTCCGTGTCTGGCGCGACTTTATTAACCATGTGCAAGAGCACAGCCTCTTGTGGGCCGAAGTTTGTCGTAACAATGGCTTTGCCTTCAAATGCTAACGCCCATTTGACAATCTCTTTGGCGCTTGCATCCTCAAGGGATTTATTGGCATCAGCGATATCAAATGCGGATCTGTGATGGTTTGCCATATCCGCTTGTTGTGCACTAATCATGCCCGCTGCAACGGTTGCGTTGGTGATTTTATCAATCAGAATAAAGGCACCCAAGCCCTTATTGCGTGAGAATTGCTCAATTGGCATCAGCGCATCCAGCTGCACGTCCACCAAGCCAATTTCATTCAGTGCCAATGTATTGGCATCAACCTGTGCTAACGTATTGACATCCACACGATAATGAATGATGTCAATGCGTGCGTTCACGTGACGCGTGCCCAATCTAAGTTCGTAGTCTTTATCAAGTGCTAGGGTTTTATGGTCCATCCATACAAGATGAGCATGTAATTTTTTCTGATTCGAGATTTCAAAACTATGCTGCGCATGAACCAGTACGTCACCTCTTGAAATATCAATCTCGGTGGCAAGGGTTAATGTAATTGCCATACCTGAGTCCGCTCGATCAACGTCACCATTGGCGCCAATAACACGCTCTACGGTGGTCGTCAGTCCGCTCGGTAACACTGTAATCGAGTCGCCAGGCGCGACACTACCCCGGTTAAGCGTGCCGCAGTAGCCACGAAAATCCGCATTAGGACGATTGACGTACTGAACCGGCAACTGAAAACCCTCTACAACTCGATCAATAGTTTGCTCAACATCCTCAAGGAATGGTAATAGCGTGGGGCCTTGGTACCAAGCCATGTTTTCAGATCGATTAACAACATTGTCACCCTTAAGGGCTGACATTGGAATAAAGTCAATCTTGCTTATATTGAGTTGATCAGCAAAGGCCACATACTCACTTTTAATTTTCTCGTACGTTGCTTTATTGTAGTCGACTAAATCCATTTTATTGACAGCGACCACAACTTGCTCAAGACCCAGTAGTGAAACGAGGTAAGAATGACGTTTGGTTTGTGTTGTCAGGCCCTTTCTGGCGTCAATAAGAATAATGGCGAGAGCCGAATTCGACGCGCCAGTCACCATGTTGCGGGTGTACTGCTCATGTCCTGGGGTATCGGCAATAATAAATTTGCGCTTAGCAGTTGAGAAGTAACGGTAAGCAACATCAATGGTAATACCTTGCTCGCGCTCCGCCTGAAGGCCATCAACCAGTAGTGCTAAATTAAACTCTTCACCGTCTTGAGTATTTTCACGGTTGTTTTTAATAGCTGCCAGCTGGTCCTCATACACCAGTTTTGAATCGTGCAGTAAGCGTCCAATGAGGGTGGATTTTCCGTCATCGACACTACCACAAGTAAGTAGCCTTAACAGCGTTTTGTGCTCGTGCTGGTCTAAGTAGGCGTGAATATCTTGTTCGATAAGATTTGCTGAATGATGCATTAGAAGTACCCCTGTGCTTTTTTCGCTTCCATCGATCCGGCCTGATCTGAGTCAATCAATCGACCTTGTCGTTCAGAGGTTTTGGCCAGTAGCATTTCTTGAATAATGTCTGTTACTGTGGTTGCTTTTGATGCAACTGCACCGGTTAGTGGATAGCAACCAAGTGTGCGGAAACGAACCCACTGTTGTTTTAATACTTCACCCGGCTTGATGTCCATACGGTCATCGTCCACCATGATTTTGATGCCGTCGCGTTCAACAATAGGCCTTGGTGCCGCATAATAGAGTGGCACTAGCTCAATTTTCTCGAGATAGATATACTGCCAAATATCAAGTTCGGTCCAGTCGGAAATTGGAAAGACACGGATGCTTTCACCTTTCTTGATGCGGGCGTTGTAGAGGTTCCACAATTCAGGTCGTTGATTTTTTGGGTCCCAGTGGTGCTGTTTTGAGCGGAATGAAAAAATACGCTCTTTTGCCCGCGATGCCTCCTCATCACGGCGCGCGCCACCAAAGGCTGCATCAAAGCCATAGCGATTCAGTGCTTGCTTTAGCCCTTGTGTTTTCATTATATCGGTATGCACGTTTGAGCCATGAACAAAGGGGCTTATATTCATTTCCAGACCCTCTGGGTTAATATGAGTCAATAGCTCGATGCCAGATTCTTTTGCTACTTTGTTGCGAAATTCAATCATCTCACGAAATTTCCAAGTAGTATCAACATGAAGTAACGGGAAAGGTAGCGTGGCAGGAAAAAATGCTTTTTTTGCCAAGTGCAACATCACTGACGAATCTTTGCCGATTGAATATAGCATTGCAGGATTGTTAAATTCAGCAGCCACTTCCCTGAAGATATGGATGCTCTGTGCTTCTAATTGTCTTAAGTGGCTGAGCCTATTCTCTGCTAGCGGGATCATTGTGAAAGTCCTGGTTGGTTAATTGTTTGTCAATGAAGGGTTTAAAAAGTATGATGATTATAGGATATATTTCTAAATAATTAAGATATATAGAAAAAATAATACTAATATTTTCAGTAAAACCTATATTTATAGAATTAAATTCTATAAATTAAATAATTTAGGTAATGTCATTGGCACGATGCACGATAGTTCTTATTTTGTGTATGTGTTTTGATACTGTATATATTTGCAGATGAATGTAACCATTCCAGATAAGCTGTATTTATAATTGCCGTTAATGATACGAACTGTACTAAAAATCACGTTACCCATATGTTTTGGCTATCTGCCCTTGGGCGTTGCTTTTGGTATGCTGTTCCAGGAGCTTGGCTATCCCTGGTATTTTGCAACCTTGATGGGTGTGTTTATCTATGCCGGCGCAGCTCAGTTTATGGCGATTGGTTTACTGACTGCGAGTGCGGGTTTTGTTGAAATTGCTATTGCTACATTTTTTCTCAATTCACGCCATTTGTTTTACGGTTTGGCGCTACTTAATAGTTTTGGTAATTGGGGGTTTAGAAAATTGTATTTAATTTTTGGCCTCACCGATGAAGTTTACGCTCTGATGAGCACAATTGAAGTGCCAGAAGGATATGATAAATCGAAGTTCTATTTCTTGATGACACTTTTTAGCCAAAGTTATTGGGTTTTGGGTTGCACTATAGGCGCCTGGACGGCGACACAGCTTACTTTTAATACACAGGGTATGGAGTTTGCAGCTACCGCTTTGTTTACGGTTTTACTCATTGAGCAATGGATAAAAGTAAGAAAACCACTGCCCTTTGTTATTGCCCTGATAGCGTCAGCTATTGCGCTGTTGCTGTTTGCACAACACATGCTGTTATTTGCCATTTCCCTTTCACTTATCATGATGATGGTTCTCCGATCAACCAATCAAAAGGTGCGTGATGAATATTGAGTATTTGGTTATTGTGATAGTCATCATGTCTTTGGCAACATTTGCAACAAGATTGCCACCTTTTGTGCTCTTTAGCGGTCGTGAAAAGCACCCATTATTGCAATTTGTTGCAAAATACACACCGCCAATGGTGATGACAATACTGGTTATTTACATGCTAAAAGGGGTTGATTTTCTTGCTATGGAGGGTTTGTATGCCTTTGCAGCTTTGGCAATTACCATTGCTTTTCATCTGTGGAAAAGAAACGCTTTATTAAGTATTTGCGTGGGAACTTCATTCTATATGATGGCCGTTCAATGGTAGATCTGTCATAGAATAATCAAGTATATTTGGACCATAAGACTCATTAGGCTGGCACTGAGTTCATATAGTAAATAAGCCTTGACTTAATATATAATTTTAGCATTCCGTAAAGTAAATAGCACTCAATGCCAAAGTTGGTAAAAATATTCCCGTTTCTTGTTTGGTTTAGGCTAACCACGTTAGAAACTATTAAAGCTGATTTTATTGCCGGCTTAACGGGCGCTGTTATTGTCCTGCCACAAGGTATTGCATTTGCGACCATTGCTGGAATGCCGCCAGAATATGGCCTCTACACTGCCATGGTGGTGCCCATTATTGCAGCCCTGTTTGGCTCTTCTTTTCATCTGGTCTCCGGCCCTACAACAGCAATTTCAATCGTTGTTTTTTCAGCTATTAGCAAATATGCAGTGATAGAAAGTGAAGAATTTGTTGCCATGGCGTTGACCATGACTTTCTTGGCTGGGGTGTATCAGTTTGCGTTTGGTTTGGCAAAGTTTGGTATGTTGGTTAATTTTGTTTCACACAATGTTGTGATTGGCTTTACTGCTGGTGCTGCAATATTGATTGCTAGCAGCCAAGTACCACTGATGTTGGGCGTTGAGGTTTTTAGAGGTTTGGACTTTGCAGATTCTTGGCTAAGACTGTTTGAGAATATCGGAGAGCTAAATTTATTTGTTCTTGCTGTGGGGCTAGCCACATTACTTAGTGCTATTGTCGTTAAGTCTTTTAAACCCAAATACCCAAACTTACTGATAGGAATGTTTGTTGGTGGACTGGTTGCAGCTGCGCTAAGTCAGCTGACAGATGCCATTAAAACTGTGGGCGAGATTTCAGTTTTTTTGCCACCTCTATCGATGCCTGATTTTTCATTAAACACCTTAAAAGATTTGGCACCAGAGGCATTTGCTATTGCCCTATTAGGCTTAATTGAGGCAGTATCAATCAGTCGCTCAGTGGCCATTAAGTCAAACCAAAGAATCAAGCCAAGTCAAGAATTTATAGGCCAAGGCTTGTCAAATATTGTGGGCAGTTTTTTTTCAAGTTATGCTTCTTCGGGTTCGTTTACTCGTACAGCTGTTAACTATGAGACGGGCGCACGGACACCGCTTTCTGCTATTATTTCAGCACTTTTATTGGTTTTAATTGTTCTTTTAGTGGGACCATTAATGACCTACTTGCCGATTTCTGCGATGGCAGGGATTATTTTATTGGTTGCTTACAATCTCATTGACTTTAAGCACGTCAAGAAAACGTTCAAATTTAGTAAGTCAGAAAGCTCGATTTTTCTAGTTACTTTTCTTTCAACTTTATTGTTGGATTTAGAGTTTGCTATTTATTTAGGCGTGTTGTTATCCTTGATGCTGTTCATCGCCAAAACAGCTGCACCCGAAATACATACTTTGGCCTTTGAGAGTGGCCCCGAGGAAAGCGATCGAAAGTTAAGAACCATCCGTACCACGCCTTTGGTTCAGTGCCCGCAACTGAAAATAATTCGAATCGACATGTCTATTTATTTTGGCTCGATTAACCACATTCAAAATCAAATCAATCAAATCGTTGACAACCAAAGAATCTATCATATTTTGATTATTGCCACTGGCGTTAACTTTATCGACCTTGCTGGCGTCGAGGGCCTATTAGCTGAAAATCGTCGCTTGAAAGAGTTGGGCGGTAGCCTGTACTTTGTTTCAGTCAAGGCCTCCGTTGAGGAGTTTTTGCGGAAAGTGCACTTTATTGAAGAAATTGGACAAGATAATTTCTTTGAATCTAAAGGGGTAGCCATACACAATATTTACGGAAAACTTGACATGAAAAAATGTGAAAAGTGCCCTGCATTGATCTTTAAAGAGTGTAACTAACCTTCATATGAGGTTTATACAAAGACTTCCTCTTAACGAAAGTACCCGGTAAACGAGCCAACCTCTTCCCTCGATGTGCGATAGCTGTTGACTAAAGCCTCAGTGTCTTCATAACCCACTGCCATTCCGCAGAGCAGTATTTTATCGTGACCGAAATCCAGCTCCAGCTTTACAATGTGCTGATAGTCTGCAAGCGATGCCAGCGGGCAAGTTCTAAGACCTAGATCCATGGCGCTGAGCATTGTCGATTGAATAAACATACCGCAATCCATATAACTACCGGACTGCATGCCAGAATCCATAAAAAATAGCAGCATAACGGGTGCATCAAAAGCGCGGTAGTTAGCCGCCCATTGGTCCAGTTGCCGTTCTTTGTCCTCGCGCTTAATGCCTAGTGTTGAGTACATTAATAAACCGCATTCTTTACGACGCGATTTATAGGGCTCTGCCCACTCCGTAGGATAGTACTGGTAATCTCGTTTTCCTTTATCGCCAGAGCGAAAAGCCGCTTCTATTTTCGTTTGCAGACTTATCTTACTCTCGCCAGTAACCACAGCCACACTCCATGGCTGGGTATTGACGCCAGAAGGGGCATACCTTGCAGCATTTAGCATGGTGTTAATTTGTTCTTCAGTAACGGCCTTATCAAGAAAGGCACGCGTTGATTTGCGTTGCTCTAGGGCTTTAATGACGTCCATATTAAAATCTTTTGTGAATGTACATCGATTTTAATGTGCTTATCCCAATTGTATGTGAAAAATAATGTCGTGCTTTTTATTGTTAAAAAGTGTCAGTAAGTGTTTATCGACATATTTAGCTTTTAATTACCTCATTTCGATAATATCCGAAATTTCTGAAAACCCCTTTAACAGACAATGACTTGAAGTGCTTTTAAGCCTTAAATCGGTGTTTTTTGGCTTGAAAATACCATTTTTCGCCCTAAAATGGCATGTTTGAAGCCTTCTGATGAAGGCCTTGCCTTCATCATTGGTGTTTTTGAGTCTATTTCGGAAATTTTCAATATTATTGAGTGAAGCTCTTTCTCAATAATCAAAATAAATAAATGAAGAAGATAATCGCTTTTTTCATTATTATTGAAGCTTTATCAGGCTATCTAAAAATATGAATCAACTTAGTCCAGTTTTGTACATTCCTCATGGCGGAGGGCCACTACCTTTGCTGGGTGATGCTGGGCATCAGAAGTTAGTTTCTTTTCTTGAAGGGGTTGTGAGTACATTGACTAAGCCTTCGGCAATATTAGTGATTAGTGCGCATTGGGAAGAAGACAAAGTAACCATCACAAGTGGCGCTACACCGTCCTTAATTTATGACTATTACGGATTTCCTGATGCAGCATATCAAGTTAACTATCCGCTAAAGGGTGACCCCCAGTTTGCAGAAAAGGTTTATCGGTTATTGCAAGAAAGTGGCATTGACGCATTATTAAACAATGTGCGTGGTTTTGACCATGGCGTATTTGTGCCACTCAAGATTATGTTTCCTGATGCAAGCATCCCTTGTGTGCAATTATCCCTATCAAGCAATCTTGATTCAGAGTGGCATATCCAAATCGGTGAAGCATTATCAACACTTAGAAAAGACAACGTTCTTATTCTTGGCTCTGGCTTATCATTTCACAATATGGTCGCCTTTATGTCTGAGACCTCCGCAGCAGCTGACGCAAATAATGAGGCTTTTCAACAATGGCTGATTGAAACTTGTACGGATAAGACCCTGATAGAGAATGAACGAAGAACAAAACTGATCGAATGGAGTAAGGATCCTTTTGCTCGTTATTGCCATCCGCGAGAAGAGCATTTGTTGCCATTACACGTGTGCTATGGTATAGCGGGTTCCGCAGCTAAACTTGTGTTTAATGACTATGTAATGGGAAAAACAGCAAGTGCTTTCTTGTGGTAATGTTTATATTTAATCGAAAAGAAAACAGCCCAAATAAATCGGGCTTTTAATGATGGAGGCTGGGACCGGAGTCGAACCGGTCTATAAGGCTTTGCAGGCCCCTGCATAACCGCTTTGCTACCCAGCCAATGATGCTAAAAACAAAAAAGCCTGTGCAGACAGGCTAGAATTTTGGAGCGGGAAACGAGATTCGAACTCGCGACATTCACGTTGGCAACGTGATGCTCTACCAGCTGAGCTATTCCCGCATAGATGTGAAATTATAGTGTGTTTTTCCTAGCTGTCAAATGTTTTTAGGCCTGCAATCAAATAATTAAAGCCGGACCATAATGTCAGAATTGTGGCGGAAAATAACAGCGCTAAACCGGCGTTCAGAATATCATCCTGAGAGAACATGAGCAGTGGTTGATGGTAGAGCAAAAACAGGATCGCAAGCATTTGCATAAATGTTTTTGTTTTGCCAATCCATGATACGGCAATTTGTGCTCTTTTGCCGACTTCAGCCATCCACTCTCTTAGTGCAGAGACCAAAATCTCTCTGCAAATAATAATAACAGAGGGTATGGTGACAAACCATGTGGCGTAATAGTCTGTCAGTAGAATAAGGGCGACACACACCATGAGTTTGTCGGCAACGGGGTCAAGGAAAGTGCCAAGCTTAGAAATTTGATTGAGGCGTCTTGCCAATAAGCCATCAAAAAAATCCGTCAGGCTGATGAGTATAAAGATTGCCACCAAAGAATTATTAATCCAAGGTAGGGGTTCACCCTCTAAATAGTTGGGTTGCAAATAGAACAACATCATAAAGACTGGAATTAATCCAATTCTAGAAAGTGTAAGAATGTTAGGGAGTGTCATCATTAGGAGGTTATTCTATCAAAATTGGGCTTAGTTGTAGAATAAACTTAGGTGTGGCGCGCTCGGCAGGACTTGAACCTGCAACCGCTCGGTTCGTAGCCGAGTACTCTATCCAGTTGAGCCACGAGCGCAAATTTTTCTCAAAAATGTAAAATACTGCGTTACTTATCACCTGCAGTATAAGAAATACTGCCTGATGAAAAATGCCTTGTATTTTGCATTTTTTAGTAAAAATACTAATTTATCCTTCGCCGTATTAATAATACTGTCTTTGGATAAATGTCTTGTGTATTTATTTTTTTATTCAAAAAATTTATTTCACTCTAGATACTTAATGTATCGTTTTTTGTATCTCTTGTCTTTTGAACAAAAATCTATATCTCAACATAAATAATGCTAATGCATTTTTTATGCCAAGAGATAAAGCGGGTAATTATCGCCATCTTTCAAACAAAGGTCAAGCAGAGTTTGTTGTTTTTGCAAAAAGATTTACTAATTTGTCGAGCTGCATTAGTCGGGATCCTTTAATCAGAATTGTTGCACCCGAATGATGTTCGGATAAGTGATGATGGAGTGATTCGATGTCGGCAAAATGCTCGCCTTGGTAATTTTTTGCATCTTCGCCAATTGTGTACACCTGATTAACAGAACTTTGCCTAGCGTAGTCACCAATTTCTTGATGAAGATTGCTTGATTCCTCACCCAGCTCAGCCATTGAGCCGAGCACTGCAATTTTTTCGCCAGCGTGCGCTACCAGTGTATCTATAGCAGCTTTCATTGAGTGTGGGTTGGCGTTATAGCTGTCGTCCAGAATTGTAAAATTACCACAGCTCAATAGATTTAATCGACCTTGCTCAGGTGTTGTTAACTCAAGCCCTTGTTTTATATGGTTAATGTCAATACCAAGTTGGATTGCACAAGCTGCAGCAGCGATTGCGTTCTCAATTTGATGCCTACCAATCATGCTTAAAGTTATCGCAGTAGTCTCATTATTGCAGTGAAGGTTAAATTGTAATACACTCTTTTTTTCGACTATATTTGTGGCAAAGATTGCAGTATTATCACCGAATAAAACACAATCTCGATTGCCCGCTATTTTCACCCAAGCGGATTTGTGTGGCGACCCAACATTAATGAAGGCCACGCCTGAGGCTGGTAGTGCGTCAATTATTTCACCTTTAGCCTTGACTAAGTTATCGAGAGATCCAAACTCACCTAAGTGGGCATTATTAGCATTGGTAATAATCGCAAAATTTGGCTTGGAAAGGTGGCATAGGAGGGATATTTCGTTAACGTGATTCGCGCCCATTTCAATCACACAGTATTTATGTTCTTTTTTTATGTTGAGCAGGGTTTTGGGCACACCTAGGTGATTGTTTAAATTGCCTTGTGTACAAAGAGTCGGCGCATCTAGGGATAAGATGTTTGCCAACATGTTCTTGGTGCTGGTTTTGCCGTTGCTGCCTGTGATTGCGATGACTGTTGGCGAGAATGATTGGCGGTGCCAACTGGCGATTGTTCTATAAGCCTCTTCAGTGTTGCTAACGGTAATTGTTGGCAGGCTTGTTGCTAGTTCTTTGTGGGCAATAACAGCTTTAGCGCCAGCATCTTCCGCACATTGAACGAAATCATGCCCATCAAATGATTCACCTTCTAGTGCGATGAATAGCTTCCCTCTTCCTTCCTCCCTCGTATCGGTATAAACCCCATCAAATTCGACATAAGTAGTTGAGCTACCACCAGTGATATCGGCAATGGTTTGGCTGTTAGATGAGAGCATTTTCGGCAACTTGTATGTCGCTAAAAGGCAATACTTGCGTACCAATCGTTTGCATGGTTTCGTGACCCTTTCCCGCAATTAGCAAGCATTCGTCTTCACTCAAAGTGGTAATGGCTGTTTGAATAGCGAGCTCTCTATCCAAAATTACCTCAGCTTCAAAACCTTCTTTAATGCCGACTTGTATATCGTCAATAATGTTTTGAGCTTCTTCATTTCTGGGGTTGTCGTTAGTCAGAATAATACTGTCAGCAAGTTCGCTGGCAATTTTACCCATTTTTGCTCTTTTACCAACATCGCGGTTACCACCACAGCCGAAAAGCACTCTTAGTTTGGATTCTGGATAGTGTTCACGTAGAGTTTTCATGGCATTTTCAAGAGCATCAGGGGTGTGGGCGTAATCAATCCAGATATTATGATTCGCTATTTTCTGCATTCTACCGGGTGGTGGGGTGACTCTACTTAACTGAGGTAGAATGTCGTCGTCACTATAGCCCAAAGCTCTCAGACAGGATAGAGCTGCTAGTGCGTTTGAGAGGTTGAAGCGACCAAGCAAAGGCAACTCAAAGATAAATTGACCGAGTTGGCAGAGAAAGCCTTGGCTGTTAATATGGCAATAACTAAAATCACCAATAGAGAAAGTTATTTGTTTTTTATTAGCGGCAAGACCCAAGAAATAAGTGTGGTTTTCATCATCTTGGTTAACAATTACACATTTTGACTTATCGTCAGAAAACAACTTACCTTTTGCCTCTCGGTAGTTTTCCATGGTATTGTGGTAATCCAGATGATCTTGAGTTAAGTTGGTAAAAATAGCTTGATCAAAGGTCAAACCCGCCACTCTATTCTGTATCAATGCATGGGAGGACACTTCAACCACTGCCACCTCTATGCCCTCTTGACGGTATCGATCAAGTGCTTTATACATTGTTAATATATCTGGCGTGGTGTTGGCGGTTTTTTCATCAGAACCACTGATGCCCAGTGTGCCGATAACACCAGTTTTGACTTTGAGGGCTTCGAGCAGTTGAGAGATGAATAAACTGACCGATGTTTTACCATTAGTACCTGTTATGCCAATTAATTTCACCAATTGTGCCTGTTGATAAAATCTTTGTGCGAGAGTTGATAAGTGCTTGTTTAAGTTATCAATTTGTATGCAGGGAACTGCACATTCTAGGTCGCGTCCTTCGCTAAGAATAACAACACAACCTTTGTCAATAGCTAGCTCTGCGTAGTCACAACCATGACTATTTTCCCCCTGCAGGGCAACAAACGCCTCCCCCTCTGCGAGGTTATCAGTATTGAGTGCAAGTCCGCTAATGTTTATTGAAATCTCAGTATCTTGAATGCCAAGTAATAGTTTTTGTATATCCATTTTGCGGGTAACAGAGATTAAACGATTTTTGCCTGCATCAATGTGTGCATATTGATTGCGCCAACAATCTTATCATTAGCATTAACAACTGGTAGTGAGTTTAAATTATGCTCATCCATCACCTCAAAGGCCACTATTGCTGGCTTATCGGCTTCAATAGATTTGCAATTCTTTGTCATGACTTCGCCAATTGAGAGACTCTTTATGCTGGTGTTTTTTTCCAATACGCGGCGTAAGTCACCGTCGGTAAAAATCCCGAGTAGAGTATTGTCGTTATCGGCAATCAGTACCATACCCAGTGCTTTTTCACTCATTACCAGTAGAGCATCGAGCAGAAAAACATCTTGGGCAACAATTGGTGTGTTGCTGCCAGATTTCATAATGGTTGAGACAAGTGTGAGTAATCGTCGACCTAATGCGCCAGAAGGGTGTGATCTAGCAAAATCTTCAGGCGTGAAGCCACGTGCATTTAGCAAAGTTATTGCTAAAGCATCCCCCATC